>Ga0308169_10004524_pt1 | contig 13006 bp, 12 predicted proteins | sample PhyBR1_2_FD_202139 | JGI IMG/M metagenome (GOLD analysis project Ga0308169, IMG submission 202139) | Phyllosphere microbial communities from UC Gill Tract Community Farm, Albany, California, United States - DLSLSB.R1 | ecosystem: Host-associated > Plants > Phyllosphere > Unclassified | place...
TCTCGGTGAGTCCGAGCTGCTTCATCGCCTCGAGTTCGGCGGGCAGGCCGTGCGTGTCCCATCCGAACACGCGGTCGACCTTCTTGCCGAGCATGGTCTGGAAGCGCGGGAACAGGTCCTTGGCGTACCCGGTGAGCAGGTGACCGTAGTGCGGCAGGCCGTTCGCGAAGGGAGGGCCGTCGTAGAAGACCCACTCATCGGCGCCCTCGCGCTGCGCGATGGAGGCGCGGAAGGTGTCATCCGTCTTCCAGAAGTCGAGGACCTCCGTCTCGATCTCGGGGAAGCGCGGGCTCGGAGTGACGGCGGCCGGGCCGAAGGCCGTGCCTGAGGTGCGCGGGTAGGTCATCGTGTCTCGCAGTGGTCGTGGGCGGATGCTGCTGCCGGGACGACCCGTGCTGCGACGGACCGCGGTACCACCCGACGTGCTTCTCGCGAAGCCACTCTCACTGCGGCGATGACGGGCCTGCCCCGCTCGGTTCTAGTGGCCCCGCCGAGGCGGGACGTTCTTCCGAGAGCTCCCCGGTGATGGCCGGATCAGTGCTTGTCCGGCCATTCTACGCGCATCCGGTCAGGCTTCCGCCCCCCATCGGCGCGAGCGCTTCGCGCGGGAATGTGCACCTCCCGCGGACAGATCCCGGAAATTCGTCCGCACGAAGCGCACATCTCCGCGCGAAGCGTACGGCTAAGTCAAGCCTCGAGGTGAAGTCCCTGCGCGACGGCACGCATGATGAGGTCCTGAACGGCCGGCCAGTCGAACATCACCTGCGTGTAGGACACCCGGATGACGTGATACCCGAGGAGCTTCAGCTCAGCATCGTGCTTGATGTCCTCTGAGCGCTGCGCGCCGACATGATGCTTCCCGTCGATCTGCAAAACGAGCCGCGCGCCGATCAGGGCATCGACCCGATGACCGTGGATCCACGCCTGAATGCGCAGCGGCACACGCAGCCAGCGCAATCTCGTCCGCAGGTAGGTCTCGAGTCCGGCATCCGCGAACGGCGATGCCTCCGCCAGCACCCGACGTGCCGCGGGGCGCAACAGAAGACGTGACATGGCTGCCATCTCCACCAGGCCTTTGTTGAACGCCGAATCCCAAGTGGCGAGGGCCTGCTCGAATGGCTCGCACTCAGCGATGTACGCGAGCACGTTCTCGATCGGATCGATGAGCGCGTCGGGATCGCGAGGGATCAGCGGCGCGCCCCAATGCACCTTGGCTCGGACCGGCACGCGACCGCCCCGGGCCACCGGAACCGCGACATGCGGTTCACTCTCCGGATCATGAAGCCAGATGTCGTAGTGCTGCGCGGCGGTGCGGCAGGTCAGGACAAGGCCGAATGTCATCGCATCGTACAGCATCCGGGGCGTGCTCCTCACCGCGATCCAGCCGCGGCGCGGTCGAGTGAGCAGACCGCCTGCGACTGCGGCATCCACCGTGCGACGGCCGAAACCGCGCTCGGTCACCCGTGCTGTGCGCACGTAGCCGCCGCAGTCGGACACGAAGTCGATGAGGGCCGAGATCCGGGGAGCCATGACGACATGGTGCTTGACCCTGACGCGACCCGCACTCGGAATCCGGCGAATGTGGACGAATCGACCTGGAGGTCCGACTGTGCAGGCGAAATGGGATTCATCGACGCGAGCGCTTCGCCCGGGAATGTGCACCTCGAGCGGACAGATCCCGGAAATTCGTCCGCGCGCAGCGCACATCTCCGCGCGAAGCGCACGGCGAGGAACGGTCAGGCTTCGCGGTGGTAGCCGTACAGGTCGGTTTGGACGCCGTTGATCCAGGCCTCCGGTTCCGCGATGCGGACGGTGCGGGCGTACGCCTCGTCGACGACGGACGCCTCGAACCCGGCATCCCTCAACCGCGCTGCGAGCGCGTCGAGGTCACCGTCGGCGAGGAAGCCCAAGCCGACAGCGGGCTCGGATGCCTCGTGGACTCCGACGGACCCGCCGCCGGACGCGTGCAGCTCCACCCAGCCACCGCGGTCGGCGACGATGTCAGCGCGAAGTCCGAGGTCTTCGAGGACGCCTCGGGCCTCGGCGAGGTCCTCCTGGAACAGGATCGGCTGCACCGCCATCGGGCCGGTGGTCGCGCGGGCGCCTGCCGAGACGCTGATGCCGAGACCGGACGCGAGGCGCACGAGAAGCATGTTCCCGACGCCCTCCAGTGTCGTACGCGTGACGTCGCGCCCGGCGAGCGCCTGCTGCGCGGCGTCGAGGTCGTCGACCAGCAGGTGCAGATCCACGGTGGCGTCCGGGTGATCATCGATCTCGCGGTGCACGGCGAGCACGCCTCCCCCGTCGAATTCGGCCCAGTCCGCCTCCGGCGGGTGGGGCGCAACGAATCCCAGGGCCTCGGCGAGGGCGTGCCAGCGCTGCGGATGCCGGGCGTAGACGATCTGCTGCACGGTCGTGGTCACGACTCGACCCCTTCCAGGTACTGGCGCAGTGCGCGTTCGACGAGGGCCGAGAGGCTGGACTCCTCGTCGATCGCGCGGTGCTTGACCGCGCGGACCACGCCGGGCGGCAGATAGACGTTGAACTGCACCTTCGCGTCGCTTGACTGCATGCTAGCAATATAGCGACGATCACGAGGGCGCGGCAAGCCGTCGGTGCCCTCGCCTAGAGTCGAGCGCATGGCCCGCCGCAGTGAGGATCTCCGCCCGCCCCTCGTGTCCGCACCCGATCTGCCCGGTCACCTGGACCCCGCGCCGCCCCGCCGGAGCGCGGATCTGATCGCCGCGCTGATCGAGCTGGAGGGCGACGCCGACCTGGCGCACTCCTCCCTGGAGCAGTGCGTGCTGACCGGCGGCGCGGATTCCCTCGACCTTCGCGGCGCCACCCTCATGGATGTCGAGCTGCGGGACCTGCGCGTCGCGGATCTCCCGGCGCGCACGGCGAGCCTGCGCCGGGTCCGCATCTCCGGCGGACGGATCGGCACCCTCGATCTGACCGACACCCGCATCCACGAGCTCGAACTGCACGGCGTCCGGATCGACTACCTGACGCTGTCCGCCACGAAGGCCGTGGACGTGCGCATCGACGGATGCCGGATCACCGCCCTCGATCTGCCCGGCGCCACGCTCACCCGCGTCGCGTTCGACGGCACGCACGCGGACGAGGTCGACTCCCGCGGGCTGCAGGCCTCGCACGTGGATCTCCGCGGTCTGGACGCGCTCTCGTTCCTCGACGTCGCATCGCTGCGCGGCACGACCCTCACCGTCCGGCAGGTGGAGCTGCTGGCGCCCGCGTTCGCGGCATCCGCCGGGATCTCGGTGCGGGACTGACGCGACCCGATCGCGTGCCGCGGGATCAGCGCCCTGCCGCGAGCAGCTCCCGGGTGAACGGATGCCGGGGGTCGGCGAACACGTCGGCCACCGCGCCCTGCTCCACGATCACCCCGTCCTGCATGACCAGCACGTCGTCGCTGACCGCGGCGATGACCGCGAGGTCGTGCGAGACGAACACCATCGTGAGCGCGCGCTCCCGCTGCAGGCGGCTGAGCAGGTCGAGCACACGCTGTCGCACCGTCGGGTCCAGGGCCGAGACAGGCTCGTCGAGGACCAGCACCTGGGGGTCGGCGGCGAGCGCGCGGGCGATCGCGGCGCGCTGGCGCTGACCACCGGAGAGCTCATGCGGGCGGCGACGTGCGAGCGCGCGGTCCAGGCCGACCTCCGCGAGCAGTTCGAGCGCCCGCGCTGCGCGGGACGCACGTGACACCCCGGCTGCCTGCAGCGCCTCGCGCAGGGAACGGCCGATCGTCCATCGAGGGTCGAACGCACCGAGCGGGTTCTGATGCACCAGCTGAACCCGCTGCGGCGAGATCCATTCGAGTGCGCCGGAATCCGGATGCTGCACGCCGACGATCATGCGGGCGAGCGTCGTCTTGCCCGATCCGGACTCCCCCACCACACCCAGCGTGCTCCCTGCCCGAAGGACGAAGCTCGCACCCACGACGGCGGGACGATCGAACGACTTCGAGACATCAGCGGCACGCAGCAGCGGTGCTCCCGACGCGAGCGCACTCGATCGCGGAACCGGCGTGCTGGCCGTCACGAGCTCGCGCGCGTGGTCGCTGCGGGGCGACCGCATCACCTCGTCCACCGAGCCCTGCTCGACGATACGGCCGGCCTGCATGACGATCACCCGGTCGGCCACCCTGCGCACGGCCGCGAAGTCATGGCTGATGAACACGACAGCGCGGCCGCTGTCCGCGATGCCGCGCAGGAGATCCAGGATGCGTGCCTGCACCGTGGCATCCAGCGCCGTCGTCGCCTCGTCGGCGACGATCACCTCGGGGTCGGCCGCAAGCGCGGACGCGATCAGCGCGCGCTGCCGGAGACCCCCGGAGAGCTCATGAGGCCGGCTGCGCACCCGGCGCTCCGCGTCGGGCATCGACACCGACTCGAGCAGTTCGAGCACGCGCCCGCCGTCGGCACGCAGGCCGTGGATCTCCATCGGCTCGGCCACCTCGCGCCCGATCCGGCGGAGCGGGTCGAGCGCCGCCAGCGCGTCCTGCGCGACCAGGGCGATCCTGCGCCCGCGCAGCGCCCGCCATCCGGATTCCCCCAGCCGCGCGGCATCCGTGCCGGCGACGAGCAGGCGCTCGGTCGTCGCCGACGCCCCGCCGGGGAGCAGCCCGAGCAGCGCCCGGGCGGTGAGCGATTTGCCCGCGCCGGACTCCCCGACGATCGCCACGCATTCCCCGGGCTCCACGGTGAACGACACGTCGTCCACCACGGCGCGGTCGCCGAACGCGATGCGCAGCCCCTGCACGTCCACAGCGGTCATGCGGCCCGCCCTTCCATCCGCGCGCGCAGCGCCCGGCCCAGCACGGTGGCGCTGATGACGGTGAGGGTGATCGCAAGCCCCGGGAACACCGAGATCCACCAGGCCTGGCCCAGCACGTTGCGTCCGCCGGCGAGCATGAGCCCCCATTCGGGCTGCGGTTCGGCGGGACCGAGTCCCAGGAAGCTCAGGCCTGCGGCGGCGAGGATCGCCGAGCCGATGCCGATGGTGGCGAGCACGCTGAGGGAGCCGAGCACACCCGGCACGACGTGCCGGATGAACGCCCGCATCCGCCCGACCCCGAGGATCCGCGCGGCCTCGACGTGCTCGGCGACCCGCAGCGTGCGGGTCTGCGTGCGCGCCAGCCGGATGTACACCGGGACGGCGGCGATCGTCACCGCGATCGCGACGTTCGCCCCGCCCGGGCCGAGCACGGCCACGACGATCAGGGCGACCAGGAACTCGGGGAACGCCAGGAGGATGTCGGTCACGCGCATCAGCACGGCATCCGCCCACCGCGGTGCGATCCCGGAGAGCGCACCGACGGCGAGGCCGGCCACGAGCGCCAGTGCGGTGGCGAGCAGGCCGATGCCCGCGGAGCGCGCGGCGCCGTGCACGACGCGCGCGAGCACATCACGGCCGGACTGATCCGTGCCGAACAGATGCTCGCCGCTCGGCGGCTGCAGTGCCGCACGGACGTCGGTCTGCAGGGGGTCGTGTGTCGCGAGCAGATCGGGCGCGAATGCGGCCAGCGCGACGAGCGCGAGGTACAGCCCGGCGATCCAGAGCCCCGCCGCCTTCATCGCCGCTCCCCGATCGCGGGCGCCTCGAAGCGTCCCGACGCGCCCAGGCGCGGGTCGATGAGCGGATGCAGCAGCTCCACCAGCACGTTCACGATCACGAACACGAGCGCGCTGAGCATGATGATCCCGGCGACAACGGGCAGATCGCGGTTGACGATCGCTGCGAGTGTCACGCGCCCGAGACCGGGGCGTGCGAACACGGTCTCGACGAGCACAGCCCCGCCCAGCAGCGAGCCGACCAGGTACGCGGTCAGCGTCAGGGCGCTCGCGGCGCCATGCCGGAGGGAGTGCCGCAGCACGAGCCGCGCCGGGGTCGCACCCCGCGCCCGCACGGTCTCCGCGAACGGCTGACGCTCGGCCGCATCGATTCCGTCGCGCAGGACCTGCCCGATGAGAGCGGCGACGGGAAGCGCCAGGGTGACCGCCGGCAGGACGAGCGTCGCGGGCGTGCGCGAACCCGCCACGGGGAACCAGCCGAGCGTGAACGCGAACACCGCCAGCAGCAGCAGGCCGATCCAGAAAACGGGCGATGACAGCACGATCAGCTCGGCCGCCACGACCACGCCCCGCGCGAACCCGCGTCGGGCGAACAGCGCCGCGGCGAGAGCCAGAACGAGCGCGATCAGCAGCGCCAGGGCGGTCAGCTGCACTGTGGGACCGAGCTGGCGCCCGATGACCTCGGTGACGGGCATCCGCAGCTGGTACGACCGTCCGAGGTCGCCGTGCAGGAGCCCGCCGAGGTACGACAGGTACTGCACCAGCGGCGGACGATCCAGCCCCAGCTCGGCGCGGATGCCGTCCTTCACCTCCTCGCTCACCTGGGCCTGCGGACCGAGCATGACCGAGACCGCGTCGCCGGGGATGATCCGGAACGCCAGGAAGGCGAGCGTCGCCGCGCCCCACAGGACGATGACGACGGATACCAGTATCCCGGCGCTCCGGATCAGTGCGCGCGACACGTCGGAACGCGACTCAGCCGGCCAGGCTCGCGGTGTAGAACTGCGGACGCCCGTACAGGTCGTAGGTCAGGCCCTTGACGCCCTTGTCCGACGCGGTGATGAGCGAGGAGACGTAGAGCGGGACGATCGCCACGTGCTCGGCGTTCCACTGCTGCACCTCCTGGTAGATCTTGGCGCGCGCGGCCGGGTCGGTGGTGGACAGACCGTCCTGCAGGAGCTTGTCGACGGCCGGGTCGCTGACCTGGGACGCATTCTGGAACCCGTCCGTGCCGAGGTGGTTGCGCAGCAGGTCGGCGTCGACGCCGGAGTAGTCCCAGTCGGTGAGGTCGTAGGTCTTCGGGCCGTACTGCTCGTTGTACGCGGCGGGCTCCAGGGTCTCGCGCACGACCTCGAAGCCGACCTTCTTCAGGTCGGACTGGATGGCGTTGGCCATGGCGGTGTGCTCGTCCGAGACCGGCGTCCAGGCGATCCAGCGCGCGGACAGGCGCTTGCCGTCCTTCGTGCGGTAGCCCTCGCCGTCGCGGGCGGTCCAGCCGGCCTGGTCGAGCAGCTGGCCGGCCTTCTCGGGGTCGAACTTCCAGGTGCCCTCCAGCGCCTTGTCGTAGCCCGGGGTGGTCGGGCCGAGGATGCTCCATGCCCGCGGGAACTCGCCGAAGAAGATCTGCTTCACGGCCGCATCCACATCGATCGACAGCTCGAACGCCTGGCGCACCTTCTGGTCGGCGAAGACGCCGTGCTTCTCGTTGAGGAACAGCGAGTACGGCAGGCCCGGGTACTCCTTGGCGCTGACGGTGACGTCCTTGCCGAGTTCCTTCACGGTGCTCGGCGGAAGCTGGCTGGCGACCTGCGCCTCTCCGGAGCTGAGCACCCCGGCGCGGACGGAGGCCTCGGGCAGGATCTCCACGCGCAGCGTCTTGACCTTCGGCGCCTTGGCGCCGTCGGGGCCCCAGGCGTAGGCGTCGTTGCGGGTGTAGACGATCTCCTGGTCGGCCGTGTACTCGGTGAGCGTGAACGGGCCGGTGCCGATGTTCACGTCGGGACCGCCCGCCTTGAGCTGCGCGGCCGAGTTCTTGAGGACCTTGGGCGACCAGAAGCCGAGCTGGGCGGTGCTGGCCGCCTGCAGGAACGGCGCGTAGGGAGAGGTGAAGTCCACCTCGACCGTGTGGTCGGAGACGACCTTGGTGCCGGCGTACAGTTCGCCGCCGAGCATGGCCGCCGCGGATGCCGACTCGGTCTTCGGGTCGATGATGTGGTCGAAGTTCGCCTTGACGGCCGCGGCGTCGAACGGGGTGCCGTCGGTGAACGTCACGTCGTCGCGCAGTTCGAACGTGTACGCCTTGCCGTCGTCGGAGACCTTCCAGCTCTTCGCGAGCCACGGAGAGAACGAGCCGTCGGCCTCCTGGAACACCAGGGAGTCGAGCACCTGACGCTGCACCATCGCGGAGACGTCGAGCTGGCTGGTCTGCGGGTCCATGTGACCGTTCGAGAGGTTGGCGCCCTCGATCGCCCAGCTGAGCTCGGCGTCGGGATCCGCCCCGGCATCCGCCCCGCCGGAGGTGGCGGGTCCGGCGCAGGCGCTGAGGATGAGTGCGGATGCTGCGGCGAGAGCCGCCAGCGGAAGAAGCCGGCGCACGGGGAAGGAAGGCATTCGGGAACCTCGGGAGAGTGCGGAAAGGGTGACGTTCCATCCTATCCGCGGTTTCTTGGACCGGGTCGATCTACGTCGCACCGGCGGATGCCCGGTAGACTCGCCCCACAACCCACACTCAGGCACGCTCACACAGTGCCGCACACATCGCTCAAGGAGACCCCTATGTCCGTCATTCCCGACAAGCCCGCACTCGAGGGTCTCGAAGCGAAGTGGGGTGAGCGCTGGTCCGAGCAGGGGACGTTCCTGTTCGACCGCCTGCGTGCCGCCGAAGCCGGGCGCACCGGCGTCTACTCGATCGACACGCCCCCTCCCACGGCATCCGGCAGCCTGCACATCGGTCACGTGTTCTCGTACACGCACACCGACATCAAGGCCCGCTTCGAGCGGATGCGCGGCAAGAACGTCTTCTACCCGATGGGCTGGGACGACAACGGCCTGCCCACCGAGCGCCGCGTGCAGAACTACTACGGCGTGCGCTGCGACCCCTCGCTCCCCTACGACCCCGACTTCACGCCGCCCTTCGAAGGGGGCGACAACAAGTCCTCCCGCGCCGCAGACCAGCTGCCGATCAGCCGTCGCAACTTCATCGAGCTCTGCGAGAAGCTGACCATCGAGGACGAGAAGCAGTTCGAGGCCCTGTTCCGCCAGTTGGGTCTCAGCGTCGACTGGACCCAGACCTACCGCACCATCTCGGACGACACGATCCGGCAGAGCCAGCTGGCGTTCCTGCGCGGGCTGGAGCGCGGCGAGGCGTATCAGTCCCTCGCCCCGACGCTCTGGGACATCGACTTCCGCTCCGCGATCGCACAGGCCGAGCTCGAGGACCGCGAGCAGCAGGCCGCATACCACCGCGTCGCGTTCCACAAGAGCGACGGATCGGGTGACATCCAGATCGAGACCACCCGGCCCGAGCTGCTCGCCGCCTGCGTGGCCCTGGTCGCGCACCCGGACGACGAGCGCTACCAGCCGCACTTCGGCTCCACCGTGCGCACGCCGATCTTCGACGTCGAGGTGCCCGTGCTGGCGCACCACCTCGCGCAGCCCGACAAGGGCTCCGGCATCGCCATGATCTGCACCTTCGGTGACGTGACCGACATCATCTGGTGGCGCGAGCTCGACCTGCCCAACCGCACCATCCTCGGCAAGGACGGCCGCGTGCTGGCCGACGCGCCCGAGGCGATCGTGTCGGATGCCGGCCGTGCCGCGTACGCGGAGCTCGCGGGAAAGACGGTGTTCAGCGCCCGCAAGTCGATGGTGGAGCTGCTGCAGGCCTCCGGCGACCTCATCGAGGTGGGGAAGCCCTTCAACCACGCCGTGAAGTTCTTCGAGAAGGGCGACCGTCCCCTCGAGATCGTCTCGACCCGCCAGTGGTACATCCGCAACGGCGCCCGCGACGAGAAGCTGCGCGACGACCTGCTCGAGAACGGCCGCCAGATGTCCTGGCACCCCGACTTCATGCGCGTGCGCTACGAGAACTGGGTCGGCGGCCTGACCGGTGACTGGCTGATCTCGCGTCAGCGCTTCTTCGGCGTGCCGATCCCGCTCTGGTACGGCCTCGACGAGAACGGGGAGCGCGACTACGACCGCGTGATCACCCCCTCGCACGACTCCCTGCCGATCGACCCGACCAGCGACGTGCCCGCCGGCTACACGGCCGAGCAGCGCGGAGTGCCCGGCGGCTTCGACGCCGAGCAGGACATCTTCGACACCTGGGCGACCTCCTCGCTCACCCCGCAGCTGGCCGGCGGCTGGCAGCGCGATGAGGACCTGTGGAACCTGGTCGCCCCGTTCGACCTGCGCCCGCAGGGCCAGGACATCATCCGCACCTGGCTGTTCTCCACCATGCTGCGCTCGACCCTCGAGGACCAGCGCGCACCGTGGAGCAACGCGGCGATCTCCGGCTTCATCGTGGACCCCGATCGCAAGAAGATGTCGAAGTCCAAGGGCAACGTGGTGACTCCCGCCGACATCCTCGACAAGCACGGCTCGGATGCCGTGCGCTACTGGTCGGCCTCGAGCCGCCTCGGCATGGACGCCGCGTTCGACCCGCAGAACCCGACGCAGGTCAAGATCGGCCGGCGCCTCGCGATCAAGATCCTCAACGCCGCGAAGTTCGTGCTCTCGTTCCCGGTGCCGGAGGGCGCACAGGTCACGCACGCCCTGGACGCATCGATGCTCGCAACCCTCGACCGGGTGGTTCGCGAGGCCACCGCAGCGTACGAGAACTACGACCAGGCCAAGGCCCTCGAGGTCACCGAGGCATTCTTCTGGGCGTTCTGCGACGACTACCTGGAGCTCGTCAAGGAGCGCGCCTACGACCAGACGGACGTGGGCCAGGCATCCGCCGCCCTCGCGCTGCGGCTCGCGCTGTCGACGCTGCTGCGCCTGCTCGCCCCGATCGTGTCGTTCGCGACCGAGGAGGCGTGGAGCTGGTTCGAGGAGGGCTCGATCCACACGGCCTCCTGGCCCGAGGCGCTGGACATCGAGGGCGACCCGGCCGTGCTCGCCACCGCGAGCGAGGCCCTGGTCGGCATCCGCCGGGCCAAGACCGAGGCGAAGGCCTCGCAGAAGACCCCGGTGTCGACTGCGACGATCGCGGCACCGGCGGCGAAGATCGAGGCGCTGCGCGCGGCGGCCGACGATCTGCGCGCCGTGGGCCGGATCGCCGAACTGAGCTTCGCCGAGGCCGAGGAGCTCGCGGTGACCGCGATCGAGCTCGCCCCGGTGGAGGGCTGATCATGCAGCTCGGCACGCGCTGGGCGACGGGTTCGGAGCCGCCTGCATCCGTCCCTGCCGACCTTCGCCCTGCGATCGCTGAGGTCGAGGAGCGGGGACTGACGGGCCACTGGACCCTGACCTGGCTCGAGGGCCGTCCCCTCGCGGAGCTGGATGCCGGGTGGGAGGTCCTGCTCACGGCATCCGGCGACGTGATCGCGCGGCCGTTCGAGGACTAGCGCGGCCCGACACGCAGGAGACCCCGGAACGCGATCAGCGGTCCGGGGTCTCCTCGTCTGCTCCGCCGGTCAACGACGCGGGCGCGAGCCGATCGACAGCATCGCGTACTCGAGAGCCCGCGGGTCATGCTTGCGCGCCTGCTGCTCGCGCAGCAGGTCGAGTGCGATGTCCCGGCGCTCCGCGCGCAGCAGGCGGCGGTTCTCGGTGTACGCGGTGATGGCGTCGGCGATCTTCAGCAGAGCGCGCTCGGTGGTCGTCGGTGAAGCGAGGTGAAGCGTTGCGGCGGTCATGATCACTCCTGGTCGGTCGTGCCGCGGCTGATCGCCGCGGGAAGGTCGAAGATCTCGGCGCGCAGAGAGACGCGCCGGGTTCCCGGCGCGCCCTCCTGTCCGCGATAGCGCTCGATGGCGGCGTCGACCGCGTCGGAGAGCTCCTGCTTGAGCTCGGACATCTGCTCGGGGGTGAGGTCGAGGGTCGTCGTCATCACGAGGCCGGCATCCCGCCATTCCTCCGGCTGCTCGGAGTCCGGACGGTTGAGGTAGTCCATCAGAGTCTGGTGACGCAGCCGGAAGAACTCGGAGGTGACGATCTGCGCCGCTGCCCGGTTGGCGGGCGACATCCTGTCGTCGGGCCCGGGGAGGTTGATGCGCCCCTTCGGGCGCTCCCACCACCGCTCGCGCGCCGTCCCCCGTCCCTCGACCTCGCGGATGAGGTCCTTGGCCGCCAGCGCCCGCAGGTGGTAGCTCGTCGCCCCCGAGGTCTCGCCGATCAGCGCCGCGAGGCTGCTCGCGGTCTGGGGGCCTCGTTCGCTGAGCAGATCGTAGATGCGCACACGCAGTGGATGTGCGAGCGCCTTGAGCGCTCCGGCATCGAGCGTCCGTACCTCTTCATGCTCTGTCATAGATGCAAAGATACCTATGCAAGCTTTTCTTTGCAAGTGTTTCTTTGCAAGAGTTTCTTTGCAGATGTTCTTCTGCGCCGCGTCTTCGCACAGCGCTCCGCTGCGGATGCCCGCGCATCCGGAAGGTCACGCCAGCCAGGACAGCCGGAACTCCCACGACCCGCGGCGCAGCACGCGGACGCCCTCCGGCGCCGCCTTTCGCACAGCGTCGACGGGGATCGCCTCGAAGACGGGACCTCCCTCGCCCTCCTGCCAGGTGCGCAACCGCTCGGCCATGCGTTCGGCGAGGGAGGGACCGTCGGACCCGAAGGATCTCACGAAGATGTCGACGCCGTCACCGGCCACACGATGATCGATCACCGCGAGCCCGTCGTCGGCGAGCCAGACCGGTGTCCTCATCCACGACGCTCCTGGAAATCCGTTCGCCTTGCTCCGCGATGCGCTGCGGATCGATCCGGCGCGCTCGGATCCGCACAGCAGACGCAGGAAGAGCGGCAGATACGACGACCCGATGGCCCGGTGCGTCACGACCCCGGTCGCTTCGCCCTCCCGCGACAGCACCGAGGCCAGCCATCCTGTCTCCAGGTCGCGATCGGGAGCGAGCACGACGTCGTCGCTCCGGATCTCCTCCGGCTCGTCGCCCTCCGCACCCGCACCGCGCGCGCCGACGAATCCCCCGCCGAACGAGGTCCTTCCGATCAACCGGTCATCATCCTTCTCGAGCGCCCAGCCGCATCCGACACCGCAGATGCTCATCGGTGCGACCACTCGGCCGCCTGTCGGCAGCACCTCCGGCAGCCAGGAGGGGAAGGTCCAGGTGTCGACGGTGAACTCGACCAGGTCGAATGACCCAGCGGCGATCGGCGTACCCGCCTCCCAGGCGTCGATGCGGTCGACCCGCACCGGCACGGGCGCGGGATGCCGACCCAGCGACGCCCGTGCGCGT
>Ga0308169_10004525_pt1 | contig 13006 bp, 16 predicted proteins | sample PhyBR1_2_FD_202139 | JGI IMG/M metagenome (GOLD analysis project Ga0308169, IMG submission 202139) | Phyllosphere microbial communities from UC Gill Tract Community Farm, Albany, California, United States - DLSLSB.R1 | ecosystem: Host-associated > Plants > Phyllosphere > Unclassified | place...
AGAGCGGAACTTCTCGGCAGAAGTTTGCTCAGCGTTTCGCATATCGACAGTCTTGTCCTTTCCTTCACTCGGATCGTGAATTCCGAGGTGACAATGGAGGAGGTTTGCGATACTGTAAAGAAAAGACACATCAATCGAATGCATGCGTGAATAGCCCCGAAAGGAGACCTACCTTTTGATCTCGGAGAAATCGGAAAGGGGAGGAGTTCCGGAAAGAACCCATCGAGCGCGAGCGCGAATGTGGTGAATACCGACGAGTACAGATCCGCTTGTGTAGGTGAACTCGTCGACAACAATACGAGCGAACCTAGGAAACAGAAATGCGATGAGTTGAGACTCATTAGGCGGAGGAAGACAAGAGACGATGAAAGGCTTACGAAAACATGGCGAGAGGAGGAGCTTTCATCTCGGTGTAATCCTCTTTGACCTCGGAACTCTTGAGAGACCATTCATCTTGCGTCAACGCTACGACGTCTTTGTCATCCTTGAGATCCTTCGTCGCTAACTCTTTTCGAAGCTCTTTCTCGTTCATGTCGACAAACTTCTTCTTTCCTTTCGTAGGCTTCTTCTTCTTCTCTCCTTCTTCATCAGAGTCGTCTTCTCCATCGTTCTTTGATTCGGCTACTTTGTTCTGCAGAGGAGAGTGAGGAGAGGTGAGCGAGACGAAGTAAGCGGATTTTGCGGAAAGAGGGACTTACGGAAGCTTTGCGGGTAGCGGGGATGAAGATGTCGGTGGGAGGAGCGGCACGGACTTTGCGAGCTTCTTGAATCTTCTTGTAAACGGCAGTCGCACCTTCATCGACGAGTCGATCGACTTGATCTCCCAAAGTTTCGAGAGCTTCGTTAACGCAGTGTCGGAAGTAACGGTTACCCTTGTCGTCGAACTTGCAGCCAGTCTTGCTTGCGGAGAAGTCGGTCCTGTGGGTAGACGAAAGCGGCAGAGATCAGTGACAGATCTCCAAGGAAGAGGATCTGAGAGTGTGAACGACGAACAAGAGTGCCCAGAATACTGGTGAAGTAAAAAGACTCTCCGGCATGATAACGATATCGGCATCCATGATCTCCTGAATTGTAACCTTCTTGAGGCGAGCAGCTGTATCGAGCTGAACAACTGCGAGTCCAGAATCGGTGAACTTGTTGATTTCCTTCGGCCACTGTTTCATCAGATGTTTCGGAACGACGATAAGAGTAGCCTTGACAGCGATACGACCTTTCTCTGGTTTTGGATCAGCGTCGTGCTTCCGACGAGCACAGATGAGAGCGATTGTGATCGCAGTCTTTCCATAACCGACTGGATTTCGCGAGAAGGGAGTCAGCAACATCGCTCGATAGTCGAGAGAGCAGGAGAGTTCGAGCTCACCAGCATCGGCAACGACACCTCCTCGAACAGTCACTTCCCTCTTCGCTCTTGCCTCGGCATGCCAGTTCATCTCGGGCAAAAGATACTCTGCGACTTCTTCTTCGATCCAAGGTTTCGGATTCGCTTCTTGTTCGACCATCCAGTGAAGAGAACGAAGTTGTTCGGGTCGAAGAGGGTAAGTTTTGAACTTCTTTGGCTGTTCGGCAGAAGGACTATTTCGGTTGCTTTGAATCGTGAAAGTTGAAGAGAGACCTTGTCGTCCGAGTTTCGATCCATGAGTACCACTGTTTGCGAGACGCCATTCGACTGTCGGAGCTGATGTCTTCCAGAGACTGAGGGTAGGAGCTGGTAGTTGAGCGAGAGCGGCGTGAGACAAGGAGGCAGCGTTGAGACCGATACGAAGTTCGAAATGGTCGCCAACTTGACGAGTGTGAAGGAGAACGGGAGAGGGTCGGTCTTTGAGAGTCTGCGAGGTGTCAACCTATCGTGAGCATCAGTCGGCTCAAACTTGACAGAAGAGACTCACGCGTTCGAAATCAGCAGCTTCTTTTCCATCTTCGAGAGCGATGATCTTTGTCAACAAGCTGACGCCCGTAGGTTTGATCTCTCGTAACCATTTGACAGTCGGAGGAGCAGGGGCGCAAGATTGACAGGTCTCCTTCGGAATCGTCTAAAGGTGCAAAGTTCGAGGTCAGTTCTGTTCTTCGAGAAAGGAGGTAGATCAACAAGCGGTTCGTCGCACCTTCGAATCGACTTCTGACCATTGCTGAAGCACGTTCCAATCAGGAATTCGAGAAAGCATCCAACGAATCTTTGAGAAGACCTCGGGACCTTCGAGATGGAGATCGACTTCGTGGAAAGTATCCGTAGCCCATCGAGAAGAAGGAGCTTTGTCGAGTTTGACGACAGCTGACAAGAGATTCTCGGTGAACTTGCAATCGTCAACTCCAATCGATAGCTTGAATCCATCGGCGATAGTCGAGAACTGATTGTCTTCAACGAGGTTTGCGCTACCGGCAGTGAGCTTGATCTCGGGAAGAGTCGTCCAGTTTCGAGCGATACTGATCTTTGGTCGTTGCGATTTCGAGATAGCGGCAGAGCTGGACGAGTACGGGGGACGCCATTTCGGATCGAGGCTGGCGATGAGTCGACGATGAGTCGAGATTCGAGAGCAATCGTCAGCGAAGACGTAACGATCGTGTTCGACTTCGAGATAGGAAGAAGGGTCGAAGAAGAAGTAGAGAGGGTCCTTCTCCTCCGGATCGCATCGACGATAGAGAGAGTTGCAAGCAGTTCCGCAAAGATCTTCGAGCACGTACTTGCCGTCGATCGATCGGTCGAGCTGTACGAACGAGTCTCAATCGAGTCAGTAGCGATATTGATGCGGAAGGGGCCAAAGTGGAGACTCACAGCTTCAGCATTGCCATCGAACTTGACGTTGATGTACTTCGGTCGCTTCTCCTCGAGGAAGTCGGTGAGCTGAAGTTTCGCCCTCCAAGAAGGAACGAACTCTTCAAAACTCATGTCGATCGAACCAGTGTACGATTTGAGAGGGATACTGAGATCCCAGGCGCCATCGAGGAGACTTGAGGTGCCGGGTTCGAGGCGAAGACGTGCGACAGGGTGATGCAAGAACAAGCGAAGAGGATCGATCGTAGCGAGCTATCAAAAGCGAGGCGATCAGTCTGATGTTGTATCGACAGAAGTGTAAGCGAGAGGAAACTCACATCAGCTGGAGGATTCGCGAACAGACGCCATTCGAGCAAGTTCTTTTCGAGGTGAAGTTCGAGTTTCGCTCCATCGCTCCTGAAGGTGACGGTCCATCCTCTACGACGATAAATCCTTTCGAAGTGATATTCGGCGTGCTCGAGACAGGGGACGATAGCTTTGAGGTACTGTTTGGCGAGCTTGACATCGACTTCGACTCCTTTCTCGGTGACCTCGTCGATGAGTTGGCGTAAAGTTTGATCGGTCAATCCCGGAATTGTGAGTCGCATCGGTAGCATCGCTTTGAGCTTCGCTTCGAACTCGTCGGGAAGGAGTCGTTCGGCTTTGACTTCTTCATAGACGTGCTTGGGCTTTCCTTGATGAGCAGCGCAAGCCGAGTGACCACATTTGACGCAAGTCGAGATCGGGTTCGGCGAGAAACCGTCGGGTCCTTCGCAGTCGCACTTGCGAGCAGAGCGGTCGGCGAGATCGAGTAAGTCGGCGGGAGGAGGTGTAGATGCGGCGAAATCGACTGGATGATTCTTGAGTCGATCTTCGCCTCGGAAACGAGCGTTGAGTTCTTCATTCGTCAGTTTCGGTTCCTCCATCTCGATGTCTCCCTCGTCTCCTGGAGCTGCAGCGCGAAGGGTGTGACCAGCAACGATGAGAGCTTGCATGATCGCCGATCCGACTACCGTTGAGGACCTATCGGGTCATTCGAAGGAGTCAGCAACGAGAACAGACAGCAGCAGAGACGAGTTGAGACTAACATGGCATTTCCAGCGAGATCCGCAAGCTGATCACTGTTCTCTCGAGTGAGGAGCAGCTCGTCGATAGGAAGTCCTTGAAGTGCTAGAGCTTCTAGACCAATGATAGGTCCTCCTCGAAGCGTGAGATACGCGATCATGTTGGGCGTGAGACACTATCGAACGCCAAGAGGTCAGTTGAGTCGAATGAGCAAAGAACGAGCACGAAAAGCTGAGACGAACGGGAGTGATTCCATAATATTTCGAGGCGGTTGTTCGATCGACATTTTGCGAAAGATTCCAAATAGCAGTCTTGTACGCTGCGACACAGAGAACAGAAAGCGAGTCAGTAAAGCCGACACGGCAGAGCGAGGAGAAATGGGGGAAATTTACTGATATCAGTTCCCATTTTCGCGTCTCGAAGGAACGAGATATCCATCAAATCCAATACCCTCTCCGTCTGTCCTTCCGCCCAATCCTGCCAAGTCCCATCGGGCATCTGTGGTTTCCCTCCTCCTTCTTTCCAATCCGTGAGAGGTTTCTGCAATCCCAATTTCTCGAGTTGTCGTTGAACCGAATGCCTCTGTTCACATTTGTACCAATCGATCGCTACTCGTTGACTACCGTCTGCGTTGACTTTTGTAATGGAAGCTTCTTGTCGAGCTCGGTGGATTCGAGGGTCGTCGGAATCGAGGAGGAATTCTTCAGTTGGAGCAGAGGCATTTCGTTCGGCTCCTTTGATACGTTGACACCAATCTTCGACCATCGCTGCTGAACCTTTCTTACGTTCCGATGTCGAATCGAACAGGTTTTTCTTGACTTGCGGAATAGCGATGAGGTCTACGAAAGGCAGCACACTCGTCAATCGACAGAGAAAAGACATTAAAGAGGGAAGAAAGATTGACGCACAACCACGATTTCGCGTGTGAGGTATGTAGTACTTCTTCGTGTCCAGACGAACCACTTGTGCATCGTAATCGATTCCAGCGAATTTCACAATGACTTGATCCCAAGGAGCTTTCGAAACGTTCTCGAGAATGACGATACCAGGTTGATGTTTCTCGACATACTTGAGCATACCATTGAATGTACGACCTAATCAATTTGATTATGAGCTTCTCTTATCTTCCGGAATGAAAGAAGGAAAACGAACCAGATTCTCCCCCAGAATCGATTCCCTTTTGTTTCGTGTTCAACGCAGAGTAGTCGACGCAAGATGTACCAGCGATACTGTAGATATGACGCAGGAGAGATCAGCAAAGAGGAACATGGAAGCAGGAAGAGAGTGGGAACGAACAGCATGTCAACATCTCCTGGTACAGCTTTCTTCGCTCCATACGCCGTAGTTGCATCGTCGTTCGGTCTATGAAGACATCACAGTCAGCATCAACAGCGGGGGAGGTAGTCCAGAGGAATTGGTAGCTCACAACTCGGTAACATCTCGAAAAAGAAGAGGAGGACCAAAATTCCTTTCGATGTAAGCTTGTTTGAACGGTTCGATTTCGGCCGAAAAGATATGGTGCATCCTGCCTTTGATGCCAGTTTGTTGCTCGAGTTGACGGAACATGAGTCGGAGTGCTAAGATGGGAGATTCGGTACCAGAACACATTGTCGCGATTCTCAAAGGTCGAGAGAGTTTCTGCATGACCGGTCCTAGTTCGTCGGCGTAACGGGAAACCATGTCGCCAAAGATTTGGTCGATGTTGGTCAAAGGTGCTAAAGAGAGTACTAGCTGCTCTTTACCACCTCGAGCTCCACCTGTATTTTCATCCTCATCATCATCCTATCAGATTCCCCTCATACAACCGTGTCAATCGCTTTCCTCAACAAGTAGTTACAAGCTATGGAGATAGTGACTCACGTCCTCACTATCTTCCTCTGTCTTTTTGGCGGCTTTCTTAGCAGGTGCTCTGGGTTTGGCTTTTGTTGTAGTCTTCTTGACTACTTTAGGCGCAGCTGCAGCCCTTGCCATCTTGCCCGTCTACTTCTTGAAGCTTGTGAAGTCGAGAGTCGAAAGTTGTCGCGAAATTGAGATGAGAGAGTTTCGAGTTCGTTTGTCGAGAGAGTGATAGCGCGTGATTCGAGGACTGGTCTGGTACGCGTATCGGTGTTTGTTCAGCTGCTCTTTGTGTGTTGTGCAGGCGAGCTGGATGAATGAGGTGAAAGAGAGGAATCTTCTCTCTCTCTCTTCCAAAAATCTTCGCGTTTCGGGGTGACTTCTTTCTCGCCGCTTTCTAGGTCTCTCTCTTTCGCAAAACGACACTAAGCAGGATAGAGATAACTGATTTGGAATTCTAAATTCACTTTCTGTCTAAGAAACAACCCGGGAAGAAAAAAAAAGTCAAAAAGGAAAGAGAGACTACTACGCGCAAAAAGGAAACAACGAAGTGAAGGGTAAGGAGTAAGGAGCACAGAAGGAAAAGAACGAAGTAAAGGATGCGTAGAGAGAGAGGGAATCGTAAGAGGGTCATGCAGGGAGAGTGAGGAAGGAGGGAATAATTAGGCGCGAAGTAGTCGGATAAGTCGACGTCGGAAGGCAAGGGCGATGGACACGAAAGAGAGAAAGGACCCGATGGAGAGAAACGACAGCGAGAGAATGAAAGGGAAGGGAAGGGAGAGGGAAAGGGAAACGAGAGTTGGAGCTCCTATAGAGCGGTCGCGGCTTCGGGACGAGCAGTGAACTTGAGGTGACATCCATCCTGTGGGATTCAACAGACCGATCAGCATCGTGAAGTATTGAGCTGAATCGATAGATTGACTCACCTTGGGGAAAAGAGTAGCGATAATCTGAATCTCCTCACTCTCAGGAGTCTTTGCGTGTTCCCAATCCAACAACATAGCGGCCGATCCAATAACAGCAGTCATGTGCATGTAGACATAGTTTTGACCTGTACATCGTACTCACCCAGCCAGTTCAGAACTTGAGAAGAACTGAGAGAAGGGAAAAAGACGACGAACCGATACATCGGTGAGCACCAGCACCGAATACGAGCCAGTTCTTAGCATCCTTGTCGTTGTCGTTGACTCCTCCCGGCATCCATCGTTCAGGTACGAATTCTTCGGCTTCGGGGTAAACCTCCTCATCGTGGAGCGACTGTGAGAGGGAATTGGATTTCAGCGACGCGACTTGGAGCAAGTGTAGCTGGAAACCGATCTTCGACTCACGTTCCAGAAGGAAGGAATAAGCATTGTACCCTTGGGAACGGTGTACTCTTCGTTGATAGGGAAAGGTTTCTTAGTCATATAAGGGACCATGATTACCGGAGGGCGGTAACGAAGGACCTCTTTAGTCACGGCGTTCGTGTAGGGCATTTGATCGAGTAAGGCGAGGGACATGGGAGTCTCGTAATCTCCGTGTCGAACTGCTGCTTGTTCTTCTCGAACTTTGGCGAGAACTTCGGGGTGATCGGCGAGGAGTTGGAAGGCGAACGTGATCGAGGATGACATGGCATCTATGAAAAGGCGAATCGAGGTGAGAATAGGTATTGGAAGAGAAGGGAGGAGATAGAGGAAGCGTACCTTGAGAAGCGAAAATGAATGAAAGTAAAACGAGCGCCATCTCTTTGTTATCGTATTTCCTGACTTTTCCAGCGTGAATCTCCTCGACCCATTCATCGAGTAAACAATCGGGTTCCTTTCCAGCAGCCATGGCCTTCTTCGATGCAGCAGCGGCCTTCGATAAGATCCTAACGGTAGTCTCGCGAGCTCGGCAAGCACTCCAAACTTTAGTTCCGGGGAAAGCTGTACATTCAAAGACGCTTAGCTACGCGGACTCGTAGCAGATTAGAGAATGAGAACGTACCGAAAGGGAAGTTGACCAATTCTAAAGCCTGAGTGATCTGCCAGTATTTATCCGAAACTTCTTTCGCATCCTTCTCTGCGATGTAATCACCACAGAACACCTTGAGACTAGTATCCATGTTCAAATCGCGGAACTTGAGTTGGTAAGGTTGAGGTTTCGGGTTCGAGTCGGCGAGCCAGGATCGGAAGTGCTTTCGGTAAATCTCATCTTGCTTTTTGAGGTAGATCCTGTTTTTTCGCAATTCGTCAGTTCGCAGATCCTTCGTGTGAATAAGTGGATGTGAACTCACTCGAGGGCTTGAGGAGTGAAGAGACAGTTCAATCCCTTTCGGTACTCGTTGTGAACTTTTCCATTCAAGAAGACCCAGTTCTCGGCTGCGAAGCATCGTCTCGCTTTAGTTCCCGAATACTCCGACTGATACGAGATGACGACTCACGGAGAAGGATCTGTTTAGCACTTCGAACAAGACAAGGTTCGGCAAGAGTTGAAGAGTTGAGGATTTTGCGAGCATATTCAGTAGTTGAAGCGATAACGATAAAGCTGTTCACCGATACTCTGTGTCAATACTGGGAGCTGAATCGAGTGATGGTAACGTGTCCGAACATGTTGAAGACACTGCGAACGAGAGAGGGAATGTCGGGTCAGTGCAAAATCCATTAGTCAGGCGAGATTACGAGAGGGAAACTTACGATACTGAAGCGAGGGGAGTTGACCAAGCTATCGAAAGAAATAAGGGTGTCAGTGAATGCTCGAACGCCTTGATCGCTCGACTCGGTATAGCAGCAAACTTACATCTTTTGTAGGCTTCCATAGTTGGGTTGAGCGATTCAGCGAATTGTCCGATCACAGGCTAACAAAGAGGGGTAGTACATTGTTAGCTCTGATTTATACTTTTGACGCGTCTTGCGAGGAATAAGAGTAGGGATCGAGGGAGGAGAGGGGGTTTGGAGAGAGAAGAAAGGGTTTTGAACAACTCACAATCTGCCATGAGTGACCCGGTAGAGTAGACTTGCGATACCTCCATAGAGTTTGTTCGGCAATCAACAAAGTGATCAAGATTGCGAGTACTGAAGTGGCGATAGTCGAGGTTGACCATTCGATGTTGAACTTATCGAACGAGGGTGAAAGTTTCGAAAACAATGGTGATTCACTGGCCGCTGCTACTTGTGCAGACATGTGTCGACTGGATGCCATTTCCTCCTATTCCCTGACTGAGTGTCCGCGTGTATTGGAAGAAGCCGAGAAAGAGAGACGAAGAGAGGAGTTGGGTGAAGAAGAAAGGAATACTTGAAGGTTTTTTTTCGCTTCCTCTTCGGCTTCGCAACCCGACTCTTATTTCTCGGCAACCATTCCTCATTTCTCTCGTCTCAGGGGAGTCGCTACTAGATCCCAATCACTTTGAACCGGAAGATCCGCTTATTCCCCCTTTCAAACTTTTTCGCTACTTCGCTCTTTCGCTACTTTCTATGGGCACGCGTTACGCCGAAGTTCCGAGAACCCCCAAGCTCTTGAAATCTCGCGCATTGTCACCCCTCCATACTCCATTCCTCTCTTTCCCCTGCGACACCGTTTGAGAGACAGGGAAAAGAAGGGGAAACACAATTGCAACATTTCATTCATTCATATAAGACCAGAGAGATTCCATTCTACGAGTAGTCGAATTATGGACTCCGTAGAGACGAGAGATGAGAGACCGGGAGAAAGGGTATCGACGGTTTTTCCCGAAGTGGTAGAGAAACGTTAACTGTGAGGCACAGCAACGCACTAGGTCAGAATCGGACTACGACGAACCTAGATAGCGAGAGAAAACTCACGCAGACTAGAATACGATTACTCGCTTCCACCTTCTTGAGCGAAAACCATATGTTGTTTAATATCATCCGCACTAACTGTCGGTTTCGCACTTTGAACAGCCCTCAAGAAATCGGTATAAGTCCTGTTTACCATCTCACTCGATAGTATCAGCTGGATTTTCGAGATAGTGCGAGAGAGGAAGACGTACAAAGGTGGTTCGAGTAAATCATCAGTTCCGATATCGTTCCAAGTCATTTCTTTCGCTTTCGGATCTCCCGGGGAACACGGTGTGAGCTTCTTTGTTGTTCGAGGTGGATCAGAATCTTCCACTGGCGCATCAACCTAAAAAGACACATGAGAGAATTCAGTCAGTTTCCACTTTCCACCTCGAATCACTTGCTCAATCGGACTAGACAGTGAGAAAGTAAGTAGAACGTACCTCTTTGAAATGAGTAGCACTCAACACTTTCCTAACAGGTTGCATCAAAGCGTCTCTCACGACGACGGCCAAATCTGAACCGGAATAACCATCCGTCTTTTCCGCGAGCGCTCGGTAATCCGCTTGAGAGAGTTGACAAGGAGTAGTTCCGATGTTGAGGTGGAACATTTTGGATCGAGCTGCTGGATCGGGTAGAGGAATATAGATACGTTTCTCGAATCTGTACAACTCTCAACCGCTTAATCAGTCTCGGAGAAAGGGAGAGATCGAGGAGAAAGAGTGCGCACCGTCGTTTGATAGCTACATCTAAAGCCCAAGGAATATTCGTAGCTCCCAACACGAGTACACCTTGAGTATCGTTTCCTACTCCATTCATTTGTACCAGGAATTCAGTCTTGATACGTCTTGATGCCTCGGATTCCCCTTCTCCTCGTGTACCACATAAGGAATCGATCTCATCGACGAAAATGATTGAAGGAGCGTTTTCTCGTGCCATGGCGAAGAGTTGTTTAACGAGACTGTGGAGTCGCGTTCAACTTCAATACGATACAAGCACAATCGTAGTGAAGAGAGAGTGAGATGCTCACCGTTCACTTTCTCCCATCCATTTACTAACCAAGTCAGACGAACTAACGGAAAAGAAAGTACTTTTCGCTTCCGTCGCGACCGCTTTCGCCAAATAAGATTTACCAGTTCCGGGAGGTCCATACAGTAAGATTCCTCTCCAAGGTGTCCGTTTTCCCGTGAACAAGTGAGGGAATTTGATGGGGAGGATGACGGCTTCTTTGAGTGATTCTTTAGCTGCTTCTAATCCTGCTACATCTTCCCATCTTACATTCGGGGTTTCCGATAAGATCGCGCCTGACAAACACTTGCTCATTAGTCGCCGCTTCGAGTCTTCGAGAGACAAGAAAGAGAGAGCTCACTAGATAATCCGTCTCTCAATTTCTTCGTATCAGCATCATCATCATCCCCATTCCCTTTCCTACATCGCACCCGAACTCATCAGCTCTCTTCCTTCGGTCTCTCGTATGACAGTCGAAGAGAACATACTTTGCTTGCGCCCCTCCTCCACCTCCACTAACCGCTTTCCCTTTCCCCTCTCCATCCGATTTAGCTTTCTCAGTTTGAGCGATGTGGTCCTTCAATTTCTCTGCCCTCTCCAAATACTCTTCGACTTTGGATCGGATCAGGTCTTTCAATTTTGGGTTCTTCTCATCTACGCGAGAGGGGAGAGAGGAGGGGGAGTTAGTTTTGAGAGGCAGTGGGGGTTCCGAATGAGAGGAGATAGGGTACATTTGTAAGCCATGTTGAAGTAATCGAGAGAGTTCCTGTCCAATCAGTCGAATGGTTTCAGTAGAGCTACTGAGAGAGTGGAACGATGAGTTGGACACTTACTTGTAGAGTTTAAACGCTTCTGCCCATTCTTGTTTGACATCTGCGTCGATCGCTTGTTTAACTATCTCACATGCTTTCTGTACATCTCACCAACGAGTCAGTAGTGTGTTGAGGGAAGAGGGAGGAGAGATTGATCGCTCAACGTTGTGGGAAGATGACGAGAGAGAGTGGGGTCGAGGAATGAAGGATGAGGAGAGACTCACATCGAGGAAATTAGTATTGCCAGACATCCTGGAATGACTAGCTCTTGATGGATTCCGGGGACAGGCGGTGTGTAAGTGCGGAATCGATTACCGAGATTTATCACAAGTCAGAGGAATGCGAGGGTCAAATGTATTGTAATTCGACTTAGGGCGCGCATGCAAATTTGTCCACTTCTCTCTTCTTTTCACTTCACTTCTCTTTCATTTGAGGATGGAAACAAGGAGACGTTCGAAGGGTCGCTAGTCATCGCAGCATCACACCACAGAGGAGCATTTCGTTTCCTCTTTCCCTCTTCTCAGCTGTGGGAAAAGGTGAGCTACTTTCACTTTCCCTTCCTCTTCTTCCTCACTCTCAACTAACTCAAACCGATCTAGTCCCCGGACACTACTACTAGATCCCCCTCTTCTACCCGGTTGCAACCTCTCACAATTACTCAATCGAAACCGTCCCTCTTTTTCACTCTTCCGACAAACAGTTCCTCCTCGGTCGTCGTCAGTTCTCTTCAATCTCTTTTTAACCCTCCGGAAAGCGGTCATCCTTCATCTGGTGAAACCGGGTTAGAGGTCGAGTCACTGTCGACAATCGAGTTGGAAAAACGTTGGACTAGAAAAGGAGTGAAAAAAGAGGTTGGGTCTTCGATAGGTCAAGATTTTAGAGGCGAGGGTGAGATCCTACGTTTACCTTGGATTGCTCGCATTCATTTGCTTGCATCGGTCATGGATCTCGAGGAGGAATTCAAGTCGCTCGACTGCGTGATCGAGGCAAGATCAAACTCGTCGTCAACTGTCCCTCTCTTCACTTTTCACCATCTCCTCTTTTCCGACTTCCCTTCTACTTCTCCTCTACCTCGCTCGACTCGATTCCTGTACACTCTATTCCTTCCAACCTTCTTCGATCTCGACTCTTCCTCTGTCTTTTCGTCGATCTCTTCCACTCAATAACGTCGAACAGCGAAGATACGAGCTGATGGAAACTTTTGAGAGAAGGGTTTGATGATCGACTGATGGAGTCAGAGTTGGGGTTCGTGATGAGGGCAAGTGAGTGTCAGAAGTTGGGGATGAGGTTTATGGAGAATGGAGTGAAGGAGGAAGGAGTTCTTGGAGGTGAAAAGAAGAGGGGACTACTAGATGAGTTCACTCACTCTCCCTCTGAGCCGGTCGAGCAACCAGTTCGTCATCATTTAACCAGAGTTATGCGACCGCTCGAACCTCTTCCATTGGAGGTTTGGGTAACGGAATGGGGCTTACTCTCGAACGTCTCCCTCTCCCTTTCCCTTTCCCCCTTTTCGACATCTTCGACTTTCGATTGATTGATGGAAGGTATGGATGAATGGGTTCGGTCACTTATTCACATAGAAGTGTTATTCGTTCACCTCTTTCCCTCTCTCTCCATCATCATCGTCGTCGTCGTCAACAAGAGGGAAGAATGAAGGATAGTTGCAAGCAAGTCTAATGACGAAAACCTATTTTGACAACAACTTTTGAATTTCTTCATCTGTAGGCGAGCTTTATACCCTCGTCGATGAGGCTTCACATCTTTTTAACCCTGAAGTCTTG
>Ga0308169_10004527_pt1 | contig 13006 bp, 16 predicted proteins | sample PhyBR1_2_FD_202139 | JGI IMG/M metagenome (GOLD analysis project Ga0308169, IMG submission 202139) | Phyllosphere microbial communities from UC Gill Tract Community Farm, Albany, California, United States - DLSLSB.R1 | ecosystem: Host-associated > Plants > Phyllosphere > Unclassified | place...
TATGATGCCACCGTAACAAAGACCCCAGCAGATGATCTGCCACTTATACCAACCCCCCCCCCCCTCCCCCGCCCCCAATCGACCGGGTCAAGTGCGAGCAGGCCAATGACACGGTATCAACGGGTTCAACGGACTGTGGGCCGATCTGTATTAAGCTCAATATTGCACAGTGATACAGTACGATGCCTAGGCTGTCGGACACTGGATGGACATCGGAGCGTGAGCCTGCGTAACGGATCTTCCTCCACGTCATTAGGGCAGCGTGCCCGACGTCACGAGGTGGCCTGTGCTGCGCATAATCTCCGCGAGACCAGCAGGCGGGCTGTCGACCGCCGAAGCGGGTACCGATGGAGGCAGACGGCTGGTGAGAGGAGGGCGCTCGGGATGAAGTTGGGCACGACGATGTTGTGGAGGTCATGTTGCTCTTGTAGAAGGACGTGGGCCGACAAGCCGTATTTGCTGGTAGAGCGCCGTTGGTGGTTAGAGTGTGGAATATCGCGGGTAAGATGGATGAGGATACATTACAGCTGAACAGTTCGAGATATATGATCGATACGGACGACTCGGCGGGCCCATGGCATTCATTTGAAGAGTGAGAACAAGGGTGGCGACAGTGTCAGAGCTCCTCTTGTGGGTCTTACGCGTAAGAAGACTCCCTTCAAAGGATGTCACGCTGCTAACAGTGGTCTCATAGCAGTGCCTTCGAGTCCGAGCCTTTCATGCTCGTTGTGAGAATACGGCTGATGGAGAGGTGATGATTGAATGTCGAATGGGTTATATGTGAGTGGCGAGTGGCCGAGCCACCCACGACGCAAACTCCGGCAAACTTGTGAGGGGCGCTCTCAGTGTCTCTACGTCGGTCACTTCATGTCCTGACCGGCATCCACTCAAGTCGGACTTTGCATCTGTCCTGGCCGCCGCGAACGTCATCCCTGCCCGACCAGAGCACGGATGAGACAGGGGGACATCTGGTTCGGTGAACGCAGGCCAAATCACGTGACCACACTCGTGCCGTGCCTGAGAGCACTGATGTTGCCCCGGTCCATCGACCTGCCGACCGTACTTGAACAAACCTCCTTCATCAACATCAACGGCATCATGCCCGCATCACCTTTCGGCTCGCCAGCGGTCTCCCTCACATCATCCTCCCGATCCAGCCAGAAAAGCTATTCGGCGAGACGATTCCAGGCTCACAGGGAGAAGCGCAAAGCCGAGAGGGAGGCCGAGTCCTCGGATACGGACGGAGCAAGCGACGGCGGTGCGAGGATCGGCATGTTGCCTGCGACAACTAAGCGGGCGAGGAGGAACTCCGGATCGCCCTCGCCAATCAAAAGGAAACAACAGGACGAAGTTTCGCCGGACACGAGCATGGGCGGAGAAGAGTCGAACGCGAAGAAGCAGTCAGGCGGCGTCGTCAAGGTCGGACAACGATCGACCAGAATCGACATAATCGAGGCAGGTCCTGCGCGGCCAAGCGTGAGGAGGACGAGAAGTGCGGGGAGGAGCAGGCTGGAGACCCCTGAACCGGGAGATAGAATAAATCCCGCTGCCGACAACTCGAGAACGACCCCTGCCGCTCCCCGTACACCGACTCGCCCAACTACCACTCGAGCTCTCAGCGCCCACTCATCCCCTCGTGACCTGTCCGCACTGTTCGAGGTGCGCGACGGTGATGGAAGGGATTCACCACGCGCCCCGGCCTCGCCATCGGGCAAGCTCGTCCGACCCGGTGGAATGAGGAGGATGCTGACGAAGGCGCAAAGCCTGGGCGACGCCCTCGGTTCACCCACGAAAAGTGTGCACTCCTCGACATTCTCGAAGCAAGCAGATTCGGGACCTTCTACGCCGTCACGGCACCTCAATCGGACGATGTCGATGCCAAGCAGCCCGTTCTCGCCTTCAGGGGACTCGCCTAGGGCGGATGAAGCGCCCGTACGACCCGGCTTGGCAGTGAGGCAGAGCGATAGTGGAGCGGGAGGCAGGAAGGCGAAGAGGACGTACGGGCGGAGTCGGACCTTCCTGGAGGAGACTCAAGGTGCTGAGTCGGGACTGGCGGTTTTGACGGATCAGGATGCCGAGGAGAGGCAATCTTATGCGGAGTTGAGACACAAGTACGAGGTGGATAATGCGGATGCTGGAGGACCTAGCGCAGGGATGCTGGCGGTGAGTCGGACCGTGGATGTGGCGTTTAGCACGAGGCTGACGAGCAGGAGCTGCAGCAAGCCCGACCCCCGCAACCTATCTCCGATATGCGATCGAAAGGCGAGAACAGGCGATTCCTGGATGAGGTCGGTTACCTCGTCGCTGGGCTGCAGGATCCGCTGGCGAATTTAGCACTACGACGCTCGAGGTGAGTTGATGCGGTATAGCAACCGGAATCCGGCTGATATCAGCTCGCTGGACGTGCTTAGGAGTATGGAGGACGAACAATGGGCGCAAAAGGTCCATGTGTGCGGTCAAAGCGAAGCCATCTGGGAGGGCTTGATGAGCGCCAGGAAGAATGGAGACGACGTGAGTATGAATGCGATGAACAATATCACCCAGCTGACACTATAGGTCATCGAATGTATCGCGGTGCTCTACCTGGTCATATGCGCCAGCTCACCGATCGGGCTCGAGGCGATCCTACAAGGGCACGCGGGGGAAGTGTTCGACCACCTACAGCGGGGTATCATGCGTCCCGGATTCATGCAGAATGCTTTCACAGCAGTCAGTGTGATATGACAGGAGGTCGAAGGGGCCAGGCGCTAACTCGCAGAACAAGAAGCTGTCAACGATCGCAACGACTATCCCTGTACAGTGGGGCATCGAGATCGTCAGTTTGCACAGGCTACCGCGCACGGCACCCAGGGCTAATTGCTAGCCAACAGCGAGAAGATATGCCTCGTGGCTCCTTACCCAAGTACTGGATGACCGATACATCTCCGTTGTACCCGCAGCTTTGACGACCTCGATACTTTCTGCTGCAGCGTCGGCGTCGGACCAAGAGGTGCGCATCGTTGCGAGTCGCTTTGATTTGCATCAAAAGGGTCTGGTGCGTGTCCGCTGTCTTGTTCCCGACAGGTGCTGACCACAGCCACTGGTACGAGACGAAGACGACTTCGATCCTGAACATCTGTCGCTGTGTTTGAAAGCCATATCTAGCGTCATCAGGCGGGACGAAGGGGAGTTGCAGCTGTTCGCTGGGCAGAGACATGCCCTTGCGTCGACCCTGTCAGACAGCGTCACTATCGCTCTTGACTCCCTCAAAACGAAAGTTGGGCGGGCAAGGGAGATAGGTGAGTAGCGGTTTCATTTATGTTTGGGTCCACGACTAAAAGCAGCCGCCGACACATTGCTGGAAGCCGTGCAGATCCAAGTCGTCTTCTCGAAACTGTCGAACACGTGGGCAGCACAATGCCTGTCGTCAATTGAAGATCTCCACTCGATCGCGGCAACCATCATCCAACGGGATCATATGGCGTCAGCCCTCGCCGAACCGTCGCCCGAGCCCGACCAGTCCGCTTTCCTTGACAAGCCATCGCAGGCGTCTAGAGTCACGTCGACCAGCGAGGAGGTACTGTGCCTCATCTTGTCGCTCATCGTGACCGCCCTGCCCGCCAACAAAAAGAAGGTTTCCGACTGGCTAGCGGCAATTGGTGGGTCAGAGGGTGGGAGAATGTGATCGAGCCTGACCCTTTAGAGATTGGACCGGACTGCCCAGCGACCGGCGGTTGTTTGCGCACGTGCCGGTGCAAGGACAAAGCACCCTTCTATGTGCATCTTGCTGGAGTCTATGGACTGTACAAGGGCGACGACACCGAGGTCAGTTGGTATTGACATTTTCGCAGCCGCCGCTCCCCGCCACTTGGCTCACGAGCAGACTGGTCCGGTCATTCGAGGGTACCTAGCGCTTCTCCTAGCGAGGGCGTTGCTGTCCCACCCAGACGGGAGTGAGCGGGTGAGACAGAGATGGGAATGTGATAATCAAGAAGAAGTGAGCGGGGAGCTGGTGAGGGCACTGGAAGCCCTCCAGGCGCTGCATCGTCAGGCGGGTCAGGCGGGACAACCATCGGACGAGGAGGATGAAGGGGACAGTGATAGGATCGTGAGCGATACCCTCGAGGAGTTGAGGGCAGTGTAGAGTATGGAGCGAGTCCAGCCGCGAGCTATCTGTGCATCATCATCACTGCCTAGGAGCTGTTCCACGATGTTATGTAGCTCGAAAGAGGAGCTTTACGACGGCGGCGAGAAGGGATGCCTGTGATGAGCAAATATCCCTCGTGCTCGTTGTTCTCCGATCATCCGGTCCAAGACACACACTGGTGGGCCAGAGCACCCATGACGACTCCCTGTGTCCCGCGGCGGTTCAGTTTGCTCTCGTGGATCAGCCTGAAACGTTGACCATGAGGGGTTTGACCGAGAGTCCTGGTCGCGTGAAATCGAGAGTATGCCAAGTATGAAGGCGGACGAGGCTTGTGATAGTCTAAATTGGTTCCGTCAGAGTGCCACAAGTGGGTGTTTTATTAGTACAGTGACGTGAAGGCAAATGACCTGAACCCATCGCTCTGTGCTCCCACGCCCACCCCCCTGGCTCTGCTCTGTTACCCCCCCCGCCGCCCGCTGCCCCGCCGCGTCGCCGCCGCAATTCGCTCATCTTCAACTACCCTTGTTCTCACTCGGTCTCCCTACACACTTGACTACATCTCGTAGGACTCACTCCCCCGTGGTCCTCTGCATAGTCTCCCCCCCTTCTTCTCAAAAACACCACTCAGACAGACATCGTATCCTCCACCAGGATCGATCTCTCGTTTTCTTTTCCCTCGACCTCTGCGACGCTCGACAAAATCCCCATTGTCGACTTTCTCAGAGAGCTTCAGAAGGAAAATACCCGAAAAAGTTTCAACAGGCGATCAGTCCCATCAAACGGCTTGATCACCGCGTGGACACCCACACAGTCGTACTCGAGTACTCGTGCTTGACGTAGACGCATCGTAGCGACGACGGGTGAGCGGCGGCAGTGGATCGTTTTTGCCTGGTGGTGCATGGCTGACGACACTTTTAGCCGATTGATTCACCGATCCCAGCCCGCCGCTCGTCTCCGTCTTCGTTCTCGTCTCACTCCCTTTATCCTCTCCGAACGATAGCATCGGGCCTCTCTCCGCCCGCTGCCGACGTCGAGAAGAAGACACACAAAGAAGCCACCCCTCCTTGAACGCATCCGAGACGCCCTACCCGACATTCACCATCCACGTCAATGAGCACCATCTCGAACCCACCCGCCAACCAGCCGAACAGTCAAACAAGCGCCAACGCCTCCCCGAACCCGCAATCCTCCGCTTGGTCTCGTGGTCCTCCTTCGGCCGCGCAGTCCAAACCATCTTCCGCCATACACACTCCTGTCAACCCGTCCGGCACCCCGCAGCCCCAAGCGGAGGGAAGCAGCCAACCACAACAGCAGCAGTTCAGCTCGAACGGCAATGGCGTCGGTGCTAGCTCTGGCCCGGTCGCGATCGGTGGCCACTCGAGGAAGGGAAGCATAATGGTTGGCGGTGGAGGCGTCGATATCAAGCAGGGTACGTGTGACCTCGCGCGTCGCGCAGAATGCGATCAGACCTAACGCGCAGGCAACCTCGCCTTTGGCACAGTCGACTCGCCGAACCCGATGCTCTCGTCATCGCCTGCCGTCCCCGGACTGGTGGGAACCCATCTCAGCGCGGACAAGGTCAAGTCGTTTGGCTCGATCGAGGCTGACGCGGATGCGGACCCCAATGCGATCAAGCCGGTCCGACGGACCAGCGGCAACATCGGCGCGAACGGACCCACCAAGCTCGACGCGCATGCGCTCTTCACCGGCAAACCTAAACCGAATGGAGCAGCACCATCAGCAGCGCCTGCCTCGGTGCCGGGTCAACAGCCCGGCGTGCCCCCGACGCACGACCGCAGGCAATCGATGAGCGGATTCCAGAACGGCTTGCCGCCGTCCCATCTTCGACCTCCTCAGCAGGGCGCCATGCCCGGGCAACCTCGTTCGCCCGTCTTGCCGCATGTCGTCCCCGGACAGTACAACCCCGCCCAACAGCAGGGCTTCCGACCGCCACAGCAGCAGATGATGGGACAACCTGGATTCCGACCCAACGCGGGTGCGCCGCAGATGCCGCAGGGCATGCCGCGAGGAGCTATGGGGATGGGTGCATATGGAATGCACGCCGGACCTCAACAGGGCTACCCTCCTAACATGGGCTACCCGCAACAGGGATACTACGTGAGCTTGGCGGCGGTCTGGGGCTGGGTGCATCGCTGATGACAGGACTACAACATGTATAACCCTCAGTACGGCGTGCCGCAGCAGTGGGCCCCTCAGCAACACCCCCAGAACCAGCAATACAACCTCCCCGTCTCCCCTCGACCTGGGCCTGCTAGTGCCAGCCCGTCGCCGGCTCCCGCTCCGCTCCCGTCGAGCGGTGGACAGAGCCCGGCGCCGACACCGCCCAGCCGACCGCCCAGCTTCACCGGTCACCAGCCCGCTCCTTCCAACGCGTCCATCGCGTCCATTGCCCCTTCCACTCCATCCCGACCTATGATGCCTACCACGCAGTCCTTCACTCCGCCCGTTCAAGCCCAATCGCCCTTCGGTGCCCACTTGTCTGGCTCCGCCGCGTCTTTCACTCCCCGCAAGTCCGCCGCGATCAAGCTTTCTCGACCGGACGGAACCGCTCTGGACCTGAAGGACGTCGCTGCAGCCGCCAAGGGCCCCGCCACACCCGCATCCACCGGAAGCGGGACGGTGACCCCCGAGCCACCCAAGGAGGTGGTCAAGGAGGAGCCCAAGAAGAAAGTGCCGACTTTGCCCGTGATTGTCAGGCTGGAGACTGCCGAACAGCGAGCTGCCCGATTGGAGGAGGAGGCTCAGAAGAAGAAGATCCAGGAGATCGAGGAGAAGGAGGAGAAGGAGCGACAAGAGCGAAAGGCCCGGCAGGCCAAGGAGGCCGCCGAGAAGGTTAGTCCCGACGATCAACGTTCACGCGCCATCGCTGACGAGCAGGAGGAGAAGGAGCGACAAGAGAAGGAGGCTGCTGCCAAGGAGAAGGAAGCCGCCGAGGAGAGGCGCAAGATGGAAGAGGCTTTCGCCGCCGAAGAGGAGGCTGAGAAGAAGGCCGCCGAAGAGCGCGAGGCCGTCGCCAAGGCTGCCCGAGATGCTGAGGAGAAGGAGAAGGCAGAGAAGCTTGCTCAAGCTGCTCAGGAGGCCCGCGAGAAGGCCGACGAGAAGACTCGAGCCCTTGTGACCCCTATCGCCTCCACCCCGGCTTCTCCCGTTGCCGCCTCACCTGCGCCAGCCGCCGCGGGTCTGCCTCCCAAGCCTGTCGCCGCTGCTGCCGCCACTCCCGCGAGCATCCCTCGACGACCGGTCCCTTCCGCTCTCGAAATCAGCCCCGCCACCCCCTCCACGCCCACTCTCGACACGCCTGCGCCTGCTTCCGCGCTCAGCACCGCTCGTCCCATCGAGGATTTGAGCGCCATCACCTACCCTGCCGAGGTCAAGAGTCCTCAGGCCGAGCTCAACGCCGGTGCCGAAGCTGGCAAGTACCGCTACGACCGGAACTTCCTGATGCAGTTCATGGACCGGTGTAAGGACAAGCCGGACAGCCTGCCGCCCCTGGAGGAGATTGGTCTCGAGGCCGAGTCCTCGAGCGGTTTCGGAAACAGGTCTTCGGGCCGAGGTGGATCTCGATCGTCGATGGGTGGATCGAGCCGAGGCGCTTCCACCGGTCTGGGCATCGGAGGTATCGGCAACCGACCTGCTTTCCCCGGCAACTCGATGGGTAGCTTCGGTATGGGCAGCTTCGGATCCGGTACCCTGCGGGGCAGCACCAGCGAGGAGCGATATAACCGATCGCTGGGCTCGAGGCAATCGAGCATGGCTCGAACGCCGAGCCAGGGTGGCGCGCACGGTCTCCCGTCGATGTCGCTGTCGACCTCGCGAAGCGGTACGAACCGAAGTCGTGGAGGTGTCAAGCGAGCACCGCAGCAATCGACTCAATTGGACCCCGATATGGCGCCTTTGACTGTGTCAGCCACGTCATGGGTCAAGTCGCGGCCTACCGGTAACGACGAGGGCTCGCCAGAGTACATTGAGCGAAAGATCAAGTCTTTGCTCAACAAGCTCACTGCGGAGAAGTTCGACTCGATCTCGGCGCAGATCCTGGACTGGGCAAACAAGTCGACGGCGGAGACCGACGGTATGACGCTCAAGCTGGTTATCAAGCAGATCTTCGAGAAGGCCACGGACGAGGCGCACTGGTCGAGCATGTACGCCCGACTGTGCCGATTCCTGTTGGACCGATTAGACCCCGCTATCACGGAGACGTTCGACGGCAAGCCCGTCTCGGGCGGTATGCTCTTCCGAAAGTACCTCGTTGGCCGATGTCAGCTCGACTTCGAGTCGGGCTGGAAGGCGCGAGAGGACGCCGCGACGGCCGCTGCTGCCAAGTCTGAGGAGGACAAGGAGCGATTGGCAGCGCAGGGCAAGGAGGGCGAGAGTGGCTCGGGTGGCGAGCCGGCCATCCTGTCGGACGAGTACTACGCCGCACAAAAGGCTAAGCGGAGAGGACTGGGTCTGGTGCAGCTTATCGGAGAGCTGTACAAGTTGAGCATGATCGGAAAGGGAGTCATTAGGACGTGCTTCATCCGACTGCTCAGCAACGTCGAGTCGCCCGATGAGGAGGACATGGAGTCGAGCTGTAAGCTTTTGACGACGGTGGGCGCGCAATTCGACCAGGAGTCGAAGGACAACATGGACATCGTGTTTGAGCGACTAAACACCGTTGCCAACAGCGACGGCGTCTCGTCGCGAGTCAAGTTCATGATCATGGTAAGTGACGTGTCGACATGCTGGCGTGGGTGACTCACGCGCAGGACATCCAAGATCTGCGAAGCGCCAAGTGGAAGTCGAAGAAGACGGAGACCCAGATTTTGACCATTGCCGAGGTCCACCAGCTTGCCGCCAAGGAACAGGCCGAGAAGGCTGCCGCGGCCTCCCAGTCGTCACGCGAGTCCATCTCGCGCGGGGGTTCGCGTGCGGGTGGACGCCGAGATGCTCAACCGGGAGAGTGGCAATCCGTCGCTCCTACCGCACGACCCACCCCGCGAGCCGACTTCAGCAACCTCGGTCGAGGTATGGCCTCGTCTGGAAGCGCTGGTCCGCAATTCGGCCCTAACAGCGTCTTCAACAAGAAGAAGACTGGCGGCGCCATTACGCCCCCGACGCTTTCTCGACAGGCCTCGACAACTAACATGTTCTCGGCCTTGGGTGACGAGACTGGCGCGGCCCCGGCCGACCGACGGACGAGCGCGGACGCTGGCGAGGGCAACGCTGGACCCCAGAGGAAGAAGCTGAACCTGAAGCCGCGGTCGGTGCCGATGCCGGGTGATGAGGAGAACGCGGGTGACGAGGACAAGGAGGATGAGGAGGACGACGAGGAAGAGGAGGAGGAGCAGGAGGAGACTGCTGCTGCTGCTCCCACCGCCATGTCGGCCGACAAGGCCAAGACGAAGATCGATTCGGACATGAAGGAGCTGTGGGGTGAGAAGGATGCCGGTGGATCCAGGAATCCGGACGATGTCGTCGAGTACTTCAAGGCGCTGCCGCAGGAGCACAAGCCATTGCTTGTCACGCGACTCGTGGAGGACATCTTCCGGTTGTCCAAGTACAAGGACGCCGAAGTCGTCGCCAAGGGATGGAAGCAGGCCCTCGAGGAGGACGCCGTATCCAAGGCGATGCTCGTCGATGCGTGAGTGATGACGATAATGATAGTTTGCGAAGCACTACTGACCCTCAGTCTCGCCGCGCGCATGCCGACACTCGATGACGACTCGATCGATTTCCCGCAGGCCTACAAGGCGATTGCGCTTCTCATGCGAAGCATCGCCCTGTCCGAGGAGGAGACGGACGGCCTGATCGAAAAGATCGAGGTGCTGGGCAACCCGAAGCTCACGCCTCGGGACCAGATCAACCGGGCCTTCAAGGCGCTCGACGAGGAGGCCAAGTAGGCGCGAGAGAAGAAAGAAGCATCATCATCATCATCGTTTCCCTCACCTGCATTAGATCCCACACACCCTCGTCTCCGCCCACGACCCCTTCATGTCGCCTTGCATGAGATCCGACCCGCGCGACGAGCGACTGCGGCATCCTCATCTCGTCAATATCATCCGACTCCATCGTCATCCCCCCCAAAAGTAGCTCGTCATGCGACAGCCAAGTCACTCGCACCCGCTCCTGTTCCGGACATTGTATGTCCGTCCCCCATCGTTCCCCAACATGCCATCGCAACGCTGCGAGGTGATTGGTTTCTGTTCGCTTCATGGTTTGTGGCTATACAATTTGGTAATATAGAGTCAGGCATGTATGTGTCTGTGGACGTGAAGAACGCGAGTATATTGCGATATGCACCTGATATGACTGCGGTGGGTCGTGCGGAGCTGACACCTGGGCACTGAGTGTATCATGCTTGGAGATCCTGCTCAGATCATGGCGTGCAGGTTCTGACGCGACTGAGAACAAAAGTGAAGTCGTATCATCTGGATGAATGTAAGTGTTGACCGGCTACGGCTTTGAACAAGTTCCGGCCGGCTACCGCGTGACCCGGCACACCAGCACCAGCATCAGCATCAGCGTCAACCACGACTTGATCGTCGATCAGCCTCCACAGTTCGACTGCAGCTCAATCGCCGGCACACGATGGCCCGCCTAGCTCGACTGCGGCTATTGCGGTCATGTCCCGCGCAGATACACTTCCGGGCGCTCACGACACCCTCGTCCCCGGCCCAGCGGCCCTCCTCCACCGCGACCGCCTCAACGAAGGCCGCTCCTCCACGCTCATCGCCCGCGCGGACGGCTCCCTCTCCTCCAGTAGACAAGTCCGACACCGACGAGCCATCCCTCGGCTCCTCCGAGCTGCTCCTCACTACGCCTGCCGCAGCCCTCGCCACGCCCGGACTCACCTTTACGGACGGGCACGGCCTCAAAGGCGCGCACGGCCGCGGGCGCGAGACGCGGCAGATGAACCTGCACCAGGCGATCAGGGACGCGCTGGGAACGGCGCTGGCGACGAATCCGAAGGCGATCGTGTTTGGGGAGGACGTAGAGACGGGCGTGTTCAGGTGTACGGTGGGGCTGATGGATGAGTTTGGCAAGAAGCGGGTGTTCAACACCCCGTTGACGGAGCAGGGGATAGCGGGGTTCGGGATCGGGTATGCGAGCGTTGGGGGCTGCGCTATCGGCGAGATCCAGTTCGGGGACTATGTGAGTTGTCTAGGAGCATGTTCAAGGGCAAGGTCGCAAGCTGGCAGGCGAGGAGGTATTGTGATGGCGCAGGAGCTGGTCGGAGCCTGGGTAATGCGGAGTTGGCGTTGGGAAGTCCCTTCGATGCGAGGCTGACGCCAGATCTTCCCTGCCTTTGACCAGGTGCGGTCTGCAAATCGGAACGCAGAGCCGCCGCGCTGACCCCAGCTCGTGAACGAGGCGGCCAAGCAGCACTACGCGAGCGGAGGGTCGTATCCCCTGCACGGAGGGTCTTTGACGTTCCGCGCCCCCATCGGGAGTGTGGGCCACGGCGCACTGTACCACTCGCAGAGTCCAGAGGTGGGTCGAGACAGGACGGGAGAGGATAAGCTCGATCTGGACTCTGATTTCTAGGGGTACTTCCTCGGCGCGGCGGGGCTCAAGGTGGTCATTCCGCGGACGCCCATCCAGGCCAAGGGGCTACTTCTAGCCGCGGTGCGGGATCCCAGCCCCACCTTGGTGCTTGAACCCAAGATCCTGTGGGTGTCTCTGTCACTGTTGGCCCCGAGTGCGATGCTGACGACAGGTATCGCGCAGCCGGTGAGTGGGCTGCTTCGAACCGGTCGATGTCGGACCGAGCCGCACTGACCACAGTCGAGCAAGTACCGATAGATGACTACACGCTCCCACTGGGCGATATCGAGATCTTGCGCGAAGGAACCGACCTGACACTTGTCTCGTACGGCACGCCCCTGTACACCTGCAGTGCGTCCCTCAACTCTCCTTACATCGCATGATCAACCAAAGCTCCTCTCACACCAGTCCGGGCCATACGGCTCCTGCAGAACCCGCCGCCCTCCCTCCTGCCCTTCTTCCCCGCCAAATTGCGCCCGCCGAATCCAGCACCCTCGATCCAGCTCATAGACGTCCGATCAGTGAACCCGCTGCCCAACGCTGCGCTCGCGGAGACAGTCAAGAAGACGGGGAGGATGGTCATCGTGCACGAAGCGGGCAAGAGCGGCGGCGTGGGGAACAACATCGCTGGCGAGGTGGGGCGGCGGTCGTTCGAGTACCTCGAGGCCCCGATAGGGCTCGTCAGCGGATGGGAGTGGGTCGGCGTGGTCTTCTTGCTTCTTCCAAATACTGACAATAGCACACCCGTTCCCCTGACTTTTGAACGGTTCTACCAGCCCGACGTGATCCGCGTGCTGGACAAGCTGATAGAGACGCTCAGCTATTGACCGCAGAGCGGACCACGTGGCGCCTGTATGTTGTGGTCTTTCATCCGCTGCATGCATGCATGCCCGATGGCGCGATACGCCCTCCACCGGGCCTGTGTATTGGTAGAACTGTCCTGTCCTGTCCTGCCAGAATTGCGCCGGGTGCAAGTCTGTGTCTACTTTTGCAGGCGCTTGAAGATTGGCGACTTCTTCTCGTGGATCGGGACCGAGCCTTCGGGCGTGCCAGGGATAGTTTTGGTCAGGTTCTGGGTGTGAGCCGACTGCACGGGGGGCCCACTGCACCGACACGGTGAGATCATGGACTCGGAGGGACGCACAAGCTTGGTGAAGACGCATTGGTTTAATGATTTCTCCTCCTTTCGACAGGCGTAGAAGTACTGCTGTTAGCCGGGTCCTGGAGGCAAACGCATCCACACTCGTATCCCCAGGACCGAAAGGATGCGCATAGAGTCGTGCGGTCCTCCTGGTGTTGATGTCGAAGATGTTCTGTGTCCCTCTTGCAAAT
>Ga0308169_10004532_pt1 | contig 12999 bp, 12 predicted proteins | sample PhyBR1_2_FD_202139 | JGI IMG/M metagenome (GOLD analysis project Ga0308169, IMG submission 202139) | Phyllosphere microbial communities from UC Gill Tract Community Farm, Albany, California, United States - DLSLSB.R1 | ecosystem: Host-associated > Plants > Phyllosphere > Unclassified | place...
CTGTGGTCAGCACCAGTGCCCACCCGAGCATCTTGGCGTTCGCGCCGGCTGTATGGTCGTGGGCGTGTCCACCCGAGCCGTGATCGTGTCCGCTCATGCTGGCTCTCCCTGGAGCAGATGGTTGTTTTTGGCTGGCAGCTCCGCGTCTGCCGGGGTCCACCCGCCGAAGCGGGCGTAGAGGGTGGGCAGGACGAACAGCGTCAGCAGCGTCGCTGAAAGCAGTCCGCCGATAACGACAGTCGCCAACGGCTTCTGCACTTCGGCCCCAGCACCGTGACCAAGCGCCATCGGCACGAAACCGAGCGATGCGACGAACGCCGTCATGGCAACCGGCCGAAGGCGCGCCAGCGCCCCGTCATGCGCCGCCTGCGCCCGATCCATGCCCTGACGCATCAGGTCATGGATGGAGGACACCATCACCAGCCCGTTGAGAACCGCAATGCCGGACAGAGCAATGAAGCCGACGGCCGCGGAGATGGAGAAGGGCATGCCGCGCAGGAACAGCGCCAGCACACCGCCGACCAGCGCCAGCGGAACGCCCGTGAACACCAGCGCCGCATCACGGACCGATCCCAGCGCCCCATAGAGCAGGAGCATGATGACAGCGAAACAGATCGGCACGACGATCATAAGCCGGTCGCGTGCCGATGCCAGGTTCTCGAACTGGCCGCCCCATTCCAGATAGGTGCCCGGCGAAAGCTTCACCTTGGCCGCGATTGATGCCTGCGCATCGGCAACGACGCTCGCCACATCGCGGTCACGCACGTTGGCCTGCACCACCACACGACGTTTGCCGTTCTCCCGGCTGATCTGGTTGGGGCCATCGACAACGGCGATGTCCGCGATCGTCGAGAGGGGCACGAAAGCACCGCTCGATGTCGGCACCGGCACCTGGGCCACCTCCGTCAGGTCTGACCGCGAGCTTTCGGCAAGGCGGATCACGACGGGGAAGCGCCGGTCGCCCTCGAAGATCACGCCTGCCTCACGGCCTCCGATCGCTGCCGCCACGGTGTCCTGCACGTCGCCGGCAGTGACCCCGATCCGCGCCATCGCCATGCGGTTCGGGCGGATATCGAGCATCGGCAGACCTTCGGTCTGTTCGACCCTCACGTCCGCCGCGCCTGCGGTGTTGCGCAACACGTCGGCGATGCGATCGGCGGTCGCGTTCATGGCGCCGAAGTCGTCGCCGAACACTTTAACGGCGATGTCGCCGCGCACGCCCGCGATCAGCTCGTTGAAGCGCATCTGGATAGGCTGGGTGATCTCGTAGGCGTTGCCCGGCAGCGTCGACAGCCGCTTCTCCACCCGCTCGATCAGCTCTTCCTTGGAAAGACCGGGATCGGGCCATTCACTCCTTGGCTTCATGATGACGAAGGTGTCGGTCGCGTTTGCCGGCATCGGATCGCTGGCGATCTCCGATGTGCCCGTGCGCGAGAAGGCGAATCGCACCTCGGGCTGCCGCGCCAGCATCTTCTCGACCTGGAACTGCATGGCCTGGCTCTGGTCGACCGACGTCCCAGGGATGCGAACCGCCTGAACGAGGATGTTGCCCTCGTCGAGCTGGGGCAGGAACTCCTGGCCGAGCGTCGTGAAGGCCGCTGCCGCAAGCGCCAGCGCCCCGATCGCGACGCCTACGGTCACGGTCGGACGGCGCATCGCCTTGCCGAGACCCGGCTCGTAGCGGCGACGCAGCCACCCGATGATCCGGCTTTCCTTCTCATCGACGCGCTTGCTCAGCCAAATGGCGATGGCTGCGGGCACGAAGGTGAGCGAGAGGATGAAGGCGAATACCAGTGCGATGATGACGGTGAGCGCCATCGGTTCGAACATCTTGCCCTCGACGCCGGAGAAGGTGAGCAGCGGCGCGTAAACGAGGATGATGATCGCCTGCCCGTAGACGGAAGGGCGGATCATCTCGCGGGCGGAAGCCGCGACGATCGCCAGCCTGTCGCCAAGGGGTAGCGGCTCGTCACGGCCGTGCTGGGCGTCGCCAAGGCGGCGCAAGGCATTCTCGACGATGATGACGGCGCCATCGACGATCAGGCCGAAGTCGAGCGCGCCAAGGCTCATCAGGTTCGCCGACACCCCCGCCCGGAGCATGCCAATGCTGGTGAGCAGCATGGTGATCGGGATGACCAGCGCCGCGATCAGTGCGGCCCGGAAATTGCCGAGCAAAAGGAACAGCACCACGATGACCAGCACCGCGCCCTCGGCAAGGTTGCGGGCCACGGTTGCAATCGTCGAGTTGACCAGCTCAGTGCGGTTCATCACCGGCTTCACGACGACATCGACCGGAAGCGATGCACCGATCTCCTTCAGCCGCTTGGCTACACCCGTCGACACGGTGCGGCTGTTCTCGCCGATCCGCATGACGGCCGTCCCGACCACAACCTCACGGCCGTTCTCGGATGCCGACCCCATGCGCAGCGCCTGCCCCGTCCTGACCGTCGCGATCTGACTGAGCAGGATCGGCACGCTTTCGCGCGTGGCAACGACGGTGCGGGCCAGCTCGTCGGCGTTGCGGACGCGGCCATCAGCGCGGACGGCCAATCCTTCGCCGTTGCGATTGACGACGCCTGCGCCTGCGCTGGTGTTGTTCCGCTCCAGCGCCGTGGCGAGGTCCTGGAGGCTGATCCGCATCGCCGCCATACGCTGGATATCGGGGACGACGAGATATTGCTTGGTGTAGCCGCCAAGGGAGTCGACGCCCGCGAGGCCGGCGCTGCTCTTCAACTGCGGCGTGACGATCCAGTCCTGAACCGTCCGGAGGTAGGTCGCCTTGTCCGGTTCGCTGACAAGGTGATCGCCCTCGGGCGTGATGTAGCTGCCATCCTTTTGCAGCCCCGGCTCGCCGTTGCGGTGATTGACCTGATCGAGTTCGCGAAACTCGACGGTCCACATGAAGATGTCGCCAAGCCCGGTCGCGATCGGCCCCATCTCGGGGTTCACGCCTTCGGGTAAGCTTTCCTCGGCGGTACGTAGTCGCTCCGCCACCTGTTGGCGGGCAAAGTAGATGTCGGTGCCCTCATCGAACACTGCCGTTACCTGGGCGAAGCCGTTACGGCTGAGCGAGCGGGTATATTCGAGGCCGGGAATACCAGCGAGCGCGGTTTCGACGGTAAAGGCGACCTGCTTTTCGATCTGGTCGGGCGAGAGGGCCGGCGCGACGACGTTGATCTGGACCTGGTTGTTGGTGATGTCGGGAACGGCGTCGATCGGCAGCCGCTGAAGGGCGAAGATGCCCGCCAGCGCTGCTGCGACGGTGAGAAGCAGGACGAGCCATCGCTTCTCGACGGCGAAGGTGACGATGCGACCGATCATGGCTTAGTCCTCGTCCCTCGCTTCGCCCTTGCCGAGTTCGGCCTTGAGCGTGAAGCTGTTGGTGGAGGCGATGCGCTCGTCACCGGTGAGGCCAGAGACGACCTTGACGTGGCCGCCGTTGGTGCGCCCGAGCGTCACCGGCGTTGCCTTGAAGCCATTGGCCATCCGCACGAACACGAACGGCTTGTCGCCGATCATCTGGACGGCTGCGGAAGGAACAGCGATCGAGCGGTCGCCGGTAGCCGGCAACAGGATCGAGGCGGTCACCGTCTCGCCGATGCGCCACTGCCCGCCACGATTGTCGATGGTGGCGATTACCGGCACCAACCGCGTCGTTTCGTCGAGGATCGGCGACACGAACGTCACACGCGCTTCCTGGCGGCGACCTGCCGATACGACCTCGACCCGCGTGCCTGGGCGCACCCGGCCGGCATCTGCGGGCACGAGCGATGTGGTGATCGTCACCTTCGACAGGTTTGCGACCCGGAACAGCGCTGCGTCGGCCGCGATCTGCTGGCCGAGCGTCGCGGATCGCGCGATGACCTGGCCGGCGATGGGCGATCGGACGGCGATGCGGTTGAGGGCACCGCCACCCCCGCCAGTTGCGGAAAGCTGCTGCTGCGCGAGCCGGAGCGCGATGCTCGCCTCGGCCGCTGCCGTGCGTGCCGCAACAAGGTCCTGTTCGGGGGAGACACGTTCCGAGAACAGGCGTTGTTCGCGACGCAGGTTGGATTGGGCAAGGCTCGAACGTGCACGCGCTGCCTCTACCTCGGCCTTCAGCGACGCCGCCTCTCGGCTCTCAATGATCGCCAGCGTATCGCCGCGGCCGACGGACTGGCCGAGATTTTTGGTCAACGACACAAGTCGCCCGCCGATCGCCGCGGATACGACCTGGACGCCCTGCGGGTCGCCCTCGATGGTGGCCGGGATTTCGATCGCACCGGCAACCCCGCCGATGGTCGGGCGGGTTACCTCAATGCCAGCATCGGCGATCTGCTGGGCGGAAAGCACGGCGGTGTTCGGATCGCCGGGCTTCTCGGCACCTTCTGTCTTCTCCTTCTCCGTCTTCTCTCCACCCTCGTCGGTCTTGGCGGGGCCTCCACATGCCACCAGCATGGCGGCAAGGGTCAGCGGCGCGAAGGCCAGGATCATCTTCTTCATTGATTGTCTTCCGTGACTGTGGGCGCGGGCGTCGTCAGCCGCTCAAGGCGCGCCTGTGCGTCGTGGTAGGCGGCGAGCGCGTCGATCGCGGCCGTCCTGGTGTCGGAAAGGGTGCGTTCGGCATCGAGCAAATCGAGCTGCCCGAGCTTGCCTTCGCGGTAGCCGATGCGCGCGATCCGGGCCGCTTCCTGTGCGGCCGCAAGCGCGGGACCGCTGGTATTACGCGCCGTCGTGGCGGCGTTCGCCGCTTCCGCCTGTGCCTGGGCGATAGCCTGCTCCGCGTCGAGCAGCGCCACACGCCGCAAGGCGTCCGCCTGGTCGCGCTGGGCTGTCGAGACATCCACCGCCGCACGGCCGCGATTGAACACGGCGAGAGGGATGGAGACGCCGAAGACGGCCGCGACATCGTTCGTCTGTTCAAGACGGCGCGCACTGGCGCTGACCGTCACATCGGGAACGCGCTGACTGCGGGCGAGGCGGATTTGCGCGTTCGCGGTCGACAGGTCCGCACGGGCTGCTGCCGCAGCCAAGGTCGAGCCGGCTTCTACCGGGCGTGGTGGCCCTGCGCCCTCGACCCGATTGAACCAGCTTAGGTCCAGCGCGGTGACAGGCGCGTTTAGGAGACGGGCCAGATTACCGGATGCGACTTCTGCCGATCGCATAGCGCGTTCCGCTGCCCCCTCAGCGGCGATCCGGGCAACATCCGCCCGCTGCTCCTCGAGCGGTGACGCGCGTCCGGCGCGCACCCGAACCTGGGCGGCTCGCAAGGCTTCGGCTGCGATGCCCACCTGCCCACGCGCGATTACGAGCCGGCGCTCGGCTGCGCTGGCCTCGTTATACGCCTGCGTCACCCGTAGCCGTAGATCGGCACGGGCGATCTCTGCGTCGAGCGCTGCCCGGCTGAGCTGGGCCGACGCGACCGCCACCCTGGCGCTACGCTTGCCACCCAGCTCCAACGGCACGGCCAGCCCTACCGTCGTCTCGGAGGATCGAAGGCCCTGGTAGATACCCGATCCCGCGACGTTCTCGGTTTCGGCGACAATCGAGGGATTGGGACGAAGGTTGGCGACCCGACGCTGCGCCTCGGCTGCGCGGATAGCGGCAGCGGCTGCTTCTTGCGCCGGGGACGTGGCTCCAGCCCGGGCCAGCGCGTCGTTGAGAGTAAGAACCGGCGCCGTGCCGGTAGGCGGGCTAGTCTGCGCGTGTGCCGATGAAGCACAGGCGCCTGCGGCCAGAACGGCCGCGATGATGCGATGCATTGATGATGCTCCTGACGATACGAACCTGGGCGCGCGTCGCGCCCGATCGCTTGCGTCAGGCCTGGGGCGGTCGAAGTGCCTGTTCGCCGTCGTGAGACACGATGGCCGGGAAGACGCGCACACCGAAGGTGTTGTCAGCTATCCTCACCGGAGCAGTCATCCGACCGCTGAACGGCGTGCCGACATCATGCCCGTGGCAGCTCGCATGGTGATGCGGATAGCCTTTGTCGGCGTCTGCCGGCACCTGATCGCCATCTCCGTCAACATGCGCAAACATCTCGCTGGAGGAAGCCTCCACCGACCCCGCGATTTCCTTCGCATGCGCAATGCCCGACCAGCCGGTCAGCACCAGCATCAGGCAGGCAAGGAAGGGAAGCAGGGTGCGCATTCGTCGCCCTCCTATCATGCTGCAATCCGTCTGTAATCTTGTGCTTCAGGCAAGCCGAGTTCGCGGCGTGCGGCCGTGACAATCTGCACGCCCCCCGAAATGCCGAGCGCGGCCATGATGCCGGCGACGATCAGGTCGGGCCATGCCGTGCCGGTCCCGAACACGCCTGCGGCAGCAAAGACGACCGCGATGTTGCCGATCGCGTCGTTGCGTGAGCAAATCCAGACCGAGCGCATGTTCGCGTCGCCGCTACGGAAGCGGTAGAGCATGAGCGCGACCGCCCCATTGGCGATCAGCGCGGCGATTCCGACGATGCCCATGACGTGCGCCTCGGGCACCGCACCATCCCATATTCCCCAGAGGGTGATGCCGAGAACGTACAACCCCAGAAGCGCGAGCGTACCGCCCTTAAGCAGCGCCGCCCTGGCGCGCCAGGCGAGCGCCATACCGGCGACACCAAGGCTGATCGCATAGTTTGCGGCATCGCCAAGGAAGTCGAGCGCATCGGCTTGCAAGGCGCGCGACCCACCCATCAGCCCGGCCGCGATCTCGATCGCGAACATAGCAGCGTTGACGCCAAGCGCGATCCACAGGGCGCGGCGCCAGCGGGGATCGTTCGTCGTGCCTTCGGTGGTGGAAGCGCAGCAACTGTTGCAGGCCATTGATGTCGCCCTTCGTGGAATCGATGCGACAGCCTATATGGACCCTGTAGCGGCTACAGGGTCAAGGGCATGAGTGATCTGACGATCGGCAAGCTGGCAAAGGCGACGGACACCAACGTCGAGACGGTGCGATATTACGAGAAGATCGGCCTGCTGCCGGCACCGGCCCGATCGGCAGGCAATTACCGAAGCTATAACGACAGCCATCTCCGGCGCCTGTCGTTCATCCGCCGCGCGCGTGATCTGGGCTTCTCTATCGATCAGGTGCGCGAGCTGATGGCGCTGGCTGATCGGCGTGACCAATCTTGCATGGCCGTCGACGTGATCGCCAATCAGCACCGTAATGCCATTACGCGCAAGATCGCCGATCTGACCGCGCTGGCGGCCGAGCTGGATACCCTGATCGACTCCTGTAGCCGCAACACGGTTGCCGATTGCCGGATCATTGAGGCTTTGGCTCCGAACACCTGATCTACGGTCGCCGGCCGCCAGCCCCCCCCTCGGGCCGCAGGTCTGCTTGAAGGGCTGCCGTTCGTTCATGGCGCTCCGACGAGTGTCAGGTCACCGCGCTCTTTGGTTGCCGGACCAGTCCGACTCATTAGAAACGAGGCAAAGGCAGGAATTTCGAGTATCTTTGCTCGAACGTTCGAGAAACTCATCACTACTAGCAGGATAACGCCGGCCATGCGGCAACAGCCAGACGAGGCACTTGCCTCCGCTTTTGAGACGCTCTTGTCCGACAAGGACAAGGATGAAAACGACATCCAGTCGTTCCTCGAAGAACATACCGAGTTTCTCGATACCAGTGCTTGGCTGCTGAACCATCGGCTGCACATGAATTGTGTTATCTCCAAGTTTCCGATTGGCGGCCGCACCGCCGATTTCGCCTACCTCACCAAGTCGTCCGATCGCTGGATTCTGGTGCTTGTCGAAATAGAGCGTGCAAACAAGCCGCTTTTCACCTCCAGCAGCAAGCATGTCGGATATTCCAGCGTCTTCAACGAGGCCGTTGCACAAACAGCGGTATGGCAAGACTATTGGGCGCAGCACCAAGCCGAACTCCGCGAGGCACTGCGCCCGATCCTCGTCCCCCCAGTCATGGCATCAAATCGAATTGAGCTTCGTCGCGTCCTCATCATCGGCCGCTCGGACAAGAAAGACTTTAACCAGGCGCAGCGCGACCGTATCGCCGGGCTTGAGGAAGGCGATAAGATCAAGATCCTGACGTACGATTCGCTCCTGCGCAGCTATCGCAGTGGCTGGGGCCACAAGAAGTGCCTCCTTTCGACGCGCTCGACCGGCTATGCGGTCAAGCGCCTCGACGCGCTGCCAGCGCTTCTGTTCGCCTATGTCCTGCCGGAGCATCTGACGGTGCCCGCGTCGATTGAAGCCGAGCTTGTTGCCGAGGGCTATCAGATGGACGCGTGGCGCAACAATCACCTGCTACGGTACAATGAGAAGTGGGCTACAAAGCCGGCTGAGGACGAGGCTGGCGATGTGCATCCGGCCGTCCTGCGCGTGCTCGAAGCTGTCGATGCAAAAGCTCCTTCTAAACCGGTGAAATGACGGTGGGCAGCCTTCGTTCTGTCGACCTCAGCCTTATCGACGAAATTTTCCGGGGTGGCGAGCGGGGCTATGTCCTCGACTTCTCCAACCGCACGTTCGCCGACTTCTTCATTCGCGAACTCGGCATCGATATCGATGCGCCGCAATACGCCGTGGACGGCATCTCCAAGGGCAAAAGGCTCCGCTGTTTTCTCGGGCAAGTTGATGACGGAACGGCCGCGCGAACGCTTCGGGTGCTTTGGGAGCACCGCGAGGCCCTCCGCGGAACCGACACAGTCGATCCGATGCCCCGCGCCGCCAGCCAGACCGCCGCGCTAATCGCACGGCTTGAAGGGGCTGCATCCCCTACCCCCGTCAATGTCGTAGCTGCACCGATCCTGGAGGCGATCGACTTCGACCGTCTGCGCGACCGGCTCGTGGGCATTCGGGACACCGAACCGCATCAGCGCGGCTTCGCGTTCGAGCGTTTCCTCACCGAGGTATTCGACGCATTCCGCCTTAACCCCCGCGAGCCATTCCGTATGCTAGGCGAGCAGATCGACGGCAGCTTCGAGCATGGCGGGGAAATCTACCTTGTCGAAGCGAAATGGCTGAACCGCCGCATCGGGCAGGCGGAACTCCACACCTTCGAAGGCAAGATCGGCCAGAAAGCGGCATGGGCACGGGGGCTGTTTATCAGCTTCGGCGGCTTCACCAAGGAAGGGCTTCACGCCTTTGGACGCGGCAAGCGGACGATCGCGCTCGAAGGGCGAGACCTCTATGAAGCACTTGAGCGGCGTATCGGGATCGACCAGGTGATCGCTGCCAAGGCCCGTCATGCAGCAGAGACGGGGGCTGTCTTCGTGCCGGTGGCAGAGATTTTCCCCTGACCGAACTATGCCGAACGACAGATCTATCGGCGGTCGCGGCGTGGCTGCGCCCGACCGGTCGCCATAGGCGACTTGTTGGCCTCATCGATAAGGCAGCTGCGGCCGCGACCATCCGCCAGGATCTGCTCGAGGCGGGGCGTTGTGTCGCCGAAATCGAACGCCAGCAGGCGTCTCGTGACTCCCGCGAGACGGATGTCAGCGAGCACGACGTGACGGTTGCCGGAGCTCTCTTCTCGCATGCGGTTGTACTCTATGCGCGCGCGACCTTCTCCTCGTCGAGACAACGAAAGGGCATTTTAAGCGACGATTATCTTACCCCGGATCTGCGAGATGCGCACCTCACACTCAAGACGCTGCGTAATAGCGACATCGCCCATTACGGGCGGGGCGAGCATCTGGAAGAAGGCCCCTTGGTTCGTGAAGCCGTGCTCTTCACATTCTGGCGGGGCAATGGCCGGGTGCGCGAGCAGATAAACGTCGTCTCGACCCGTGCCGCTCACAAGACCGGCGTCCAGCGTCAGCTTCATGAACTAATTCAGGCGCAGCTGGACCATCTTGCCACCTCGGAACAAAGCATTCTCTGTGCTGTGCGGGACGAACTCGAATGCGCCGTGCGATCCGACGATCAGCTCGGTCACGCCCTCCCTCGGTTCCCGTTCGATCCTTATGCGTTTTGCGCAACCGCCGAGGCGGCTATGCAACTTGCTACGGGCCTGCAACGAGGCGTCATTGACGAGCACAGCTATGCAGCTGACGTGTCGCCATCATAGGCCGGCGCACCACGATCAGTCGGTTTGCTTCGTGGTTCGGCTTTGAAAGCAGCTACCGACCGGACATTTTCGACCGGTAGGCCTGTGTCTCGTTTAATCGGCTTCCCGGTTTGTCCGGTTACTTACGTCCTTATTAAGAGCGGACGTCCCTGCCCGGTGGGAGGAGACGTATCTGTCGGGAGGGACCGGGTATATATGTCCAGTGGCGACACCTTGTCACAGACGCCTCGGTCGCTCATCTGGAGCCTACGGAGACGAACGATGAGTGACAAGGTCGAAAGTGAAGACGGCGAAGCCGAACAGGTTCCCGCAAAGAAGCCGCCCCGCAAATCGAGCTCGGCGGCTAACAAATGGGGCGCCAAGGTGATCGCGCTTGGCTTTTGCATGCTCCCTTCCCTGCTATTGCGGGCACAGCGGCGCCTCGGGCTTAATCCGACGCAGCTTGCCGTGCTGATCCAGCTGGCGGATTTTTGGTGGGATGCGGGACGCAAACCCTTCCCTAAGAAGGCTGACCTCGCATTGCGCCTGAACCTCAGCGAGCGTCAGGTCCAGCGCTATATCGAACAGCTCGAAAAGGCCGGGTTCGTGAAGCGGATCGAACGCCGTGCCTCGCACCGAGGCAAGATCTCCAACGAATATGACCTTCAGGGACTGGTCGACAAACTCGCTGAGATTGAGCCCGATTTTAGCGATGCTGCGGATGAGGCTCGTGCGAAACGTGAAGCTGCGGCCCGCCCCGGCATGCGGCGCCGTCGCCCGTCATCGACGTCGGCTGAAGCGGAGGCCTGAGTGACGAAAGGTCTCAACAAGAAGGTGCTGTGTTTTATCGACGAGTCCGGGACGGCGGGAAGCGGGCCGTTCCAACTCGGGGCCCTCTTCGTACTCGCGCGTGATGCAGGACGGCTCGACAAGGCGTTCAGCGATCTGCTCTCCCCAGACGCGAACGAGGTTCACGCCGTGCGGTTGTCGAATGGCTATCTGCAGGGCCTTCTCGACCGCTTGCGCGCAGGCGCCGACCTAGATCACGTGGTAATGATCAATCAGCAGTTTCAAGCCCGACCGGGCACGCCACCAGTCGTGTATGCACAAGCGGTGGTAGAAACGGTCAAGATCGGAATGAAGCGCTTTCGGAAGGTACTGGGGCGCGACAGTGTCGGCAACGTGGATGTCATTACCGATGTAAACCAGCACAATGACCATCCCGACTTCGATGCCGAGATGGCGCGGGCTCGCAAGGACGACGGGCGATTCCGCGGCGTCAACCGAGTGGTTCGCCTAGACTCCGGGGCGTCGCGACTGCTTCAACTCGCCGATGTTGTCGCGTATGCGCGCCGGTGGATCGTCGATGGCGAGATGAATGCACAGGGCCTACGTGAGAAGTACGGCATCGACCTGCTCTGATACGAAAAGAGCCGCCCCGAAGGGCGGCTCAGAAACGTGTCAGGGAGAATGGTGGCCGGCAACCAGGGTTTGAAACCCTGGGTAGCCACAGCGCTCATCCAACACGGGGCCGGAATAAGTCGCTTTGCAGGTCTCCCTGCACACTCCATGTACGAGCACGCCGTGACAGATACAAGTACCTACGGACACACGTGTCCTGTACGGTGGAGCCGGGGACGACCTGTACCGAGTGCTCGTTAACGACCCGTATTAGAGAAATCGCGCCTGCGTTCCGCGTCCTGTGAGATCTCATGCCATGGTGGCGATCCCACCGCCCGCTGCCTTCTGAGCCTTTCGCATCGCGTCCGTCTTCAGAAGCAGCGTTTGTAGCTCATCCTCGGGGTGACCAAGCGAGACGACCGTGCAAAACATTGCCAGCGTGATGCCAAGACCGATGCACAGGATAGGAAGCGCGTCTACGAGGGTGTCAGGGTCAGGACCTACAGTGTGGCCATCATACGAGCCATCCGAATTGCGGTTCAAGTATCGGTGTAAGCTGTTGAGCGAGTTGTGCGCCGACCCAGCGCTCAGATGTTTATAGGTCTCGTAATAACCGTAGAGCTCACCGCGCCTTGCAGCTTCCTGAACCGATACGTCATCGGCCTTATTTATCTTCGACTTTAGCTCATCGACTTGCTCACGAAGCTGCTCTTCAATATTTGGATTAGGATCGTATGCTCCGGATGCAAATTGCTCAAGATAATAGGAGGCGCGCGCCTTCTGTGACTTTCGCTCGTCATTGAGAAAGGCACGGCTAGCAGCCGGTCCATCTTTATAGATAAATCCAAGCCAAAATGCTGTCTCGTAGATGTTTCGGGTAAGCGTATCCCCTTCCTGTACCATTGCGCGCCGGTATAGAATTAGCGCACCTTGGAAGGCCGATAGAGCCCGAAAGGTCATCCTTATCGACAGCGCCACGGAATGGTGGCTCGATAATCCCACGACCTCATTTTCGCGGCGGTAGAAGGCATCAAGCCCTGCCCTGTTAAGTGCTTCCGCATGAGCAAACCACTCAGCGTGCGGCCGAACATACGCAGGCACTGCCTCCTCAATGTACGGCGAAAGAAAGCCTTGCTCACGAAAGGCGTCTATGAAGCCCTGCTCTGTGCAGTTGAGGCGATAGACCTCATCCCCCATCAACCTGCGTCCTCACCAGATACCGTCACCTATCATCCTCCGATCAATCCATAATCTTCGCATCCTAAAGGGTGCGGTCAGTACGCCAATACCTAGCGCCTACCGTTGTTTCAGACAGAGGGGCGGTGCGTTTTGGGTATGCCCTCAGCTCACCGCTGCAGGCTGGTCCGTTTTACGTGAGAAAACGGCGTATAGAATTCTGGTCAAATTGCTCGCCTAGTCCGACCGAAGCCTTAACCCAAGAGGACCATACGGGACCCATTCAAACAGCACCGCTGAAGCTCCATTCAGAGGGCGGTACATTGAACGGACTCAGATACGCTAAGCGCCGGCAGGTTCACTCAGGCGTCGCAAAACACCCGTTTGTCGCGCATCTGCGATGGCGATAGGGTTTTCCGTCATCCCTGGTGCCTAGCGACGACTTTT
>Ga0308169_10004533_pt1 | contig 12998 bp, 12 predicted proteins | sample PhyBR1_2_FD_202139 | JGI IMG/M metagenome (GOLD analysis project Ga0308169, IMG submission 202139) | Phyllosphere microbial communities from UC Gill Tract Community Farm, Albany, California, United States - DLSLSB.R1 | ecosystem: Host-associated > Plants > Phyllosphere > Unclassified | place...
GACGCCCCGGTACACCTCCCGGGAGGAGACACGCGACACCGCGGCCCAGCCCAGGACCCGGCCGGCATCCTCGGCGATGAGCCGGTGCTCCGCCAGCCGGCCGCCGTCGAACGCCTCCCAGGTGGGCGGCTCGCTCTCGAACGTCGCCTCCCCGGTGGCGATGCCCGCGGCGTAGATGGCGTGGACGGCGTCCCAGTCGTCGGGGCACATGGGGCGGATGGTGACGGGGCTGTGCATGGGTTCCATTATGGTGGCCGGGCACGGCCGTGGCTGACTCACGGCGTGACATGCGAAGGGGACGCTTCAATCCGGCGAACCACCTCCCTGGTGAACTCGTCTGTGGTGGAGCTTCCGCCCACGTCCGGGGTTCCCGCGCCGTCGCGGAGTGCCGCTTCAAATGCACGCTGTAGGTGTGTGGCGGCATCGCTGTGACCCAGATGCTCGAGCATCATGGCGCCCGACCAAATCTGGCCCAGCGGATTCGCGATACCTTTGCCGGCGATGTCGGGGGCGGAGCCGTGGACGGGCTCAAACAGCGACGGGAACCGGCGTTCCGGATTGAGGTTGGCGCTGGGCGCCACGCCAATGGACCCGGTGAGCGCACTGCCCAGGTCGGAGAGGATATCGCCGAACAGGTTAGATGCCACGATGACGTCAAAAGACCACGGTTTCAGGACCAGGTGGGCTGCAAGGGCATCGATCAGTTCCGACGAGAGGGTGACGTCCGGATACTCCGCGGCCGTCGCGGCAACAACCTCGTCCCAGAACGGCATGGTATGGATGATGCCGTTGCTCTTTGTTGCGGAAACCAGGAACCCGCGGCGTGACGCTGCAAGCCTGGCTGCAAAGTGTGCCGCCCGGGAGATGCCCACCCGGGTAAAGACCGTCTCCTGCACCGCCGCTTCCTGCGGAAGTCCCCTGAACATCCTGCCGCCGATTTCGGAGTATTCGCCTTCGTTGTTTTCACGGACGATGAGGAGGTCGATGGGTTCCTTGGACGCCAGCGGGGACGCCACGCCGTCGAGCGTTTTGACAGGCCGGAGGTTGATGTACTGCTGGAACTCCCGCCGAATGGGAATCAGCAGCCCCCATAAGGTTTCCGCGTCCGGGATCTCCGGGCTGCCCACGGCGCCCAGGAATACCGCCTCGTGCCGGCCTAGCCGCTCCAGGCCGTCCAAGGGCATCATGCGGCCATGGCGCATGTAGTGGTCTGAGCCCCAGTCCAGGTGGTCGTATTCGAGGTTGAGCCCATAGATCGCGGCCACGCTGTTGAGGCAGTCGATGGCTGCGGGGACCACTTCCTGGCCGATGCCGTCACCGGCAATGACTGCGATGCTGTGGCTGGTTATCATGCCCCGCGCTCCGGAAGGTTGATGATGGTGCTCTTGGGTTCAGTCATTTCAAGGACCGCGTACCGTACACCTTCGCGGCCCACCCCGGATTTTTTGAAGCCGCCGAACGGCATGGAGTCGATCCTGACGTCACTGGTCTCGTTGATCACTACCGCGCCTACGTCCAGCCGATCCGCAACCTCCATTGCCAGGTCCACTGACCGCGTAAAGATCCCTGCCTGCAACCCGTACTCCGTGCTGTTGGCGGCGGCTACCGCTTCATCGAGGTTTTGGAACGGAAGGATGCTGATGACGGGTCCGAAGACTTCTTCCACCAGCACCCGCGCGTTGGCCGGAACATCGGTGAGCACAGTGGGTGTGTAGAAAGCCGCCTGCTGCTTCCCGCCGGCGCGCACCCGTGCCCCGGACTTTCGGGCTTCCTCAACCCACTCGGCAATACGGGCGGCCTCCGCCTCCGTAATCAGCGGTCCGACATCGGTGGACCTGTCGAGTTTAGGACCGGTCCTCAAGCCTTTAGTCCTGGCCACGACGCGCTCCACGAGATCGGGGTAAAGCGACTCATCGACGTAGACGCGCTGCACTGACAGGCAGTTCTGGCCGGCCACGCCAAAGGCACCGGAAACGATAGCCGGGACGGCCTGGTCCAGGTCCGCGTCGGCGCAGACGATAGTGGCGTTGTTCCCGCCGAGCTCCGAGACGACCTTCCGGGCCCCGACTGTGGCGGCGATGCGTTCCGCCGTCCGCGGGCCGCCTGTGAACGAGACCAGGTTGACGCCGGGATCCGCCACGAGTGCCTCGGCGACTCCGGGCCCTCCGGCCAGCACTGCAATGCGCCAGGGAGGCACCCCTGCGTCAAGCAGCAACTGAACGAAGGCCAACGCGGTCAGGGGCGTACGTCCGGACGGTTTAAGTACGACGCCGTTGCCTCCGATGAGCGCAGGGCCCAGTTTGTGCGCCACAAGGTTGAGGGGATCATTGAAGGGCGTGATGGCTGCCACCACGCCCACGGGCTTGCGGCTGTACCAGCCGACCTTGTGACCCGCCGCCAGGCTGTCCTCGAAGCCGAGCGTCTCCCCCGCCAGTTCCACGGCCGCCGCCGCAGACAGCCGCAGCGTCTCGGTGCAGCGCAGGACCTCCCGCTCCGCTTCCCTGATGGTTTTGCTGCTCTCGGAGGCGATGAGGGTAGCGAATCCTGGTGACCGTTCCCGCAGCAGCACGGCAGCCTGCTCCAACGCCTCCCGGCGGGAGCGCAGCGGCCACGCCCGTCCCAGCCCCGACCTCAAGTGGGACACGGCATGGGAGGCATCGCCCGGCGTTGACCGGGACACGTGTCCGAGCACCGCCCCATCCTCTGGATTGTGCACAGCCTGGTCCGTGTCCGCCGGATGCCAGCGGCCGGCGAAGAACGCCCCGCCGGGCAGCTCAATGCCGGGGCCCGTCGCCTTGAATGCCTTGTCTTCGGCGGTTTCTGCCTGGTTATCAATGCTGGCGGAGGGAAGCATGGGGCGTCCTAACTTATCCGGTCGATTATTTTTGCCGCCCCGCCAATGAAGGGCAGGAACCAGGGCGGCCCGAAGTGCCCGGGCACCGGTGGGTTCTTCAACCCTTCCCATACGTTGGCCGACCTGTCACCGCCCATGTATGCAGCCATCCGTTTGCCCATATGCGCGGCCATCTGCACGCCGTGACCGCTGTAGCACAGCGAATAGAACAGCCCGTCGTGCTGGCCTGCATGCACCATCTGGTCCATCGACAGGTCCACGAGTCCGCCCCAGGTGTAGTCCACCCGGGCATTGTGGAGATACGGGAACAGTTCCAGCATGGCCTTGCGCAGGATCTCACCACTCTTCACATCCGAGTCCGGGCTGGACAGGGCGAACCGTGCTCGGCCGCCAAACAGCAGGCGGTTGTCCGGGGTGATCCTGAAGTAGTAGGTGAGCATCTTGCTGTCTGATGCCTGGCGCCTGTTGGGCAGAATCCGGTTAACCACGTCCTCCGGGAGCGGGTCCGTGACGATGATAAAGCTGCCCACCGGAATCACGCGGCGCTGCAGCCACGGGGTAACCCCGCCTGTGTAGCCGCTGGTCGCCACGAGCACCTGCTTGGCCCGGACAATTCCACGGGTGGTGTGGACATCATGGACGGTGCCTGCGACCTTTTTCAGTTCCGTCACCGCAGCGTCCTCACAAAGTGTGGCTCCGGCGTCGGACGCGGCTTTGGCCAGCCCGTGCACGAACTTGCCCACGTGCAATCCCGCACCCAGTGGGTCCAGCATGGCGCCATGGTAAAAGTCGGTGCCAATCTCGCTGTGGATTTCCGCTTTGGGGATGGTGGTGACGTGATAGTCCGCCAGCGCCGCCAGCTGCTTCTGGGATTTCAGCATGCCCTCGTAGTGCGATGGATGAAAGGCGAGGGACAGCTTGCCGTGCCGCTTGTAGTCACAGTCGATGCCGTTGTCATGAACCAGCTTCTCGATGGTGTCGATGGCATCGTTGTACTCGCGGAACATTTCCACCGCCCGGGTGCCGCCGTAGCGTTTTACCGCCGTGTTGAACCCGATGGCCAGGCCTGTGGTTGCCATGCCTCCGTTGCGGCCGGATGCCCCCCACCCCACGGTGTGCCGCTCCAGGACGGCCACACTGGCGCCTTGCCTGCTGAATTCCAGTGCCGCGGACAGCCCCGTGAATCCCGCTCCGATAATGGCGACGTCTACTTTTTCAGGGACCGGGTTGCGGCGGTAGTCCCCGGACGGTTCGGCCGTGTCCAGCCAATAGGGGGTGAGTTTCACGGTTGGCCTTTCGGGTCGGCAGGGACTTAGAGGCCCAGGAGCTTGTTGAGCTCGTCCAACGAGTTGACGGTGGTGTAGTTGTACGCCGGGCTGTGCGGATCGTAGCCCCGGTCCAGCATCACTGTGTTGGTGAAGCCCAGGTCGAACGCGGGCATGAGATCGTACCGGGTGTGCGAGGAAACGTGCAGGACATCCTCGGGAGCGGCGTTGAGCTGGTCCAGCATATATTCGAAGGCACCGTACCGGGGCTTGTAGAAGCCTGACTGCTCCGCCGTGAAGACGGCGTGGAAGTCCGCTCCGAGGCGGGGGACGCTGATGTCCAGGAAGCTCGTGTCCGCATTGGACAGGATGACCAGCTTGAAGTTTTCCCCCATGGTCTTGAGTGGTCCGGGGACGTCGCTGTGCGCCCCCCAGCTGCGCACCGCGTCCCCGAGCTGCCTGCCGGCGTCGGCAGTTGGCTCCAGGTTCCACTTCTTGCAGACCCTGTCGTAGGCGTCCTGGAGCACCTGTTCATAGGCGTAGTACTCCCCGCACACCTGGTCGTAGCGGTAATGGCGGAAGTCCCGCATAAATGCCGGCATCCGCTCCTCAGGGACGCGCCCCTGCAGCATGTGCCGTGTGGTGGGTTCGATCTGGTAGTTGATCAGGGTGCCGTAGCAGTCGAAGGAGATGTATTCGGGCCGGAATTCGGTGGTTGCCATGGATCATCCGTTCGCAAAAGAGGTGCCGGGGCGGCTTGAGGCGCCTGTGGCCGGAAGGGGAATCAAGGAATACGTGGGCGGCTCCGCGGTGCTTTTGCCGGGCCGGTGGCTCCGACTCTAGGGGTGGAAATTGTAAATTGTCAACAGTTTCCGGAGGGCATCCCCGATTGTTTACAGCGGGAAAATTATTCGGACTTTTTCTCGGAAATCGTCGACAATCTGCAATATCGATGATTGCATTGCCCCTAGATACCACGTGGTCCGGATCACAAAGGCATCCACCGAGTACACCTTTCCAGCCAATCCAGCCCCGTCCCCCAGGCATCCTGCCCCCCGCGGACAAGGCTGGTCCCCACTGCACTCATAACAGGCGCCATCCGCACCTGTTCCCGTTTGAAGGGAAGCACCATGAAGGCCAGAAATAAAGTACAGACAGCCACCGCAGGACTCGCAGTCGTGCTGGCTCTCGCCGGCTGCGGCGGCACCGCCGCCAGCACCCCTGCCGCGGAGAGCTCCAAGGCGTCCAACACAACCGATATCTCCGAAAACGTCCAGGCCGATCCGGCAGCAACGGCGCTGCTCCCCCAGGCCATCAAGGACAAGGGCGAACTGACGGTTGCCATGGACCTGCATTACCCGCCGACCACCTTCCTCGCCGAAGACAACACCACTCCCATCGGCCTGAACCCGGACATCGCCCGCCTGGTGGCCAAGAAACTCGGACTGAAGCTGAAGTTCGAGAACACGGCGTTCGACACCATCATTCCGGGCATCGACGCCGGCCGCTACGACTTCACGGCGACCACAATGTCCCCCACGGCCGAGCGCCTGAAGGTACTGGACATGGTGGATTACTTCAGCGACGGTGTTTCCGTCGCCGTGGCCGCGGGCAACCCGCAGAACATCAGCAACGACGAGATGTGCGGCAAGAACATCGCAGTGACCAAGGGCTCCAACGCCCAACTGGTTCACCTGCCCAACGTGTCCGACTGGACCTGCACTTCCAAAGGCAAGCCCGCAATCAACGCAGTGGTGTTGCCCAACGTCCAGGACGCCCTGACCCAGCTGGCCTCCAAGCGCGTGGACGGCGTGTTCTACGACACCACCGCACTCGCCTGGGCGGACAAGCAACAGCCCAACACCTTCAAGGTGCTCACGCCCCAAGTGGACACCCGCTCCGTGGATACCGTGTCCATCGGCCTGAAGAAGGGCTCTGCCCTGACGCCGGCGCTGCAGAAAGCGGTCCAGGACGTCCTCGACAGCCCTGAATACAAGCAGTCCCTGACCAATTGGGGACTGACCAATGGGGGAATCACCGAAGCCAAGCTGAACTAGCAGGAGCGGCCATGCAGTCCCTGGTTTCCGAAGGAAAAGAGACAACTATGAGCCATACCGACGGGATCCTCAAACCGAGGCTCCGGCGCAGGAGTGCGCTCGAATACGCGGCCTGGTGCGTGTGCATCCTGGTGGCAGCCGGAATCCTCTTCTCCGTCTCCACCAACCCCAACTTTAAATGGGACGTCGTGGCGCAGTACTTCACGCAGGAGAGCATCCTGCGGGGCTTGGTACTCACCATTACGCTCACGGTGGTGAGCATGGCGCTCGGAACTCTCCTGGGCCTGGGACTGGCCATCATGCGCTCCTCGCGGATCAAGCCCATTGCAGCCACGGCCGGGGTGTACATCACCTTCTTTCGGGGCACCCCGGTCCTGGTCCAGCTGATCTTCTGGTTCAACATTGCAGCCCTTTATCCCAACCTCACTGTCGGAATCCCCTTCACCAACATCCAGCAGGCGGTGGACGTCAACGCGCTCATGGCACCCATCACCGCCGCAATCATCGGGCTGACACTCAACGAAGCCGCCTACATGGCCGAGATCATCCGCGGAGGTTTTTCCTCCGTCGGGAAAGGCCAGATCGAGGCGGCTGATTCATTGGGGATGGGCAGTTTCACCAAAATGCGCAAGATCATCATTCCGCAAGCCATGCCGTCCATCATCCCTGCCACAGGAAACCAGGTAATCGGCATGTTCAAAGAGACCTCCCTGGTCAGCGTCCTGGGCGTCGCGGAACTGCTGCAGAGCGCCCAGCTTATCTACGCCCGCAATTACCAAACCATCCCACTGCTTATTGTCGCCAGCCTCTGGTACCTGGTGATGACCCTGGTCCTCAGCTACCCGCAGTCCCTGCTCGAGAAGAAATACAACAGGTCAGCGGCAACCATCCCCCGCAAGGCCAGGAAGCTCACCGCTCCGGAAGGAATCTCGCGATGACCACCAGTCCGGTTTTGGCAAACGGCGGGACCGTTGCGTGCGATGGCACCGTCCTCGCCCGGGGCATCGAAAAGTCCTTCGGCTCCAAAAAGGTCCTTAAAAACATCAACCTTGAGATCGCCAGCGGCGAGATCTGCTGCATCATCGGCCCCAGCGGCTCCGGCAAGTCGACCCTGCTGCGTTGCATGAACGGGCTCGAAACCGTGGACACCGGGGTCCTGAAAATGAACGGCGAGGACTTCGGCTACTACGAAACGGAACACGCCTACCACGCGGTCAGCCGGAAGAAACTGGCTGAGCAGCGCACCCGAATCGGGATGGTCTTCCAACAGTTCAACCTTTTCCCCAACATGACCGCCCACCAGAACATCACTGCGGGTCCGGTGCTGGTAAAACGCAGTGACAAGGAATCAGCCGGCCGCCGCGCGCACGAACTGCTGGCCGACGTCGGGCTCTCCGGATTTGGCGATTACTACCCCGCCCAGCTTTCGGGCGGACAACAACAGCGTGTGGCCATTGCGCGGGCCTTGGCCATGGAGCCGCAAATCATGCTCTTCGATGAACCCACCAGCGCCCTGGACCCCGAAAAAGTGGGCGAAGTGCTGGCCGTAATGCAGGGCTTGGCGAAGAAAGGAATGACCATGGTAGTGGTGACCCACGAGATGGGATTCGCCCGCGAAGTGGCCGACTCGCTCATTTTCATGGACGACGGCTGCGTGGTGGAACGCGGTGACGCGCGGCAGGTCCTGGCGCACCCACAGGAAGCCCGAACCAAATCTTTCCTCCAGAAGGTGCTGTGACCATGGACGGGAAACTCGCCGTCGTCGGCCTGGGCAGCATCGGCAGCATGGCCCTGTGGCAGGCCTCCCGCCTCACCGACCAGGTGGTGGGATTCGAGGCCGCCACACCCGGGCATACGCGCAGCGCCGTGGGCGGCGACACCCGGCTGTTCCGTATGCTGTACCGGGGAGTTCCCGGCTACTACCCCATCATGGCCCGCGCACGCGCACTGTGGCGGGAACTGGAAGCCGAGGCGGGCCATGACATTCTCCTCCGCTGCGGCGGGCTCTCAATAGGGACGGCAGGCGGGCCCTACCTGAGCGCTCTGTTGGAGACCACCAGGATCAATGGCGCCGACCATGAACTTCTCAGTTATGAGGACATGGCGGAACGCTTTCCCCAGCACAACCTCCGCCCTGATGACGCCGCCGTTTTCGATCCGCACGGCGGCGCCCTCCGGACCGACCGGGCGGTTACCTCGGCCGTCGCGGCGGCGCAGGCCAACGGGGCCTCGGTACTCACCGGCACCCCCATCGATGCCATCTCCGAAATGGACGACGGCGTCAGGATCACCTCGGGTGGCCACCGCTGGACATTCGAGAACGTCATCGTGGCCTCCGGCGCCTGGTCTAGGAAGCTGTTGCCGGCCGAACTTGCCAACGCAAGCGTTCCCCACCGCTGCTACCTCACCTGGTTCGTGGCCAGGGATGCGGCAAGCTTCGCTCCTGAGCGTTTTCCCATCTTCATCCGCATATCGGGTGAAAAGTCCATGTACGGGGCCCCCAGCGTGGACGGCGTAACGGTGAAGGCTACCTTGGACGCGAGGACCACGCGGGCCGAGACTGCAGATTCGGTGATGCGTGAGCTCACGGCCGCCGAAACCCTTGAGACCACGGATACGGTGACCGAGTTCTTCCCCGGGCTGCATCCGAACATCGTTCGTTCCGACGCCTACCCGGACCTGTTCACTACCGACGGCCACCCACTGCTGGGCAGGACGCAGCAGGACAGCAGGATCTACTACGCCACCGGTTTCTCCGGCGCAGGCTTCAAAATGGCGTCCGGCTTCGGCGAGATCGCCGCCCTCGAGGCGCTGGGAAAGCAACGGATCGAAGGACTGGACTTCGTACGCCCCCAACGTTTCAGCTCGAACTGATTACTCCAACACAGAGAACGGAAGTCCCATGGCAACTCTTAGCCCGCTGCTCAAGCAGGCCACCCCGGTCATCGTGGACCACGCCGCCGGTAGCTGGATCCACGCCACCGACGGCAAGCAGTACCTCGACTTCACCACGGGCATTGGCGTGACCAGCACCGGTCACTGCCACCCCGATGTCATTGCCGCAGCCCGGGAACAAGTGGGAAAGATTGTCCACGCGCAATACACCACGGTGATGCACCAGCCGCTGCTTGAGCTCACCGAGAAGCTCGGTGAGGTGCTGCCGGCAGGGCTGGACAGCGTCTTTTACGCCACCACCGGTGCGGAAGCCGTTGAAGCGTCCGTGCGGCTGGCGCGGATGGCCACCGGACGTCCGAACATCATCTCCTTCCAGGGCGGATTCCACGGGCGGACCGTCGGCGCAGCGTCACTCACCACCGCCGGCACCCGCTTCCGGTCGGGATTCTCACCGCTGATGGGCGGCGTGCACATCGCACCCTTCCCCTACGCCTACCGCTACGGCTGGGACGAACAGGCGGCCGTCGACTTCGCGCTGAAGGAACTGGACCACCTGCTGGTGTCCACCAGCAGTCCCGCGGACACGGCCGCCTTCATCATCGAGCCAGTCCTGGGCGACGGCGGCTACCTCCCCACTCCCCCCGCCTTCCTGCAGGGCCTCAGGGACCGTGCGGACCGGCACGGCATCCTCCTCATCCTTGATGAAGTCCAGGCCGGGGTGGGCCGCACCGGAAAGTTCTGGGGCCACAACTGGGCCGGTATCACCCCGGACATCCTCATCACCGCCAAGGGCTTGGCCAGTGGCTTCCCCATCTCGGCGATCGCCGCCTCCACCGGCCTGATGGGCAAAGCATGGCCCGGTTCCCAAGGCGGAACGTACGGCGGGAACGCAGTGGCGGCCGCTGCCGGCGTTGCCACCCTTGCCGTGATCGAACGGGAGGGCCTCGTGGCCAACGCCCAACAGCGCGGCGGCCAACTCCGGGCCGGATTGGACAGCCTTGCCGCTGATTTTCCTTCCATCGGCAATGTCAGGGGTCTCGGACTGATGCAGGGGGTGGAGTTCACAACCCCGGACAACAGCCCGGACGCCGCGACGGCCTCAGCCGTCCAGCAGGCGGCTGTCGCCGAGGAGCTGCTGCTACTCACCTGCGGGCCTCACGGAAACGTCATCCGCCTCATCCCGGCACTCAACGTCACCGACGAGGAAATCGAGTCCGGGTTGACCCGGTTTACCCAGGCACTCAAAGCCGGCACTGCGTGACCGGTCCGGCCCCGGCGGAACCTGGGTTTGTTGCCGCACCGGTTCCGTGCGCTCCCCGATACTCCAAACGAAAGTGGAATGATGAGCTTTGACCCTTCCCTCCTCAAAACGGACTTGTTTATTGACGGGGCATGGCGGGCCGCCGTATCCGGGGTGACGTTCGAGGTGGAGAACCCGGCCACCCATGAGGTGATAGCGAACGTTGCCGACGGTGGCCCCGAGGACGCCTGGCAGGCCATTCAGGCGGCGGGACGGGCCCAGCCTGAGTGGGCGGCGACGGCACCACGGCAGCGGGCCGACATCCTGCGCCGCGCATATGAGCTGGTCCTGAAGAACACCGACGCCCTGGCGGCCATCATGACCGCCGAGATGGGTAAGCCGCTGGCAGAGGCGAAGGGTGAAGTGGCGTACGGCGCCGAGTTCCTTCGCTGGTTTTCCGAGGAAGCCGTCAGGGTGGGCGGCGACCAGACCAGCACGGTTGACGGGAACAACCGGATCATGGTCACCAAGGAACCGGTGGGCCCCTGCGTGCTGGTGACGCCGTGGAACTTCCCCCTCGCCATGGGCGCACGGAAGATTGCCCCCGCGGTGGCCGCCGGCTGCACCATGGTGTTCAAGCCGGCCGAGCTGACCCCTCTGACCTCATTGGCGCTGGTCGAAATCTTCCGTGAAGCCGGCCTGCCTGCAGGGGTCCTGAACGTGGTCACCACTGCCCGGGCGGCCACCGTGGTGGAGCCCTGGATGAGCAGTGGCATCGCCCGGAAGGTCAGCTTCACAGGCTCGACGGCGGTGGGAAAGGTCCTGCTTGAACAGGCAGCCCGGAACGTAATGCGCTCTTCCATGGAACTGGGCGGAAACGCTCCCTTCATTGTCCTTGCGGACGCGGACCTGGAACGCGCCGTCGATGGCGCGCTGAAGGCTAAGATGCGGAATATGGGGGAAGCCTGCACGGCAGCAAACCGCTTCTTCGTACACCGCACCATGGCCGGGGACTTTGCCGAGAAGCTCGCCAAGCGCATGTCCGATTTGCGGGTAGGCAACGGCGCCGTGGACGGAACTGACGTAGGGCCGCTGATAGGCCAGGCCGGTCTGGACAAGGTGCAGTCCTTGGTGGCGGACGCCGTCGCGAAGGGCGCGCGGGTCCTCACCGGGGGACGACGGGTGGACGGCCCCGGGTACTTCTACGAACCCACCGTACTGGTTGACGTTCCGGAGGATGCTGAGCTGATGGGCACGGAAATCTTTGGTCCGGTGGCTGCGATTTCAGCGTTTGATGGGGAGGATGATGTGATCCGGCGGGCCAACGATACCCCGTGGGGACTGGTGGGCTATGTCTTTACCCAGGACGTGGACAAGGCGATGCGTTTTTCCGCGGCCCTGGAGGTGGGAATGGTGGGCTTGAACACCGGTATTGTCTCCAATCCTGCCGCCCCGTTCGGCGGAATCAAGCAATCCGGACTGGGCCGCGAGGGCGGGAAGATCGGCATCGAAGAATTCCTCGAATACAAGTACACGGCAATCCCCGTTCATTAATATCGGCCTGCAATCCAAAGGGAGACACACAGATGGCCGCATCAGGCGAACTATTCATGCTTCAAGGAAGACCCACCGCGGAGGTCATCGCTGACCAGCTCCGGGAGCACATCGTCCAGGGCAAGTTCCGGCCCGGCCAGCAGATCAACGAATCGTCGCTGGCCACGCAGCTCAATACTTCCCGTGGCCCCCTGCGGGAAGCGCTGCAGCGGCTCTGCCAGGAAGGAATCCTGGTCAGCATCCGGAACCGTGGCGTTTTTGTCCTGGAACTGTCCCAGCAGGATATCCAGGAAATCTACGATGTCCGGGAGGCAGTGGAGACGGCCTGCGCACACATGCTTTTGAGTGGCAGCCCGGAAAAGGTTAAGAAGACGGCCCAGTCCCTCAAAGCGATCATTGCCACCATGGCCAAGAATGTGGCCGCAGGCAACTGGCAGTCGCTGGCCAAGCTGGATATGGATTTTCACACCTCCTTTGTGGCCGGGACCGGGAACTCGCGGATGATCCGGATCTACGAAACCCTGGCGGCGGAGTCGAGGATGTGCATTCTCAGCCTCGAGGTGGCCTACCCACGGGTCGATGTGCTGGTGACGGAGCACCAGAAACTCCTGGACCTCCTGCTTGCCGGGGATGAGGCAGCGCTGCAGGAGGCCATCCGCACACACATGCAGGGAGCTGTCGAAGACCTGACACCATCCGATGCGGGTCAGGAGTTGGCATAGGGTCGTTGCGCACGAATTGGTCTGCAGGTGATCCAGTCCACGAGGAGGCCCGGCGGGCCATTCCCGATGTCGGTGGGCAGGGCTACGATGAAACCCACCGCGGCCCGGCCGGGGCGGACCACGGAGAACACCGCCAACACCGAAGGGAAACCGGAACCATGGCAGACACTCCCAACCCCATCCAGATCCAGAAGTTCCTGGGCGGCATCGACTATCCCGCGAAGCGCGAGGACCTGCTGTCCCGGGCCAAGGACTCCGGCGCGGACAAGAACGTCATGGAGGCCCTGGAAGCACTTCCGGACCGCGAATACGACAGTCCCACCGCGGTGAGCTCGGCAATTTCCGACAGCAGCTCCTAAACCCTCCCGGGAAACCTTCACCCCGCGGCTAAGCTGGCCGCATGCCAGACCC
>Ga0308169_10004536_pt1 | contig 12995 bp, 2 predicted proteins | sample PhyBR1_2_FD_202139 | JGI IMG/M metagenome (GOLD analysis project Ga0308169, IMG submission 202139) | Phyllosphere microbial communities from UC Gill Tract Community Farm, Albany, California, United States - DLSLSB.R1 | ecosystem: Host-associated > Plants > Phyllosphere > Unclassified | place...
GCCCGAGGCGACCTTCGGCCTGGGCCAGGTACAACACCGGCACCAGGACTTTTTCACCGTTTACTTCGTGTTCTTCGAGCCAGACGATGTCGTGGGTCAGCGCGGCGACTTGTTCCGAAGTCAGCGTCACGCCCACCGACAGGCCGAGCTCCTGTTTGCTGGCGATGGCGTTGTTCATCAAATATTTGAACAGCCCTTCATCGGTGGTCTGGCCGTCGATGAAGCGCTGGCCGGTGCGGGCGACGACGGCTTGCTGGATCAAGCGCTGTTCGTAGAGGCCATCGCCCAGGCGCTTGGCGCTTTGGTCCGGGTCGTAGCCGAGGTTTTGCAGCAGATAGTCCGAGCTCATGAATGACTTGAGTTCGGTGAGCACCGGGTTGGTTTCGATCAGGTATTTCTGTGGATTGGTCTTGAAGGAAGTTTCCGGTACACCTTGAACGCGCGCGACCGCCTGGCTGGCGGCTGGCGTATCCACCGCATTGCCCACCTGTGGGACGACCTGTGCCGTTGGAAGCAGGTGGGTACCCGTGACATTCACGGCGGCCACTTGAGTCCCGGCGCCGACGCCGCTGTTGCGACTTGGCATTGGCAGCGAGTGACTGCCTTCTACGGGCGCACTGACGTTGAGCGCACTGGCTCTCACGTTGCTGTCGTTGGCTTGACGAGTGATCAGGCCCAGTTGCCGATTACTGGTGCCCACCGCCGCGATAGCACCTACCTGGACATCACGCGCTTGAGCATCAGGCAGGTCTTGTTGGCGCTGGCGGGTGCTGATCGAGGCGCTGCCCATGCTCCAGTTTTGCGAGCCGGTGCTGGCCTGGGTGGCCTGTTGAGCCGAACCACCTTGGCCGCTCAAGCGGAACAGACCGTTTTGCCCGGTTGGCAAGGTGAAGCCAGGAAGACTCAGCGGGTTCACCTGCTGCTGGGCGCGATCAGGTGGCAGCTGACTGTTAATCCTTATGACCGTGGTGCCGGTTCCGTTTGCCTTGGTGTCCGCAACTTTGTTGGTACCGCCACTGGCGGCGTAGTCCTCATGGATGACGCTGTTCTGCAGGTCTTTGGCTGCGGTGATCGAGACGTTACCGCCTGCTTGGATGACGGCATTGCGGCTGCCGACTGTGTTTGCGGCACCGGTGTTGTCTACGGCGACTTCGACAACAGACTGTGGCGCGTACTGAGTCAGTTGACTCGGCAGCGTGAGCAGATTATTCGGGTCATACAGGGATGGTGTTGAGGTTTCGAAGCCATAGCTCAGTCCTGACAGCCCTCTACCATAACGACGCCAACTGACGACTTCGCCGGTTTCAGTGTCTGTCAGTGTCACAATTCTCTGCCACTCCCCGTCAGGTCCCGCGTCTTCAATTGATTCGGGGATAGCTTTGCGGATCGGATTTTCACTCCCGACAACTACGTAGTACGCATTCGGAAAGTCAGGATTGTTCCGCTGGTTGTAGGGCATCACGACGTTGGCGAAAAACCGCCCGGTGCCACCATCAGTCAGATCAAATACGTATGACGTGGTGCGTTCGATAGTCCCGCTTTGTGCGCCAATATTCTTGAGGGTGTCGGCGGTGATGTTGATGTTGCCGCCTGCCGCGACCGTGCTTTTGCTGTTGAGAAAAGTCCCCCCCTGGAACGTGAAATCCTTGCCGACGTTGAGTACGGCAGACGCACTGGCATCGTTGTCGGTGCTTTGAAAGGTTTCACGCGCCATGATGTAGATGCTGTAGATATCTCCCACGCAATCACCACAGGTACCGGCGATGAACCCCGATATCAACTTTCGGTCACCCGACATCGCCGCACCTGCGGTGCGATTCTCGAACGCATCAGCGTTGATCGTGAATCCGCTACCGCTCTCCATCGAACCCGAAATGTTGTAGACACCCGCAGCCCTTTGCGCGCCGCCATAGCCTGCGATGACGACATTACCCAACCCGTAAAGATCACCGCTCTGGTTGGTGAAGTTGCTCACACCCAACGTCATGTCCGCACCGCTGAATACCAACCCGCCGTCATTGAGCAGCGAAGGGGTTTTCAACACGAGGTTCCGAGCCGAACCCAGGGTTCCGGAATTGATGAGGCTCCCGGCTTGAACGGTCAGGTTTGCACTGGAAGTCAGACGCCCGGCATTGGTCAGTTGCCCACCGATGTTCACCGTGGTGTCGCCACCGCCAGCGATGCTGGAAGCCGCGCCCAAATTCAGTTGCGTTGCGGTCAGGTCGAGACCACCGAGGCTCGACATCCGCCCGCTACCTCCGTAGCCCCCACCCAACGTAAGACTGATCGAACCATCACTGGCAATCAGCCCATCGTTACTCCAATTCCCCCCACTCCCCACCAGGCTGGTAGAAGCCAGCAATTGCCCAGAACCCGTTTGAGTCAGGTTGTTCACGTTGACGGTCAGTCGCCCCGCCTGGATTACGCTGCTGTTGGTCCAGTTGTCAGCGGTCAGCGTCAACCCGCCACGCGTGACGAGGCTGCCGCCTGCGTTGGTGATGTTGGCCGTGGAGATATCAAAGACGCCGCTGCCCACATGCAACAGGCTGCCGCCCAGGTTCTGGAAGCGTGACGCGTTGAGGATCAGGTCACTGTTAGCGCTTTCAACCGTGCCGTTACGGTTGTCGAAAAGGCCACCAATCTGGAAGTCGGTCTTGCCACTGTTACCCAACGCCCGCAACTGCCCAGTCTGGTTATCCAGGCTCGCCGCCTTGATCGCCAGGGTGCTGTCGCTCTCGATAATCCCCAGGCGATTGTTCAACGCGCCGGTGAGGTTCAGGTCGATCTGGCTGCCGGCAATCTGCCCGTCGTTGTCACCGCTGTTATCGAAGTCGTTACCGGTGACGCTGACCTTGCCCTTGGCGTAGAGGCCGCCGTTGCGGTTATCGAAGTTGCGGGTTGCGACGATGGCGTCACCGGTCTGCGCCGAGATGCGCCCGCCGTAGTTGTCTACTCCGCCCAGCGCGGTCAGGCTCAGGCGTTGGGCCTGGGTGATGCCGCCCTGGCGGTTGTTGTTCAGGTCGTAGCCGTTTTTCAGCACGCCGGTCAGCTGCGTGGTGAGCAGACCTTGCAGGCTGGCGAGTACACCGCCGCGGTTATCGACATCGCGCCCGACTAGAATCACGTCACCGGCCTTGGCTTGAATGCGCCCGCTCTGGTTGTCGATATCGCCAGCCACGGTGAGTTTCAAAGCGCCCTGGCTTTGCACGACACCCTTGCCGTTGCCAAGGCTGCCCGCGTCGATTTGCACGCCGCCGTTCTGGCTGTAGATCAAGCCATCGGCGTCGTTCTGCACGGCGCCGCCGGTGTTCAGAAAGAGTTGGTCGTTGGCCGCGACGGTGCCGCGATTGCGGTTGTCCAGGCCGCCGGTGAGCAGGGTCAGCAGGCCTTGGCTGGCGATCTGGCCGCCCTGGTTGTTGATTTGCGTAGCGCGTTCGACGCGCAGTGGGCCGGCGCTGGCGATCTTGCCATTGGTGTTGGTCAGGGCGCCGAGCAAGTCCAAGGTCACGGCGGCGTTGCCGATCAGGCTGCCGCCGCTGTTATCCAGGCTGGTGCCGGTGAAGCTCAGGGCTTTTTGGGCGTTGACGGTGCCGCCGGCGTTGCCCAGGGCCATGGCATTCATGACCAACAGAGCGCCGCTGTCGATCAAGCCGCCTTGGGCGTTGTTCAGCAAACCACCGGTGACGGTCAGGGTTTGGTCGCTGCCACTGGACAGAATACCGCCACGGTTGTCCAGGCTGGCGGCGCTGACGGTGAGTTTGTTCTGGCCGACCAGCGCACCGGCACCGCTGTTGAGCAGCGCCCCGCTGAGGGTCACGCCGATGTCTCCATTGCGGCTGGAGAGCGTGCCGTTGTTGCGGTTGTCGAGGCTGGTGCCATTGACATCCACACCCTGCCAGCCCGAGATCAAGCCGTTCTGGTTGAGCAAGGTGTTGCCGTCGAGACTCAGGTTCTGGCTGCTGATCAGCTTGCCGCCGCTGTTGTCGAGCTTCTGGCCGCTGAGAGTGAAGCTTTGGCTACTGGAAATCTCGCCGCCCTGGTTGTCCAGGTTGCGCAGGCCGTTGAGGGTCAGCGGGCCTTTTGCGGTGATGAGGCCATTGCGGTTGTTCAGGTCATGATTGCCCAGGTTCAGCGTGAGGGCCTTCTCGCCCAGCAAGCGCCCGCCGTTTTGCGTCAATGCGGCCAAGGTCAGGTTCATGTCGCCCTTGGTCGACACCTCACCGCCGTTGCTGGAATCCAGCGAGTCGGCGCGAAGGGTGAGGTTGGCCTGGGCGTTGATCAGGCCGTTGGCACTGTTGTTCAGGGCCATGGCATCGAGGACCAACGCGCCGCCCGCCAGCACGCTGCCGCCCTGGTTGTTCAAATCGCCGCTGTTGATTGTCAGTAACTGCGCGGCGTTGATGAGCCCCTGTGCCTGGTTATCCAGTTGCTGATCGATCGCCAGGACAAGATTGCCGCCACTGGTGAGCGTGCCGCCGTTGTTGTTCAGGCTTTGCGCCTGGGCATCGACGCTGGCCGCGCCAATCATGCCTTTGACGTTGTTCAGTGCCTGGGCGATGCGCAGGGTCAGGCCCTGGTTGCTGAGCAGCCGGCCGGTATCGTTGTTGAGGTTTTTCGCCGTCAGGGTGAAGGTTTGGGCGCTGGAGATTTCACCGCCCTGGTTGTTCACGCCGTTGAGGTTTTTCAGCAACAGCGTGCCAGGGGCATTGATCAAGCCGCCCTGATTGTTGAGCTGGCCGTTGTTCAGGTCCAGGCTCAGCGAGGTGTTGCTGAATAGTTGTCCACCCTGTTGATCCAGGCCGGAAACCGACGCGGTCAACGCGTCTTGGCTGCCGATGCGTCCGCCATCCTGGTTGGTGACCTGGGCAGCGTTGAGGTTCAGCGTGCTGCCACTGTTGAGGCGACCCTTTTGGCTGTTGTTCAAAACGCCGGTGGTGACGGTGACCGCGCCTTTGCCGCTGATGCTGCCCTGCTGGCGGTTGTCCAGTGAGGTACTGGTCAGCAGCAATGCACCGTCGGTCACCAGCTCGCCGCCTTGGTTGTCGAGTCGCGCCAGGCTCTGCACGGTAAGGTCCGCCGCGCTGGACAGACTGCCCCCGGTGTTGCTCAGGTTGGCCGCGCTGACCTTCAATGTGCCTTCGCTGCTGAGCTGGCCTTGGGCGTTGATCAGATCGCGGCTCAGATCGATGCGTTGATTTTGTTGGCTGATCAGGTAGCCGCCGCTGTTATCCAACGATCCGCCGTCGAGGCTCAACTGGGCCTTGGCGCTGAGCAGGCCTTTGGTGCGGTTGAGCACTTTGTCCACGGTCAACTTCAGCGTTTGGCCGGCAAACACCTGGCCGCCATCGCTGTTGTCGAAGCTCTGACCTGCCAGCATGACGTCGGCAGTGCCCGTCAGCTCGCCGCCACGATTGTCGAGCTCATCAACATTGAGGTCCAGCGCTTTTGTCGCGCCGACCAGACCGGCCTGACGGTTGTCGAGGCTCGACGCTTTCAGCGTCAGGGCGTCGGTGCTGACCAGCGTGCCTTGACGGTTATCCAAGGTGGCGACGGTGGCGGTGAGCCCGGTCTTGCCGGCGATACTGCCGGCACGGTTGTCCAGGCGATTGGCAACCAGTAGCAACGCACCGTCGGCGATCAACGAACCGCGCTGGTTGTCGAGTGTGTTTTTAACGTTCAGGTCAAGCTGAGCACGGCTGCTGATCAGGCCGTCACTGTTGTCCAGGCTGTCGCTGCGACTGTCCACGGACGCGGCAGAGATGACCCCCTTGGCGTTGATCAAGGTCTGCGCAGTTCTGAGCGTCAGGCCTTGGTTGCTGATCAGTTTGCCGCCGCTGTTATCGAGGTTCTGCGTCGCCAGGGTGAACGCCTGTTGGCTGGAGATTTCTCCGTTCTGGTTGTTGACGTCCTTTAGGTTGCTCAACAGCAACACACCGGCGGTGTTGATCAAGCCGCCCTGGTTATTCAACTGGCCCTGATTCATGTCCAGGCTCAGGCTGGTGTTGCTGAACAATTCACCTTGCTGTTGATCGAGGCCAGTGACCGACGCGGTCAAGGCCTGGCTGCTGGCGATACGGCCAGCGGCGTTATTCACCTGGGCTGCAGTGAGTTTGAGTGTGTTGCCCGAGGTCAGGCGCCCACCCTGGCTATTATCAAGCGCACCGGTGGTGACTTGGGTCGCGGCCTTGCCCGAAATAAGGCCCTTTTGGCTGTTGTCCAGACTGGCGCTTGTGAGGGTCAAGGTGGCATCGGTGCTGATGGAGCCGCCCTGGTTAATCAATCCATCCGCGCTGGTAATCGTCAACGCACCCGCGCTGCCCAGGCTGCCAGCAGAGTTGTCGACGCTGCCCGCGTTGACTGTCAGTTCGCCCTCGCTGCTGATCAGGCCTTTGCTGTTCAACAGTGCGCGATCGAGCGTGATCACCAAGCCATTTAGGCTATCGAGTGCGCCTTCGCTGTTGTCGAATGTGCGACCGATCACGCTTATGCTGCCTTGGGCGTGGATCAGGCCTTTGCTCTGGTTGATGAGCTGATCGACTTTCAATTCAAGATCAGTGCCGGCAATCAGTTTGCCGCCCGCGCTGTTGTCCAGCCGCTGGCCGCCGACCTTCACCCCCAAACCGGCGGACAGTTCGCCGGCACGGTTATCGATCTGCCCGACCTGCACATTCAGCGCTTTTGTGGTGCCGACCAATCCGCCGTTGCGGTTATCCAGTGTGTTGCCGGTCAGGCTCAGGTTGCCTTGGGAGACCAGTGCACCGCCCTGCTGCTGCAAGGTATCGATGACAGCGGTGAGGTCGGTCTGGCTGGAGATGCGACCGAGGCCGTTCTGCACTTCGGCGGCTTTGAGGTTGAGCGGGCCGACGCTGGTCAACAGGCCGCCGCTGTTATCCAGTCGCGTGCCTTCGACGTTAATGCCGGCCTTGCCGGTAATCAGGCCGTTGTTACGGTTGTCCAGTTGCGCGACCGTCAGTTGCAATGCTTTATCAGCGCGAATGTTGCCGCCGCGGTTGTCGAGCGAATCGCTGCGCACGGTCAACAGGTCATTGCCGGTCAGACGACCGCCACGGTTGTCGAAACGGCCGGTTTGCAGATCGAGCACGCCTTTGGCAGCCACCGTACCCAGCAGCTGATTGTCCAGTAGGCCGCTGATGCGCGCGGTCAGGGTGCCGTCGCTGATCAACTGTCCGCCGTTGCGGTTGTCCAGGCTCGCCGCCTGGATACCCACAACCTTGCCCGAACCGAGCACACCGTTGCGGTTGTCCAGCGCTCCGCCAAGGGTGACGTTCAAGGCATTGTCGCCCAGGACCTGGCCGTTGCTGTTATCGAGCGCCATCGCGTTGAGCCGGGTCAGGCCAGCGCTGGAGATTTCGCCATCCAGGTTGTTCAGCGTCCCGTCGACGTTGACGGTCAAGTCGGCGTCGCTGCCCAAGGTGCCACTGCTGTTATCCAGGCTGGCTGCGCGCACATCAAGGCCATTGGCCGAGACAAGACCTTTGGCATTGCTCAATGCTTGGGCAACAACCAGGTTGAGGCTCTGCTTGCTGACGATAGAGCCGGCACTGTTGTCCAGGCTCGTGGCGACCAGGCTGAAGGCCTTGTCGCTGGATATCTCACCCTCGCGGTTGTTGACCGCCGCCAGGTTTTTCAACACCAGCAGACCCGGGGTGGTGATCAGACCGCCCAGGTTATTCAATTGCCTGTGGTTGAGGTCGAGGGCAAGGCTGGTGTTGCTGACCAATTGGCCGTTCTGTTGATCCAGACCGGTGAAGCTGGCCTCCAGGGCCTTGGCGCTCGCTAAGCGACCGTCGGCGTTATTCACCTGGCCTGCCTTTAGCCGCAATGTGTCGCCGCTGATGACGCTACCGCCGAGGTTGCTCAGGGTCGCGGCGCTGTCGATGTTCAATGCGCCGATGCTGGATATTTGACCGGCGTCGTTATTCATCCCGACTGCTTTGATACTGGCCGTGGTGTCGCTTTTCACGCTGCCTTGAGCGTTGAGCAACTGACCACGCAGGGCCAGGTTCAAACCTTGTTGGGCATAAAGCGAACCCTGGCGGTTGTCCACTTCGCTCGCGTCAACGGCCAAGGTGGCACGGGTGGAAACCAGACCCTTGCTTTGGTTGATCAGGCGTTCGAGGGTCAGGCGCAGGTCGCCGTAGGCGATCAATTTGCCGATGCTATTGTCCAGCTCGCTGCCGGCCAGCACCAAAGCACCCTGGCTCGACACTTCGCCGCCTCGGTTATCGAGCTTGCCGACGTTGAGGCCTGCGGCCTGGGTGGTGGTGACCACGCCGCCCTGGCGATTGTCGAGGCTCGCCGCGCTGAGGGTCAGCAGCCCCGCCGATGAGAGCAGACCGGCCTGATTGAGCAACTGCGCCGAGAGGGTGGCCGTGAGTGCGCCGTCACTGAGCAGACGACCGGCGGTGTTATCCAGCGACGCAGCATTGAGTCGGGCGCCCTTGGTGGCGGTGAGGCGACCGCTCTGGTTGTTCACCTGGCCGCTGGCATTGATGTCCAGTACTTGCCCGGCTGATACCAGGCCCGCCACGTTATCCAGGGCAGCAACGCGCAACGTGACGTTACCCAGACTGTTGAGTTGGCCGCTGCTGTTATTCAACTGCCCAATATTGGCCGTCAGGCTGCCATTGCTGCTGACGAGGCCTTGCACGTTGATGAGCTTATCGGCAGTTAAATCCAGGGTGTTGCTGCTCAGGACACGCCCTTTACTCTGATTGTCCAGAGTCGCGGCTTTGACCGAGGTGGCTTGCCCGGCGCTCAACGTCCCGCCCTGGTTGTTCAGCGTTTGCGCAACGTTGGCCGTCAGGCTACGGCTGGCGACGATGCTCTTGCCGTTGTTGTTCAGGTTCTGCGCCGTAACGCTCACATCACCCGTCGCATTGCGCGTGGTATCGGCGTTGACGCCGGCTTCGATGATGCCGTTGTTGCTCAATTGCCCACCGGCGTTGAGCACGATGCTGTCGCGCGCCGCGAGGGTTTGCTGGTTGGTCAGGTCGCCCTGGGTTTGAATGTTCAGCGCAGTGCCGGCATAAACCGGTCCCTGGGCGTTGAGACTGGCGACCTTGACGCTCACCGCACCGCTGGCGGATGTCTCTGCCAGGCTCAACTGACCGTTGGCGTCGAGCTGGATATCGCCGCCGCTGGCGATCAGTTTGCCGTCCAGCTTCACCCCGACGCCGGCCTCGGTGCCCACCAGTTTGATGGCCCCGGCGTACATGCCGCCCAGCGCCGAGGAATCGATGGCCAGTTGCGGTTTGGCGCTGCCATCATCCGCGCGGGCGGTGGCGTTGAGGGTGTTGGCGTCGACGTCGTTGCGGCCGGCGACGATGGTCAGGTTTTTCGCCTGGATCTCGGCGTTGATTTTCGCGCTGCGGGTGATGATTTCGAAACGGTCGACGTTGTTCGCATTGAGGCCCGCGCCTTCGATGGCGACGCTGCCCTGGTCCACTTGATAGCGGTTCAATTGGCCATTTTCGACAATCGGCTTACCGGTGCTCAAGGTCACTTGCGGGCTGTTGATGAAGCCGCAACCGTTGCAGGTAATACCGTAGGGGTTGGCGACGATGACGTGGGCCGACTGCCCCGCTACTTCGGTATAGCCGCGCAATTGGCTGGGGTTGCCGCCGTTGACTTCGTTGAGGATGGTCGTGGCGGCCGTGCCATTGAGATTCGGGTTGCCGAGGATGATCCCGCCCAACTGAGTCGATTGGGTGCGGGACGTGGCGTTGTTGAGGATCACACCGTTGCTGCCGACGTTGTAATCGCTGAACTGGTTATGAGACAGGCCGTTGCCGTTGGGCTTGGCGATGTTGACGATGGGCACGCCGTTGCCTGCCCGGTCCAGGCCGGTGCCCGGCGCGCTGACCACTATGCCTTCGGCCTGGGCCCACATCGGCTGCCAGAACATGACGTTGGCCAACAGGAACGCCAGGCCACGCTTGGGCATGCCCCAGAATTGCTCGCGGGGTTGCAAGGCAGCAGAAGGTTGGCGGGCCAGGAAAGTGTATTGGCGGTCGTCCATGATCAAGTCTCGTCGCAGCGAAATTAGAGGAATGCATCCACGCGGAAGTAGATCGGCGCTTCGCGCTCGGTCAGGGCATCCGGGCGTTCCAGGGAGTGGGCGAAGGTGACGCTGGCACTCAGGTGCTCACCACGGGCGAACAACTCCACCGCGTTGCTCGACATGCGTCCGTGCTGGTCACCGTTGTAGCGGTCACCCCGAATCACACCCTGGTCATAACCGAGGCTGGTGCCGTACTCGGCGAACACCGGGCGCAGCCATTCCAGGGTTACCGGGCGACTCCAACGCAGGTCGTTGCGCCAGTAGCCGCCACTGTCACCAGACAAGGATTGGTCCTTGTAGCCACGAATCGACGACTGGCCGCCCAGGCTCATGCGCTGCGGACTGAACAGCACGTCTTCACTGCGCTGGCCGGTCATCAGGCTGCTGAAGCTGAAGGATTCGTCCCACAGCTTGAAGGGCTGCAAGTAACTGGCGGTGGCGGTGTATTTGCGATAGCGGGCGTTGGCCTGGCCGGGGCCTGGATCGTTGTCGTCCTGGGCATCGAAGGCACCGATGCCTTGCTGCATACCCAGGTCCAGGTTGACGAAGGCATTGCCGACCCGACGGCCATGGTTGATGCCGAACTGGGCTTCGCTCAAGCGATTGCTGCTCACCGCCAACTTGCTGTCTTCGATGAAGTTGTTGGTGCGCAAGTACGCAAGGCCAGTGTTGAGGGAGGTCTTGCTCAGGGCGTCGCGATGAATCACCCGCTCGACCCGCAACTGATGGTTCTGGCTGTCGCCGGTCTGCTTGAAATTGAAACCGTTGGCGGGGATTTGCGAGCGATACTCGCTCTGGCTGTAGGTGTAGCTGACGTTCCACCAACCCCAGGGCAAGTTGTAATTGAGCATGGCGTTGTTGGAGGTGTGCTGGTGATCGGTCATCGCATCGTGACCGCCGCGCAACATCAGCTGATCGGCCAAACCCAGCGGACTGTCCCATTCGAAGCTGGTGCCCCACTGCTGCTCGCCCGTGCTGCGCTGGCCGTCGTTGCTGCGCGACAAGCCTGCGCGCCAGGGCTTCTTCGGTTCGTTGGTCACACGTACTTCACTGCCACCGACGCTCTGCCCAGGGGTCAGCTCCATCTTTGCCTGGTTCGACGGCAGGCGATTGAGCTGGTCCACCATCTGCTCGATCTCCCGCAGGTTGACCAGGTCGCCGGCCTTGCCAGGGAATACCATCGCCAATTCGCGGTCCGACAGTTTGCTGTTCTCGGCCCCCTTGAGCCCTTCAAGCCGTCCTTCGACCACCAGTACATTCAAATGTCCAGAAGACAAATCCTGCTGTGGCAGATAGGCGCGGCTGGTGACCAGGCCTTTGTCGATGTAGTGGTCGGTGATGACTTTGAGCAACTCGTTGAGCTGCGGCACGCCCAGGCATTGACCGATGTAGGGTCTGAGCAGTCCCTCGCGCTCGCCGGCGGAGAGGCTGTCGGCGCCTTTGAGCTCGATGGTCTTGATCGGGAAGCAGCGAGTCTGCGCCGGAGCGGTCGACTCGGTCGGCGCTGCGGCCTTGCCCGGCAGGTCCTGGAGCTCCTCGAGACGACGGCGCTGCTCTTCGAGCAGGCGATTCTGGCGCTCGCGGATCAGGTCCGTGTCGCCAGGCGTAGGGGCGGCGTGAGCCAGGGTCAGCGGAGAAAGGCACAGCAAAGCCAGGCACAACCTCGCCCAAAAGTGACATCAAAATAGTGGCGCGATATTAATGAGCCATCATTTTGGCGTCAACTAAATGGTTTGAGCTTCAAGGCTATTGCTGAAACCGTACATCTGAAATCAGAAGCCTCCGGTACACATGTGTGAAAGATCCCAGGCAGAGCCAGAAACCTCCTGCGAAACGGACAGACAGGCCAACAGCTCGCCGCCAATGAACTTTCCAGCCAACCCTGGCCTCAACCCCTTATCTGCCCAGCAAGGAATACGAGGCCTCTCATGAAAACCCTGTTGAAACTCACCCTCGCCGCCACCCTCACTTGTGCCCTGCCCGCCTGGGCTAACTGCACGCCTGAGGAAGCGACCATCAAGCGTGAACAACTGGCGGATAAAATCGCCAAGCTCACCGAACAGGACCCATCCAAGGCCAAGGAGATGAATGACCAGTTGCAGGCCATGGACTTGGAAACCTCCAGCAAGGACGTGTCGGATAAATGCCAGTTGATCGATAAGCGCATGCATGAGCTGGAAGAAGCGCAGAAGAAGGCGGAGTGACTCCCCAGACCTAACACCGCCAGCTTTTGTGGTAAGCGAGCTTGCTCCCTCACCACAAGGTTTAATTAGCCATAAAAAAACCGGACCCAAGGTCCGGTTTTTTTATGGAGCATTACTGCCGCTTCATTCAGCGGCTGGCGCTTCTGGCTTGCGGCGCTTGAGCGGGGCCAAACCGTCCTTGCTCACCAGCGATGGGGTGTCGCTCTTCGGGCGGTTGGCGGTCTTGCGCTTGGTCGGGCCCTTGGTGCCGGCTTTTTTCTTGTCGCCCTTGGCGTCGACTTTTTTCTTCTTCACACCGACGGCCTTGCCCGAGGCCTTGACCTTTTTCGGTCCGCCGTAGGTGCCTTTGACTTCCTTGATGGTGCGGCGCTCGAAGCTCTGCTTGAGGTAGCGCTCGATACTCGACATCAGGTTCCAGTCACCGTGGCAGATCAGCGAGATCGCCAGGCCATCGTTGCCGGCACGACCGGTACGACCAATGCGATGCACGTACTCGTCGCCGCTGCGGGGCATGTCGAAGTTGATGACCATGTCCAGGCCATCCACGTCCAGGCCACGGGCAGCAACATCGGTGGCGACAAGGATTTTCACGCCGCCGTGCTTCAGGCGGTCGATGGCCAGCTTGCGGTCTTTCTGGTCTTTCTCGCCGTGCAGCACGAACGCCTTGTATTCCTGGGCAACGAGGCGACCGTAGATGCGGTCGGCCA
>Ga0308169_10004537_pt1 | contig 12993 bp, 12 predicted proteins | sample PhyBR1_2_FD_202139 | JGI IMG/M metagenome (GOLD analysis project Ga0308169, IMG submission 202139) | Phyllosphere microbial communities from UC Gill Tract Community Farm, Albany, California, United States - DLSLSB.R1 | ecosystem: Host-associated > Plants > Phyllosphere > Unclassified | place...
GTGCAGCGTTGGACGACTTCCCGGTGTGGCTCCGGTCGAAGGTGCCTCGCTGTAGGATGCCTATGCAGTCACTTTGCGCCTCGCGCTTTCTCTCTTTTTGCGCTCGGCTCGCTTGCACTTTTCTTTCTTTGCGCCAAGTCGCGAGTCAAGCACTTTCGTTTGACTTTGGTTGACTTTTTTTTGGTAATCGACTCGGGCTCGAGCCAGTTGGCCTTCTTGACGAGCAAGCAGGAGCAGAGAGGCGAGTTCCGGCGACCCTGTCGACCTCGGCACGACCGTACGCTCTCGCAGACATTTTGTCAGAGCTGCACGACCGCTCTCGAGAGCCGAGAACTGCGAGCGAAAGTCGGCGCAGCACGAATCGTTGCTCGGGCTCGGTCTACACAAGACAGCGCCCGGACTAGTAGAACATGACGGTGTGGAGGAGCTGGTGCGGATGCCGCTCCTGCTGCCGAGCGAGGATGTCGTCAATCTCGCCATCGAGGTCTTTGGACCCCTCGATCTGCGGGCGGCGTCGTGCGGCGGCGACGGTCAGTCTCGGCGATAAGGCAGCAGCGAGAGACCGAGACGAGGAGGGCGCGAGCCGACGCACCGCTGCGCAGAGGTCGAGCAAAGCCTTGCCGGCGATGAGCGCCTCCTCGTGGTTGTCCTTGATCTCGACGTTGATGACGTGCACGGGCCGGTTCAGCTCGCCGCCCTTTGTGAGGAGGTCTGCGCACGATCAGGACGGGTCTATTCAGCCTTTGAGCTGAAGAGGCGGTGCGTACAGCCGACGAGGCCCGGAAAAGCGACGACGCACCGTCGATGACGGCGTCGTAGCAGCGCTCCTCGCACGTGATGACGACGTCGGCGACCTGCGAGCTCTCCTGCCACCGCTCGGGCGCCTGCTTGATTTTGCGGTTGCGGTCGAGCATGTTGAGCAGGCCGTTGGCCGTGTAGCTGCAGGCGTGAGGGAGTCGAGGTCTCGGTCGGGGTCAGCTCGGTGGCGCTCGAGGCGTTGGAGGCATGCAAGGAGGGGACGCACAGGCGCTCGTCCTTCTGCTTGAGGTCCTGGTACATGTGCTCGTAGGGCGTGCCGAACGCGTAGATGTTGGGGCGGTCGACGCTCGGCCCAGGTAGGCGCACCGCCGAGCCCGTGCCCGCCGAGATGACGCGGAAGTTGGCCTTTCTGCGAGCAGTCAGCCACAAGACGGGTCAGCTGTTGCTCCTCTCCAAGCGAGAAAGGCAGCTGAGAAGGCAGAGGGAAGAGTGGACGCACGCAAGGACGTTGTGACCCTCCATCGAGCGGTTCTGGTTGCTGGCGCACACGACGCAGAACGTGACGCGCTTGCCGCCGTGCTGCTTGTCGAGCTCATTGGCGCTCGCTGCTGCGCCGAGCGCCTGGGGCGGCGGCGTTGCCATCGGGGTCGTCGCCGAGGGCGGGGTGACGGTCGCGAGGGCTGCACCGGGCGGTGGGCCGTATGACGTCGCGGCGCCGTTGCCGTACGACGAGTAGCCCGATGAAGGCGGCGGTCGCGGCTGGCCGTAGCTTGCGGGTGCGCCGTTGTAGCTGGCGGGCCCGCCGTAGCCGGGAGGAGGAGGAGGGGGAGGAGCGGGGCTGGCTCCTGGCGCGGGCGGTGTGCCGGTGGACGGGCCGTTCGAGTAGGGTGACGAGGTGCGCTGGGCGTACTGCTCGCGCATGCGCAGGCGAGGGTCCGACATGGGCGACGGTTGAGCGAGCTGATGAGGACGAGGGTGAGGTGGAGGGGGCCTGGAGCTGGCGCTGCTGGGCCGAGGCGGGGCTGGCTAGGCGATGGCGTGTGCTGCTGAGGCTCTCCTGGTACTGGGGAGCCGAGGCGAGAGCGAGAGCGAGGTGAGGAGGAGGGGAGCGAGCCGGCTAAGCCCCGCAATACAAGCCGCGTCCTAATCCGATCCTAATCAACCCTCGCTCCTCTTCCTCTCGCGCTCATGCTCACACAGGACAAGCTGTCGCACAGCCAGCTCTCTCTCGGAGCTCTCACAGGTGCTGCTACGAAAAGCGCTGTGCACGTCGAGCTACGAGAACCGACTAAAGTCGAACGGCGACGGCAACGCGGCACCGCTGCTCCCGAGCGCATCGAGCCCTGCGAGCGAAGATGACGACCAGGTCAGCGACGAGGGTCGCATGAAGGAGGAGGGGGAGAGGAGCGAGAGAAAGAGCGACGCACAGTGCGGCCAGTTCTCGCCTCCTTGCGAGCCGTCCAGCCCGGCAAGCTCTCCCTCGCCCGGCCCCTCGACCGACGCGTGCCCGCGCCTCTCAGCGCCTCCTCCCTCGCCGGCGAACGCGCCCGCTCCGCCCTGCTGCAGCGGAAAGTCGGTCGCAAAGCTCACGAGGTTGAAGAGCGGGCTCGGCGCCGCGGCGGCGTACTCTGCGCCCGGCGGCGACGCGTAGCTCGGCTGAGGGGCGCCGACGTCCTGCCCGACGTGGCCGGCGAGGTAGTGGTGCTGAGGAGGGGCACGAGGCGGCGGCGGCGGGGCCGAGGACGGCTGCTGAGGGTGCGAGGCGGCGGACGGGCGGTGGGCGTGGGCCGGTTGGGCGAGCGGCGACTGACGGTACGGCTGCTGCGGCTGCGGCTGCGGCGGGTAGGCGCCCTGCTGCGTCGGGTGGTGGAGCGCCGAGAGGTACATGGCCGCGGCCGTGTGTGCCGAGACCTGCTGAGGGGGCGTGTGCGCTTGCTGCGGCGGCGGCGGTTGGTGCTGCTGCTGCGGCGGGGGCGGCGGGACGCGCTGCAGGATGGGCGAGTCGAGCGGGTGGTAGGCCTCGCTCGGCCGCGGCGGGAACATGGTGACGGGCGGAGCTTGCGCCGAGAGGGCGGGCGCGCCGCCGAGCATGTGCGCGAGCACGGCGCCCGGTGACGGGCCGTCGGGCGACATGCCCTCGCTCGCCGACGAGCTGCGGGCGATGCCGACGCCAACGACGCCGCCGCTGACCGCCGCCTTCTTGCGCTGCTTGCGCTCGAGCCGAGTCGGCGGGCCGAGGATGAACCGGCTCGCGTCGGTCCCCTCGGCGAGCGCGTCGCCCATGTCCTCGCCCGACCGGCCCGCCCCGAGCCCGAGCGGTACCGAGATGACGTTCTGGAGCGACAGGTAGGCCTTCTCGCGCAGGACGTGCAGGCGCGGGACGAACGAAGCGACCGGTGCGCCGCCGGCGCCGGCGCTCTCGAAGATGGCGACCGCCTCGTTGAGCTGCGACCAGGCGTGCGGCGCGAGCATCGAACGAGGGCTCTTGATGACGAGGCTGGCCTGGGCGACCGAGCAGGCGTACGTGTGGAAGAAGATGCTGCAGGAGGTTTGGGTCGGGTCAGCCCAGGTCCTGCGACAGCCCCGAGAGGGCTCGAGCGCACGACTCGGACGAGAGCGTGCGAGGGAAAGAGAGAGAGAAAGAGAGGTCGACGCACTGCCACCAGCGCGCGCAGATAGGGTGCAGCCTCGTCCATGACTTGGCGATTGCGAGAAGGTAGACGGCCGTCTCGAGCGAGACGGCGGCGACGCTCGCCGCCCAGGGCGATTTGAGCGGCTCGTCCGAGTTCTTGAGGAGCGCCTGCGCGAACGCCGGCTTGTGCAAGTAGACTGTGTGGCAGTGACCGATCGTCAGCACGTGGCTGCGCTGCGGCGCGAACGAGTAGAGCGAGAGGGAGAGCCGACGCACAGAGGACTTGGGAGAACATGGCGTCGAGCGTGTGTGCTCGCATGACGAAGACGAGGTCGTGCTCTTGCTCTTGCGGCTCGGGCGTCGGCGGGAGCTGAGGGATGCCCGACGGCTTGGCGACGAACGCGGCGGCGGGGAGCGCGCCCGAGCGCCACTCGGCCGGCGTCTCCTTAACAAGCTCGCGCAGCTCCTGGTCGAGCGCGAGGATGGTCGAGTACGACGGCGTCGCGACCGAGAACGCCCGGTCGATGACGCTCCCGATGAGCGTCCCGATGCGCCACTTCTGGCGCTGGTAGCCGTCGGCGTCGTCGGGCATCTCGGTGTCGAAGTGGGCCGCCTGGAGCGTGTACGGGCGCCCGCTGATGAACGCCTGCATGCGCTCGAGCGTGATGAGCTCGTAGAAGACGCGCCGGCGGCGGTTGAGCTCGACGCCCGTGAGCCCGAAGCTCGACCCGTCGCGGTGCAGGCCCTGCGTGACGAGCATGCGGCTCGCCATGCCAAGGATGGGCCAGAACGTCTCGGCGCCTTGGTGAAAGTCGTGGCTGTTGAGCAGGAAGTTGGCGCTGAGCTGGAGCGTCTGGACGCCGGCGAGGGTCGAGTTGGCGAGGAAGCGCGACGCAGCGAGCGTGTTGTGCGCGAGGACGAAGTAGCGGTGCGCGTTGGCGTTCGGCGTCGCCGGTGCCGACGGGTCGAACACGCTGCCGAGCGAGAAGATGATGAAGACGGCGGCGAGCTTGGCGCCGTGCGGGTCGTGCGGCGTGTAGGCGGCGACGAGGTAGTCCTCGTAGAAGACCTGCTCCTCGAGCGGCGTGAACTGGAACGACAGGTACTTCCACTGCGTGGCAGGAGGAGGAGGAGCGTCAGCGACAGCCCTCGCCGACCAGGAAAGGAGGTGCAGGTCGCAGGGGAGGGAGAGGACGGCATGGAGGGACAGGAGGGAGGGGGAAGAGGGTGAAGCCAGAAGTGAGAAGAGGAAGGGAGCGCACGTAGTTCTCTGCGAGCCGCCGTCCTTCGAGCTCGTCGGGGAGGAACCCTCGCAGTCGCTCGAGCTCTGACGCCTTCGGGTAGGCGTTGCCGAGCTGGATGTACGGGAAGCGCGTGATGCGGTCGCCGAGGTCGGTCGGCTCATCGGCGAGCGAGCTGTGGTCGCTGTCGTCCTGCTCGGCGTTCTCCTGTAGCGGCGCGAGGGGAAGAAGATGAGCAGCCGGCCTCGAGACAAGTCGTTTTGAGACGGCTTGAGGGACAGAGACGCACATCGTAGTAGTAGGCCGAGCCGGCCGACGTGCCGAGGAAGCGGGTGCGGCCGCTGTCGGCGATGCTGAGCGAGCCGACGCCGACGAGGACCGACTCGACCGCGGCGTCGGTCGACGCCTGCTCGCCGCCGTCCTCGCCGTCCGAGCCCTGCTCCTCGTAGCCCTGGCTCCACTGCTGGCGCGGCTGGGCGATCTCGGCCTCGAGCGCCTTGGTGACGGTCGTCGAGCGCTTGGTCGCCTCCTCGAGGTTGAGCGCCGGCGGGATCTGGTCCTCGGCGCCGAGGTCGCGGATGGTCGACTCGAGCTGCTCAACTCGGCGTAGGAGCGCGCTGAACTCGGCGGCGATGCGGACGGCCCGGCCGGGAGGCTTTGCCGTGCCCGTCGGGCAGATCTCGCCGCAGTCGCGCTTGCGGCAGGCCGTGCAGGCTAAGGACAGGTGCCGAGTGGCGGTGAGGTGGTCGAGCGCGGCGAGAAGGTCGTCGTAGCGAGGGAGGCGCGGATGAGGACGGTGCGGGTGCGAGGGAAGGCGGGAGACAACCGTCAACTCGACGGAGCAGGAGGAGGGATGGGCGAGCGTGCAGAGCGGGACGTACGAAAGACGCGGTCGCACTTGAGCTTGAGCCTGCAGGATGGTGAGCAAGGTCAGCGTGTCGTTGGTGGAGCCGTGACCGAGCCCGACCACTTCTCCCCCGCTCGACCTCGAACCTCGATCGGGTGGAGGTGGGAAGGCGAGGAGGTGAAGCTGTTGGCTCGGGGAGAGGGAAACGGACGCGCACCTTCTGCACTCTGCACAGCTCAGGGCTTGTCGCTGTCGGGACCGCTTGGCCGTCGTGCCGCTGGTAGAGGTCTGCGCCGTCCTCATCAGGCCGCGAGCGTTTGGTCCAGAGTCAGCTCTCGTCCCGGCTCGCGTGCACCGCCAGGGCCTCTGTAGAGCTGCGATAAGCGCACCTGAGCTTCTCCTGCACCGGCCGGGCCCCTCTTGTCCCCGGTGCGAGCCGCGTCCTCCATCTGGGCGGACGAGGCGGGTTCGTCGCGCTCGACGTCGCCTTGTCGAGCTCGTGGGCGGCGCAATTGGGCGCGAGAGGTAGTGTCGAGTCGATAGAGCAAGCTTGAGCAGGCAAGTGCACCGCTCAGCGGTGAGCGGCGCTGTGTGTCGAGCGAGAAGAGCGGGAGCGGCTACAGCCGCTTCGCGGGCAGAGGAGCTGGCTCTCTGTGCGCTCGCTTGTCTCGATGCGCGCAGAAGCTGCGCAGAAGCTAGGACTCACTACCGCTTGTGCGCGAAGCCGTCACAGGAACAGCGAAATCGAGTGGGCTTTCCACGCTCAGCTGCTGCCGAAAGGACAGCGCGGAACGGCGACGCAGCGAGTTGCACCGACGATTTCTAACGACGACGACAAGGGTCTGAAGGTCTACTATCTAGGACTGCGCAACAGGAAGGAGAGGAAACAAGGGGACGACGACGAGCTCGCTCAGAAGACGACGACCTGGGTCGACAGGTCCCAGCCCATCTCGGCGAGGTGCGCCGAGACCATGTCCTGCATGGCCGGCGGCGCGCACATGAGGACTAGAGCGTCCTGGGCGGCAGGCGGCAGGTAGCGCTCGAGGTGCTCGCGCCCGACCCGGCCGCGCGACGACGGCCAGTCGGCGGGACCCTGCGACAGGACAAGGTGCTGCGAGTAGCGCGCCGAGCCGGCGAGCTGCTCGAGCTCGTCGAGCTCGGCGCGCATGAGGATGTCGGCCTCGGTCTTGTTGGCGTTGAGGACGTGCACCGTCGTCGTCGAGTCGTCCGGGTCGTGGACGATGCCGCGCAGCACTTGGAGGATCGGCGTGATGCCTGCAGGGGGGACACGTCGACGTCAACTCACGAACTGAGGCGACTTCGAGCGTGCGCACGCATCGAGGAGGGAAGCAGAGGAAGGAGGACGCACCCGAGCCGCCGCAGATCATGCCGACCTTGGTGACTCTGCGCTCGATGCCGCGCCACCTGCACGTGCCTTTGCCTGCAAGATGAAGAAGAACTCGATCAGCTTTGAGCGAGACAGGGCCAACGAGAAAGAGGTAGAGAGGGCAAGAGAGACAGGACGCACCGAGCCACTCGAACGAGCCGAGCGGGCCCTTGAACTCGACGACGTCCTCGACCTGGAGCTCCTCGAACCCGAGCGACATCTTGCCCCCTTCAGGGTACGCCGAGGTGCGGAAATAGACCTGCGAGCGTAGGAGGAGGGAGTCAGCCAGGGACGAGTGCGCGGGCGGGAGGATGGAGGACGAGGCGGCGCACCTTGATGAGCAGGTCGAGGAAGCCCTCGGCTCCTTGCCTCGAGACGGGCGTGTATGCGCGCTGCACAAGCTCGCCCTCGACCGGGGCGACGACGCTGGGAGCGCCTTCGCCCGCTCGGCCCGCCTTGCGCCGCAGGCGAGCGAAGACGTGCTGCCCGACGGGCAGGCCGAGCGGCTGCTGCGGGTGCTCAAGGGCGAAGCGGTAGATGCGCGAGTCGTGGTTGACGTAGTCGATCGAGACGAGCTTGGCGCCCTTCCACTTGGTCTTCGAGAGGAAGGTCGAGTCGGGAGGTGCTGCTGCGGCGACAGCGAGCGAGCTCGGGCCGAGGTCGACAGGTGCTGGCGCCTCGTCGACGACGAGCGTGCCGATGTGGAAGTCGGCGAGGCGCTTGCGGGCGTCGGTCGAGTGGACGGCCAGGAAGTCCTCGGTCGCATCCTCGCCGGCGACGATCGTGATGCTCTCGGCGCCGCCCGGATGGTCCTTGAGGAACGGCGCGCCGTCGTAGACCTGGCCCTCGACGACGAACCACGGCTCGCTCTCGGTGTTGTGCGCCTGGAGCTCGGCGAGCGTGATCTTGCGGTCGACGCCGGGCTTGACCATGACGGACGGCGGCCTGAGCGCGACGGCTGCGGGAGCGACGAGAGCGGCGCCCGACTCGACCTTGGTCGACGACGTGGCCGAGAAGCTCGGCGCGGAAGGATCGAGGCCCTCATCCTTGAGCCGCTGCATCCAACCGCCGGGCTGCAGCCCGGGCATGGTCGGGTGCTCGAAGCGGAGGACGGTCTCGCCCGACTCGTTCGTCGAGCGGTGGATGACGACGCGGAACCACCAGTTACTGCGAGCGTGCGAGGAGAAGGCGAAAAGAAGAGAAGGGAGGGAGGAAGAGAGGGAGGGGGGAAGGCAGGAAGGCAGGGAGGAACGGTGGAGAGGGAGGGGGAGAGGGAGAAGGGAGAGGGTCAGTGAGCTGCAAGGGGGAGCGTGATCGAGGGGGAGAGCGACGGACTTCATCATGCCGGTCGGGCTGCGGAGAGCGAAGAGCGTCAGCTCCAGCTCACGTGCGCAGACGAGAGAGAACAGGACGTCGCGACGCACTTCCAGTACATCGTCTTGCCCATGAGGTGCAGGCTCTCGTCCATGGCACGCACAGCGAGGCAGCTCGAGTCGACGAGCTTGTCGACGGGCACCTCGAGCTTGTAGAACGCCCAGCAGAACGACTCGTCGCGCTCGTGCATGTCGAACGAGCCCCAGACCTTCTTGTTCTCGAACTTGATGCGCCGATAGTCGTCCTCGGGGTACGAGATCTGGGCGAGCGACCACGACGCGCCGTCGTCGAACGTGACCTCGACGCGCGTGACCCGACGACCGCCGCCGGCGTAGACGTAGCCCTCGACGAGGTAGGTCTGCTGAGGCGCAGGAGAGGGCGAGTCGAGTACCGAGGAGGAGGACGTGGAAGCGACGACGAGCTGCTCGTCGTGAGCGGGACGGGCGACGGCGGCGTTGACGTTGAGGTCGTTGATGATGAACTTGGGGTCGTGCCACCAGTCGCGCTGCTCGCGCGCCTCCTCGCCGGTGAGGGTCGTCGGCAAGACCTTGTTGTCCTGCACGAGGAAGAGGACCGAGTCAGTCGCTGAGAGGGACGACGTCGACACGAGCGAAGAAGACGACCGACGCACCCAGAAGTGGAGGTAGTGCTGCGATTCGACGTCCGAGACCTCGATCTTCTTGAGCCACTTGACGCTGCGCCCGCCGATCTGCCCGGGGACGACGAGCCGAAGCGGGAACCCATGGTCGGGCTCGAGCGCCTCGCCGTTGTGCGCCCAGGCGAGGAGCATGCCCTTCTGCTTCTGCCTCGCGGCGCGCAGCCGCTGGCTCGTGCCGTACTTGCCCTTGGGCAGGTCCTCGGCGCCCTCGAAGATGACGTGCTCGGGGCGGCGGTAGCCCGGCTCGCCAAACTGGCCCTCGGCGCGCGGCTGAACGTAGTCGAGGACGTCGGCGAGGTAGACGCCGGTGTAGAGCGCCGTCGAGAGGCCCGCCGGGCCCCACGAGAAGCCGAGCGACTGGCGCACGACGTTCTGCTCCTTGCGCCGGTTGCCGGCGCACACGAGGGTGACGGGGAGGGTGACGGTCTGGAACTTGCGCGGGTCGACGAGGTCGGCGAGCGTGAGGGTGCAGGGCCGCGAGACGAGGCCGCCGATGTCGAGCGTCCAGTTGAGGCCCTCGTCGGGCGTGACCCGAGGAACGACGCCGTGGTTGCGGACGTAGTGCAGGCGAGTCGGCGTGAGGAAGCCGGCGCGCCAGAGGTCGGGCAGGGCCGGCTCGCAGTTCAAGGGCCACTTCCCTGTGAGCCGCACGAGCGCTGCATCGCGAGGGATCCACTCGTCGGGCGTGCCCTTGGTCGCCGAGTCGGCTTCGAGCGGGAGGTCGCTTGTCGATGGGAGGGGAGGGAACCTGTGGGAGGGGTGCGGGTCAGCGCTTGTCGCAGCAAGTCGGCAGAGCATTCTGTGCTGCTCGCAGAGGCCGGGACTGGACTCACTGGCTCGGTAGAGGGTCGGGGGAGTGTGCCGAGGCGACGAGCTGGCCCTGGGCGAGGGTGGGCGGGAAGAAGGGCGAGGGAAGGCCTGCGCCGCCGAGCGAGTCGAGCTTGGGCGACGGAGAGCGGGTGGTGGCCGCAGTCGAGGCGAACGAGCCCTCGTCGGACGAGGTGGACGGTGAGGCCGGGGTCGAGAGCATCGCGGTCGCTGATGAGGCGAGGGGAGGGTCGCACGTCTCGCTCGAGGGCTGTGCGCCGGCTCGCAGGCTATCAGAGACGAACACCGAGCTGCTGCTTGTACCTCCGACCTTGCTGTACCGCGCAACCCCGATTGTGGACGAGAGCGCTATCAGCGAGCCGGTCCGTCGTCGGAATCGGACGAGGCGAACCCTTTCGAACTCGGCTTTTGCGCAAGTCCGGCACCGCGCGAGCTAGCGTGGACGCGGTCGAAGGGCGCAGCCGGCCCAGGCTGTCGCCGCAGGGTCGAGATAAGGCGCGGCCTCGCCGGCGGCCCCTCGCTTCCGTCTCGCGCTCGAGGTCAAAGCGCTCCGACGACGGACGCTGCAAGCTACTTTCGCTGTCGCACTGAGCTGTCGCCTGGAGCTCGTGACTTGGGCAAGGCGACAAAGGTACAGCGCGCCGAATCGGTCGTCGCCTTGCGAGCCCGGCAGCTAGCTCTCTCTCGTTCGTCGAGTCGAGCGAGCTGGACGTCGGAAAGGTGCAATGACACAGAGAGAAGAGCGTCTAGCAGTCTACAAGCATGTAATGATGAAGTGAGGACCAGCCGGGAGAAGGAGAGATGACCGCTCGGACCCTACCACTCGAGCTTGTGCTCGCCGCACGCCTTGTCCGCCTCGCCGCACTCGGTGCCGGCCGCCTTCTTGTCCTCGTCGACCTCGCCGGTAGGGCCGATGATCCTGTGGGAGAGAGTCGAGTCAGCCGAGCTCGGCGACAGGGTGCACGCTCGCGTAGGGGAGGGGAGAGGGGAAGACGCACTCGATCTTTGTCGCCGCGTTGCGCCCGAACGCCTCGGCGGTCGCCTTGCGCACCATCCACTTGGACGATCTGCAGCAAGAAGAGCAGTCAGAAGCGAGCTCGGCGAGGCAGAAAGCGAGAGCGAGAGCGAGACGCACCCGATGAGCGCGTCGAGTTCCTCGGGCGGCGGGAGCTGCACGAGCAGGTTGCCGTTCTCCTCCTTGACGTCGAAGGCGAGGATCTTGTACTCGTCGTCGTTGAGGCAGTCGCCGTTGTCGAGGCGGAAGTTGCGCTTGTGGAGCGGGCACGAGACGTAGAGGTGCCCGTTGGCGTCGTCGCCGATGATGCCGTGCTCGAGGATGAAGGCGCGCTTGTCTGCAACGGCGACAAGGGAGCGTCAGAGAGCACTCGACGACGTGGGAGGGGAGGAGAGGAGCGGGGACGCACGAGGGCACATCTGCTGCGTCGAGAAGTAGCCCTTGCGAGGGACGTGGAAGATGGCGAGTTGTGTGTCGTCGCCGTACCGGACGGCGCAGCTCGTCGTGTTGGCCTCGTTCGGCGACAGGTCGTCGACGGTCGCGAGCGGGACGTACTGCCACTGCGAGCGCGGCGTGCGGATGTCGCTGTCGACAAACCGCTGCCCGGGGAAGTTTTTAGGCCAGTCGGCCGGGCGCTGCTGGCCGCGCTCGACGATGAGCTCCGAGCCGACGCGGCGCTCGTCCGTGTTGGCGAACTGCTTGAACGACTTGCGCAGCTCGGGGTCCCGGATGGCCGCCGCCCACTCGTCCTGGTACGTGCTGCGGGCGCGAGGGAGGCGGCGTCAGCACGCTCTCGACGGGCTCGCTCGAGGGGTAGAAGCGGGGCGCACCCGATGAGGTTGTCCATCTCGGCCTCGAGGTCGGCGCAGATGCCGAGCTCGTCATCGATGATGATCTTGCGCAGCTTGTCGATGCCGCCCTCGAAGCTCTCGACCCAGGGGGCCGTGCGCTGCAGCTTGTCGGCGGTGCGGATGTAGAGCATGAGCTGCAGGAGATGACGCACGTCAGATCGATCGAGACGCCGAGAAGGAGAAAGAGTGAGAGAGGGAGGGACGCACGTAGCGATCGACGAGCCGGACAACCTTGGTCGGCGGGACGTCCTTGGCGAAGAGGGCGGCGTGCCGAGGGTTGACGCCGCCGTTGCCGCCGACGTACAGGTTCCAGCCCTTATCTGCGAGCGCACGAGAGAGGGAGAGTCAGCTTGGAGGGGCAAGGCGAGAGCCGTCTCGAGGAAGCCGCCGCACCGGTCGCGATGAGCCCAAAGTCCTGCAGGACGAGCACAGGGTCAGCACAGCTACGACGAGAGCGTGCAGAAGTGATGCTGGACGCACCTTGGACTGAGCCTCGGCGCACTCTCGAACGCAGCCCGACACGCCGCCCTTGAACTTGTGCGGCGAGCGCACGCCTCGGTACCGGTTCTCGAGGTCGATGGCGAGGCCGACCGAGTCACCGACGCCGAACCTGCACCAAGTAGAGCCTACGCACGACTTGACCGTGCGCAGCGACTTCCCATACGCATGTCCTGACTCGAACCCTCCGTTCTAAGCGGGCGACGAGCAGGCGAGGCGAGACGACGAGCGAGGCGAGCAGCACAAGGCGTAGGCGGACGACGACGATGAGGAGGAGGAGGTGGAGGAAGAGAGAGAGGAGTCAGCACGGAGGAGGGAAGGGCGGCAGGATGAAGAGGAGAGACAGGGTGACGCACAATGAGCTCCTCCCAGATGGCCGGCAGGTCGGCCTTCTGCGCGCCGAACATGTCGATGCGCTGCCCGCCGGTGACCTTGGTGTACAGCCCGTACTTGGACGCGACCTTGCCGATGACGATGAGGCCCTCGGGCGTCACCTCGCCGCCGGCCATGCGCGGCACGACCGAGAAGGTGCCGTTGCGCTGGATGTTGGCGAGGAAGCGGTCGTTCGTGTCCTGGAGGCCGTGATGCCGAGGCTTCATGACCATCTCGTTGTAGAGCGACGCGAGAATCGAGGCGATGGCGGGCTTGCAGAGCTCGCAGCCGGCGGCGTCCGGGTCGACAGCGGCGGCCTGCATGATCGAGCGGAAGTCGCGCAGGCGCTTGACCTTGACGACCTTGAAGAGGTCGGCGCGCGACATCTCGATGTGGATGCAGATGCTGCAGGAGGGAAGGAGGCGATGAGGGGCAGGAGGGGAGGAGGGGAGGGAGGGGAGAAGGGGAGGGAGGGGAGGAGGGTCAGTGCGCGTCGAGGAGGTGCAGGACAACGCTCGAGACCCACTTGTT
>Ga0308169_10004540_pt1 | contig 12989 bp, 9 predicted proteins | sample PhyBR1_2_FD_202139 | JGI IMG/M metagenome (GOLD analysis project Ga0308169, IMG submission 202139) | Phyllosphere microbial communities from UC Gill Tract Community Farm, Albany, California, United States - DLSLSB.R1 | ecosystem: Host-associated > Plants > Phyllosphere > Unclassified | place...
AGTGCAGGTTGGTGCCGTGCAGGGGTTTGCGGTATTGGCTGTTCATGTCAGTCCGGTGCAACGAGAGAGAGGTGCAGGTGGCGATGTGCGCGGTACCCGCCCTCGTGGAAAATGGCGTCCGGCTCGAAGCCGAACTGGGTGAAGCCGGCGGCCTCGTACAGGCGCAGGGCCGGCAGGTTGCCGTCGATGACCGACAGCGTCAGGCGCCGCAGGTGCCCGAGCGTGCGCGCGTGCGCGAGCAGGCGCGCGACCAGCAGCCGGCCGATGCCGGCGCGCTGGTGGCTGGAGGCGACCATCAGGCTGTTCAGGCTGGCCGTGTGGCGCAGCCGTGCACCGTCCTTGGCGCGCAGGCAGATCGCACCGACCAGGACGTCGCCCTCGAAGGCGCCGAGCCAGGTGTAGTCAGGCCGGGCCAGGCGCCTGGCGTGCCAGGCTTCGTCCTGCGCCAGCGCCTCGACGTAGTCCGGGCCGTGCGCATACTGATGGTCGCGCAGGCTGGCCAGGCGCAGGCGCCGGTATTGCGCCACATCGGCGGCGGCCAGGGAGCGAACGGCGATGGCGTCGGCGCTGTTCATCACTTGCGCTCGGCCAGCGGCACGAACTTCAGATCCTCCGGCCCGACGTAGTTGGCGCTCGGACGGATGATCTTGTTGTCGATGCGCTGCTCGATGACGTGCGCCGACCAGCCCGAGGTGCGCGAGATCACGAACAGCGGCGTGAACATCGCCGTCGGCACGCCCATCATGTGGTACGAGACGGCCGAGAACCAGTCCAGGTTGGGGAACATCTTCTTCACTTCCCACATCACCGATTCCAGGCGCTCGGCGATGTCGAACATCTTCATGGTGCCGGCCTGTTGCGACAGCGTGCGCGCGACTTCCTTGATCACCTTGTTGCGCGGGTCCGAGATCGTGTACACCGGGTGGCCGAAGCCGATCACGACTTCCTTGTTGGCCACGCGGTTGCGGATGTCGGCCTCGGCTTCGTCGGCGTTTTCGTAGCGCTTCTGGATGTCGAGCGCGACTTCGTTGGCGCCGCCGTGCTTCGGACCGCGCAGCGCGCCGATGGCGCCGGTGACGGCCGAGTAGATGTCGGAACCGGTGCCGGCGATTACGCGCGCGGTAAAGGTCGAGGCATTGAACTCGTGCTCGGCGTACAGGATCAGCGAGGTGTGCATGGCCTTGACCCATTCCTGCGAAGGCGCGACGCCATGCAACATGTGCAGGAAATGTCCGCCAATCGAGTCGTCATCTAGCTCGACCTCGATCCGCTTGCCGTTATGGCTGTAGTGGTACCAGTACAGCAGGATCGAGCCGAACGAGGCCATCAGGCGGTCGGCAATGTCGCGCGCGCCGGCGATGTTGTGGTCTTCCTTCTCGGGCAGCACGCAGCCCAGCACCGAGGCGCCGGTGCGCATCACGTCCATCGGGTGGGCACCCGCCGGCAGCGCTTCCAGCGCCGATTTCACGGCCTGCGGCAGGCCGCGCATCGATTTCAGCTTGGCTTTATAGGCTTTCAGCTCGGCCTCGTTGGGCAGCTTGCCGTGCACCAGCAGGTAGGCGATCTCTTCGAATTCGCTGTTGCCGGCCACGTCCAGGATGTCGTAGCCGCGGTAGTGCAGATCGTTGCCGGAACGGCCCACCGAACACAGCGCGGTATTGCCGGCGGCGACGCCGGACAGGGCAACGGATTTCTTGGGCTTGAAGCTTGAGGTATCGGTCTTTTGATCGGTCATGTCAGGGTCTCCGGCGTTTATTTGGATTTGTTCTGGGCAAACAGCGCATCGAGTTTCTGCTCGAAGCCGTGGTAGTCGATGCGCTCGTACAGCTCGTTGCGGGTCTGCATGGTGTCGATCACGTTCTTCTGGGTGCCGTCCCGGCGGATCGCGGTGTAGACGTTCTCGGCCGCCTTGTTCATCGCACGGAAGGCCGACAGCGGGTACAGCACGATGTCGACGTCAGCGCCGCGCAGTTCGTCCACCGTGAACAGCGGGGTCGCGCCGAACTCGGTGATGTTGGCCAGGATCGGCACCTTGACGGCCTCCTTGAAGCGCTTGTACATCTCGATGCTGGTGATGGCCTCGGGGAAGATCATGTCGGCGCCGGCTTCGACGCAGGCGACCGCGCGCTCGACGGCCTTGTCGAGCCCCTCGACGGCGAGCGCGTCGGTGCGCGCCATGATCACGAAGTCGTCGTCGGTACGGGCGTCGGTCGCGGCCTTGATGCGGTCGACCATCTCGACCTGGCTGACGATCTCCTTGCCCGGACGGTGGCCGCAGCGCTTGGCGCCGACCTGGTCCTCGATATGGCAGGCGCCGGCGCCGGCCTTGATCAGCGAGCGGACCGTGCGCGCCACGTTGAAGGCCGAGGCGCCGAAGCCGGTGTCGATGTCGACCAGCAGCGGCAGGTCGCACACGTCGGTGATGCGGCGCACGTCGATCAGCACGTCTTCCAGGCTCGAGATGCCGAGGTCGGGCAAGCCCAGCGAGCCGGCGGCCACGCCGCCGCCCGACAGGTAGATCGCGCGGTAGCCCGCGCGTTTCGCGAGCAGCGCGTGGTTGGCGTTGATCGCGCCGATCACCTGAAGCGGATGTTCTTCCCGGACGGCCTGGCGGAATTTGGCGCCTGCGGATTGTTGGCTCATGTCTTACCTTTCCTGAAACAATTCTGTATGAATGACATTCTAGGCTTTGCAAGGAGCGTGCCAACGGTGGCGGCAGGCGGACAGGCTGGATTTTCAAGGACTTGGCGGCGCGAGGCAAGCGCGAGCGCTGCTCGGGTGTTTCATGACGTTTCACCGTGAAACACTGAACGAAACAGAGAGAAACAAAAAACCCCGCACGCGGCGGGGTTTCCTGAGAACGCGAAGACTGGATCAGTGCGCGGCCGCACCCGAGGCGCCGATACCGGTCTCGGAACGCACTTCCTGCGCTTCGAAGCCTGCCTTGTCGATCGCGGCGCGCGGGCTCTTGTCGGTGACCGAGAACAGCCAGACGCCGATGAAGCCGACGGCCATCGAGAACAGGGCCGGCGAGGTGTACGGGAAGATCGCCTTGTCCATGTGGAAGACGTCGACCCACACCGACTTCGAGACGATGGTCAGCACCAGCGCCGTGATCAGGCCCAGGAAGCCGCCGACGGTGGCGCCGCGGGTGGTGCACTTGCTCCACAGGACAGACATGAACAGCACCGGGAAGTTGGCCGAGGCGGCGATCGCGAAGGCCAGCGACACCATGAAGGCGACGTTGATCTTCTCGAACACGATGCCCAGCAGGACGGCCAGGACGCCCAGGATCGCGGTGGTGATGCGCGAGACGCGCAGTTCGCTGCCCGGCGCCGGCTGGCCCTTCCTCAGCACGGTCGCGTAGAAGTCGTGCGACACGGCCGAGGCGCCGGACAGGGTCAGGCCGGCCACGACGGCGAGGATGGTGGCGAAGGCCACGGCCGAGATGAAGCCGAGGAAGACGTCGCCGCCCACGGCCTTGGCCAGGTGCACGGCCGCCATGTTACCGCCGCCCTTCAGCTTGCCTGCCGCATCCAGGAAGGCCGGGTTGGTGCCGACCAGCACGATCGCGCCGAAGCCGATGATGAACACCAGAATGTAGAAGTAGCCGATCCAGGTGGTGGCCCACAGCACCGACTTGCGCGCTTCCTTGGCGCTCGGGACGGTGAAGAAGCGCATCAGGATGTGCGGCAGGCCGGCGGTGCCGAACATCAGCGCCATGCCGAACGAGAGGCCGGATATCGGATCCTTGATGAAGCCGCCCGGGCCCATGATCTTCTCGTGGGTCGCGTGCACGTCGACGGCCTTGGCGAACAGTTCGTTCGGGCTGAAGTGGTACATCGCCAGCACCGCAAAGGCCATGTAGGTGGTGCCGCAGAGCAGCATCACGGCCTTGATGATCTGCACCCAGGTGGTGGCGGTCATGCCGCCGAACAGCACGTAGACCATCATCAACGCGCCGACGATGGCCACGGCGCTCCAGTACGGCAGGCCGAACAGCAGCTTGATCAGCTGGCCGGCGCCGACCATCTGGGCGATCAGGTAGAACAGCACGGTCACCAGGGTGCCCGACGCGGCGAACATGCGCACCGGCTTCTGGGCGAAGCGGTAGGCGGCCACGTCGGCGAAGGTGAAGCGGCCCAGGTTGCGCAGGCGCTCGGCCATCAGGAAGGTGAGCACCGGCCAGCCGACCAGGAAGCCGATCGCGTAGATCAGGCCGTCGAAGCCGTTGGCGAACACGGCGGCGGAAATGCCCAGGAAGGACGCGGCCGACATGTAGTCGCCGGCGATCGCCAGGCCATTCTGGAAACCGGTGATGCCGCCGCCGGCGGTGTAGAAGTCGGATACCGAGCGGGTGCGCGCGGCCGCCCACTTGGTGATGAACAGGGTCAGCACGACGAACACGGCAAACATGATGATCGCCGTGTAGTTGGTGGCCTGCTGGGTGGTCTGGCCGACGTCGGGCGCGGCGAAGGCGGCGCCGGCGGCGCCCAGCAGGGCGAGCGAAGAAGCGAGGCGGAGGGTGGTTTTCTTCATGCTGCCTTCTCCTGCTTGGCGCCGCTGGCGCCGGTGCCCGTGCTGCCGGCATTGCGGTGGATCGCGTCGGTCAGCGCGTCGAACTCGGTGTTGGCGCGGCGCACGTAGATCGCGGTGACGACGATGGTGAACAGGATCGTGAACAGACCCAGCGGGATACCCCAGGACATGACCCCTGCGCCGACGCGCGAGCTCATGAAGGGCTTGTCGAAGGCGTTCAGCAGCGTGAAGCCGTAGTAGACGATCATCACGGCCCAGGTCAGCATCCAGCCGTAGCGGGAGCGGGTCCTCACGAGTTTTTGGTAGTTGGGGTCGCTTTTGACCCGCTGTACAAGATCTTGTTCCACGATTTGTCTCCAATCATTGTAGTAATGCCTTTTTGACAGGCTGTTGCGATCCTACGGTTGCTGCCTTACCCGATTCTTACGGCTGGCCGTCTTTTTTGTCAGATTTGCCGGCGTTTCATGGCGAAACGTTTCATGGTGAAACATCCGGCGATCCGAATGCACTACACTTGAAACATGAGCGACACTTCCCCCAAACCCGTCATCTGGACCGTCTCGGTCTCGCGCCTGTCCGACCTGTTCCGCGACATCACCCTCGAATACGATCACCTGGCCCAGATCGAGCCCCTGCAGCTCGGCTTCGACGAGGCTGCGCGCCACATCCGCGAACGCATGGCGAACGAGCACTGCGACGTGGTGATCGCGGCGGGCTCGAACGCCGCCTACCTGAAAGGCCGCGTCTCGGCGCCGGTGGTGGTGGCGCGGGCCAGCGGCTTCGACGTGATGCGGGCCCTGGCGCGGGCGCGCCGCATGTCGCCGCGCGTCGGCCTGATCCACTACCAGAACCAGATGCCGGAACTGGACGACTTCGTCCGCACCTTCGGCCTCTCGGTCGAGCAGCGCACCTACGTCACGCGCGAGGACGCGCGCGCCGGCGTCGAGGAGCTGAAGGCGCTGGGGGTCGAGGTGGTCGTCGGCGCGGGTTTGATTACCGACCTGGCCGAGGAAGCGGGCCTGAAGGCCGTGTTCGTGTACTCGGCCGATTCGATCCGCCGCGCCTTCGACGATGCGCTCGAACTGGCGCGCCTGACGCGCCTGGAAGCCGGCCGCGGGCGGCGCGCCGTTCCCGATGCGCGGCGGGCGCGGCGCGGCCTGAACGACCTGCGTGGGGAGTCGCTCGCAATGGAACGCCTGCGCCAGAGCGTGGTGCTGTACGCGCGCTCGCCGGCCACCGTGCTGATCCAGGGCGAGACCGGCAGCGGCAAGGAACTGGTGGCCCAGGCCATCCACAAGGAGAGCCCGCGGCGCGGCGCCCAGCGGCCCTTCGTCGCGGTGAACTGCGGCGCGATCGCCGAATCGCTGCTCGAGTCCGAATTGTTCGGGCACGAGGAAGGCGCGTTCACCGGCGCGCGGCGCGGCGGCCACGCCGGCTTGTTCGAAGCGGCGAATGGCGGCACCCTTTTCCTTGACGAGATCGGCGAGATGCCGCTGGCGCTGCAGACGCGCCTGTTGCGCGTGCTCGAGGAACGCGAAGTGATGCGGGTGGGCGGCACGCGGCCGGTGCCGATCGACGTGCGGGTCATCTCGGCCACGCATTGCGACCTGGAGAGCCGCGTGCGCGAAGGACGCTTTCGCGCCGATCTGTTCTACCGCCTGGCGGTGCTGCGCCTGACCCTGCCGCCCCTGCGCGCGCGCGTGGAGGACATCGCGCAACTGGCCGAATGGTCGCTGAAGAATGCGCTGGCGGCGCTGGACGCGCGTCCGCATCCGAACCTGGCGGCCGAGATCGCGGCCTGCCTGCCCTTGTTGCAAGCGTATGCCTGGCCCGGCAACGTGCGCGAGCTGCGCAACCTGATGGAAAGGCTGGCGCTGTTCCTGGCGGCCGAGCCGCTGCAGGCGCTCACGCCGGGCTTCCTGCTGTCGGTGGCGCCGGAGCTGGGCGCCTCGTCCGCTGCCGCCGCCCCTGCCCTGCCGCCGCCTGCGCAGCAGCCCCACTCGGCAAGCGCGGCGCACGAAAGCGCGGCGCACGAGAGCGTGGCCGAGGTGCTGGCGCGCTTCCAGGGCCAGCGCGAAGCGGCCGCGCGCCACCTGGGCATCAGCCGCACGACCTTGTGGCGACGCCTGAAGGCCGGCGCCTAGCATGTAGCGGCCCGGAAAGTTTTGTCGCGCGCCAAAGCATGATACGGAAAATCGCCGTATCATGCATTTTTGCCATGACCTGGCATCCACCTGCGCCCATCTACGCCACCTTACCCGGAGGCATTATGCATGCTGCACAACCTGCGTCCTCGGCCGCACTGTTCTCGCTGATCGGCAACACCCCGCTGGTCGAAATCACCCGCATCGACACCGGCCCCTGCCAGCTCTTCCTCAAACTCGAATCCCAGAATCCGGGCGGCTCGATCAAGGACCGCATCGGCCGCGCCATGATCGAAGCGGCCGAGCTTGACGGGCGCCTGCAGCCCGGCGGGGTCGTGGTCGAGGCCACCGCCGGGAACACCGGCCTGGGCCTGGCCCTGGTCGCGCGCATCAAGGGTTACCGCGTGGTGCTGGTGGTGCCCGACAAAATGGCCTCCGAAAAAATCCTGCACCTCAAAGCCCTGGGCGCCGAGATCCACCTGACCCGCTCGGATGTCGGCAAGGGCCATCCCGAGTACTACCAGGACTACGCGGCGCGGCTGGCGCGCGAGATCCCCGGCGCCTGGTTCGCCGACCAGTTCAACAACCCGGACAACCCGCGCGCCCACGAAACCACCACCGCCCCCGAGATCTGGGAGCAGATGAAGCACGAGGTCGACGCCATCGTGGTCGGCGTCGGCTCGTCCGGCACCCTCACCGGCCTGTCGCGCTACTTCGCCCAGGTCCAGCCGGGGCTCGAATTCGTGCTGGCCGATCCGCAGGGCTCGATCCTGGCCGACTACATCAAAACCGGCAAGCTGTCCGAGGTCTCGGGCTCCTGGGCCGTGGAAGGCATCGGCGAGGACTTCATTCCCGCCATCGCGGACCTGTCGCGCGTCAAAAGCGCCTACTCGATCAGCGACGAGGAAAGCTTCAACACCGCGCGCGAACTGCTGCGCCGCGAAGGCATCCTGGCCGGTTCCTCGACCGGCACCCTGCTGGCCGCCGCGCTGCGCTGGTGCCGCGCCCAGACCAGCCCGAAGCGCGTGGTCAGCTTCGTGTGCGACACCGGCACGCGCTACCTCACCAAGGTCTACAGCGACGGCTGGATGGTCGACCAGGGCCTGCTGCACCGCCCGCAAATGGGCGATCTGCGCGACCTGATCGGGCGCCGCTTCGACGACGGCGAGGTCGTCACCGTCTCCCCGACCGACACCCTGATGACCGCCTTCAACCGCATGCGCAGTGCGGACCTGGCCCAGCTGCCCGTGATCGACAAGGGCAAGCTGGTCGGCCTGATCGACGAGTCCGACCTGTTGCTGCATGTGACCAGCTCATTGGATACATCAGGCGATCGCTTCCACGGCCCGGTCTCGGATACCATGACCACCGAGCTGAAGACCCTGGCGCCCACGGCCCGCATGCGCGAGCTGCGCGAGATCCTCGACCGCGGCCTGACCGCCGTGATCGCGGACGGCGATCATTTCTATGGCCTCATCACCCGCTTCGACCTTCTCAACCATTTGCGCAGGACCCTGACGTGAGCACATCCTACGAAACTGAAGCCAAGCACGAAAAACGCCGTCTGGCCACCCGTGTGATCCACGGCGGCCAGGCGCCCGACCCGACCACCGGCGCAGTGATGCCGCCGATCTACGCGACCTCGACCTTTGCCCAGGAAAGCCCTGGCGTGCACAAGGGCCTGGACTACGGCCGCTCGCACAACCCGACCCGCTGGGCGCTGGAGCGCTGCGTGGCCGACATCGAAAGCGGCGGCGCGGCCTTCGCCTTCGCCTCCGGCCTGGCGGCGATCTCGGCCGTGCTCGAGCTGCTGCCGGCCGGCTCGCACATCGTCGCCGGAGACGACATGTACGGCGGCACCTACCGTTTATTCGAACGCGTGCGCCGCCACAGCGCCGGCCACGAGTTCACCTACGTCGACCTGACCGACCCGCTGGCCCTGGCCGGTGCGCTGCGTCCGGAAACGAAGATGGTCTGGATCGAGACCCCGACCAACCCGATGCTGAAACTGGCCGACCTGCACGCCATCGGCCAGCTGTGCCGCGAGCGCGGCATCCTGTCCGTATGCGACAACACCTTCGCCAGCCCCATCGTCCAACGTCCGCTGGAGCTGGGCATCGACATCGTGGTGCACTCGACCACCAAGTACATGAACGGCCACTCGGACGTGATCGGCGGCGTGGCCGTGGCCGGCAAGGAAGCGCGCCACCAGTCGCTGCGCGAGCGCCTCGGCTTCATCCAGAACGCGGTCGGCGCGATCCAGGGACCGTTCGACAGCTTCCTGGTGCTCCGCGGGATCAAGACCCTGGCCCTGCGCGTCGAGCGCAGCTCTTCCAACGCGCTCGACCTGGCGCAGTGGCTGGAGCGCCAGCCGAAGGTCAGGAAGGTGTTCTACCCGGGCCTGGCCTCGCATCCGCAGCACGAGCTGGCGCGGCGCCAGATGCACGGCTACGGCGGCATCGTCTCGATCGACCTCGACACGGATCTGGCCGGCGCGCGCCGCTTCCTGGAAACCTGCGAGATCTTCACCCTGGCCGAAAGCCTGGGCGGCGTGGAAAGCCTGATCGAGCACCCGGCCATCATGACGCACGCGACCATCCCGCCCGAGCAGCGCATGAAACTCGGCATCGGCGATGGACTGATCCGGCTGTCGGTCGGCATCGAGCATGTGGACGACCAGCGCGCCGACCTGGCGCGGGCGCTGGCCGCCATTTGACGCCTGAGCGGCTGGTCAGCGCTTCAGGGCCGGAATCGCCGCCGGCTTCCAGGGCGCGACCGGCTGCTCCTTCAGTTTCTTCTCGATCAGCTCGATGGCCACTTCGAGCTGGCGGTCGCGTCCGTTGAAGGTCTCGTACGGCAGGTTGTCCACCTCGACGTCCGGGATCACGCCGACGCCTTCGATCAGCCACGCGCCATCGGTCGCGAACTGGCCGTTTTCGGCGACGCGCGCCATGCCATTGTCCGCCAGGCCGTTGCCGTCGCTGAGCCACACGCCCGCCCCGGCGGTGCGCTTGCCGACCAGCGGGCCGAGCTTCAAGGCCTTGATGCCGGCGGCGAAGGTCTCGCCGTCGGAATAGGTCAGCTCGTCCGTCAGCACGACCAGGTGGCCGCGGAAGGTGCTCTGCATGTTCGAGTAAGGCTGCTTGCCGTTGGAGGACCAGAAGGCCCAGGAACGCCGCAGCAGCTTTTCGATGATCCAGCTGTCGATGTTGCCGCCGTTATTGCGGCGCACGTCGATGATCAGGCCGTCCTTGTTGATATTGGCGTAAAAGTCGCGCGCAAAGGCGTCGATGTCGCGCGCCACCATCGCGCGCAGGTGCAGGTAGCCGATCTTGCCCTTCGAGGCCGTGTCGACCTGCTGCGCCCTGCCCTGTTCCCAGTCGGCGTAGCGCAGGCTGGCGTGGGTCGCCATCGAGACCGGGGTCACGATGAGCGCGCGTAGGCCAGCCTGACTGCGGCCGCCCTTGTCGCCCGCGCTCTTCACGTTCAGCAGCACCTGCTTGCCGGCAGTGTCCAGCAGCAAGTCGGCGATGTCGCGCGCTTCGAGCAGCGACTTGCCGTTGACGGCCGTGATGATGTCGCCTTCCTTCACGTCGACGTCCGGCGCGGCCAGCGGACCGCTTTCCGACGGGAGCTCCGGCTCGCTGCGGTAGATGTGGTCGACGCGGTAGCCCTCGGGCACGCGGCTGAACACGGCGCCCAGGCTGGCCGGCGTGCCTTCGGCTGCGGCGCGGCGCACGTCGCCCGGACGGATCTGCGAGTGCAGCGCGCCGACCTCGCCGATCATCATGCCCAGCACGTCGTCCAGCTCCGCGCGGTCGGTCACGCGCTCGACCAGGGGCGCGTAGCGCACGCGCACGGCGTTCCAGTCGATGCCGCGCATCCTGGCGTCATACAGGAAGTCGCGGTGCATGCGCCAGGCGTCGTTGAACATCTGCGTCCATTCCATGCGCGGGTTCGAGCTCACCGCCCAGTCGTCGATCTTGACCTTGGCCTTGGACAGGTCGGCAGGGGCTTTGGCGGCGGCGTCGACGATCAGCATGTCGCCCGGCGCGCCCTTGGCATAGGTGCGGTAGAAAACATGCTTGCGGTCGCTGGACAGGCCGAAGTCGCGCACGCCGGTGGCGAAGGTGTCCAGCTGCGGGCTGCTGCGCGCAATCGCCAGGGTCTTGAGCGTGCCCTTCGCCGCCTCGTCGTCGCCGGCGTCCAGCAGGTAGAGGCGCTTGTCGTCGACGGCGAGCGCGCGATAGTTGCCGGGCGCGACCGGGACTTCGTACAGGCGCTTTGCCAGGTCCGCATAGACGATGGCCGGGGTCGGCGCTGCCGGTTTGTCCGCGCCGGCGGCTTTGCTCTTTGCTTCCGCGGCCGCCGCGGCCGCCGCCACCGCTGCGCTCTTCGCGCCGTCCTGCTCGTCCAGGCCCGGCGACTTCACGGCCGCCTTGGCCGCGGCCTCGGGCGATTTCTCTTCCGGCTGGGTCAGCTCGTCCTCGGGCTTGAACGGAAAGCGGACGCTTGGCTGCAGCGCCAGCGCGTACACGCCCACGCGCTTGTCGAACACCGGCCCCATATTGCGGTCGCCCCAGACCGAGGAATGGGTCCCGACGTTGAAGTGGCGCGCGGAGAGGAAGTACAGCCACTTCCCGTCCGGCGAGAACGCCGGCGAGCTGGCTTCGTAGCGGTCGGTGGTGACAAAGGTGATCGCTTTGCTCGCGAGATTGAACATGCCGATCTGGTCGCGCCGCTCGCTACTGCCGGCCCGGACAAACGCCAGGTTGCGGCTGTCCGGCGACCAGACCACCTGGTCGGAACGCTCGAGGCCGGCCTGGCCGGCGTCGTCGATGATGACATTCGTGCGGCTCGCCAGGTCGAGCAGCCAGGTGCGGCCCTTCTTGTCGGTGTGCGCCAGCCATTTGCCGTCCGGCGACGGGTACAGGGCCGAGCGGTGGCCGTTGCCATCCATCGTCAGGCGTTCGCCGTGGCCGGAACCGTCGGCCGCGTAACGCCAGATCTCGTTTTCGCCGCTGGTGTCGGCGATGGCATAGACCCATTTGTCGTCGTGGCTGAACACGGCGCCGCGCGCACGGGCGCCTTCCGGCACGGCGATCTCGACGCGGCGATGGCTGCCGGTGCCGGCGATCGTCACCCGTCCGCGCGCGGTCAGCACGATGCGCTCGAGCTTGCTGGCGACGTCGATGCTGGTCAGGGCGTCGAGCGGCGACTTCACGCGGCGCAGGCGCTGCTGGTCGAAGTCGGACACCAGGCTGGCGTGTACGAGCGCATCACGCCCGCTGGCGATGTCGAACACGTGCAGGTCGGCGCCCAGCTGGTAGACGATGTGCCCGTCGCCGAGCGAGGCGGAGCGCACGTCCCATTCCTTGTAATGCGTGAGCGCGCGGCGGTCGCTGCCGTCCGGGAGCGAGGTCCAGAGGTTGTCGGCGCCGTCCGCATCGCTGATGAAGTACAGGCGGCCGTTCCACCACATGGCGCGGCGGTTGTTGGCGGTCTCCCCTTTGAAGAGCGGCTGGGCCTCGGCCTTCGCGCCCAGGTCGAAGCGCCACAGCTGGGCATAGGCCCCGCCGCGGTAGGACTTCACGTTGTCGTTCGTCATCGACAGGCCCATGCGCGTGAAGTAGACGGTGCGGCCAGTATCGTCGAGCACGGCGTCGTTGGCCTCGGCCAGCGGCAGCACGCGGCGCGTCAACTTGACCGGATCGAGCACGGCGACGACGCGGCGCTTGGCCGGGCCGACCGGGTTTTCCATTCCGACCAGGACTTCGCCCTGCGCGGTCCAGCCGAGCACGGCCACGCCGCCATTTTCGAAGGTGATGCGCTTCGGCAGGCCGCCTTCGATCGGCATCACATAGGCTTCCTGGGCGCCCTCGTAGGACGCGACGAAGGCGACGTATTTGCCGTCGCGCGAGATCGCGGCGTGGGTTTCGCTCGACGGGTGCGTGGTCAGGCGCGTCGCCTTTCCGCCGGCGATGGACGTGCGCCAGAGGTCGCCCTCGGCGGTGAACACGATCGTGTCGCCGCGCACGGCAGGGAAACGAAAATAAGGATCGGCGGCGCCGGCGTACTGGCCGACGAGGGCCAACGACAGCGCGAGGATGGTGCGGGACACGTTCATGTTCACAAAGGCAAAAGTTTGCTGAAGAACATGAGTTTGCCACAGTGAAACGCCAAGTTGGCGTGCATACATGCAAAAAAGATACTGCGGCTCGACAATCAGGCCGGCAGCAGTCGCGCCGCCCTGCCCGCTTCGCCCACCTTGAACGTCGCAACGACCCCGGTCAGTTGCCCGGCCTG
>Ga0308169_10004548_pt1 | contig 12975 bp, 17 predicted proteins | sample PhyBR1_2_FD_202139 | JGI IMG/M metagenome (GOLD analysis project Ga0308169, IMG submission 202139) | Phyllosphere microbial communities from UC Gill Tract Community Farm, Albany, California, United States - DLSLSB.R1 | ecosystem: Host-associated > Plants > Phyllosphere > Unclassified | place...
CTTCTCCACGAATCGCTCATTTGGGATGAAGGGTGACAGAGAGACAGCACGGCACTATTTGCTTCGCACCGTTTGCGGAACTTTGATCTCAAAGGTCTCGAGAGTCGCGATGAGACGGGTATTCTATGGTGAGAGCCACTTAGTCCCCGCTACCAAATTCAGAATTCAATAGGTCTGTTGTATGATACAATTTGACTGATCAGAGACGGCAGAAATGATCAGTTCGACGAGCTGGACCATCCTCTCGTCTCAGATGTCGATTTGAGTGAGAATTGAGAGAGTTATTCTTTTTTTCAATCTCAGATTTCGGACTTTTCGGTCAAACAGACCCAATACGAGCTCCCTGGTCGCCATGTCACTCACATATACCCACTATAGGGTGTTATAGACCTCTAGGGGGTCGAGACGCACACAGAGGGAGCTATAGCAGCCAAAAACGAGCTTTGCGACGAAAGGTCAAAATTGTGTGCGAAGCTTCTTCAAATCTCTCCTATGCTTCAGGAAGTGCTAGCAGGCCCTCACAAACGTCGATCCTGACGTCGTAGGGCGGTAGCCTGACCTCCCTGCACCTTTTTGGCCTCGTTGACGGCTTTTCGAAAAATGATTTTTTCGTTTTGAGGATTCTGGACTCTGAGACATCCCCCACGTGGGGTTTAAGAAGGTAGCGGGGACTAAGTGGCTCTCACCATACCAGACTGGGAAAACAAGGTGTCGGATACAGGATTGCGTTCAGAGCCCAAGTTCTCCTCGGTTTGCTTCTCCTCCGGCGTCGAACTGGCTCGTCTATCTGTCTCGTTCGCTTCTTCTCGCGCTGCTGGGGTCAAGCCGAGTACGGCGGTCGAATCAATTGAACCGCTGTTCAAAGTACTCGAGCATGAAATTGCTAAAGATCGCGAAATTGACGAAGTTGGGTGAGCAAAAAACCTTCGTTCGACTTGATCGTCGTCGTTTCGTCGGGTTTCTAGGGGTTTGTGGCGACGAGAATTGCCCACTCTGAGATCAGGGAGAATCTCAGTTCAAGAGGAGCCGAGGACAGGAAGCTGACCTGACTCGTCTCGCAAAGGAAACGAAACGGCATACACGAACGCGTACTGCTCCTCTCTCTCTCTCTCTCTCTGGGTTTCTCTATCTGTGTGTGTGTGTCTCCTCGAAGCGGAACCGGCAAGTCGGGTGAGAAAGGAAACGGAGTTAAGGTTGTTCGGGTCGACAATGAATTCTAGCCCTTTCGAGTTGATACTTTCCCTTTCGTCTGTTCGTACCTGGATACGAGGTGGAAATGGAAACGACGTCGGAAGCAATCAGCTAGAGAGAAGTCCGAAGTTTGCTCTCTCTCTAGAGTGAAAAAACGTGAAAGGGGAAGAAAGCAAAAAAAACCTTTCTGTTGCCCGACCCGCGCTCTTGTCCTGCACCTAAAGCGTTACTGCTTGGCCTCTTTTTCTTTTTTTCAGTGGTTGTCACTGAACTACACGTTAGGCACAACTACTACACCTTCTTCGATCGAAATCACCCCTTCCTTTCAGCGGTACTTCCTCCCTCATTTTCATCAACTCTCATCTCTCTCAACTCTCTCAACTCTCTACTATCTCAAACTCTACCACCGAGTGATCGCAGGAATTCGGCATTTACACACAGCGTGCAGGAAGAGCAACCTACAGACCTTATCTCGTCCCTCACCTCCTCTCATACCTTCAATTTCTTCCTTTCCTTCTACTCTCCCAGCTCTCCCGCTCGCCCACCTACATACTCTCTCTAACTACTACCTAGCTCCTCCGTTTACTACTCTGACCGATCACGACATATAATCTCCTCCCCTCCCCCATCTTTCTCCTAATAAATCCTGCCTGGAAGATCTCTCATCATCTCCTGCAAACTCGATACACCTTCGAATCATAATGCAGGCGATCATGCAACCTTCAAGTCGACCTTCTTCAGCCATCGATCATTGGGTAGCTTCAGGAGAGCAACAACAGACGGAACAAACTCCTCCTCTAACCCAAGTTGGTTTCGATACCTCGGCTTCGACTAGTTCTTCCTCCGGACACCACTCACACGAACCATCTCTCGAACACGCTCTGGCACCACCTTCCTCGAATGCGAGTGGTCTAGCGCTCGCCGTCGCCGCCTACCAAACTTCTCCTCGTTCCTTCGACTTTCGAAACTCTACCTCTCAACCTTCTTCTCTTCGAACCTCGTACAGCTCTTACGGCACTTCCGATGACGCTCTCGAATCCCTGAGACGGTCATACTCGACGACGAGCGACATTCGAGGAACTCTCGAAGAAACGAGACTAGGAGGAGGACTCGGAGGAGTTGGTAGTGATCACTCGTCTTCAGAACAGTGGGCATCAAACAGCGGAAGCTTCGTGAGTCTTGCCTCTTGTTTCTTCCTCTCGTGCGAGCCGATACTGAAAACGTGGCTTCTACCTCTCCACCCCTTCGTCCTCAGGTCTATCCTTCGAGCCGCCGGGAAAGCGAGCCGAGTACCTTCTCATCACGCTATGCTCAAGCACCGTTCGAACAGCACCGTGGCTCTCTCCCTTACCCTCTCGAACGAGTTGACGCTCTCCCCGTTCGTCGTCTTCGTCGCCAGCCTCAACCCGGCTCTCCCGGTTACTCGTCGAGCGGTGCACCTAGCCTCACCGACGGTTCTACTTCCCCTTCTACATCTCGAGGATCACTCGTCGAGACTCCTTACCTCGGCGCATCCCCAATCCTCGAAGACGTCGCGACTGACGGACGATATGGTCAACAATCTCAAGTCGATTCTTATCCTTTCCCCGATATGTACCAAGCTCCGATTCACCGACACTCGATCAGTGGCGGCAGTTTCTATCCCGGTTCTGCATCGTCGACTCCAGCTCAACCAATCGAGATGAACCGCCACGGGAAACGTTTGTCGGTTTCTCACGACAACATCGAAGGCGACCGAGCCTACTCTCCTCGACCAAACTCCTCTCAGTTCGGTAGCTTACCGATGCCTCCTCCTTACGGTACTCATACTGGCCTCCCCGATCCAGCGAAATCCGCTTACGATTATCGCCCTGAATCTGCTCGAGCAACTTCTCCCCGAGGCGGAGTTTACGACATCGACGACCACAACCGCCAAGTGTTCCTCCCTTACTTCCCACCTCAGCAGCAACAATCGCATCAGCACTCTCACTCGCAGCATCTCCCTCAAAATCAGTTTTCCCAACTTCCTCAATACCCTCCTTCACCTTCTCTCGATCTCCTCCCACCTCACGATGGTTACGAATCACAAAAGAAGCGGCGGATGAGCAGTATCGAGAGCGGCAACGTCGTCCCCATTCCTTCCCCTTCTCTCGGCAACCGTCGCGAAGCTGCTTCTTCACTTCACCTCTCCGGTCTTCCCACTCCCGCGTCTTCGATCCCGTTCGACTATCAGCACGGACAGCATTCCCACTCACCTGCATACCACTCTTACGACCCGAGCTCCCTTCCCACTTACGCTTCGCAATCTCAGCAATCTAACGTTGGATCTCACCCTCGAACACCAACTACTGCACCAGCCCTCGTTCGATCAGGATCTTACGGACTATCTTTCACTTCTCCTGCGTTCCTCGACAATGCGCCACCTCTCCTACTCGACTCTCCCGGAGTAGTGTCCCCTCGCAAACCTGGACTATCAACAGCCGGACCTGCACCCAATTCGCCTCCTTCCGAGCCACCTTGCGACTTGCCACAACCACCCTCTACCTCTTCTGGAGGAGGAACTGCTTTCATGGATCCGAATTACCCTATCGACAACTTTACAATCTGCCATCGTCGACCACCACAAGCCGATTTCGAAGTCGTCGATCGTCTCCTTCCTAGAACGCAAGACCTTCGATTCGAGGAGGATCAGTACACTCCTCTTTGGGTTCGACAGGATGGGAAAGACAAGGAAGGATGGTGCGCGTTGTGTCCTGGAAACGGAAAGTGGTTGCAGTTGAAGAACTCGGCTTTCTGGTACCATCGTCAGTTCCAGCATGGGATCTCATCGAGTAGCGGGGTACGTTCACTCTTTCCCCTCTCTTGTCCCGAGCTCTCGTCGAAACTTTCGAACTCACAGGGATTCTTCTCTCTTCTTTCTAGCACTACTTCCTCCCACCTCTCGAAACTCGCATGGCTCCCGACTCGTCAAAGACGGAAGGCCTCTGCCACATGTGCGGCGAATTCAAGCCTTATCAGAACCACAAGGGATCTGGGAAAGGTCCAACTCCTTGGTTCAGACGTGAGTCTCGATATCTTTCAATCTTCTCGCACTGTCCAGTCCGACTGAGCTCAATTTCGACTCCCTCCAGATGCTCACGAGTGCCATCAATACTTCTCTCCCAAAAAAGAGGCGAGGAAGAACATGAAACTTGCTCGAAGCCTCAACTAATCAAAAAAGCATCAATTTCAATTTTTCGCAAACTCATCACGCAAACCAACCATCAACGACACTTGCCAACCGACAATCTTTCAGCATTGCACCCTTTACCCTTTTCAGTTCGATCATTCCCCGTTTCCTCGCTCAAACACACGCAACTTCTTTGCCCCTCTTCGCGACGATTTCTCTTTAATCCTCTACAACCTTATCATAATCCCATATCCCTACTCTCGCTCAATCTATTTACCTATCTGTGCCCTTCTGTTCCGTTGTCGTCTCCCTCGAACTCCCCCTTGTTGTTGAACCTCAATCTCTCGTCTCCACTACTGCTCATTGCTCTCTCTCCCCTTTCTTTTCCTCTGCCCTCTCCATTTAACCCCTCCTAACGCTCTCTTTAACGTTGTAGATATTCGCACCCCCTTTCGAACTTGGATGGAAAAGAAATCGCTAGCTTTAGCACACAAACTTTCGCACGTTTTGCGAGTTTCCCTCGTTTTTCGAAGAATCCGACTTTGCGCGTGAAAGTGAACTCGACTCGACGCTTTTCGGACGAGTTCGTCAGAGGAGGTGAGTGCCGAAGTCCGCCGGTCGTGCAAGGGGGTGTCGAGCAGAAGAGGGCTCCAGGAGTTCTTGCAGGAGGAACACGATAATTTCGAACGAGGGAGCCAAGTCGGAGGTAATGAAAAAGCTAGGAGTCATAAATCTTCCGTCTACTTTGTGAACTCTCACTCACCCACGAGCAGGAGCTACAATGTTCGGACATCGACAAGCATGTGCGTTTCGTGAGCTTTGTCGGCTTTAGACAAACGTTCTCTTCCCCTTCGTCTCCTCGAATGAATTCATTTCGAGCAGATAGAGTCCTCTAGGGTTCCTCCCTTTCGCGAGTATACACATCATGCTGGCCGCTTTCGACTCCTCTCAAACAACCGAGCCTGCGAGAAGAAAGTGATTACGAGTCAGAGCTCCCACCGGATCTCCCTCTCTCACGTTGAAAGTAGGAGCCCTCGTTGTAGACTTCCCTCGTCTGACTCAGCCGACTGCTTCGAGCGACAGGGAGATCCCTGTTCCGTCGACGTCGAATTTCTCATACCGTGACGAAAGTAGGCTCTCGACGACGATTCCCTTTGACTCCGTCTTGAAAGGAACAGAATCGCCTCGCCAAGCTGAGTAAAAAGACTCGTTTCAGCTGTGTACCGGTCGACAATATCACTCGACCATTCGCGCTTGCTCGCAGGAGAGGTCTAGGAAGTTCTGCGAGAACGAAATTAACCCGTCCTCTCCTCGAGTTCGGACAGTGTAATTTAGTCGATCAGATGTATAGAACGTTCGCGACGTAATGAACGATCTGACTTGATCGATGATCAGCAAATTAAACAGAACTTGATCGTCTGGTTTCGTCGAGAGTTCTCAGTTCTCTTTTCGCAAGACGAAGCTGTACCGAGTTCCCCACGAAGCGTACGACGAGCTGTTCTCGGACAGGCTGCGAAATGCTGATTATGGAAGGGATTCGCTCGTGAATACATAAAGGAGGTTCAGATTAAGATTCGCTGCGAAAGGGATTAGGTCAATAAGATCTGGAGTACCCACTTCTGCCATCTCCTACCGATAATCACCCCTCGCGATAATGCGCGAGACGCAAAGAGCGAGCAACTCGACAGTCTGCGAACAATGAGAAGGCGTGATAATGCTCTCTCTCTCTCCCGTCTCAACCCGATAAGAAATGGATACATAACTGCTTATTGCTGACTTGCGAGAACGAAAAGAATATACTAGAGGGATCTACAAACGAAAGGAGAATGAGGAAGTGAGGTGAAAGGGGAGTTCGCGTTTAGTAACCACGATCAGCAGTCATTGCCTGGGGGTTGAACTTTGACTCTCCTTGCATGCCCTCACCGAGACCACACGAGATCTCTGCGAGTTTGGCGGGATCGTTGTAGTGAGTGGTAGCGAGGACGACGGCACGAGCGAGAGCTTCTGGGTTCTCTGCCTTGAAGATACCAGATCCACTACATTCGACAAGAACCATGCTATCAGTCTGATGTCGCATAGTGAGGGTAGAGAGAAAGATCAAACGTACACGAAGACACCGTCCATTCCAAGCTTCATCATCAAAGCAGCATCGGCAGGAGTCGCGATACCTCCAGCAGAGAACATAACGACAGGTAGACGACCGAGCTTGGCGCATTCTCGGAGGAGTTCGACAGGGCAAGAGAGCTCCTTTGCCATCGAGTAGAGTTCGATAGATGAGAGAGTAGAGGCGCGGGCAATTTGAGCGTTGACTTGACGAGCGTGTCGGACAGCTTCGATAACGTTTCCAGTTCCAGCCTCACCTGTGCAAGTCGAGGTGACGATGAGCAAACGCATGATGTCGAGGGAGCGGGAAGGAAACGTACCCTTTGTTCGGATCATAGCTGCTCCCTCGCTGATCCTTCGAAGAGCTTCTCCGAGGTCCTTGCAACCGCAGACGACTGTAAAATGAAGAGGCGGGTCAGTGATGTACTATGGCTTGTTGCGAAGAGTAACCAGAAACGAACAAGGAACATCGTAGTCCTGCGAAAGAAAGAGCAAGTCAGAATTCTAACTCGAGTCAAAAAGCTGTGAATCTTGAGACTTACGTGCTTGTCGATGTGAAGAGAAGGATCGGCGGGAGTGAGGACCTCAGATCTAACAAACGGGAGCGCTCAAGTCAGTTTTTTAAACCTCTCCGAAGACCAGGCAAGAGGCTTACTCGTCGATGTAGTCAACACCGAGAGCTTGAAGGATCTCAGCCTCGACGATGTGACCGATACGAGATTTGGCCATGACCTGAGAGTAGATTAGAATTCAGTTCAGTGAGCGAATCGAGGAACTGAAAACAAAGTCTGCTCACGGGAATGGAAACAGCAGCCATGATCTCCTTGATCATCTGAGGATCACTCATACGAGCGACACCTCCATCCCGTCGAATATCGGAAGGAATACGTTGAAGAGCCTATGCGCGCGAAGAGGAGGAGTCAACGAAACTTGTGCGAAAATTGGAGAACAGCGAAGTTTTGCTTACCATAACAGCGCAAGCACCGGCGGCCTCAGCAATCTTTGCTTGTTCAACATTGACGACATCCACTAGAGAAGGGGAGAAGAAACGAGGAGGTGGTGAGCGGCAATCCGGGAGAAACGGTGAAAGCGAGACAAGGATAGAGACTCACTGATGACACCTCCCTTGAGCATTTGAGCGAGACCAGCCTACATTCGGTGACAAGTGTCAGTACTGAGTGGAGATGGGGTAAAAGAAGAGGGATAGACTCACCTTTACAGCGAAAGTAGGACGAGGCTTCTCAGCTCCGTTGCTAGTTCCGTTGGTTCCGTTAGTAGAAGGAGACATTCTCGTATAGAGGCTGAGTAAGTAGGTGAGTGATGTGTAGGGAGTGGAAGGAGAAGGAGAAGAAGAGATCTCGAAAGTATCCCGAAGAAATTTATCTCGAAGACTTCAGAGATCGCGGAGTGAACCGTCAGAATCCGACTCGTTGGACGGAAATCTCCGTTTTGACTCCTTTCTTGTCGGTTCACCGCTTCTTTACTAATCTTTGCTCTCTCTCTCTCCATTCTCTCTTTGACTCCCTCGCGCTTGACTCAATCTCGAACAATGGTGGCTGAACCTACAATTATTGGTGTACTGTCAGTCTCCTCTCACTCACCTCTTCGCTCAAATCCGCTGAACTCACTCCTTTCGCTGTTGACAGTGCACTCCAAGGCTCCTTCGCTGAACACATCTATGCAATCAACACTCTCTCGACATCCCACAACGTATACGCAATCCCGATTCGAACACCAACAGAACTTGCAAGATGCAAAGGTTTAATCATTCCGGGAGGCGAATCGACCGCGATCTCGCTCATCATTACGAAATCTGGTCTCTATGAGCCACTGAGAGAATTCGTCAGGAATGCAAAGATGGGGGAAGGGAAGAGTATCTGGGGGACTTGCGCTGGAATGATCTTACTCGCGAAGGAAATCGAAGGACCTACGAGCGAGGGATGGGAAGGATTAGATGGAATCGACGTCAGAGTCGGTAGGAACTCTTATGGGCGACAAGTAGGTCACGTTCTTCACCTCGACTTAGATGAGAGAGCGCGAAGACTGATCGACGTTTCTATCTCGTAGTTGCAATCTTTCTCTCATCCTCTCGAACTCGAATTCCTCCCCTCCGGCTCTGCTCCCCTTCTAGCAACCTTTATCCGCGCTCCCTTACTCGACAAGATTCTCCCTCTATCCCCTTCTTCACCACCACTAGAAGTTCTCGCAAGAATCCCGAAAGAGCTCGTTCCGTCACCACAACGGACAGCGAATGCTACTGGAGGAGAAGCGAAGGTCGGAGAGGACTCGGATGTGGTCATGTATCGACAAGGAGCGTTGGTTGCGAGTAGTTGGCACCCAGAGTTGAACAAGGATGATAATCGAGTTCATGAGTGGTGGGTGAGGGAAGTTGTACTCGCGTCTCCATCAGGGAAGAAGGTGTAGATCTCATAGTAGTAATGTATAGACTATTTCGTCATGGATACGAACCTAGTAAGGGAACAAGTGAGAAATGAACGAGAAAGAACGATGTTGCAGTAGCAAAAAAGACACATTAACGAGGGGAGAAAGTAAGTAGCCTACAGCCAGAACATCACAAGAAGTAACAAATCAAGAGAAGCAGATCATATAAAGGAAGAGAAGCGAGGAAAGGAAATAACAAGAGAAAGTACGGTGCGAGAGGACGACGGTGACTGGGTAATCGAGACAGATGTGTGCAAGAGAATGTATATGGTAGGGTTGTAACGAGAGATTGTTGCGAGGATAGGAAGAGGGTAGAAAGAGGAAACCGGGTTTTGTGCAAACTAAACGACGACAAGGTTGAGTGAAACGTAAAGAGAAGATATACGGGCAGGAGCGGATATGAGTGCTAGCACGGAAAGGGCGAAGTAGAGGAGATGAGGTGAAGTTTAAGCATCTTGAACTCGAACTCCTTGTTGGTCCCCCATTTCCATCATTTCCCTCGCGATCAAATCCTCGTCGACTCCCAAGGGCATTCCCGCGGCATCGACCTGACCGTTCCCTGTAACTGCTTCGAGTCCAGGCAAATTCGTAGGTTGAACCAAAGGATGCTGATGGTGATGATGAGCGGGATTTGTAGGAATCGTTCCCGATCTGTTTCGAGCTGTTGGACCTGGAGTTCGAGCTCCGTGAGGTAGAGTAGTACCGGTATGAGGTGGAGGTGGGAGTTCATCGAAATCATCTTCCTCGTCCTCTTCTCCTCCAGCAGTTCGTCGATGGCGGTGTTGCTGTTGTCTTCGACGAGGATCGTTCGGAATCGAGGGTGAAGCGTTGTTCGTAGGAGTTGCGACACCGGCAGAATCGACAGCTGCATCGGAATCGGTTGTTCGTCGTCGAGTTGATCGATCATCAGTTGATTGCTTGTGACACCAGAATTTGTGTCCGTTTCCCCATGAAGCTGATTGACACGCTTTCTATTGACATCGAAGTTGTTCAGAGTCAGTAACGATGCAAAGGCGAGAGTAAAGGGAGAGAGAAACGTACAGAACAATACTTTGCTCTTCGGCACCTTCGACATTTCGCAAACTCCCTCGCATACTGCTCCCATTTCCCGCAATTCATGTTCGCACATTGTCGGATCCCTCCTCGTTGTTCATCTTTCCTACAAGCGTTCCTCATGATCGTACAAGCCCAGTACTGAACCTCGTTCGAGAGTCGAGGAGTGAACGGATCGTCGGAAGGTGGTCGATGAGTGAAGAGTTCGACGAGGGAGAAGATGTTGACCGAATGAGGACGAATGAGAGGGTGAGAACGAGCGAAGGAAGTTGGGTTCATGGTCGAGTCTTCCTCGCAATCGGAATCGCAGGAGGATGAGCCGGAGGAAGGGGAAGAGGAAGGGCAGTGAAAGACTTCTCGAACGTGAGGGTACTTGCTGAGGTAGGCGAGGAGTTGAAGGGCGAGAAGGACGTCTTCATCTCGGAAGTAAAGTTGACCTTCTGGTGCGAGAGGAGGAGATGAGTCGAGAGGAGAAGCTGATGGATGAGGGTGACGAGGACCTCGAGATTCGGCTGCTCGAGGAGTACGATGAGTTGATGCGGGAGCGGGTGGTAGGCCAGGTTGTACGGCACTTCTAGGAGTAGGCTGTCTCTCCTCTTCTTGACCACTCGTTCCTCCTTCAATTTCCGCTTCTGATCGTTCTTCCACCGGTGATGATGGACCGCTCATCGTGACATCTCCATTGTCATCCGTCGCTGCAACGATTGGTGCGGTCTCTCCTGCTTCTCCTTGACCCGCACTCCTTGATCCCTCCGCTTTGATAGCCATTCTCACCTCGACAGCTTCGGAGGCCGACGTCGACATGGTGATCTCCTCAGTCTCCTGCCCCGAAGATGAGCCGTTATCGTCCCCAGTAAGGGAAGCGTCGTCGGTCGAAAGGATCGTATCGGGAGTTTGCACTCTCGAAGGTGGAGCGAGACCATCGGCGGCGGCGGAAGAAGAAGCGGCGACGATGTTGATTCGAGTCAAACGAGGTCTCGTGGGAGTTGGAGCGGCGGGAACGACGGGTGACGAAGTATCGACGACAACGACGACCTCTTCCCCCGATTGCTGCTGTTGTCTTCCTCCTTCCATCATAGCCTGCACTTCCTGTAGCTGAGCTTGTGCAATCCTAGCCTGTTCAGCCTTGTGCCAATCCACCTGATTCTTCACTCGTTTCCGTTCAATCTCTTCGAGGTATCGTTCGAGAACGTGAACTACCACTTCGAGTGCTCCAGCTTCCACCACTCTAGTCCTGATCGCTTCGCTACCTCGTACTCCGATGTTGACGATGCATTGAAAGGCGAGAGTGTAGGTGTAGAGGAGGTGTCTAGCTTTGAGGGAAGGAGGGAGGTGAAGATTCGAGGGAAGGGAAGTTTGCGGCAAAGAAGGCAAGAGAGACAACAAGGTCTCGGCGGCATCTCCGCCTTGTAGATCTCGGAGCTCGTCGAGCGAGGGAAGGAGGTCGTAATCGGCGAAAGCCTTGAAAGGACTCTTGCGAGCTTTTCGTTTTGGAAGTAAAGGTCCTTTGCCTTTGACGTCGGCGAGGGAAGTCGGGAGAGCGGTAGGGTTCGCGCAGTTCTGGAGAATACGAACGAGGCGTTCGAGACCACCGTCGGAGGAGAGGGATTCACGAATGCGGGCAGAAGTGGCGGTCAGGTAGGAAAGGTGGGTGAGAGAGTTGACGAGAGGTAGAGAAGCGGCGGGTGCGTCGAGAGCTACAGTCAACAAGCAACGTTACAGTGTCAGCGAGTGCTTCACAGAGGCGGTCGAGGTAATGCCGAAATTGAGTTCTTGCTGACTCGGCCGTTTCCCTCTCCCTTTCCCTCGACTCGACGGAATCTCCCCACCTATGCAACTCCATGACGCTTAGCCCTCTCTGACGGTGTCTAGTAGCTATTCTCTAGAACCCAGCGCCCCGAAGAAGTAGCGGTTTTCGTGCCCAGCCCTTTCTGCGAGTCCCTCGTGAAGAACTCCGAAATGGAATTGAACGACTCACCTCTCCTATCATACAATGTTGAAGAGATACAAACGCATGCTCTGTTGTGTGCAGGAAAGATGAAATTGCTTTCTCTCATTGTTCAAGTGTTGAGAGAGAGAGGGTTGAAAAGGTGGCGATGAGAGAGGACGAATGGGAAGGGAAAGGAGTTGAGTCAAATTTGCGAGAGTGTTTATCGAGAGAGAGAGATATGGAGTCGTAGCCGGGTAATTAGCACGACATGATGATGGGGGAATAGGTCGAGTTGAGAGGTATAGAGAGAGTTGCGAAAGGAGGAGAGGAAGAGGGAACTGGAGTCGCTGAGTCGTCACTTGGAAATTGAAGTAGTAGAGGGGTCGACTCGACTACTTGCTGCTTATATCTGAGTGATTCAAAGTGTCTGGATTAGCTTGCTGTGCTTGTCCAGTCGAGGGAACAGAGAGAGGAGAGGGAGGGGAGATTATGTGTGCCTGAAACAACTCACAAACTTGATTGGTGAACAAAGGATTCTTGTAGTAAGCCGATAGTATCGAGAGAGTAGTAGTAGAGCTGGTTCTAGTGTCGAAATAAGAGAGGAAGCAGTTCCGCTTGCGGTGATGGAAGAGGAGGGAGGTTGGGAGTCTCGTTCGAATTGAGGTTCGAGACTTTTCGAAATGTTTTCCCTGCAGAGAGTGATTGCTGGCGCCCTGTATAGCGTCGTCGAGTATTCTAAACAGTCGACAAGATTGGTTGTCGAAGAGTAGGAGGCGAGGGGGAGAAAAATAGACTTTTTTCGTCAAAGTTTCGCAAAGGCGACGACGAACGAAACAGTGTGATCGTTAACCAGATCCGCTTCTCTCCTTCTGGCGAATCCAAAAGTAGTTTCCAGTCTAACGACTGCCTGCGGTTTGACAAGCCCCTCTCAACTCTTTTCCCTTCCCACGAGAAAGGGATCGACGGTTCGGATCAGAATCCCCTCTCCCTCCATTTCGACAGTCCTCATCGACGAGCGATCCTAGCTGTACATAGAGGCAGTAACGACGGTGTGGTTTGCGGTTGCGAGTATAACGAGAAGGAAGAATGACAACAAGCTTGAGAGATT
>Ga0308169_10004554_pt1 | contig 12961 bp, 7 predicted proteins | sample PhyBR1_2_FD_202139 | JGI IMG/M metagenome (GOLD analysis project Ga0308169, IMG submission 202139) | Phyllosphere microbial communities from UC Gill Tract Community Farm, Albany, California, United States - DLSLSB.R1 | ecosystem: Host-associated > Plants > Phyllosphere > Unclassified | place...
CGGGCGCGCACGCTGCAACACTACGGCGTGACGCGCGTGGAAGACCTGCCGGTCAACTACAGCGGCCTGTTGATGGCCGAGGGCGAGCGCATGACGAGCGCCCTGTTCGATGAATTCATGCGCGCCGATCATGCGCGCCAGACCGAGGAAAGCGCGATCGTCCATTCGGCCAGCGTGGCCAGTCCGCTGATCGCGCTGCGCCGCATGTCGACCGCACTGTCCGGCACCAACCTCGACAGCCACGCACGCTTCCTGCTCGAAGGGGAACGCTACCGCTACGCGTTCGTCCAGCGCCTCAACGGGCTGCACGTCAACGTCGTCACGCCCACCGGCGCCGGCGACGAGCGCATCGACAAGCACCATTGGGAAGACACGCCCCGCTTCGGCTATGCCCCCGCACCGTTCGCCGAGGTCGCCGCGCGCCACGCCTGGCCTGCGTTCGCCCTGCTGGGCGGCTGGCTGCTTGCCTTGGCGGGCATCGGCGGCTGGGTCGCCAAACGCCTGGAAAGGAATCCGGCATGAAAACATACCTTCTTGAACTGCGCCAGATCGCGCATTCGCGCCTGGCCGTCGGCGCTGTCGTACTGCTGGCGCTGTTGTCCGCGCTGTCGGTCTGGACTGGCCTGCAGGCCATGAGCCAGCAGCGCGCCACGCTCGAGCGCATCGCCGCGAGCCATGCCCATGACCATGCGGCCATCCTGGCCACGCAGTTACGCAGTGGCAGCGCGGAGGCCGGCGCGGTTGGCTACTACCTGCCGCACCTGACCGTCAATCCGCCATCGCCGCTGGCATTCGCCGCCATCGGCGGGCGTGACCTGCAGCCGTCGGCGCTGCGCGTGCGCATTCTGGGGTTGCAGTCGCAGTTATACGAATCCGAGTCGATCAATCCCGAACTGGCCATGCCGGGGCGCTTCGATTTCGCGTTCGTGCTGGTGTACCTGACGCCGCTGTTCGTCATCGCGCTGATGCATGACCTGGTCTCGAGCGAGCGCGAAGCCGGCCGCCTGCGCCTGCTGGCGTCCCTGCCGAAAGGCGCGGCCGACACCTGGCGCCGCCGCGTCGGCCTGCGCTATGCGCTGCTATGGCTGGCCGCCCTGCTGCCACTGGCCGTGGGCGCCTTCATCGCCGGCGCCGGCGTGACGGGCTTCGGCCAGATCGCGCTGGTGGCGACGCTGTACCTGGCGTTCTGGTTCGGCCTCGCGGCCTGGGTGGCGGCGCGTGCGCGCACGTCGGCCGGCAGCGCTGCCATCCTGCTGGCAAGCCTGGTGGGACTGACGATGATCCTGCCGACGCTGGCCGATGCGGGCATCGCGCGCCTGTCGCCGGTGTCGAAGGGTGTCGAGCTGGCGCTGGCGCAACGCCAGGCCGTGCACTCGGCGTGGGACGTGCCCAAGCCCGAGACGTTCCAGAAATTCTTCCGCACGCATCCCGAATGGAAGGACACGGCGCCGGTCACCGGGCGCTTCCACTGGAAGTGGTATTACGTGATGCACCAGGCGGGCGACGATGCGGTGGCGCCCAGCGTGGCGCAGTACCGCGCCAGCATGCAGGCGCGCGAAGACTGGACCGCGCGCGCCGGGCTGCTGCTGGCGTCGGTGAACGTGCAGGTGCTGCTGCACCGGCTGGCCGATACCGACCTGGCGTCGCAACTGGCGTATCACGACCGCATCGGGGCGTATCACACGCGGCTACGGCAGTTCTTCTATCCGTACATGTTTGATGAGCGCCCGTTCACGCCAAGCGATGCGGCGAAATTGCCCGTGTACGACGGCCGTGCGATGAAGGGGACGCTGGCGCCGGGGCAGTTACTGGCGCTGGCCGTACTGGCCATGCTGCTGCTGGCGGCGGGGCTGCGCACGTTGCGCACGGTGCGGTAGGATTGGCGGCCGGGCCGCCAATCCTGTCGATCAGAACTCTTCCCAGCCGTCGCCGGCGCTGGCGCTGGCAGTTTCTGCCTTCGCTGCCTTCGCCGGCTTCGCGGCCGGCGCAGCATCCGTGCCAGTTTTCGTCACGACCGGTTTTACCGGCGCTTTGGCTACCGGCTTCAGCGCAGGTTTGGCCACCACAGGCGGCGTCGCTTTGGCCACCGCAGGCGGTGCTGCATTGCCCACCATCTTCGGCGCACTGGTAACCACGCGCGGCTTGGCGACGACTGCGCGCACACCAGGCGACGTCGCGAGCTTGAACTCGCCCACGGTCTGCGCCAGCTTGGCCGCTTCTTCCTGCAGCGATGTCGCCGCCGCCGACGCCTGTTCGACCAGCGCCGCATTCTGCGTCGTCACCTGATCCATCTGCGCGATAGCGCCGTTGATCTGCTCGATGCCGGCTGTCTGCTCCTGGCTGGCGGCGGTGATCTCGGACATGATGTCGGTCACGCGGTTCACGCTTTGCACGATCTCGGCCATCGTCGTGCCGGCGCGGTCCACCAGTTCCGAGCCGTGGTGCACCTTCTCGACCGAATCGTCGATCAGGACCTTGATTTCCTTGGCCGCCGCCGCGCTGCGCTGCGCCAGGCTGCGCACCTCGCCCGCCACCACCGCAAACCCGCGGCCCTGCTCGCCGGCGCGCGCTGCTTCGACGGCTGCGTTCAGCGCCAGGATATTGGTCTGGAACGCGATGCCGTCGATCACGGCGATGATATCGACGATGCGGGTGGCGGACGTATTGATCGCGCCCATCGTCTGCACCACCTCGGCCACCACGGCGCCGCCCTTGCCTGCCACTTCCGACGCCGACGTGGCCAGCGCATTGGCCTGGCGCGCGTTGTCGGCGTTCTGCTTGACCGTCGACGTCAGTTCTTCCATTGACGAGGCGGTTTCTTCCAGCGAGCCGGCCTGCTGCTCGGTGCGCGACGACAGATCCAGGTTGCCGGCCGCAATTTCGCTTGAGGCGGTGGCGATATTGTCGGTCCCGGTGCGGACCTGGCCGACGATGCGCACCAGTGAATCGTTCATGTCCTTGAGCGCCTGCAGCAGGCGCCCGGTTTCATCGGTCGAGGTGACCTCGATGGTCTGGGTCAGATCGCCCTGGGCGACGGCGCCGGCGATCTTCACGGCCTGCTCGATCGGGCGCACGATCGCGCGCACCAGCAGGTACCCGACCAGCGCGGCCATGACGAGGCCAAAGGCCAGGCCGGCCAGGCATACCGCGCGCACCAGTTCGAAGGTCGCCTGCGAGGCCTGGTATTCGGCCAGTGCCGCAGCCTGCTGCTCGTTGATCAGCCGGATGCCCAGCGTATTGAGCGATGCATACAACTGCGTCATCGGCCCGTTCAGCAACTGGATCGCCTGTGCATTGTCATTGGCGCGGATCGCCGCCACTGCCGGCAGCAGGCCGCCGTCGACAAACGCCTTGCGCGACGCAGTGATCTGCGCGACGAGCGTGCGCTCCTTCTCGCTCATCGGGATCTGCGTGTACTGGCCCCAGAGCTTGCTGATCGTTGCGATATTCGCGTCGACCGAGTCCATCGCGGCGCTGCGCTGGCCGGCATCTTCCAGGTTGACCGCCTTGGCCACGGCCAGCTGGTTTGCCGTGATGAGCTGGGTGACTTCACCGGCCTGGCTCAAACCGACCAGGCGGCGGTCGTACATCTGCTTGAGCTCGGCATTGGCCATGCCAAGGTTATAGATGCCGATAACGGCGCCGGCGATGAGTTCGACCGCAAGGAACGCGATGACGAAAATGAGGCGCGACTTGATGCTGAGATGTTTGAACATGTTCGCTGGGCTGACGTGAAGAGGAATAAGGAGGTGCGTTATTGGATTATAGAAACTTTGTCTTTCCTGTGGGAAGTATTGAACGGGAGATTGACCGGTTCCCTATACAAGTCGGGACGGACGTCGTTGCGCCGCAACAGCCACGACCCGCCAGTGCAGGCTGCACATCCTGCATTAGCAAAAATGACAATCGCACTGTGAACAGGCAACTTTGTCGATAAAATGACATGATTGTCCACGCCGTCCCATCGAAGCCCCCATGACACTTCCCGTCCTGCTCAACCTGGCCATTGCCCTGGCCGTCTGCGTCTTCCTGTACCGGTTGCAGGCCAATCATGTTTCGTTCACGAAGCGCGTGTTCGCCGGCCTTGGCCTGGGCGTCGTGCTCGGCGCCGCGCTGCAGGTGATGTACGGCGTGGGTGAACCCGAGATCAAGGCCACCAATGAATGGCTCAACGTGATCGGCAGCGGCTACGTCCAGCTGCTGCAGATGATCATCATTCCATTGATCATGGTCTCGATCATCCAGGCGATCCTGAAGCTGCGCGACGCGTCGTCGCTCGGCAAGATCAGCACGCTGACCATCGGCATCCTGCTCATCACGACCATCGTGGCGGCCTCGATCGGCATCCTGATGGCCAAGCTGTTCGGCCTCACGGCGGTCGGCCTGACCTCCACCGCCGCCGAAGTCGCGCGCGGCGAGTACATGCAGGGCAATCTGGCGGCGGCCAAGGAACTGTCGCTGCCGTCGCTGCTGCTGTCCTTCATCCCGGCCAACCCGTTCCTCGACATGACCGGTGCGCGCAAGACCTCGACCATTGCGGTGGTGATATTCGCGATCTTCATCGGCGTTTCGGCCACCGGCATCGCCGGCAAGAAGCCGGAAGTCTTCACGTCCTTCAGCAGCTTCGTGCACGTTGCGCACGTGATCGTGATGCGCATGGTCACGCTGGTGCTGCGCCTGACCCCGTATGGCGTGTTCGCGCTGATGGCCAAGGTCGTATCGAGCTCGAGCTGGCAAGACATTCTTGGCCTGCTCAACTTCGTGGTTGCCTCGTATGCCGCGCTGGCGCTGATGTTCTGTGTCCATCTGGCGATGGTCGCAGCTAGTGGCCTGAAGCCTTGGCGCTACGTGAAGAAGATCTTCCCGGTGCTCGTCTTCGCGTTCACCTCGCGCACCAGTGCCGGCTCGATCCCGATGAGCGTGGCCACGCAGACCGCGCGCCTGGGCACCCCGGAAGGCACGGCCAACTTTGCCGCCTCGTTCGGTGCCACGATCGGCCAGAACGGCTGCGCCGGCATCTACCCGGCCATGCTGGCCGTGATGATCGCGCCGACGGTCGGTGTCGATCCGTTCACCGCCGCGTTCCTGCTGCCGCTGCTGGCGATCATCGCCTTTGGCTCGATCGGCGTGGCCGGCGTGGGCGGTGGCGCCACGTTCGCGGCGCTGATCGTGCTGTCGGCGATGGACCTGCCGGTGGCGCTTGCGGGCCTGTTGATCTCGGTCGAACCGTTGATCGACATGGGCCGCACGGCCCTGAACGTCAGCGGCTCGATCGCTGCCGGCACCGTGACCAGCCGGGTCATGGGACAGACCGACATGCGGGTGTTCGACGATAACGCCGACATCAACCTGGACAGCGAGGCGCGGGCCGTCTGATGCTGCCAGAAGCCGGCCGTGCACGGAACAATCGTGCGCTGAGGCCGTCGTGAAACCTTCTATGATGACGCCAAGATAACTTTTTGGCGGACTTCATGGAACAAAAATGGCCACAGCAAATCTGGGTTGTCCGGCACGGACAAAGCGCCGGCAACGTCGCGCGCGACCTGGCTGAAGCAGCCGCGGGGCACCGCATCGATATTGCCGAGCGCGACGTCGACGTGCCATTGTCCGAGCTGGGCGAACGCCAGTCCGACGCCCTCGGCGTCTGGTTCGCGTCGCTGCCCGAAGCGCAGCGCCCGACGGTCGTGCTGCATTCGCCCTATGTGCGCGCGACCGAAACCGCCAACTTCGTGATGCACCACCTGGACCGCGACGGCCTGTGTGTGCGCGAAGATGAGCGCCTGCGCGAAAAGGAATTCGGCGTGCTGGATCGCCTGACCACGCACGGCATCGCGCACGACTTCCCCGACCTGTACGAGCAGCGCAGCCACGTTGGCAAATTCTATTTTCGGCCTCCCGGCGGCGAGAGCTGGTGCGACGTGATCCTGCGCCTGCGCAGCGTGATGGATACGATCGAACGGGAATTTGCCGGCGAGCGCGTGCTGATCGTTGCGCACCAAGTCACCGTCAATTGCTTCCGCTACCTGTTCGAGCACCTCACCGAAGCGCAGATTCTGGAATTCGACCGCAATGGCGATGTCCCGAACTGCTCCGTGACATCCTACGAATTCGACCCCGAAGCCGGCAAGCGCGGCGACCTGTCGCTGCGCCTGGTCAATTTCGTCGCGCCACTGGAAGAGACTGGCACGCCGGTCACCGTGGCCAAGGACGTCGCATCCGCCCCCAACGCCTAAGGTCATCTGCCATGGATGCGAACCAGGTACACGACGTTGACGCCGCCATGCTGGCGGCCTGGCCGCTGCCGCAACCGGGCACCGGGGGCGACAAGGAACTGCGCGGCCACATCCTGATCATCGGCGGCTCGCGCGAAATGCCGGGCGCCATCATACTGGCGGCCACCGCCGCGCTACGCGTCGGGGCCGGCAAGCTCACGATCGCGACCGGCGCCAGCGTGGCCCAGCTGGTGGCGCTGGCGATGCCCGAGGCGCGCGTCATTGGCCTGACCGAGCACGATACCGACGGCTTTAGCCTGGATGCGTTGGCCAGCCTCGATCCGCTGGCCGATCGCGTCGATGCCGTGCTGGTCGGTCCCGGCATGCGCGACGAAGCGAGCACGGCGCGCCTGGTGCATGCACTGATGCCGCGCCTGGTCGAAGCCGACGTGGGCCTGGTGCTCGACGCCTGCGCGATGGACGTTCTGCTGTATCCGCCAGAGCACTGGCCGGAGGGCAAACAGATGCGCTTTGACCGCCCCGTGATCATGACCCCGCACTGCGGTGAAATGGCGCACCTGACCGGCATTGACAAGGATTGCATCGTCGGCCTGCCCGACGCGCCGGCTCTGGCTGCGGCGCGCGACTGGAACGCCGTGATCGCGCTCAAGGGTGCGCGCACCGTGATCGCCGCACCGGACGGCACGCTCTGGCAGCACGAAGGCGCCGGCAATATCGGCCTGGCCAGTTCCGGCTCGGGCGACGTGCTGGCTGGCCTCATCGGCGGTCTGCTGGCGCGCGGGGCGACCGAGACGCAGGCCGCCTGCTGGGGCGTGGCGCTGCATGCGCGCGCCGGTGACCGGCTCGCGCAGCGGCTGGGCACGCTGGGCTATCTGGCACGGGAAATCGCCGCCGAGGTACCAGCATTACTGGAGCAGATCGGTCGGCAGAACGAATCAGTGGGAGAGGCGGCAAAGCCGGTGTCGGGCGACGTGCACCTGGGCACCTAGGTCACTCGCGGTCACCGACACTGTGTAAATAATGTTACCAATTTCCGTAAGTGTGCGGTATCTAACGAACCAGCTGTCGGGCTTGCGGTCTAATCGACACAGATGCATTGGAACACATTGAAGTGGAACAAGATTTACTGAAGTACGCACCGGGGCCGCGTATTGCGTGGGTACCCTCACCGTTTCACCAGCGCCGATCGCGTGTCGGTGGAACTGACCTGGCGCCGCAATGTCCCGAGATCGATTCGGACCCTGCGGCACACAAATAGACGTCAATCGAGGAGTCAAAAATGAATGCAATGACCAAGGCACCAAAAATCCTGCTGACCGCTGCCGTGCTGGCAACCCTGCTGGGCGCATGCAAGAAAGACGAAGCAGCGACCACCACGACCGTTCCAGCCGACACCTCGGCCACCATGCCTAGCGGCACCTCGGGCGCCACCGGCACCATGGGTGACACCGGCACCGGCGCGACCGGTACCGGCACCACGGGTACGGGCGACATGGGCACGGGCGCTGCTGCTGGCACCACCGGCACCACGACCGATACGTCGGGCGCAGCTGGCACCACCGGTACGACCGGCGCCACCGGCACCACGGGCATGACCGGCACCGCAGAAGGCGCCACCAGCCCACAGACCACCGATCCAACCAGCACCACCACGCCGCCAACCGGCACGACCGGCAAGTAATCGCGGTCAACCTGCCGAACAGCGCCCTGCAGACTGGGGCGGGTTCGGTGCAGCTTCGCAGCCCGGCTTCTCAGTCGGGCTGTTTGTTTTGGGCTGGCGCTTTCTCTGCCACGTCGCGAATCAATTGCTCCACAACCAGAAAATCAGCCGGCTTGGTCAGGTGATGATCGAATCCTGCCTGGCTTGAGCGTTGCCGGTCCTGCTCGGCACCCCAGCCCGTCAGAGCGATCAGCGTCGCGCTCTCCATCCCGGGAATGCGGCGCAATGCTTCGGCCGCGTCATACCCGGTCATGTCGGGTAGCCCGATATCGAGGAAGACGATGTGTGGCAGCAGCGCGGCTGCCTGCAGCAGCGCCGAGGCGCCATCGTGCACGGCCTTCACCGCATGCCCGTTCATCTCGAGCAGCGCCTGCAGCGTCTCGGCCGCATCGACGTTATCGTCCACCACGAGGATGCGCAGGACGCCTGGCTCGGTGCGCGACGCTGGCAGCGCGGCCACGGCCGCTACCGGCGGCGGCGTGGCACTGTCGGCCGGCAGTGGCAGCCAGACCGTGAACTGGCTGCCCTGCCCGACCCCGGCGCTGGTAGCGGCAACCCGGCCGCCATGCAGCTTCACCAGGCGCTGCACCAGGTTCAGGCCGACGCCCAGGCCGCCCTGCGCCATTTCAGCGCCCGCGTGGGCCTGCGCGTACATGTCGAACACGCCCTCGAGTGCATCGGCGGCGATGCCGATGCCGTTGTCCAGTACCGAAATCGCCACGTCGTCGCCCTCGATCCGCGCGCGGATTTCCAGCGCGCCGCCGGGCGGCGTGTACTTGGCCGCGTTGTTGAGCAGGTTGCTCAGGATCTGGGCCACGCGATGGCGGTCGGCGTGCAGGCCCACGTGCCCGTCGGGCAGGTGCACGGCCAGCGCGTGGCGGCCACGCTCGACCAGGGGCATGCTCATGTCGACCGCTTCCCGCACTGCGTCGGCCAGCAGCACACGCTCGTAGCGCAGCGTGACCTTGCCTTCGGCCAGGCGCGCCATGTCGAGCAGATCGTCCACCAGATGCACCATATGATCGACCTGGCGCCGCATGATCGCCTGCACGTCGCCGCTGGCCGCACCGATGCGCATCAGCTCCAGACCCGAGCGGATCGGCGCCAGCGGATTACGCAGTTCATGCGCGAGCGTAAACAGGAAGTCGCTCTGCGCCCGGTTCTTCGCGCCCAGTTCGCGCGCCAGCCGGTGCAGTTCCTGTTCGGCCTGCTTCTGGCTGTCAATATCGAGCGTAACGCCGTCGAAGCGTTCGGGCTGGCCATTCTTGTCCAGACCACACCAGCCGATGGCGCGCAACCAGCGCGGCGCGGCGTCGCCGCCGTCCGCTGCCGCAACGCGCGTACGGAATTCGAGGTCCAGCGGCGCGCCGGCCCGCACTGCGTGCTCGATGCTCTCGGCCAGGCGTTCGCGGTCTTCGGGATCGACCGCTGCCAGCAGCTCGCTCACCGACGCGGGGCGCCCGATGTCGACACCGAAATGCAGGGCCATCTCGGCATTGATCTGGAAATGCGTGAACGGCACGTCGGCATACCAGACGCCGATATCGCCCGCCTCGGACACACGTTCAAAGCGCTCCTGTAACAGCTTGCGCGCATGCACGTCGATCACGGTACCCACATAGCCATCCGGCTCCCCGGCGGCGTTCACGCGTGGCAGGCCGGCATCGATGAACCAGCGGTAGCTGCCGTCGTGGCCGCGCAGGCGGTAGTCGAGCGAGAACGGCTGGCGTGCCACGCTGGCGGCCATGAAGATCTCGCCCGAACGCGCGGCGTCATCGGGGTGCACGTTCTCGAGCCAGCCCATCCCCAGGTCCTGCTCGGGCGTGCGGCCCGTGTAGTCATACCAGCGCCGGCTCAGGTAGGTGCACAGGCTGTCGTTGTCGGTGGTCCAGAGCATCGCGGGTGAGGCATCGATCAGCGCCCGCACATGCGCTTCGCGCGCCTGCGCATCGCGTGCGTTCTGGCGCCGCTCGCGCCCCAGCGCCACCTGGGTGCCGATGCGCGCCAGCAGCTCGTTGGCTGAAAACGGCTTGACCAGGTAGTCGTCGGCGCCGGCCTGCAAGCCCTCGACCTTGGCTTCTTCGCCGGCGCGCGCCGACAGCAGCATGACCGGCAGATGGCGCAGCAGCTCGCTGGCGCGCACCTTGGCGATCAGGCCGAAGCCGTCCAGGCGCGGCATCATCACGTCCGACAGCAACAGGTCGGGCGGGTCCAGCAGCGCCATTTCGTAGGCCGCCTGGCCGTCGGCCACCGCGCACACGTCGGCATGCGCTTCGAGCAGCGATTTCAGGTAGGCGCGCATGTCGTTGTTGTCGTCGGCGACCAGGATGCGCGGTCGTGCTTCAGGCTGCGCGTCAGACTGCGCGGGCGCGCTCGTGTCCGGATCCGTGTCCGGATCGGTGTCCGTTGCTGGCGGTACGCCCTCCTGCGTATCGGGCAGCCAGCGCAGCGCTTCCTCGACAAACGCCGCGCCCATGCGCTGGCGGTCGGCCATCGCCTCCGGCGCCTGCACGATGCGGTCCGGCGGCAGGTGCGCATCGCCAAACGGCAGGTCGACGTCGAAGCGCGTGCCTTCGCCAAAGGTGCTCGAGACCGCGATCGTGCCGCCGTGCAGGCGCACCAGTTCCTGGATCAGCGCCAGGCCAATGCCGGTGCCTTCATAGGTCCGGCCCGGCGCGCTCTCGATGCGGTGGAAGCGCTCGAACATGCGCGGCAGTTCGTGCTCGGGAATCCCGGTGCCGGTGTCCTGTACCGACAGCCGCGCCATGCCGGCATGTTCGCGCAGGCTCACCGTCACGCCGCCGTGCAGCGTGAACTTGAAGGCATTCGACAGCAAATTGAAGACGATCTTTTCCCACATGTCCCGGTCGACGAACACCGGCTGGGTCAGTGGCTGCAGATCGACGGTGTAATCCAGGCCACCCTTGGCCATGGCCGACTCGAACACGCCGGCCAGGTCGACCGTCAGGCGCGCCAGGTCGACCGGCATGTAGCTGGCCTGCACGCGGCCGGCTTCGATCCGCGAAAAATCGAGCAGCGAATTGACCAGCTTGAGCAGGCGCAGCGAATTGCGGTGCGTGAGTTCGATGCGCTGGCGCTGGATCGCATTCATCGACTCAGGCGCATCGGCCAGCGCATCGTCGAGCGGGCCCAGGATCAGCGTCAGCGGCGTGCGGAATTCATGCGACACGTTCGAGAAAAACGCGGTCTTGGCGCGGTCGATCTGGGCCAGTTCTTCGGCGCGGCGCTGTTCCTGCTCGTAGGCGACGACGTTGCCCACCGCGGTATTGACGGCCGCGCCCAGCAACGCATAGAAGTTGCGGTACTCGGCGTCGAGCGCGCGGCGCACGCTGACCCCGGCCACGACAAAGCCGAACAGCTCCTGCTGCCCGGGCAAGGTCAGTGGCAGCACCAGCGCCGAGCGGGGCGCGTCCTCGTAAGGCCCGCAAGCGACATCACCCAGGCGCGCGGCCACGTCGTCGGTCTGCTCTACAGTATGCGAGGTGTTACTGCGCGCAAATGGCCAGATGCTGTCGTCGAAGGCGGCTGTCAGCGGCGCCAATGGGTTGCCCGCCGCCAGGCCGGCGCTGCCACGCAGCGCCAGCGTGCCGGTCTCGGCATCGATCTGGTAGAACAGCACGAACGGCACGTCCGCCGTCATGTGCGCGCAGTGGCTTGCCAGTTGCGTGCCGATGTCACCGATCGAGCGCACGCCCGCCAGGCTGGCGGTCAGGTCGCGCAAGCTCTTGCTGCGGCGGGCGCTCAGCACCTGGGCCGTGGTTTCGGTGATCGGGTGGAACACCCCACCGACCGCGCCCGACTCGTCGCGGATCGGCGAGAACGAGAACGTCATGTTGGCTTCTTCGAGGTAGCCACTGCGGTCGAGGAACATCTGCTGGTCGCGGATGTAGGCACCGGAGCCCTGGTGGGCGAGTTCGAAGGCCTCGCCCACGACCGGCAGGGCCGAGGCCCAGACCACCTTGAATGGCGCGCCCATGGCCGCCGGATGCAGGTCGCCACAGATCGGGCGGTAGGCGTCGTTGTAGATCTGGATGTCGTCCGGGCCCCAGCAGACCAGGATCGGGAACGTCGACGACAGGCACAGGCTGACCGACGTGCGCAGACTCTGCGGCCATCCGGACGGCGCGCCGAGCGGTGTGGCCGACCAGTCCATGCTGCGGATCAGTTCACCCATCTCGCCCCCACCGGCGAGCCAGTTCAGGTCGTCATTGGTGAACAAGGCGATGGGCTGGACGACGGGCATGGGGCTGGACCTTACGGGGGAAAAAGAACGACGGCTTGGTACTGCGCGAAGGCGCGCTATCTGTTGTACAAGCTGCTTGATAGCAGGGCAACTCGCAAAACAGCCGCTATTAGACCATAACCCGTCGCCCGCTGGTTGCCGCCATGCTATTTTGCAACGCAAATCCGATCACCACAAGTCACCATGAATGAGAAACGACCAGTACAATACTGGCCATTTCTCATTCATGGGCAAGGTCGGCAGGGCGACGTGCGGCGCCCTGCCCTGATGGATCAGACCGGCGCCACCTTGGCGCGGCCGCGACCCGTCACCATCTGCACGAGACGCATGATCACGCGATACACCAGGCGCACCAGCGTCAGCGCCAGAATGGCTTCGACAAACGTCATCAGGAACGCCACCAGCGCATTGCGGTGCTCGGCGCGGCGGCCGTACTTGGCCACCATGCGATCGCGGGCGATCTCGATGCTGTCATAGAACGTTGGCACCACCAGCAGCGTCAGGATGGTCGAGGTGATCGTGCCGCCGATGATTGCAATGGCCAGTGGCTGGTAGAACTCGCCCGAGTCGCCCAGAGCCAGCGCCACCGGCAGCATGCCGGCGATCAGCGCGAAGGTAGTCATCAGGATCGGCCGCAGGCGCTTGCGCCCGGCCGCCATCAGCGCTTCTTCGCGGTCCATGCCTTCGTCCTCGAGCGCCCTGGCCGCGTCGAGCAGCAGGATCGCGTTCTTGGCCACCAGTCCC
>Ga0308169_10004555_pt1 | contig 12961 bp, 13 predicted proteins | sample PhyBR1_2_FD_202139 | JGI IMG/M metagenome (GOLD analysis project Ga0308169, IMG submission 202139) | Phyllosphere microbial communities from UC Gill Tract Community Farm, Albany, California, United States - DLSLSB.R1 | ecosystem: Host-associated > Plants > Phyllosphere > Unclassified | place...
CTGCCATTCGGCGCAATGCTGGCCGAGGCTATCGTTGTCGCAGATCCAGTGAATATCGATGGCCACACGGCTCTCCCTTGAAGAATGGCGCGCAGTATATATCGCTAAAGGGACTTGCGAGCATTCGCAGTGCACGGCAACCATGAAAACTCAGACAGTAGATGAAGAATAGTCCGACAGGCGGGAGTTATCCTCTCTTACGCAGCACGTAGACCCGCCACAGGTTTGAGCCTGGCATGAATTCCTGATGATTCAGGACCTTGAAGCCCGCCTGGCGAAACTCGTCCTCTACTGCAGTACGAGAACTGACAGAGACAATCACCGTGTCACGGCTGACCCGGTGAAACTCGCGCAGCAACGCCAGTCGCCCTTCGCTGCTGGGCACATGGCGAAACAATTCCAGGCAGAAAATACAGTCCACTGCATTGGCCGACAAGCCGATGGAAAACGCCGAACCCTGGAAGGTCTTGACGCGCTTGAGCAAGGACGCCGGGTGGTGAGTGCGGGCGTGGTCGAGCATGTCCTGAGAGTTGTCCGACGCCAGGATCACCCGGTTGATATGTTCGGCCAATACCGGCCAAAAGCGCCCCGAACCACAGGCCAGGTCGAGCACCAGCCCAGGTTCGCCGGCGACTTTCAGCGCCTGGCGCACCAGCCACTCGTCGCGCCACGACGCCAGGCGGCGCCGCAACCCGGGCGGACGCGTTTCGCCGCAGATCCTGGCGTGCTCACGGTCACAGCGCTCGGCGTATTCGATCTCGATGGAGGAAGGTGGCTGTGACGACATCGCGGGCTCATAGAGGTGGAACGGCAGTGAACGACCTTGATTGGCAGCTTAACCACTGCAATGTCAAAAAAAGGTCGAAAGGTGACTGCCGCTCGCCCGATCACGCCTGATGCAAATACCAGCGCCAATCCTGCTCGCCCACCTCGCCCATGAACTGCCGGTATTCGGCGCGTTTGACCGCCAGGTACACACCGAGGAACTCACTGCCGAAGGCCTCTCGTGCCCAGCTCGATTCTTCGAGGGCGCGCAGGGTGGTCAACCAGTCAGTGGGCAGCAATTCCTTGGCCTGGGCGTAACCATTGCCTTCTACCGGGGCGCCGGGGTCGCGCTGTTCACGGATGCCCCGGTGAATTCCAGCCAGGATCGCGGCGGCTGCCAGGTAAGGATTGGCATCGGCACCGCAGATGCGATGTTCGATATGCCGCGAAGGGGCCGGCCCGCCCGGCACGCGCAGGCTGACGGTGCGGTTGTCCACGCCCCAGGTGGCGGCCAACGGTGCGTAGCTGTTGGTCTGGAAGCGACGGTAGGAGTTGGCGTTGGGGCAGAACATCAGCAGCGAGTCGAGCAAAGTGCTGAGCATGCCGCCCACTGCCTGGCGCAACAGCGGCGTGCCGTCGGTGGCCTCGCTGGCGAACAGGTTGTTGCCCTCGGCATCCGCCAGGCTCACGTGCATGTGCATGCCGGTGCCGGCCAGGTCGTCGAACGGCTTGGCCATGAAGCAGGCGCTCATTCCGTGCTTGTGCGCCACGCCCTTGACCAGGCGTTTGTAGCGCACGGCTTCATCCATGGCTTGCAAGGCGTCGCGGCGATGCTCCAGGGTGATTTCCACCTGGCCCGGCGCGTATTCGGAAATCGCCGTGCGCGCGGGAATGCCCTGCAGTTTGCAGGCGCTGTAGAGGTCGGCGAGGAACGGTTCGATCTGCTCCAGCTCGCGCAGGCCGTAGACCTGGGTCGAGCGCGGGCGCCCACCATCCACATCCCGTGCCGGTTGCGGGCGACCGTTGCTGTCGGACTTCTGGTCGAGCAGGTAGAACTCCAGTTCCGCCGCCATCACGGGGTAATAACCGTCGGCCTTGAGGCCGTCGATCACCTTGGCGAGCAAATGCCGGGGATCGGCCACGGTGGCGGGCAGGCCTTCGGTGGGGTGCATGCTGACTTGCACGGCGGCGGTGGGGATCAGGCGCCACGGCATGCGTTGCAAACTGCCGCTGATCGGGTAGGCGCGGCAGTCGATGTCACCCACTTCCCAGACCAGGCCGGAGTTTTCCACGTCGTCGCCGTTGATGGTCAAGCCAAGGATGGTGCTGGGCAGCGGCCGGCCGCTTTCATACACCGCCAGCAGTTCATCGCGATGCAACAACTTGCCACGCGGCACGCCGTTATTGTCGAGGATAAACAGCTCGAACATCTCGATGTCCGGGTGTTGCTCAAGGAAAGACTGGGCTTCGTGCAGGCAGGCAAAAACACTCATGGGCATTCTCATACGTATGTGTCGGGCAGGCGCACAGGTGCACGCCATCCAGGGCTTGGGTCAACGTAGGAATGAGGTATCTGGTGGGCGTGCGTGTCGGCAGTGAAACAGGGCCCAGAATGCGAGATCGGACGGCAGTGTCGCGGGGTGGGTGTCGGAAGAGCCGTCCATGCGGGGATCACAGTGCTAGAGATAACCGCCAGCGTCACACGCCTGCATAGGGGGTTAAATTCAGGGTTGACGGAGTTTGGTTGCAACTTGGCTAAACATTCGTCGCGCCTTGCCACCTTGTCCGGTGCTGGAAATAATGAGCGCCCTGCCCATGCCCCAAGGACTCGACCGCATGAAAGTTCCCTTTGCCCTGTGTGTACTCGGCCTGGCAACCAGCGCCCTGGCTGACACCGCCCCCTCGCGCCTTGACCAGGTGCTTGAAAGGGGCACGCTCACGGTCTGCACCACCGGCGACTACAAGCCCTATACCTCCCTGCGTGCCGACGGCCGTTATGAAGGCATCGACATTGCCATGGCCGAATCCCTGGCCAAGAGCCTCAACGCCAAGATCCACTGGGTGCCCACTACTTGGAAAACGCTGATGCCGGACTTCCTGGCCCAGCGCTGTGATATTGCCGTGGGCGGGATTTCGGTATCCCTGGAGCGCCAGAAAAAGGCGTTCTTCAGCCAGGCCTTGGGCGTCGACGGCAAGATTCCGCTGGTGCGTTGCGCAGACGTGCAGCGTTACCAGACCGTCGAGCAGATCAACCAGCCCCAAGTGCGGGTGATCGAGCCGGCGGGCGGCACCAACGAAGTGTTCGCCCGCGCTCATCTGGGCCAGGCGCAAATCCGTCTGCATGACAACGTGACCATCTTTGACGAATTGCTGGCGGGCAAGGCCGACGTGATGATTACCGACGCCAGCGAAGCGCGTTACCAGCAAAAGCTCAAGCCCGGGCTGTGTGCGGTCAACCCGGAACGGCAGATGCAGTACAGCGAAAAAGCCTTCTTGCTGCCTCGCGATGATGTGGCGTGGAAAAGCTATGTCGACCAGTGGCTGCACCTGAGCGTCGCCACCGGCGTCTATGACGGCATCGTCAATCAATGGCTGGCGGCGCCTTGAGCGCTGGGCGTCTACGCTGTGTGCACACCAACAATAACGAGGGATGGGCCATGAAGGGACTGCTCCGACTCACTTGGCTGCTGCTGTTGTGTTTCAGCCAAGTGCACGCCGCCACGACTCAGGACGAGGACGCGCAGGCGGCCAAGGCGCTGCTGGAAAAAGCCTTGGCTTACTACCAGAGCAACGGCGACAAGGCCTTTGCCGCCTTCAGCCGGCAAGGCGAGTTCATCGACCAGGATCGCTACGTGTTCGTGGTCGACACCAAAGGCGTGCTGCTGGCCAGTGGCGGGCCCTCCTCCGCCCTGATCGGCCGCGATGTGTCCGAAGTGCTGGGCCCGGATTTGCGCCAGTCCTTCAAGGATGCACTCAATCGTGCGGAAGGCCAGGGCATCCAGCAGGCTGATTACCGCTGGCAGAACTGGAACGACGGCAAGGTCGAGCATAAGCACGTGTTTTATCAGCGCGTGGGTGATCGCATCCTGGCGGTGGGTTATTACCTGCCCCGGGCCACGCCGGAACAGGCCAGGGCCTTGCGCAACAAGGCAGTGAACGCGTTGCTCAAGGATGAAGCCGGCACGCTCAAGGCCATCAACTCACTGCAGGGTGGGTTCCTGCAGGATGACCTCTATGTGTTTGTGGTGGACCTCGATACCCGGCGCTACGTGGCCCATGGCACTAATCTGCGGTTGGTCAACACGGACTTCAGCAAGATCAAGGACCCGGATGGCAAGCCCGTGGGAGAGCCGATCCTGAAGTTGATGGCCGAGCAGGATCAGGGGGAATACAAATACCGGTGGAAGAATCCGGTGACCGATAAGGTTGAGAATAAGCATGCTTATGTGCGCAAGGCTGGGCATTTCATGGTGGCGGTCGGGTACTACAGTCCTTGATGGAGCGTTGAGATACGATTTGCTATGGGGGGTTGTTTACCGATGTAACCGTAACCCCCGCGATCCGACTGTGGGAGCGGGCTTGCCCACGAAGGCGCCCTGACAGCCAACCACTATCTGCCTGTCACCCCGCGCTCCAACTGTGGGAGCGGGCTTGCCCGCGAAGGCGCCCTGACAGCCAACCACTATCTACCTGTCACCCCGCGATCCAACTGTGGGAGCGGGCTTGCCCGCGAAGGCGGCCCCGCAGCCAACCACCCTCTAACTGTAACCCCGCGCTCCAACTGTGGGAGCGGGCTTGCCCGCGAAGGCGCCCTGACAGCCAACCACTATCTGCCTGTCACCCCGCGATCCAACTGTGGGAGCGGGCTTGCCCGCGAAGGCGCCCTGACAGCCAACCACTATCTGCCTGTCACCCCGCGATCCAACTGTGGGAGCGGGCTTGCCCGCGAAGGCGCCCTGACAGCCGACCTGGATGTTGGATCAGACCGGGTACATATCCGTTATTTAGGCAACGGCTGCTATGGGTTCCGCCCTTACGGCGGGTCACTTTTGGAAAAGAGCCCCAAAAGTAACCAAAAGGGCTCTTGCCCCAACACTCGGCACCTCGCCTAGGCTCGGTGTGCCCGTAATCCGACAGTGATTTGGGGGGCCGCCGCCACGCGCCCTCCATGGCGCGGGGCGGCTAAACCGGCATCCCTGCCGGTTTGCCCCCCAAATCCCTGTCGAATTCCGGCCAGCGTGTTTGATGGGGCGCCTGAGATCAAAAGCACGATCAAAAGCAGGATCAAGAGCAACAGCGGCTCGCTTCGCATCGTGGTGTGGTTGTGGGTGCGGGTGCGGGTGCGGGTGCGGTTGGTTGCCACAACGCTGTTTAGATTCCTACTGGGCCGCCGGGCAGTTTAGTTGGCTTTGTCTTCGCGGCCGCGCAGCACTCGGTTTGGCATTGCGATTGCTGCCGCGAGCCCCAGCAGCGACACGGCTGCACTGACCATCAGCAAATGCCGGAACGTCACTGCCAATTCGCTGCGCAGGGCGTCCTGCGCCGGGCCGGGTGCGGCGTTGAGGCCGTCGAGCAGTACGTTGCCAGAGCTGCCTTCGGCCGCCAGTGCGCCGCTGGCCAGGTGGGCGAAATTTGAATCCTGCAGCAACGCCAGCAACAACGCCGACATGCATGCCACGCCTACTGCGCCGCCCAAGGAGCGGAACAGGTTGGTGGTGCTGGTAGCGACGCCGATGTCGCGTTGTTCCACCGAGTTCTGTGTGCCCACCAGCGAGGTGGGGAATTGCATGCCCGCAGCGATCCCGGCCAGCAGCATGAACATTGCCGTCAGCCCCACCGCCTGGGGGGCGCTCAAGGCCATGCCGAGGATCGCAAACGGGCTGAGCAGCGCGCCGCTGAGGATCATCGGTTTGTAACGTCCGGTCACTGACGTCATGCGCCCGGCAAAATAGGCGCCCATCGGCAAGCCCATGGCCAGCGGCAGCAGGTGCAGGGCCGCGCTGTCGGCCCCGGAGCCGGTCACCGTCTGATAACGCAGCGGCATCAGCACCGTCAGGGAAATCGCCTGGAAACTGGTGAAGAAGATCGTGCACCAGCACAACACCGCATTGCGGTTGGCGAACAAATGCATTGGCAGCAAAGGCTCGCGCGCACGCCGCTCGTGCCAGACAAACAGCGTCAATGCCACCAGCGCGCACACCAGCAGGCCCAGCACTTCGTCGTCGCGCCAATGATGGCCCTGGCCGATTTCGGTGATGCCCAGCAGCAAGGCCGTCAGCCCGACAATCATCAACAGGGTGCCGAGGTAATCGATGATCGGCTTGCGCTGCGGCACCGGCAGCCCGACCAGGGTGCGATGGGCCACGTACCAGGCGCCGGCGCCCAAGGGCAGGTTGATCAGGAACACCCAGCGCCACGACAGGTACTCGGTCATGTAGCCGCCTGGCTCACCGAGATCATGCCGCCGGCGCCGATGCCCTGGAGGATCCGCGCCAGCACCAGTTGCTCCATGTTGTTTGCCATGCCGCAGAACAGCGAGGCCAGGGTAAACAGGCCCATGCCGATCAGCATCATCGGCCGCCGCCCGTACAGGTCACCGAGCTTGCCATAGATCGGCACCGCCACGGTCATCGCCACCATGTAGCCAGAGATGACCCAGGCCAGCAGGTTGACGTCATGAAACTGCGCGGAAATAGCCGGCATGGACACAGCGACAATGGTCTGGTCCAGGGCCCCCAGGAAGATCGCCATCATCAGCGAGGCGAGGATGCTGCGCACGGCGGGCAGCGGCGGAACGGGCTGGTTGAGGTGCGTCACGGCAGAACCTTCGAGCAGGGCCCGCAGGAAAAGGCAGCCCGCGGGAATGCTCGATACGATAGCAGGCTATTCGATAGCTTCGTAAGGAAGTCCGACGTAATTTTCTGCGATGGTCTTGCGCCCCGCCTCGGAGTGGATGAAGTACTCGAGCTCACTCTCGGCGATACGCTGGCTGAACCCGTCCGCCTCGGGAAACTGATGCAGCATGGAGGTCATCCACCACGAAAACCGTTCGGCCTTCCACACCCGCCGCAGGCAGATGGCGGAGTAGCGTTCCAGCAAGTCCACCCGCCCCTCGCGGTAGACCTTGAGCAGGATCCGATACAGCGTGCTCACATCACTGGCTGCGAGGTTCAAGCCCTTGGCCCCCGTGGGCGGCACGATATGTGCCGCGTCCCCCAGCAGGAACAGGCGTCCGTACTGCATCGGTTCCACCACAAAACTGCGCAGCGGCGCGATGCTTTTCTCGATCGAGGGGCCGGTCACCAGGTGTTCGGCGAGATGGCTGGGCAGGCGTGTTTTCAGTTCGTCCCAAAAGCGTGCATCGGACCATTCATCAATAGGTTCGTCCACCGGCACTTGCAGGTAATAACGGCTGCGCGTGGGTGAACGCATGCTGCACAGGGCAAAGCCACGCGGGTGCTTGGCGTACACCAGTTCAGCGTGCACTGGTGGCGTGTCGGCGAGGATGCCCAGCCAGCCGAATGGGTAGACCCGCTCGAAGACCTTGAGTGAATCCGCCGGGATCGATTGGCGTGCAACGCCGTGGAAACCATCGCACCCGGCGATGTAGTCGCACTCCAGGCGAAAAGCTTCGCCCTGATGCTCGAACGTGAGCCAGGGCTGATCACTTTTGAGCCCGTGGGGCTGAACGTTGCGGGCTTCGTACAGGGTGATGGCGCCAGCGGCAGTGCGGGCAGCCATGAGGTCGCGGGTGACTTCGGTCTGGCCGTAGATCATCACCGACTGACCACCGGTGAGCGCCTTGAGGTCGATGTGGGTCAGTTGATCATTGAGCGCCAACTCGAAGCCATCGTGCACCAGTCCTTCGTTGTCCATGCGCTGGCTGACGCCCGCCTGCCTCAGCAGGTCGACCATGCCTTGTTCCAGCACCCCGGCACGGATGCGGCCTTGCACGTAATCAGCGCTCTGGCGCTCTAGGATGAGGGTCTCGATACCGGCGTCGTGCAACAGTTGGCCGAGCAACAGCCCCGCGGGACCGGCGCCGATAATGGCGACTTGGGTGTTCAACGTTTTCATTATTTTTATCGCCCGCAAGCTCCACCCGAACGGATAGGGTGAAAGAGTGGTCATTGGTCTTGTAGCTGACATTTTTCACTTGAGTGGCCGGCATAAGAAGGTGAAAACTGAGACAAAGCCTGCGCTTTTTGCCAATCGGGGCGATTACCGCACCACTCTCCTGAGTATCGGATTGAAACCATGACCAAAACCGCGATTCCGGTCTTCAAGCTTTACGGGGAACACCAGCAATGGCCGACCCCCGATTTGTTGCACTGCGAAACTATTTCCCGACGCAGCCGGGAATACCAGTGGGAAATCCAACCCCACCGGCACGCGGATCTGTGCCAGTTACTGTACGTGCACAAGGGCCAGGCACAGTTGGAAATCGAAGGCCAGCGCTCCACGCTGAATGAAGCGACCTTGCAGGTGTTGCCACCCCTGTGTGTGCACGGGTTTCATTTTTCCGAGGATGTCGAAGGCTACGTGGTAACGCTGGCGGCGCCGCTGGTCAGCCACTTGCAAGCCCAGTTGGGCACCACGGTAGAGGGCTTGCACGCGCTGGGCTGCTATACAGCGGGCAAGGACAGTGACTACCTCAACAGCCTGTTTGTGCGCTTGCAGGAAGAGTACGCCGACGAACAACCGGCGCGGGACATGATGATGCATGCACTGGTGAGCGTGCTGCTGGTCTGGATCAGCCGCCAGGCCATCCAGCGTCGCCACCCACGGGCCCCCAGGGGTCAGGAATACTTCCGGCGCTTTACCCAACTGGTCGAGCAACACTACCGCGAGCATCCGAAGATCGAGGACCTGGCCCACAAACTGGGCATCTCGGTCTCGCACCTGAACGGGACATGTCGGGAATTGGGGGGGCAGCCGGCGCTGCAGATCATGCACGACCGCCAGCTGCTGGAGGCCAAGCGGCTGCTGACCTACACCAGCATGACCATCAATGAAATGTCGGAGGTATTGGGTTTTTCCGACCCGACCAACTTCTCTCGGCTGTTCCGCCGCCGGGTCGGGTTCTCACCCAAGGCGTTTCGCGAACAACTGAAGAGCGAAACGCCTCAGCCCTGAATGTGGCAGCAGGCTCTTAGCGCAGGGCGCTGAAGCTGCCGGTGTGCGGAACGCATTGGTCCTGATGGCAGCTGATCGCAAAGGTTGGCTGCATTCGGGTCTGCTCCACGCGGTAGGCGGCAGTTGCGTAAAGCGCGCTGGCGATGGCGCACAGGCTGAAAATCATCAGGTACTTTCTGGTTTTGATGCTCATGGCACAGACCTCTGAGCGGATCTACACGGTGCTATCCAAAGCATAGGTCAACCAGCGCGAGTTGCCATTATTGGGCGCCATTCAACACATTTATGTCGGGTTCAAAGACCGATATCCCAGACGGGTTCTTCCGGGAACCGCAGCACCAGGAAATCAAGCAGACTGCGCAGCGCCAACGGCATGTGCTTGCGCGAGGCATACACCGCGTAGACATTCATTTGCTGGGGCTCGGCCTTGGGCAGCAAACGGATCAGTTCGCCGCTGCGGATGTAATCCCCCGCCTGATAACTGGGCAACCGTGCCACCCCGGCCCCCGCCAGCGTCACCCGCAACAAGGTCGTCGCTTCATTGGCGGTGATATTGCCCTGCACCCCCACGGACACCGGCTCGCCGTTTTCGGTGAAATGCCACAGGCTTTTGCCGAAGTAAGAGTGCGTCAGGCAATTGTGTCCAGCCAGGTCGTGCACCTGGCGTGGCTGCGGGTGCTCCAGCAGGTACGCCGGCGACGCGCAGATCACCGAACGACAAAGCGTCAGCTTGCGTGCGATCAGGTTGGGGTCAAGTTCAAAACTGGTGCGGATTGCCAGGTCGATACGCTCATCCACCAGGTTCACCGTGCGGTCGAGCATCTGCAGATCGATGCTGACCAACGGAAAACGCTTCACGTACTCGGCCACGGCATCCGCCAGCTGCGCCTGGCCGAATGAGCTGCTGACACTCAGCCGCAACTGGCCGCGTGGCGCCTCGTCCGGCTCACTGACGGCCGCCTGCATGTCACTGCACAGCTCCAGCATCTGCCGGCAGCGGGGCAGCATTTCACTACCGGCGGCGGTGAGGCTGAGCTTGCGCGTGGTGCGATGCATCAGGCGCGCGCCGACCCAATCCTCGAGCTCGGCCAGGTACCGCGAGACCACCGGTCGTGACAGCTCCAGTTGATCCGCAGCGGCCGACTGGCTGCCCAGGTCGACTACCGTCACAAACACTCGCATTGCTTGAAGACGATCCATGATTTGCCCGCTTTTAGAAACAAACTATGTCCAAGCATGGCATTTTTTGTTGTGTTTGGTGCAACTAAGCTCTGTGCATCACTTACCTCCTGCTGGAGCTGCACATGATCTCGACGCTCAAACGATTGGCCATCGCCACGGCTGCCCTGGCCTTCGCCGCCCATGCCGCGGCCGCCGACCTGAAGCTGGACGCCTACAACCCCGGCACCTCGGCGATGATGCCCGTGAGCTCGGTGCTGGTCAGCGGCGAGAAAGACCTCATCCTGGTGAACGCCCAATTCGGCAAGTCCCAAGCCGAGCAGCTTGTGGCAAAGATTCGCGCCAGCGGCAAGCATTTGACCACCATCTATGTCAGCGACGGCGACCCTGACTTCTACTTCGGCCTCGACACCCTGACGGCCGCTTTCCCCGACGCGAAGGTACTGGCAACCCAGCCCGTGGTGAACCACATCAAGGCCTCCATTGAGCAAAAAATCGCGTTCTGGAGCCCGAAGCTGGGGGCAGACAAGCCAAGCAAAGCCATCATCCCGCAAGTGCTGAAAGGCCATACCCTGACCCTCGAAGGCAAGACGCTGGAAGTGATCGGCCTGGACGGCGCGCAACCGGACCGCACCTTTGTGTGGATTCCATCGATCAAGGCCGTGGTCGGGGGCGTCGTCGTCTTTGAAAACACCCACGTCTGGATGGCCGATACGCAAACCGCGAAGTCCCACACCGACTGGCTGGCCACCTTGCAACGCATCCAGGACCTGAAACCGTCCACCGTGATTCCGGGCCACTACCTGGGTACGCCCACCGTGCAGTCCGTGGCCTTTACCGCCGACTACATCAAGGCTTTCGATATCGAGACCGCCAAGGCCAAGGACTCGACTGCACTGATCGCGGCGATGAAAAAGCGTTACCCGAACCTTGAAGACGAAAGCAGCCTGGAACTGAGCGCCAAAGTCGCCAAGGGCGAAATGAAGTGGTGATGGGTTTTAACCCTTAACGTACTGGAGAACGTCATGAGCAAGATCGCAATCATTGGGGCCACCGGCCGTGCCGGTAGCCAACTGCTGGAAGAAGCCTTGCGCCGTGGGCATAGCGTCGTGGCCATTGCGCGCAATACCGACCCATTGGCCGTGCGCCCGGGCGTCACCGTGAAGCAAGTTGATGCACTGGATGCCGACGCCCTGCAACAGGCCATCAGCGGCAGCGACGTGGTGATCAGCGCGGCGCACTTTGCCACCCTGCCCGCCAGTGCCGTGATCGAGCCCGTGAAGAAAGCCGGGGTGAAGCGCTTGCTGGTAGTGGGCGGGGCCGGTTCACTGCTGCTGCCGGGTGGCGGTCGGGTGATCGACAGCGAAGGTTTCCCGGCTGAGTACAAGGCCGAAGCCAGCGCAGGCGCAGCGTTTCTCGACACGTTGCGTCAGGAAAAAGCATTGGATTGGACCTTCCTGTCGCCATCGGCGGAGTTCGTTGAAACCGAACGTACCGGCACATTCCGTGTGGGCCAGAATGATCTGCTGGTGAGCAGCGAAGGCCGTAGCTGGATCAGCTTTGCCGACTACGCCATCGCCCTGATCGACGAAGTTGAATCGCCGAAACACTCGCGCCAACGCTTCACCGTGGGTTACTGACCCGACACGGTTAAAACGGTGGGAGCTGGCCAGCCAGCCCCCACGGTTGATCTTCAGCGCTACGAATGTCGTGCCTGGCTGACCAACCAATCCATCAGTGCCTCAAGCCCCGCCGAAGGCTCGGTGCCCGGCGGATACACCAGGTAATACCCCATCCCCGTCGGCACCCGCAGTTCAAACGGCGTCGCCAACCGCCCTGCCTTCAAATCCTCGCCAATCAACGCACTGTCGCCAATCGCCACGCCGGAACCTTGGGACGCTACCGTCATGGCCAGATCCAGCGTTTCAAAATGATGCCCCTGGCTCAAATTGCTCAGCCGCGTACTCGCCGCCTTCAGCCACAGCGCCCAGTCCCGCTCGTCCCGCGTGGGGTGCAGCAGTACCTGTTGCTGCAGGTCTGCCGGGGTGTGCAACCTCCCGAGCAAGGCCGGCGCGCAGACCGGGGTGAGCTGTTCATCGAACAGGTGCCGCGCCTCGGCCGACTGCTCGGCGATAGGCGCATAGATCACTGCAGCGTCGAATTGCTCACGGCGAAAGTCCACGGTGTAGGCCACCGTGGTGGTGAGTTCCACCGGCACGTCCGGGCGCTCTTTCTGCCATTGCATCAGGCGCGGTAGCAGCCAGCGCATCACGCAGGTGGAGGCCTTGAGTTGCAGGGTCTGGCGGCGACTGCCGATCTGCTCGACCGCCTCGCCGAGCAGGCCGAACACCTGTTGCGCGCGCAGCGACCATTCGCGGCCTTCTTCGGTCAGGCTCAAGCCCCGCGCCTGGCGTTGGAACAGCGCGTAGCCCAGGTGGCTTTCCAGCCCGGCAACCTGCCGGCTCACCGCGCCCTGGGTGATGTGCAATTGCTCGGCGGCACGCGTGAAGTTGCAGCACTGGGCCGTGACCCAGAAGGTGTGCAACGCAGGCAGCGGCGGGAGGCGTTTCATGAGGGCTGAGCCATGACGTGAGGACATGGCTAGTATGACTTTTTATCGATTGTTGCCGCTACGGGCCAGCCGGTCCAATAACGCCCTACCTCAACAATAAGAGCGACATCTATGGCGACCTGCGGCGAAGTATTGGTCAACCTCCTGGAAGGCTACGGCGTGGACCAGGTGTTCGGCATCCCCGGCGTACACACCGTGGAGCTGTACCGCGGCCTGGCCCGCTCCAGCATCCGTCACGTCACCCCGCGCCACGAACAGGGCGCCGGCTTCATGGCCGACGGTTACGCGCGCACCCGCGGCAAGCCTGGC
>Ga0308169_10004556_pt1 | contig 12960 bp, 9 predicted proteins | sample PhyBR1_2_FD_202139 | JGI IMG/M metagenome (GOLD analysis project Ga0308169, IMG submission 202139) | Phyllosphere microbial communities from UC Gill Tract Community Farm, Albany, California, United States - DLSLSB.R1 | ecosystem: Host-associated > Plants > Phyllosphere > Unclassified | place...
TCTTAGGACGGTCTGGCGGCGCCGCCGGAACGGCGCCTGCCCCTACAAATACGGTATGGGCTATAGCTACATGCTACGCGCGGCAGTCCTGTAGCTCTAACTCCTGGCGTAACCGTCAAAGCACTCCCGTTGTTCCCTGGGAGCGGGCCCGCCGGCGCCGCATGATCACGGGACGCTAATGCCCGCCTCCCAGGCCCTCGCTGTCCAACCGCGCGAGCATGAGCGCCTCGGCAAGAACGGCGTTCCGGAAGTCGCCGATGTGCAGGGACTCATTGGCGCTGTGGGCCCGTGAATCGGGATCCTCCACTCCCGTTACCAGGATCTGCGCGGCGGGATAAAGCTCCGTCAGGTCCGCGATGAACGGGATGGAACCGCCGATCCCGGTTTCGACGGCGGGAACTCCCCACGCCTCCCCCAGGGCGCACATGGCTAGAGATGCAGCCGGCGAGGAGGTGTCAGTCCGGAACGGATTGCCGGCTTCGCCCGGAGTGAAGACAACCTTCGCCCCGAACGGCGCATTGGCCTCCACATGGCGGCGGACTGCGTCCATGGCGTCTCCGGGAACCTGGCCCGGCGCCAGCCGCAGGCTGAACTTGGCCCGGGCGCGCGGGAGGAGGGTATTGGAGGCCACCTCCACGGCCGGCGCGTCGAAGCCGATGATTGACAGGGCGGGCTTGGTCCACAGCCTCGAGGCGATACTTCCGGACCCCGCCAGGCGGACGCCGTCAAGCACGGACGCATCGGCCCGGTAGTCTGCCTCCGGCATCTCCACTGCAGCTGTGTCGCTGGACACCAGGCCCTCGATGGCCACATTTCCGTCGTCGTCGTGAAGCGTGGCGATCAGGCGGGACAGCAGTGTAGGCGCGTCCAGGACAGGCCCGCCGTACATGCCCGAGTGCACTGCATGTTCCAGGACCTGCACTTCAAGGGTGCCGTCCACCAGGCCCCGGAGGCTGGTGGTGAGGGCAGGGACCCCAACTTTCCAGTTGCTGGAGTCGGCCACCACTATGACGTCGGCCCGCAACAGTTCACGGTTCGCCTCCAGGAACGAACGGAATGTGGGTGATCCCGCTTCTTCCTCGCCCTCGATAAAGAACGTCACCCCCAGTCCAAGGGATTCGGCAAGGACCTCGGAAACAGCCGTGTAAGCCGCAATGTGGGTCATGATCCCGGCTTTGTCATCAGCGGCGCCCCGCCCGTAGAGCCGGCCGTCCTTTTCGACGGCGGTGAACGGCTCCGTTTCCCACAGGGACTCATCGCCCACTGGCTGGACGTCATGGTGGGCGTACAGCAGGACGGTCGGCTTTCCTTCCGCGGCAGGACGGCGGGCGACGACGGCCGGGCCGCCGGGAGTGCCGTCTGCTTTGTTCACCGACAGCACCTGGACCTCACCCAGGCCGGCGCTCCGGAGGAGTTCCGCGACGGCCTCGGCGCTGCGCTCCAATGGCGTGCGGTCGAAGCTGGGCCAGGCAATTCCGGGGATGGCAACAAGCTCCTTGAGCCGTGCCAAGGTCCGGTCGAAGGAACGGTCAACGGCAGAACGGAGATCTTCCGTCCTTACGTTGCCGGCAGGGCCGGATTCCGGGATGTCTGTGGTGCTGCGCGGGGTGGCCGCGGATGATGAGGTCATGGCAAAAACATTACCCCCGTCACATTCTGCCCCGGGTCAGGGCAGACATTGGGGGCAGGCGGTAGGCGCCCTGCTGCAAGGTATTCTGGTCAGGTGTTCGGACGTAGAAAAGAAGCGCCCACGGCGCAGCAAACCATAGACCAGCAGGCAGCGGAAGCGGCAGCGCAGCAGAACAGTGTGGTGGGCAAGGGCGCCCCTACCCCCACACGGAAGGCCCAGGAGGCTGCCCGCAAACGCCCACTGGTCCCCGAGGACCGCAAGGCGTCCAAGGCCGCCGAACGCCAGGCCGTCCAGGACCAGCGGTCGAAGATGCGCCGCGCCCTGGACACCGGTGACGAAAAGTTCCTCCCGCTGCGTGACAAGGGCCCGCAGAAGCGGTTCGCCCGGGACTTTGTGGACGCCCGCTTCAACCTGGGCGAGTACCTGATGTTCGGCGCACTGGTCTTCGTGCTCGTGTCCCTGGTGGTTCCGGCCTCCAGCGACATGATGATCTACGTCCTGGGCGCATTCTGGGTGATGTTCCTGGCTGTGTTCGTGGACGTCTTCATCCTTTCCCGGAAGCTCCGCAAGCGGCTGGCCGAAAAGTTTGGCTCGGTGGAGGGCGGTACCGTCTGGTACGGCTCCATGCGCTCCCTGCAGTTCCGCAAGCTGCGGCTGCCCAAGCCCCAGGTCCAGCGCGGGCAGTACCCCGCCTGAGCCGGCATCGACTTCAAGCACAGAAAACCCCCGGCGGGATCCCGCCGGGGGTTTTCTGTGTCTCAAGCCTTGGTATGCCACCAGTGTCAGGAGCGGCGGTTCCTCGCCAACTGCCTGTTCATGCGCGCCGCCCAGAACGGGCCTTCATAAAGGAAAGCGGTGTAGCCCTGCACGAGGGTGGCGCCAGCGTCGAGCCTTTCCTGGACGTCCCGGGCCGACTCCACACCGCCCACCGCCACCAGGGTCAACGCGTCTCCCGTAGCCTGCTTGAGCCGCTTCAGCACCTCAAGGGAGCGCTTTTTCAGCGGCGCGCCGGACAACCCGCCCGTGCCGCATTTCTCCACCGCGTCGGCCGGCGAGGACAGTCCTGTCCGGGCGATGGTGGTGTTGGTGGCGATGATGCCGTCCAACTTCAGGTCAAGCGCCAGGCGTGCCACGTCGTCGATGTCTTCGTCGCTGAGGTCCGGTGCGATCTTTACCAGCAGGGGCACGTGGCGGCCGGCCGCACGGTCGGCTTCCTGCCCGACGGCGGTAAGGAGCGGGCGGAGAGTTTCCACATCCTGGAGCAGCCGCAGCCCCGGGGTGTTGGGGGAACTGACGTTCACCACGAGGTAGTCCGCGGCAGGTGCCAGGCTGCGGGCACTCACCAGGTAATCGTCCACGGCGTCCGCCAGCTCCACCACCTTCGTCTTGCCGATGTTGACGCCAATGACCGGACGCACCCCCGGGTAGCGACGCTGAAGTGCTGCGCGGGCAGCCTTCAACCGCGGGGCCACGGCCGAGGCGCCGTCGTTATTGAAACCCATCCGGTTGATGACTGCCCGGTCCTGGACCAGTCGGAACAGCCGTGGCTTGTCGTTGCCGGGCTGGGCCTGGCCGGTGATGGTGCCCACCTCCACGTGGCCGAAGCCCAACTCAGTGAGGGCCTCGATGCCGTGTCCTTCCTTGTCGAAGCCGGCAGCCAGCCCGAATGGCGAGGGGAAGGTGACGCCAAAGGCGGTGGTCTGCAGCGAGGGAGCCGGAGCGGCCAGCTTCTGCAGGAGCCTGCCCGCGCCTGACGCATGCGCGAGCCGGATGCCCTGGAACCCGATTTTGTGGGCGCGCTCGGCGTCCATCCATGAAAAGGCAAGCTTGAAGAAAGTGGGATAAACGCGCATGCCTCCAGTTTCCCGTCTCTTGGGGCGCCGCACCAAAACGGTGAAGCCGCTGCGCGCACCGGCACGACCATGGGCCGGTTTAGCATGAGGGCATGCAGTGGCAGCAGGACATCCTGGGCGGGGACTTCGAATCCCACTCCTTTGTAGCCGCCGGACCTGACGGCGTGGAACGGACGGCCACCCTGGTGCGGCTCCGGCCTGGCCCGGAAAGCGGCCCTGCCGGTGGCAAGCGGCGGGCGGTGCTCTTCCTGCATGGCTGGAGTGACTACTTCTTCAACGCAGACCTGGCACGGTTCTGGGTTGACGCCGGCTACGACTTCTACGCCCTGGACATGCACAATCACGGACGCAGCCTGCGTCCCGAATCACCGGGCGGATACGTTGGCGACCTCGCTGCCTATGATGCCGAAATCGAGGAAGCAGTCCGGATCATCGGACGTGAGGGGGCGCCGGGACCCCTGGCGCTGATGGGGCATTCCACCGGCGGACTGGTGGCAGCGCTCTGGACGAGCCGCCACCCGGAGGCGGTTTCCCTCCTGGTCCTCAACAGTCCGTGGCTCGAAATGCACGGCAGCTCGCTGGTGCGGCGAGCCGCTTCCGGCATGGTGCGCCCGGTGGCCCGCTTCCGGCCCCAAACAGTCCTCCGCCTGCCCGAGCGCGGCCACTACTGGCGCACCATCAGCAGCGCCGCCGACGGCGAATGGCCCCTTGATGAACGGTACCGGCCACGGATGGCCTTTCCCGTGCGGGCCGGCTGGCTGAAGGCAGTGCTCGCCGGGCATGCACGGGTGGCGCGCGGCCTTGGCATCGACGCCCCGGTCCTGGTCCTGCTTTCCAAGGGCAGCGCCAATGGGCTGCTGTGGTCCGAGGAAATGCGCCGGACGGATGCTGTCCTGGACGTCAACACCATCAGCGCCCGGGCGCTCGGCCTTGGGCGCACGGTGACCGTCGAGCGGATCGACGGCGCCCTGCACGATGTGTTCCTCTCCCCCGGCCCGGTCAGGGCTGACGCCTACGCCCGGCTGTCCCGCTGGTTGCGGGCGTACGGGTGAGGTTACTGCGGGGGAAGATCCTGGCCTGAGTTTGCGGGCACGGCGGCATCAACAGCGCCACCGTAACGGCGGTCGCGCCGCGCATATTCCTCGACGGCGGCCCAGAGCGTTCGCCTGTCCACGTCCGGCCACAGGGTGTCCATGAAGACGAATTCAGCGTAGGCGGACTGCCAAAGGAGGAAGTTGGACAGCCGCTGCTCCCCCGAGCTTCGCAGGAACAGGTCCACGTCCGGCAGGTCGGGCTCGTCAAGGTATTTCTGGATGGTCCGCTCAGTGATCGCGCCGGGCTTGAGCTTCCCCGCCGCAACGTCCGCGGCGATCGCGGAAACGGCGTCCGTGATCTCGGCCCGGCCGCCGTAATTAACACACATGGTCAAATTACAGGTCGTGTTGCCGGCCGTGAATTCCTCAGCCTCCTCCAGTTCGCGGATCACAGAGCCCCACAGCCGCGGCCTCCGTCCCGCCCAGCGGATCCTGATTCCCCAGTCATCCAACTGGTTCCGCTGCCTTCGCAGCACATCCTTGTTAAATCCCATCAGGAAGCGGACTTCCTCGGGCGACCTGCGCCAGTTCTCGGTGGAGAAGGCATAGACGCTGACGTATTCGATTCCCAGCTCGATGGCACCGGCCATGACGTCCAGCAGTGCCGGCTCGCCTGCCTTGTGCCCCTCGATCCGCGGCAAGCCCCGCTGGTTGGCCCAGCGGCCGTTGCCGTCCATGACGATGGCCACGTGCCGGGGGATGAATTCCGCCGGGATGGAAGGCGCCACCGCACCGGAGGGGTGCGGGTAGGGGGCCACCACTGGGTGGGTGCGCCTGCGGGCTGCGTTGTTCTTTTTTCCCAGGGCCACTGTCAGCTACGCTCCACATGTTTGAGGGATTTCAATACTCGTTCCAGATGCCACTGCAGGTAGGCCGCTACCAGCCCCGCTGCTTCCTTGCGGTGCTGCGGCAAGGACGCGTCCGCCGTCGTCCAGTCCCCGGTCAGCAGCGCAGCCAGCAGGATGACGGTCTCGGGTGCGGGGGCAGGTGACCCGGGCGGGCGGCACTGGGGGCAGACCATGCCGCCCAGGGGTGCGGAAAACGCGGTGTGCGGGCCCGGGGCGCCGCAGCGGGCGCAATCGGTAAAGCTGGGCGCCCAGCCGCCGGTGGCCAAGGCGCGCAACAGGTAGGAGTCCAGGATTAGGCCGGCGGCATGTTCGTCGCGGCTTAGTGCAGCCAGGGCGCCCACCAGGAGGTTGTACTGGGCGGTGCCGGCCTCACCGTCTACGTCGGTGAGCTTCTCTGCCGTTTCGGTCATGGCGGCAGCGACCGTATACCGGCCGTAGTCGGCGGCGATGCTGCCGCCGTAGGCACCCTTGGCGACTGCCTGGGTGACGATGTCCAGCGTGCGGCCGGAAACCAGCTGCAGGTCCGCCACCATGAAGGGCTCAAGCCGGGCACCGAAGCGGCTGCTGGTGCGGCGCACGCCCTTGGCGACCGCGCGGACCTGGCCGTGGTGTTTTGTCAGGAGGGTGATGATGCGGTCCGCCTCGCCCAGCTTGTGGGTACGAAGCACCACGGCGTCGTCCCGGTAGGCCCGGGAGGCAAAAGACTGTTGGACCACGATCTATCTTCCCATCCTGCCCGGGCAGCAACTGCCGGGCCACGGCGGTGCCGGGGATCTGATCCGGCACCACCGGCAGGTATCAGGCCTGGGCGTCCCGGATGGCCCGGTTGACGGCCGAGATCACGGCCTTGAGCGACGACATGCTGGTATTGGCGTCGATACCCACGCCCCACAGCACCCGCTCCCCCACGGCACATTCCACGTAGGCGGCAGCCATGGCGTTGCCGCCTTCAGAGAGGGCATGCTCGCTGTAGTCCAGCACCCGGACGTCCACGCCGTCCTCGTGGAGGATGTTCAGCAGGGCCGCAATGGGACCGTTGCCGGTACCGGTGCGGCTCACCTGAGCACCATCGATGGTGAGCGAGGCGTGCAGCGTCATCCCGCCGTCGGCATCTGTTTCAGTCTTGACCCCACCCAGGGAGTAGCGTCCCCACTGTCCGTCGGACTGGCCCGAAGGCAGGTATTCATCCTGGAAGATCTGCCAAAGCTGGGCTCCGCTGACCTCACCGCCCACGGTGTCGGTGCGGCGCTGGATGACGCCAGAGAACTCGATCTGCGCGCGGCGCGGCAAGTCCAGGCTGTGTTCGTTCTTCAGCAGGTAGGCCACCCCGCCCTTGCCGGACTGCGAATTCACGCGGATGACGGCCTCGTAGCTGCGGCCCAGGTCCTTGGGGTCCACCGGCAGGTAGGGCACCTGCCAGGTAAAGTCGTCCACGGCCTTGCCCGCCGCTGCGGCGTCCCGCTCGAGGGCTTCGAAGCCCTTCTTGATGGCGTCCTGATGGGAGCCGGAGAAGGCCGTAAACACGAGGTCGCCACCGTAGGGCGACCGTTCCGGAACCGGCAGCTGATTGCAGTACTCTACAGTGCGGCGGATGTCGTCGATGTTGGAGAAATCGATCATGGGGTCGATGCCCTGGACGAACAGGTTCAGGCCCAGGGTGACCAGGTCCACGTTTCCGGTACGCTCGCCGTTGCCGAAGAGGCAGCCCTCGATGCGGTCGGCGCCGGCCATGTAGCCCAGCTCGGCTGCAGCAACGCCCGTGCCGCGGTCATTGTGCGGGTGCAGGGACAGGATGATGCCTTCGCGCGGGTGCAGGTGCCGGCTCATCCACTCGATGGAATCGGCATAGACGTTGGGCGTGGCCATTTCCACCGTGGCGGGCAGGTTGATGATGACCTGGCGGTCGGCGGAGGCTTCGAAGACGTCGGCGACGGCGTTGCAGACCCGGACGGCGTACTCGAGTTCCGTACCCGTGAAGGATTCGGGCGAGTATTCATAGGTCACGTGCGTGTCAGCGAGTGTTTCCTCGTACTTCTTGCACAAACGGGCGCCCTGGAGCGCGATGTCCAGGATGCCGTCTTCGTCCTGGTTGAAAACAACGCGCCGCTGCAGCACCGACGTGGAGTTGTAGAGGTGGACGATGGCCTGCTTTGCACCGACCAGGGATTCGTAGGTGCGCTCAATCAGGTGTTCGCGCGCCTGGGTCAGGACCTGGATGGTGACGTCGTCCGGGATATGGTTGCCCTCGATGAGCTGGCGGACGAAGTCAAAGTCCGTCTGCGACGCGGACGGGAAGCCCACCTCGATTTCCTTGTAGCCCATGCGGACCAGCAGATCGAACATCTTCATCTTGCGGGCGGGGCTCATGGGGTCGATCAGCGCCTGGTTGCCGTCGCGCAGGTCAACCGCGCACCAGCGCGGGGCCTTGGTGATGACCTTGTCCGGCCAGGTGCGGTCCGGGAGTTCAACCTTGATCTGGTCCTGGAACGGCGTGTACCGGTGGGCAGGCATTCCTGAGGGCTTCTGTGCGTTTCGCATGACGTTCGTGGCCTTTTCTATCGATCTTCAGTGAAAGGGTGGCCGGGCAACACAAACTCCGCAGCGAGGGTGGGCCGTGCGCTAGATAGCGTCTGTGGCCTCGCCGCGGCAGCTAAGGAGAAGGAGCTCTGCACGCACCCTTTGAGGGTAACACGGGTGCGTAAGATGAAAGGGCACCACCGTCCGTAAAGTCCAGCATGCAGACGCCTCCGGTGTTCATTCCGGCAGCAGCGTCCCAGCAAAAGGAGTTGCAGTGCCCATTTCGGGGATCGATCTTTCCACCTTTGATCACACAGTCCGGCCGCAGGATGACCTTTACCAGCACGTCAACGGAGCCTGGCTGAAAACCACGGAAATCCCGGACGACCGCCCTTTGGAAGGAACGTTCACCGCACTCCGCGACGGATCGGAGATCGCCGTCCGGGACATCATCGAGGAAGCCGCGGCCAAGGGCGCGGACGCCACTGGAATCGAGCGGAAGATCGGCGGCCTCTACAACAGCTTCATGGACGAGGCAACCGTCGAGGGCAAGGGTATGGAGCCCATCCGCGGCCGGCTCGCCGAAGTCTTCGCCACGGGCTCGGTGCAGGAGCTCATGGCATTGGCGGGCCGGTTGTTCCGGGCGGACGTCGGCGGACTGTTCTACATTTACCCGGCCCCTGACGCAGGAAACCCGGACCGGGTCCTGCTGTACACCGGGCAGGGGGGTCTTGGCCTTCCCGACGAGTCGTACTACCGGGAAGAGAAGTTCGCGCCGATCGTGTCGGCGTATACAGCCCATGTCCAGAAGATGTTTGAACTGGCAGGGGTGGATGATCCCCAGGCTGCCGCCGCCCGCGTGGTTGAACTGGAGACGAAGCTCGCCTCGCACCACTGGGACAATGTCACCCTGCGGGACCCACAAAAGACCTACAACCTGAAAACCGCAGATGAAGCCGCGGCGCTCTTCCCCCTCCTGACGACCTGGTTCGAAGCCGCGGGAATCGATGCGGACAAACGCGCCGAAATCGTCGTGAGCACCCCTGATTTCTTCACCGGCGCCGCCGGACTCCTGCTTGAGGTCCCCGTGGCCACCTGGCAGGAGTGGCTGGCCATGCGGGTCATCAGTGCCGCAGCCCCGTATTTGTCGTCTGAATTTGTCGATGCCAGCTTCGCCTTCTACGGAACCACCATCAGCGGCACGCCGCGGAACAAGGACCGGTGGAAGCGCGGCGTCGCCGTCGTCGAAGCCGGCCTTGGTGAGGCCGTTGGCCAAATCTACGTGGCACGGCATTTCCCCGAAACCCACAAAGCACGCATGCAGACCTTGGTGGCGAACCTGATCGAGGCGTACCGCCGCAGCATCAACGACGTCGGCTGGATGGGTGCGGACACTAAAGCAGAGGCCCTTCGGAAGCTTGGGGCCTTCCGGGCGAAAATTGGCTACCCGGATAAGTGGATTGATTATTCGGCAGTGGAGATCGACCCCGCCGACCTCCTGGGCAACGTCGAACGGGCTCACAATGCCGACGTCGACAGGCACCTGGACGAGGTGGGCAAGCCCGTGGACCACACCAAGTGGCTAATGACGCCGCAGACGGTCAACGCCTACTACCACCCCATGATGAACGAAATCGTCTTTCCGGCCGCCATCCTGCAGCCTCCGTTCTTTACCGCTGACGCCGACGATGCCGTCAATTACGGCGGTATCGGCGCCGTCATCGGCCACGAAATCGGCCACGGCTTCGATGACCAGGGCTCGCAGTTCGACGGCGGCGGGGCACTCCGCAACTGGTGGACCGACCAGGACCGCCAGGCGTTCGAGGCCCTGACGGCGCGCCTGGTGGCACAGTACGAGGCGCTCTCCCCCAGCGCTGCACCGGGACACCACGTTAACGGGCGCCTGACGCTGGGCGAGAACATCGGCGACCTGGCGGGCCTGACCATCGCCTACAAGGCGTACTTGATCAGCTTGGACGGCAAGGAGCCGGAGGTCCTGGACGGACTGACGGGGCAGCAGCGCTTCTTCGCTTCCTGGGCTGCCGGCTGGCGCCAGGTCATCCGGCAGGAAGAAGCAATCCGGCGGCTTGCCACTGACCCGCACTCCCCCAACGAGTTCCGGACCAATGCGATCGCGAAAAACCTGGATTCGTTCCACGAGGCATTCGAGGTGACGGAAGAGGACGGCATGTGGATGCCGGAGTCCGAGCGCGTCAGTATCTGGTAGCGGGAAGACAAAACTGGCCCCGCCTATAGGCGGGGCCAGTTTTCGTTGGAGCGGGAGTTGCCGCAGGAGCGGCACCGCCGTCTTACTGCCGGACGATCACGTCCGGATTAGCCTGCTGGCAGACCTTGTCCCCTGCTGTCTGGTTGACAATGTCCTCCGGCAAGGCGGGAGCCGAACCCCCGTTTGCTCCTGCCCCGTAGGTAGTGCCGGTGGTGAAGTCGCTCCCGACATAGACCTGCACACCTGTCACGGCGGGCGCCGGAATCATGAGGGTCGAGGGGATTCCCAGCAGCGCGGCGACGTCTGCAGCCACGTCATCGAAGCCGTTGCCGTAGTACACCGCCGTCTTCGCTACCGGCTGGGCCAGGAACTGCCCTGTCTGGGTGAAACCGCCGGCAACCAAGACCTGCACAAGCTCCTGGGCCCGGCCGTTGACACCGCTTCCGTTCGCCACCGTCACGGGCTGGATGGCTTTGTTGTAAGGCGGCACGGACGGGGTGGGCGTTGCAGTTGGCGCAGCGGACGGCGTGGCCGTTTCACTGGGCGACGGGGTGGTGGGAGCGGTCGGGTCGGTCAGGTCAACGTTCTTACGCAGTGCCGAGAAGAGCTGCGCACCCGCCGGCTCCGCGATGACCAGACGGTTGGAATCAACGGGCGCCGGAGTGGTGGGCACTGCCACGAAGGCCACCTTGCTGATGTCGATGTCCTTGAGCCGGTTCCCGATGGTCAACAAGGTGGGAACCGATGCAAGGCCCTCGTCCACCGTCAGGTTCTGGGTGACAACGTCGGCGATCTTCAGCATCCTGGCAGGATCGGACAGTGTTCCCTCGCTCTTGATTTTCCGTGTCAGCGAGGACAGGAAGCTCTGCTGGGCCCGGATACGGCCCAGGTCGCCGCCGTCGGCAAAGGCGTGCCGGGCGCGGAGGAAGGCAAGCGCCATCTCGCCTTGAATCGAGGATGTTCCCGCGGGCAACCGCAGGCGGGAGTCAGGATCGTAAACGGCGTCGCTGATGCAGACGTCCACGCCGCCCACGGCATTGGAAAGCTCCTTCACGGCGTTGAAGTCGGCCATCATGAAGTGGTCCACCTGCATACCGGTGAGCTTGTTGACCGTATCCACCGCGCAGCCGATGCCGGCCTCGCTCATGGCCTCGTTGATCATGACGCCGGTCCGGGCCGGGTAGTCCTTGTTGGTCTTCCTGTCCTTGCAGTCGGGAATGTCCACCAGCAGGTCACGGGGGAAGCTGATCACGTTGACGCGCTTGTTGTCCTCGGAGATATCCATCAGCATCATCACGTCCGACTTTCCGTAGCCGGTGGAATCGTCAGCCGTTCCGTACTCGGAGTTTTTGCCGTCGCGCGTGTCCGAGCCAAGGATCAGGATCTGCAGCCTGCCGGTGGCGTCGTTCCCTGCCGACTCGGTGGCTTCTCCGCCGGCGTTGAGTGGCGCCTTGGAGATGTTGTTCTGGAGCCGGAAGAACCAGAATCCGGCAAAGGCGATTCCGGCCACGAGGACCAGTGCCACGACGCCGGTGACAGCTTTCAGCCACAACGGCATCCCGCGCAGCGGGCCGAGGTGCCGGGCGGCGCCCGCGGCGCCGCCGTCCGCGTGGCGGGATACCGGTCCCTGTCCGGCCGACAGGTCAGCCTCTTTGTCGCGTTGATCGCGGCCTCGACCCACGTGGTGAACCTTCCTCTAAATTCGAAATCCGGTCCATTTTAGTGGTCCAGTCGGGAGAACATGCCCGGTACGTTCCAGCGAACGCCCCGTTATCGGATCAGAAACCGAGCTTGACCAGCTGTTTCGGGTCGCGCTGCCAGTCTTTGGCCACCTTAACGTGGAGGTCCAGGTAGATGCGTGTCCCCAGGAGGGCTTCGATGCCCTTGCGTGCGTTGGTGCCCACTTCGCGCAGGCGGCTGCCACCCTTTCCAATGATGATGGCTTTCTGCGACGGACGCTCGACGTACAGGTTGACGCGCACGTCCAGCAGGGGGTTGTCTTCCGGCCGGTCCTCGCGGGGGACGATCTCCTCCACGACGACGGCCAGGGAGTGGGGAAGCTCGTCCCGGACCCCTTCCAGTGCCGCTTCACGGATCAGCTCGGCCACCATGACGGCTTCGGGCTCGTCCGTCAATTCACCGTCCGGGTAGAGGGGAGGCGACGGCGGCATGTGGCTGATCAGCACGTCGGCGACCGTTTCCACCTGGAAGCCGTCAGTGGCTGACACGGGAACGATGTCCTTCCAGCCGTCCTCCCCCATCACCTCACGGCCCAGGGCCGCCACGGCGAGGAGTTGTTCCGTCAATGCCTGCTTGTCCACCAGGTCCGCCTTGGTGACGATGGCAACCACCGGTTTCCGGCCGACGGCGGCAAGCTGGGCGGCGATGAATTTGTCGCCGGGCCCGATTTTCTCGTTGGCCGGCAGGCAGAAGCCAATGGCGTCAACCTCGGCGAGGGTGTCCGCCACGAGGTCGTTCAGGCGCTTCCCCAGGAGGGTGCGCGGACGGTGCAGGCCCGGCGTGTCCACGAGGATCAGCTGGGCGTCCTCACGGTGCACGATGCCGCGGATGGTGTGCCGGGTGGTCTGGGGTTTGGCCGAGGTAATGGCCACTTTCTTGCCCACCAGCGCGTTGGTGAGGGTGGATTTTCCTGCGTTCGGCCGCCCGACCAGCACGGAGAATCCGGCACGGAATCCCCCAAAGTCATCCAGGGCCGCACCCTTATTTTTCTTGCTCACGTGGAACTCCCTGCTGGGTTGCTTCGGCCTCTTCCAGGAGGCCTTCAAGGTCA
>Ga0308169_10004557_pt1 | contig 12958 bp, 17 predicted proteins | sample PhyBR1_2_FD_202139 | JGI IMG/M metagenome (GOLD analysis project Ga0308169, IMG submission 202139) | Phyllosphere microbial communities from UC Gill Tract Community Farm, Albany, California, United States - DLSLSB.R1 | ecosystem: Host-associated > Plants > Phyllosphere > Unclassified | place...
TCCGCTCGCAGGAGGGAGGGACGCACTGCAGAATGCGAGGAAGTAGCTTATGCCGAACCCTGCGCCGACGCTGACCTGCCAGTTGGCGACGTTGAGCAAGAGGCTGAGGAAGAGCGGGATGCCGACCGAGATGAGGACGAGGACGAGGTCGCTGCGACGGCAGGACGAGCTCAGCGTCGGCGACGATGGCGCAGCGAGAGAAGCAGAGGGACGCACACGATGCACACGCAGGAGCACCCGCTGACCAGGAAGGAAGATGGCGACCGGCGGGAAGGGCGGGACGAGGCACAGCGCGAGGTGCACGACGAGGCAGCAGCAGTCAGTCATGCCGGCCGGTCGAGGCTCGCACGAGAGCAGCGAGTCTGCAGAGAGCGTCGACGAGGCGCGACAGCAGGGAAGCAGGGCGGCGTGGAAGAGTGGCGGACCGGAAAGTCCGAGGAGAGGCTCGAGCGGCAGACAGGAGAAGCCGCCTGAGCAGTCCGTCTCCGAGGAACGGTCTTGGAGACTCATCAAGCGAGCAATGCGATCGAGCGGAAGCGGAAGTGACAGCTGCCGAAGCCGAGAAGGGTGAGAGGAAGCTCGAGCCGGACGAAACGAGAGCGGCAGCAGCTCTCGACGACGAGGCAGGAAAGGATTCACGAAAGCGCATTGTGAGGAACAAGGGGGATAGGCGGAAGCACTGCGGGCGAGTGTCTATGCTGCTGCGGCGAGCGAGAGGGGGGAAAATCGAGGCGAGGGAGAAGGACAGCCGAGGGCGTGCGGCGCCGACGGGCGAGGGAGAGAGAAAAGGGAGGGGAATGGGGAAGAGCTACAAGGAGGGAGCCGGTCGCGGCGCTCCAGGCGCACGCGCGGGGTGACCCTCAGGCCGCTCAGACGAGCATGGCGACGCCCGCCGCGCCGACGAGAGCCGCGCCCGCCGCCTTCCACAGGCCGGCGCCGAGGGCCGGCGCGCCGCTGAGCGAGCTGCTCTCGACGCCGTTGCTCGTCGTCGTCGTCTTGTTCGAGCCCGTCGACTCGGACAGGGTCGACGGGACCTGGCCGTCGGCGAACGACTGGCCGCAGACGGACGTGACCTCGCCCGTGAGCGACGAGGCCGTCGACGACGACGTGCCGTTGCTGAGGGCGGCGTCGAGCTTGGTGACGAGGCCGTGGGCGCAGTCGGTGCAGAAGGTGGCGGCCGGGAGCGACTCGAGGGTCGAGGAGTCGAGCGACGTCAGGGTCGACACGGTAAGCGACTGGCCCGTCGCGCTCTCGACCGACTTGAGGAGGTCGGTGACGCAGAACGTGCTGTTCGCGGTGTACTGCAAGCACAAAGCCTCCTTGACGCCGTTAAAGTTCTCGAGGACGCTCAGAGCGGTCGACTGTTGCGGCGAAGGAGGGCGACGGGGTCAGCGGGTCTGCGCTCCCTCACATCACCGATCATTGGAAGAGCACAGTGAGATGGGACGCACGACGATGTCGCTGCTGCCAGAGCTGATCTCGGTCGCGCAGCCGTTCTGGATGCTCGAGGTCGCGTTCTGAAGCGACGCCTCGCTGCAGTCCTCCTCGCCGCAGAGGGTGCCGAGCCAAGTGTTGATCTGCGGGCAGGGAGAGGCAAGGGTCAGCACAGGGGTCCAGGAGAGGCAGCCCAAGCCCAAGCCTCAGCTCGGAGGGGGAGAAAGGGGTCGGTCGACGCACTGGGTCAACAACGCTGCCGCTCGTGAGGACGATGGACGACAAGGACCCGATCGACGCGCACTGGGCGAGCTGCGAGTTGCTGAGGAGCGACAGTGCGGCGGCCTGGCACGTCGCGCTGAGGCCGTCGACGAGCGACGAGGCCGACTGGGCGGCGACGAGCGAGGTCGAGGCGGTGAGGACGGTGAGGGCGAGTGCGGAGCGGGCGAGCATGGTGGGGCGCGTGTCTGGAGGTGTACTGGTCGTGGGAGAGGTGCTTGCTGCGGTCGAGCGCTGTCGTGGAGGGAGGGAGGAGGAGCGAGAGGCGGTCCCCTTCGCGGAGGTCGCGTCGCCTTCGCAGCCGCTGGCGCCGCCACTTGGCCTTGGCCGGCCGGCACAAACGGCTACCTCCGACCATCTCTCGAGCTCGCGGCGACAGCTTTCTTTGGTGCGACACGAAGATAGAGTACTGCGAATGCACGGCCCTCCCTCACAGCTTCCACCCGTCGAGCTCCCACGAGCACACGCGCACCCGGTCCCTCTTCCTCCCCCTCGACACGAGCTTGAGCTTGCGGATCGCCACCTCGCGCCCTTCCTCGTCCACCTCGTAGTTGCCCTCGTGCGGCAGCGCGTACGTCGTCGGCGTCCGGATCGGGTCGAGCAGGACCGTCACCGAGACGGTCGTCGACGACAGCGGCTTGACCCGCGCCTTGCCGACGAGCGAGCGAGGTTCCTGCGCGCGAGGAGCACGTCCAGGAGAGCGTCAGCGTGATGCGCCTCCTGAGAGCGCGAGAGAGAGCACGGCGAGAGAAAAAGAGAGGGACGCACCCAGCCGCCGGTCCCGTCGCCGCGCACCGAGAGCACCTCCCAGCTGTCGCTCCCGCCGCTCAGGTCCTCCCACGCGACGATGTTGGCCAGGTCGAGCGACCCGACGAGCGTCAGCTCGCGCACGTGCCGCGGCTTGATGAACGTCAGGCCAAAGTGGTCGTCGGCGTCGGGCGCTGCGGGCGTGAAGGGGAGCGAGCGTCAGCTCGATCGAGAGGGCGACAACGAGAGAGAGGGGGAGAGAGAGGACGCACGCCTGAAGCTCTCCCAGCACGTGTCGGTCCCGCGCCCGTCGACGGCGAGGTGCCAGCTCCCGTTCCTCGTCCACCACTGCTCGTCCGGCCACGCGCTCTCGGTCCCTCCCGCGCCCGCCGCACTCACCCTCGGCCGCACGAGCTCGTTCCACCGCTCCTCGTGCTCCCTCACGCTCCACCCGCCCGCGAGCGGGTCGAACCCGCGCGGCCGGCCCCTCGTGCGCTCGAGCTCGCGCCGCTGCTCCCTCAGGAGCCGCTCGTGCGCCCGCTGCTCGCCCCGGTCGCGCACGTCGATCACGTTGGACCCGTGGCGGCCGGTGACGGCGCGGAAGAAGCGCGCGGCGCGGCTCGAGGGCGACGAGCGCGAGCCTGCGGGCTCGAGCGCGTACGAGGTCGACAAGGCCGACGCGGGCGGGAACGGCGTGAGCGAGGTCGTGAAGAGGCAGGCGTCGTTGGAGCACGGCGCGCGCGTGTGCGACTCGGCGGGAGGGGTCGCGAGGGGGAAGAGCGAGGGCGAGAGGGTCGGCGAGGCGAGCGAGAGGACGGTGTAGAGGGTGCGGATCGCCGAGCGCTGCACAGGGAGGAGCGTCAGGACGGTCAGACGTACACAGAGAGAGGAAGAGGGACGCACAATGTTGCCGTACACGACCGCCCACTGGTCGACGCCCTCGCCCCTGCTCCAGCCCACCTCGCCGCCCTCAACGTCGATCGGGACGAGGTCGTTGGGCATCTGCTCCGGGTACGTGTTGGTCCACAGCGAGAAGAACATGTCGGCGACGAGGCTCTGCGCCCTCGAGAGCGCGACGGGCGCCGCCTGCTGCTGCTGCATGAAGCGCCGCGAGAGGTGCCGAGGCGCGAACGAGCCCGTGCCGAGCCAAGTGAAGCCCGTGTGCAGGCCGATGTCTGCGCGCGCGACGAGCTCGAGAGTCAGTGGATGTGTCGAAGCGGCGCGAGGGAGAGCAGGAGGAGCGAGACGCACTCGAGTGCTCGAACCGCCAGCGCCGATGCTCGAGGTGGATGATCGGCAGCGTGTTGCTCGCGATGCGCCCGCCCGCGCCGCCGCCGCCCGTCACGCCGCGGCCCGAGCAGCACTCGAGGTACTTGGTGTAGGTCGCGTCCATGTAGACGTTGAGCCAGTCATCGTCGTTGAAGTAGCAGTGCTCGAACGAGGCCATGCTGCACGCGAGGTGCTTGCCGGCGTCGTGCACGTTCGACGGCGAGTTGACGATGCGCAGCTTGGCGGACGGGAGGTCAGACCCGGGCGGGCTCGAGATGATGAAGTCCTGCAGGGCGAGGGAAGTGGCGTCAGGAGCGCCCGAGGAGGAGGAGGACGACGAGGAGGAAAGGGACGCACCTCGGACGAGAGGTCGACGCCGGGCCGGTTGTTCCAGACGATGACCTCGCGGATGAACGGGTACCGCGTGATGTGGCGCACGACGAGCTCGAGGCCTTTGCGACGCTTCCAGTGGAGGACGACGGCCGTGACGCCGACGGCGGGCGACGCCTCACTGCGCAGGGCGGCGTCGCGGAAGAGCGAGGGCGGGTAGGCCGACCTGCGCGACTCAATGAGCGACACGAGGCGCGTATGGGCGGCCTGCTGGGCACCCGTAGGCGGGCTCGGGACGTAGTTGAGGGCGAGGGCGTCCTCGAGGTCCCAGGGCGAGGGCGGCGCGACTCGGGGCGGGTTGAGGGCGGAGCGGACCGAGACGAGGATGCGGGTGGCGAAGAAGCAGGAGAGGATGAGGAGGGCGAGGGCGGAGCGGCGTCGGAAGGGCGAGATGTGGGTGAGGGAGCGGAGGAGGTAGTCGACGACGACGAGTGGAAGCGCGCTGGGCACGTAAGGAAGGATGTCCTGCATCGTGGAGGAGTCACGGCGGTGAGCATGGTCAGGTCACGGTGTGCGTCGAGTCCAGGGTCGACGTGATCGGGACGAGGGACGGGTTGAGCGAGAGGGGAGCGTACCTCGGTCATGGCATCTCTCGGGGCGAGTCCTTGCGGGAGCTTGATGTGGTGCAGAGCAGCAGTCGAGTGGAGCGCACGCCTGCCCGGTCCAGCCGGTGGAGGTTGCGAGGGAGGCTGGTAGTCGTCGCGAGATGAGGACGAGGAGGAGCACGGCCTCGCCTGGGTCCTCGTCGCACCCGCTCTCGCCTAGAGTGACTTGCTGCTGTGCTACTGCTCCAGCCAGCTCAGAACACCCTCGACCCTACCCAGACCCGCCCTCGACTCGCCTCGCCTCGCCGTCGCCGTCCAGCTCGCCACTTCTCCTCGTCCTCATCTCTCTCGCCCGCCATGGGTCGCGGCGGCTCGTCCAGCGGTCAGCGCAAGACCAGGGCTTTCGCTCAGGTCAAGCGCATGGTCAACCCGAACGACATGCGCCTGTGCGTCCTCCTCCTCTCCCTCGCCTCGTCCCCCTCGTCCCCTCATCAGCTCAGCCCAGCTCACTCGCCTCTCAACCTCTCGACCCTGCAGGAAAGCCAACCAGGAAAAGGCCAAGAAGGCAGAGGAGGACAAGAAGGAGAAGGAGGTCAACCGAGTGTGCGTCTGTCCTCCCTCCCGGCTCGTCTCACCGCGCCCGACCTCTTGACGTCCTGCTGACTCTCTCCCTCTCCGACTGCAGCGACGCCATGCCGACCTCGCTCTTCTTCTCGCACAACGAGGCCCTCGTTCCGCCCTACCGCGTCATCGTCGACACCAACTTCATCAACCTCAGCCTCGAGAACCGGGTCGACATCGTCAAGTCCATGATGGACGTCCTCTACGCCAAGGGTGCGTTCCAGCCTCTCCTTTCCAAGCCGAGAGAAAGATCAGACGTTGACCTTGCTCCCGCGCACGCAGCCATCCCGTGCATCTCGGACTGCGTCCTCGCCGAGCTCGAGAAGCTGGGCCACCAGTACCGCCTCGCTCTTCGGTGCGTCCTCCCTCTCCCTCCTCTGACAGGCCCTCAAGACTCAGTCCTGACTATGCTCCTCCCTCGCCCTCGCCCCTCCCGCTTCATCCTCGCCCGTCCTCGTCCTCGTCCGCCTCGACCTCCTCCCCTCTCCTCCCCGCGCCCCTCGCAGCGTCGCACGCGACCCTCGCTTCGAGCGCCTCCCCTGCTCGCACAAGGGCACCTACGCCGACGACTGCATCGTCAACCGTGTGACGCAGCACCGGTGCTACATCGTCGCGACGTGCGACAGGCAGCTCCGCCGGCGGTTGCGCAAGGTCCCGGGTGTGCCGGTGCGTGCTCTCCGTCCTCTCTCTCGCGCGTCGGTCAGCTCACAGTGCTGCGGCCTCAGAACGAGGCTGCCGCGCTGTGTGGCAGCTGCTGGTCGCCCTAGAGCCAGAGCTGACGCCTCGCCGCTCGCAGCTCATGTACATCGCCAAGAAGCGCTACGCCATCGAGCGCCTCCCCGACCAGGCCATCGGCTAGCGCACTCGTGTCTGCACGCCCGGTCGCTCGTCTCGGCGGCGTCTCGAGCGGGCGGCGTCGACGAGCGCGCGCGGGAGGAGTGCGCTCTCTTCCTCGAGCTTTCGGCGGCGTTGCACCGGCCGAGAGCCGCGCCCCTTTTTTCTCCTTCCTCCTTCTGTTTGTGACAGTAGTGCACTAGATCTCGCAACGTGTCGTTCCTCCTCTCCTTCGAGCTCGCCGACCTGAGAGCGCTCGTCCCTCGAGTTCTACCTTCGTGAGCTCTGCTTTGCGCTCGTGCCTACTTACAGAGTCTCGAGCGGAGAGGCTGTGAGCCTGGAGAGCTGCACGAGAGCGAACGCGACGCTGAAGCCGTTACGCTCACCGTGTCTCATCAAGTCGAGCTGAGCTCGGCGGGCGGAGGGGGTGAGCTCCGCTCTCGCCCGCCTCACCCCAGCTTGCTCCGTCCAGCTACACCAGACGAGCATGTCGACCGTCATCCCACCCCGTCCGAAGCGCCAGCGCCTCACCGCGCCGTCCGTCGCCGCGGCCGCCGTCGCCGCCCAGGGCCCCGTCCAGACCATCATCTGCCAGTTCCGCAACGCCCAGGACGGCACGCTGCTTGGTCCGTCCGTGTCGCTGCCTGCCGACACGACCCGCGAGGGACTCGAGCTCCTCGCCAACAACCTCAAGGGGACGGTGCGCCCCTCGTCCTCGTCCTCTCCCCTCGAGCTCTCTCTTCGGGCCTGTGCTGACCCCGAGCCTCTCGCTGCGCGCAGGCCGAGGACCCGGTTCCGTTCTCGTTCCACCTCCAGCTCCCGTCGACCGCCGCGTCGCCCGCCGAGGACGGCAAGCCCACCGCGCCCGAGGAGGGCCTGCGGCTCCCCATCGCGCGCTCGATCCACGCCGACCTCCTGTCGCACCCGAAGCACGCCAACAAGCTCAGCACCGAGGACGTCTTCGTCATCGACTGCGAGCCCGAGGCCGTGTTCCGTGTCAGGGAGATCAGCAGGTGCAGCAGCAGCCTCGACGGTCCGTCCTCCTCCTCCCTCCGTCCTCTCTCTGCGCCGCACGCCGCGCCGAAGCTGATTTGCCTCCCTCTCGCTCCCTGCAGGTCACGCCTCGCCCATCCTGTGCGCCTCGTTCTCGCCGACCGGCCGGTTCCTCGCGACGGGCTCGGGCGACAACACGTGCCGGCTGTGGAACCTCGACTCGGAGACGCCCGCCGCGACGCTCGCCGGCCACACCGGCTGGCTCCTGTGCGTCGAGTGGGACGGTCTCGAGCGCCAGGTCGCGACGGGCAGCATGGACAACTCGGTGCGGCTGTGGGACCCCAAGACGGGCAAGCAGGTCGGCGAGCCCATGAGGGGCCACTCGAAGTGGATCACGAGCCTCGCGTGGGAGCCCATTCACGTGTGCGTCGACTGGTCCTCTCTCCTTATCTGCTCTGCGCCGTCACGGACGCAGCCGCTGACTCGGTCGAGGTGCCCGACCGCAGCAACGCCTCGCAGCCTCGGCTCGCCTCGTCGTCCAAGGACGGCACCGTGCGCGTGTGGAACGCCATGCATCGCAAGATGGACTTTGCGCTCGGCGGGCACACGGCGTCGGTCAACGTTGTGCGGTGGGGCGGCGAGGGCGTCATCTACACGGCGAGCAGCGACCGGACCGTCAAGCTGTGGGACGGCAAGGAGGTGCGTCTCGCTCTCGCTCTACACCTGCCGAGCTGTCGTCTCTCGTAGATGATCGACGTCGGCTCGTCGGTGTAGACCGCGTACGGACGCTCACTCGCTCTCTCTCGACCCTCGCGCGCAGGGCAAGCTCATCCGCACGCTCTCCGAGCACGCCCACTGGGTCAACACGATGGCCCTCAACACTGACTTTATCCTGCGCACGGGCCCGTTCGACCACCTCGCAAAGGCGCCCAAGACGGACGACGAGGGTGCGTCCACCTCTCCCTCCTCGCACGCTCTCGACCTTCCCAGACTGACGCTCCCTCGCGCACCCGCTCGCAGCCAAGGAGCTCGCCCTCAAGCGCTACACGGCCTTCACCTCGCGCACGCCCGAGCAGCTCATCACGGGCTCGGACGACCACACGCTCTTCCTGTGGCCGCCCGTCAACTCGTCGCCGCCGGCGGCCAACCCGAAAAAGCCCGTCGCGCGCCTCACGGGCCACCAGAAGCAGGTCAACCACGTCGCGTTCAGCCCGGACGGCAAGTACATCGCGAGCGCGGGCTTTGACAACGCCGTCAAGCTGTGGGACGGGCGCACGGGCAAGTGAGTCGCGCGCCGCTCGGTCCTCCTCCTCCTTGATGTGCTGCTCGAGGGAGCTTCGCGCTCCTCTCGTGAGGCCCTGCACGTTGTGGTGCACTGAGCGCTGACACCGACGATCTCCTTGCAGGTTCATCGCCTCGCTGCGCGGCCACGTCGCCGCCGTGTACCGCATCTCGTGGTCGGCCGACTCGCGCATGCTCGTCTCGGCGTCCAAGGACTCGACGCTCAAGGTGCGTCTCGCTCTCCTCCCTCCCTCTCTTCTCCTCGCCGCACGAGCGCGCGCTGACGCTCTCGCTCTCCTCCCTCCCCTCCCTTCTCGCCTCGCCCCACCCTTCTCGCTCCTCGCCCCTCAGCTCTGGGACCTCAAGACGTTCAAGATCCGCGTCGACCTCCCCGGGCACAGCGACGAGGTCTACTGCGTCGACTTTGTCGCCGACAAGATTGCGAGCGGCGGCAGGGACAAGAAGGTCAAGATGTGCGTCGCGCTCGGCTCTCTCTCTCCTCTCTCTCGAGCGCTCGAGACCAGCTGTGCAGGCCGGCTCGTGGCGCTGCTTGAACAGGGGCGAAGAGCTGACACGGCTTCTCTGCGCGCAGCTGGAGGCACTAGACGAGGAGCAACGGCCTGTACGAGCACCCTTGTTGTAGCACGAGCCCCTTCCTTCCCCTCGCTCGGAACGCGCAGCGGTTCCTTCTCTCGGCTCTCATCGCGCGAGCGCTCGGCGGTCTCTCTCTGAACGCTTTCTGAGAGTTTCGAGAGGAAGAGCGCGAGATACAGTGCATGATGGACAGCAACAAGGAGGTACGAGTCCGAGGGAGATGGAGAGCTCAAGTGGACGAGGCTGGTGCTGGACGGGGTACGGCGCACAGCTGGACGTCGAAGAGCTCGATGAACTGCAGGGGGACGACGGCGTCAGCGATGGAGAGCGCCGAGAGGCAGAGCAGAAGGACGAAGCGCGAGAGGGACGAGGGGCTCACCTGCTCGTTGTGCTGCCGGACTTTGGGCCCGGCGTATCTGCAGGCAAGAGAGCGAGGTGAGTACGGAGGACTGTGAGAGTCGCAGGTGCGCTGCGCCCGTCGTGAACCCCTCGGGTCGCTCCTCGAGGAAGAAAGGAGAGGAGGACGCACCGCCTGTACTCCTCGAGGATCGCCGTCAAGTTCCACCTCTGCAGCTTGCGCAGCAACCCGCACACGGTGCCCGTCCTGTGCCGCCCCTGGCCGCACGCGATGAGGCACGGCGCGTTGCTCGGGTCGAGGATGAGCTCGAGCGCCTGGAGGACCGTCTCCTCCGAGAGCGGGTCGTACGTCGCCGCATAGTCGTCGGCGCCGAGGTGGTGCAGGGTGATGTGCTGCTCCTGGAGGAAGCGCTGGCTGTGCACGAGGAGGGAGGAGGGGGAGGGAGAGCGTCAGCGCAGCGGCGACGAGAACTGGGCGGGCGAGAGCGAGCAGGGACGTACAAGGGCTCGTTGGGCTCTTCTGGGGCGAGCCAGACGCACGATCTGAGGCCGAGCCGCTCGAGGAACGGGAAGTTGAGCTCTGAGGGTTGGCCCGAGCGGACGAGACCCTCCTCGACGAGGCCGTACTGGGGCGGGGGCACGAAGACGCGCTTCGAGGGGCGGACGCGGCAGACGGCGACTCGTGATGGTGCGTCGGGCGCAGGTCGAGAGCAGCACGGGCCGAGGTGGCCTTGCTGGGTGGTAGAGGCGGCGGAGGTCGAGTCGGCGGCGAGAGGTGGGGAGGACGAGGAGGAGAGAGGTTGCGCGTCGGCTGGAGCGGCTGGCGCTGACTCGACGGGTCGTAGATCGAGTTCTGCCATGGTCGGCGGTCTGGAGCAGCAGAGAAAGGCGCAGGGTCAAGGCGAGAGAGCGTCGTTCGTCGACGACTTCATCAGTTGGCGGCTCTCGCTCTCCCTCTACAGCTCCACAGCTCGCTAGATGTTCCCGACGCAGCGCCTGTTCGGCTTGTGTCCCGACTGGAGCACCTGCAAGCTCCCCAACTGCCTCTTCAGCCAGCACTCGCCGCCGAGGTCCGCCCCGGCCCCGCCCACCGCTTCCACCTCGACCGTCCCCCAGAAGCGCCCTGCGACCTCGACCACGCCATCCGGAGTCGTTCTCAAGCGCGTCGTGCGCGCAGAAGAGCCGCAGCGACCGGGTCCCGGCTCCTCCTCCTCCTCGAGCACCTCGAACGCGCTCGCGGCGGGCTCGGCGTCGAGGTCGAGCGGGACTGCGACAGCAAAAGCAGGAGCTTCGACGTCCAGGGTGACGCTCGACGACGTGCCAGATGTGCGTCCGTCCCTCTCATGACGCCCTCGAGCCCTCGCTGACCTCGTCCCGTTCGCTCGCAGGCCGGCCCGCCGCGCTTGCCCATGCCCAAGAGCCTTACTCATACGCCGCACGCGACGAGGCAGAAGATGGTGACCGCCCTCTACAACCAGTGCGTCTGTTCCTCGCCATCGTCGCCGCCTCCTCCTCGAGCGCTTGCTGACCTAGACCCGCCGTCGCTCGCAGGTTCCTCGACGTCTACACGCCGGGCATCCTTCCCAGCTCGCTCCGCCACCAGCTCGCCTCGAAGCACGCCCTCGCGCAGGAGGAGCACCTCTTCTCGCGCTCGACCAAGGCGACGTACCGCAACTCGGTCATCTCGGCGCTCGCCCGCCTCAAGAAGCGCGCGCCGGCCCGCACGGTCGACGAGACGGGCACACTCGAGGACGAGGCGGCCCGGCTGTCCAAGGCGGCCGAGGAGGAGAAGGGCCGCCTAACGAGGAAGCGGGTCGCCAAGTTTGTGCACCCGGTCGACACGCTGCGGCGGTTCGACTACCCGGTCGAGCTCCCGCCCAGGCCGGGAGGCGACTGCCCGAGCGAGGACGGCAACGTGCGCAAGTGCGACCGGTGCACGGCCGAATTCACCGTGCGCAGCGACCTCGACTCGGTGCGTCCCCCTTCCTCCTCCTCACCGGGCCCGTGCGCCGGTCCATGGCTGAACTCCTCTCGCCGCGTGCGCTCGCAGGACGGTCGCCAAGCGTGTCAGTACCACTTCGGCCGCATGGTCACCGAGAAGATCGGCGGGCAGAAGCAGCGCGTCTACTCGTGCTGCCCCGCCGTCGCCGCGACGCCGTGTCAAACCGGGCCGCACGTCTTCAAGGTGCGTCCTCGTCCTCTCCTCTGCCTCGCAAGGGCTACAGGACAGTACAAGAGCTGACGCCCGCCCTTCTTTGCAGGACGAGGACGTCGCCGCGCTGCACTCGCGCGTCCCCTTCGTCGCCACCTCCTCGCTCCGCTCCTCCCTCGCCTCTTCCTCGTCCGACCTTCCACCGTCGGTCGACATCGTCGCCCTCGACTGCGAGATGATCTACACGACAGCGGGCATGTCGCTCGCGCGCGTCACGGTCGTCTCCGCCTCGGGCTCGACGCTCCTCGACGAGCACGTCCGCCCGCAGCACGGCGTCGTGCTGCTCGACCTCAACACGCGCTTCAGCGGCGTCGTTGCGGCCGACCTCGACAAGGCCGTGCTCGACGTGCCTGGCGTCAGGAGGGCGCTCGCGCAGTTTGTCGACAGCGAGACGGTCTTTGTCGGGCACGGCGTCGAGAACGACCTCAAGGCGCTGCGGCTCGTGCACGACAAGGTCATCGACACTGCGATCGTGCGTCTCCTCTCCCTCTTCCTTCCTCCCCTCTTCCTCTGCTCCATTTCGTGAAGAGAGAGGCTGACGAGGTCGACCATCGGCAACAGCTCTTCCCGCACCCGAACGGCGGCACCTGGCGGCACTCGCTGCGCAACCTCGCCAAGGACGTCCTCCGCAAGGTGCGCTCGTCTCTCCCCTCTCTCCGTTCTGCACGGCGACCCTCGACTGACTCGTCTCGGCGCGCTCGCAGTTCGTTCAGACGGGCGAGGGCCCAACGGTCGGGCACAGCGCCAAGGAGGACGCCGTCACGGCGCTCGAGCTCGTCAGGTGGAAGGTCAAGCAGGATGCTTCAGGGCGAGGATGAGCAAGCCGGGCACGGAGCGCTGCAATGCACCCTTTGCTCTCTCGGGCGGCGAGAGGTCCGAGTCCGAGAGACGGCGACTCGTAGAGCGTCCCGAGGCGGCTGCGGTTCGGCTTGAATAGCTGCAGAAGCTCGTCAGGAGTGTGCTCTGTGCGCGGAAAGCCTGGCTCGAGCTTCGCACAGCGCACTCGAGGTGCCATCGGCAAGCGGAGCGGCCGAGGCGGAGCGGTTCCTCACCTTCGCCCCTCTCGACACGCGCACTAGCACTCGCTGCAGCCGCACAAAGCTCTACAGAGCACACGCAAGGCGGCCCCGACGCATCACGCCCTTTGCCCGCCTCTCGACCTCGTCCGACATGGCGCCATCAGCTCCCCGCCGGGGCTCAGACGAGCGGTCACCGCTCCTGCAGCCTCGCGAGGCTGTGGATGACCTCGAGGACCCGACCAAGCTGCCCAAGGGCAAGCGCAACGCGATCCTGTGCGCTGTGTGGCTCGGCGTCTTCGTGCGTCCTCCCCTCCTCCCCTCCTCAAAGTGGGGAAGCGGTGCTGACCCAGCTCTCGCTCCTGCAGCTCGGCGCGCTCGACGGG
>Ga0308169_10004558_pt1 | contig 12957 bp, 12 predicted proteins | sample PhyBR1_2_FD_202139 | JGI IMG/M metagenome (GOLD analysis project Ga0308169, IMG submission 202139) | Phyllosphere microbial communities from UC Gill Tract Community Farm, Albany, California, United States - DLSLSB.R1 | ecosystem: Host-associated > Plants > Phyllosphere > Unclassified | place...
TGAGGAAACGCCTGTGTCTGGAAGCAGTCTGCTTGCCTACAGTGGCAACGGACGCCGGCAGCAACCGGCACGAGGCGACGCCAGCAGATAGCTGGGGTTCGTCCTCTCACAGAATTCGCCGTCCAGCTCCCAGCTCGATGGCCACCAAAGCGCCCGATGGGCGCTTTTTTGTTGCCCTGGCGTCTGCATGGTGGTATGTCAGGGCGTAAAAAAAGCACCCGCAGGTGCTTTGGTCAACGATTTGATGGCAGATCAGTGTGCCTGCAGAGCGCGATCGACCTGGTCGTCCCATGGCTCGGTCACGTCGCGGATGGCGCGATCGTTGGCCATCAACTGCTTCAACAGATCAACCTTGGTCAGGCGCTTGGCGCCGGTCAGTGCCGGCAAGCCGGCGGCTGCCGGGGCTGCCTGAGCCCGGACTTCCATATTCAATTGTGCAAACTCGTGCCAGTCGCCTGCCTTGGCGGCATGCGTCATCTGACCGGTCAGGCCAGCGAGGTTTTCGTATATCGCAAGGACATCGTTTGCGTTCATATGGGCACCAAAACAGGGTTTGTCAGGCCGGATTCCCGGTTGTCTGAATCGTTTACGGCTGAACTCTCGGAAACTTTAGGGCCATCGATAAAATATTTTCAGATTATTTTGCGCAGGCGCGCATCCCGCAACGGGCGGCCCCGCTGGCATACTATGCGCATGAACCATGACGACATCACCCGCAGTACGCTGCAACACTACAACGAGCATGCCGAGGATTTCTTTAACGGCACGATCGACCATGACGTAAGTCAAAACATTGATGCGTTGCTGGGCGCGATCGCAACGCCAGCGCCGCACACGATCCTCGACCTGGGTTGCGGGCCCGGGCGCGACCTCAAGACCTTCAGCGGTCTGGCCCATCGCGCGATCGGCGTGGATGGCAGCGAACGGTTTGTGGCGATGGCGCGGCAGTACAGTGGTTGCGACGTGTGGCAGCAGGATCTCCTGCACCTCGACTTGCCAGCGGCGCTGTTCGATGGCGTGTTTGCCAACGCGGTGCTGTTTCATGTCCCCAGTGCGGCCTTGCCACACACGCTCGATCAATTGTTCGGCACGCTCAAGCCGGGCGGGGTGCTGTTCACGTCGAATCCGCGCGGCCAGAATCAGGAAGGCTGGAACGGTGACCGCTATGGCAGCTACCATGACTACGAGAGTTGGGAGCGTTTCTTGCTGGCGGCTGGCTTTGTCGCGCTGCACCACTATTATCGGCCGCCCGGTTTGCCACGCGACCAGCAACCGTGGCTGGCGAGCGTCTGGCGCAAGCCTGTTTGTTAAACGCCGTACAGAACTGGTCCGAACATGCTCCTACTGTGAAGCCTCATCCACGTCACGGGCAAGGAGATTGCAATGAACAAGGATCAAGTCAAGGGCAAGACCAAGGAAGTTGCTGGCAAGGTGCAGGAGAAAGTCGGCGAAGCCGTCGGCAGCCGCCAGCAGCAGAGCGAAGGCCTGTCGAACCAGGCTGAAGGCAAAGCTCAGAAGAAAGTTGGCGACGTCAAAGAAATTGCAAAAGGCAATCGCTGATGCACGTTTGCTGATTCACTTCAGCAGCATGATCGACAAAGCCGCGCATTGCGCGGCTTTGTTGTTATCAGGACCCTTGTGCGGATCTGTCCCCGGGTCTGTCACCGGGTCTATCTCCTAGTATGTCTTCGATATACAGCATCTTGACCAGCACCGACAGCACGGCCGCCAGCGGCGTGGCCAGCGCGACGCCGGCAAAGCCGAACAGCGTGCCGAAGATCAGTTGCATCACAATCACGAGGGCTGGCGGCAATTCGATGGCTTTGGCCTCGATCATCGGCTGCAACACATAACCTTCGAGCATATTGATCGCTGCAAACAGCAGCAACGCATACAGCGCCAGGTCAGGGCTGATCGACAGCGCCAGCAAGACCGCCGGAATGCCCGCCATGATCGGGCCCAGATACGGAATGAAGTCGAGCAGACCCGCAATCACGCCCAGGATCAGCGCCAGCGGCACACCGAGCAGGCTGAGGCCAATCGCCGTCGTGACGCCAACGATCAGCATCGACACGGCCTTGCCCAGCAGCCAGCTCGACAGGTTGTCGCCCATCTCCTGCATGACCTCCCGTGCGCGGCCACGTTTCTGTTGCGGCACGAGGCGGATGAAGCCACCGGTGTACACGCCCGGCGACGCAGCAAAATAAATGCCCACGAAAATGATGATGACGATATTGCCCAGCGCGCCAATGATGCCACTGAAGAACAGGCCGGCATTCGGCACCAGCGACCCCATCTGCTTGACGATGTCTTCCGGTGGTGGCAGCTCGGCTACCACGCGCTTGAGCAGAGGATGTTGCGCAACTTCGGCTTGCAGGCGCTCGACTGCGGCAGGGATCTCCTTGGCCAGCTGACCTGACTGTTCGGAAATCTGCGGCGCCATCGCCCACCCGCCCAGGCCGAAGATGGCGGTGAGCAGCAGCACGACGATGACAAGCGCACTATTGCGCTTGATGCCGGTGCGCTGATGCAGCAGCGCGCTCAGTTTATAGAGCAGGATCGAAAACAGGATGCAGGCAAAGATCAGCAGCAGGGCGTCGGCGGCAAGCACGACGGCAGCCAGGCCCAGGATGAACAGGACGCCGATACCATTGACGAGCGTGACGCGGCGCGCAAGTTTGCGCTGGGTGAGGGGTGTCTCTGACACTTGGGCGTCAGAGGAAGGCGGCGTAAGGGGATTCATGGTGATGTCTTGATCGTACGTTGAAGGTGTTGTTAAAACAATAGCATTCCCAATGGCAAGACGGCGCGCAATTCGACATGCCGGTTATGTGCGTGCGCTAACAGAAGAGCTAGAAACATTCCGTTAATCTGTACTCATCGCATCGCCAACCGGCCATGCCAACCAAAGGAGATCACCATGAACAAAGACCAAGTCGAAGGCAAACTGAAAGAAGTTGGCGGCAAAATCCAAGAAGGCGCCGGCAAGCTGGTGGACAGCAAGGAACAGCAGGCCAAAGGTCTGGCAAATCAGGTTGAAGGCAAAGTCCAGCACGCAGCTGGCGACGTGCGCGAAGCAGCCGAAGATGCAGCTGACGACGCAGCTGATCGCGCAAACCGTCCACGTCCATAATACGGATTCCCTCACCAGTTGCAGATTGCGGCTGGTGAATGGACGAAGAAAAAGCCGCATCGTTTCCGATGCGGCTTTTTTACGTCTGACGCAGCGGGCTTAGTTTGCCGGCTTCTCGGCCAGATGGCGTTTGAAGTACGCTTCAATCAGGCCATACACGTGGCGCTGGCTGGTGCGGCCCGAGATGCCGTGCTTGGCGCCCGGATACGTCATCAGGTCGAACTGCACGTTGCGCTTGACCAGCTCGTCGATCAGCAGCGTCGTGTTCGAGAACAGCACATTGTCATCGGCCATGCCGTGCACCAACAGCAATGGCGACTTCATGCCATCAAGGTGGGCAAATACACCGCTGCGCTTGTACGCTTCCGGATCGCCCTTCGGCGTCGCGCCAACGAACTGTTCGGTGTAATGGGTGTCGTACAGCGACCAGTCGGTTACCGGCGCCACCGACACGCCCATCGCGATCTTGTCCGATGCGGCCGACAGCAGGCGCAGTGTCATGAAACCGCCATAGCTCCAGCCGAACACGCCGATGCGCTTCGGATCGACAAAGCTCTGCTTGGCCAGCCAGTCGATGCCGGTCACCTGGTCTTCGACTTCGTGCTTGCCCAGATTGTTGTACAGCACGTCGGTGAAGGCGCGCTCGCGGCGGCCCGAGCCACGGTTATCGAGGCGGAATACCACAAAGCCCTGCTGCGCCATGTACTGGTCAAAGTAATTGCCCCAGGCGCGGGTCACGCGCTGCGAGTGCGGGCCGCCATAGGTGAACAGGAACACCGGATAGCGTTTGGTCGCATCGAAATTGGCCGGCTTGATGATCGAGTAGTGCAGCGTCTGGCCATCGTTGGCCTTCATCGTGCCGTATTCGGTGGCCAGGTGATCGGCCAGATGGCGCGTGTACGGGTGATTGGCATTGAGCTCGTTCTTTTCGATCCACTCGACCATCGCGCCATCGGCGCGGCGGATCGACACTTGCGGCGGCGTGCGCGGGTTCGAATAGGTGTCGACGAACAATTTGCCATTCCCAGCAAAGGCCGCGTCGTGCCAGCCGTCGCCCTGCGTGATGCGGGCCGGCTTGTCGGCGCTGCTGCCGTCCAGTGCCAGCGCGTAGGTCTGCTTGTCGATCACGGCGTCGCGGTTTGACGACACATACACCTTGCCGGCGCCTTCATCGACCGCCAGCACATCGTCCACACCCCATGCGCCGCGCGAAATCGGGTGCAGCAGCTTGCCGTCCAGATCGTACAGATACAGGTGGTTGTAGCCGCTGCGCTCCGAGGCCCAGATGAAAGCCTTGCGGTTTTTCAGGAAGCGCAGGTCGTTGTGGATGCTGACCCAGGTCTTGGAGTTTTCCGAGAACAGCGGGCGCTGCGCCAGCGAACCGACGTCGACGGCCACCAGGTCCAGGCGCTTCTGGTCGCGCGTCTGGCGCTGGTACACGAGCGTTTTCGCATCGGCGCTGAAATCGGCGCGCACCAGATAGATGTCCTTGTCCGCGCCCAGGTCGATCTTGCGCTGCACGCCCGTGGCCGGATCGACCAGCATCAGGTCGATCAGCACATTCGGATCGCCCGCAGCCGGGTAGTGCTGGTCGATCACCTCGGTGCGATCGGCAAAGATCTCGAAGCGGCGCACCACCGGCACCGGCGCTTCATCGTAGCGGCGATAGGCAATGGCCGAATCGTCCGGCGCCCAGTAGTAGCCGGTGGTCTGGCTCATTTCTTCCTGCGCGATGAACTCGGCCGCGCCGTTGTGCACGGTGCCCTTGCCATCCGTGGTCAGCTGGCGCTCGGCGCCGCTTTTCAGGTCGATCACGACCAGGTTCTGGTTGCGCACGAACGAGACATAGCGGCCGCGCGGCGAGATTTTCGGATCGGTCACGCTGCCCGAGGCGACCTTGCGTGCGTTCTCTGGCTTGGCGGCATCGACGAGGTACAGGTCACCACCGACCGGCACCAGCAACTGCTTGCCGTCCGGCGACCAGAAATAATTCAGGATGCCGGACAGGCCGGCGGTGCGGGCACGCTCGCGGCGTGCTTTTTCTTCGAGCGACAAGGTCTCGGTCGGCACCAGTTGCTTGGAATCCACCAGGCGCTGTGTGGCCTTGCTCTTGGTGTTGTATTCCCACAGGTCGAGACGGTACTGGTCGTCGGCGCGCGGGCGCAGGAAGGTCACGCGTTCACCGTCGGGCGAGACGCGCAGGTTGCGCACGCTGGCGCCGGCCAGCGAGGCATCGCCATAAATACGGTCGAGGGTCAGACGTTCAGCCATGGCAGGAACGGCCGTGAGAGCGGCCAGGAGGACAAGGAGAGGGCGCATAGTTTCTCTGGTGGATGTTTAATTGACAGCAACCGCGAGACGATACCAGAGTCAGACAGCCAGCGCTGTAATGACATGTCATAAAAACTAGGACACCAACGCTTTCGCCACACCCTCACGGATACGTTGGCGCGCCAGCTTCTCGAATTGCCAGGTCAGCAGCACCGCAGCGACCGTCAGCGCAAACACGAGGCCGATCCAGAAGCCGGTGGCTTCCATCGGCGCGGCGGGCGTCCACGGGAACCATTGCGGCGCCAGACCCAGCACGCAACCAAGTGGCAGCGACAGGCCCCAGAACGAGACCAGCTGGATCACCATCGGCGGGCGCGTCACCTGGTAGCCGCGGATGGCCGATGCGGTGGCCACCTGGGTCGCATCCGACAACTGGAACAGCGCCGCGAACAGCAGCAAATGCGCGGTCACCTGCTGCACGGCCGGATCGGACGTATAAGCTGCCGCGATCTCCCAGCGGAAGATGGCGATGAACAGCGCCGCCAGCGCGCCGAACGTCAGCGACACGCCCACGCCGACCCAGCCGACGAAGCGGGCCCGCACCGGGTCGCCTTCGCCCATCGCCTGGCCGACGCGGGTGAGCATGCCGATCGCAAAACTAAGCGGCAGCATGAACACGAGCGACGCAAAATTGAGCGCGATCTGGTGCGCAGAGACTTGTACGACGCCATAGCGCGCGACCAACAGGCTGATCAGGCCAAAGGCGCTGACCTCGGCAAAATACGTCACCCCGATCGGCAGGCCCAGGCGCAGCATGCTGCTGATGGCCTTTGCATCCGGGCCCTGGAAGCGGTCGAACGGGTAGGTCATGCGGTAGGCGGGCGAGCGTCGCACCCACCACAGCATCACGCCCAGCATCAGCCACATGCCGCTGGCGGTGGCAATCGCGCAGCCGACCGCGCCCAGGCGCGGAAAGCCCAGTTCGCCAAACACGAGCAGCCAGCTCACCAGGGTGTTGTATAGCAGGCCCGCGATCGCGATCCACATGATCGGCTTGGTCTGGTTGATGCTGGTCGTGTACCCGTACAGCGCGCGGTAGACGCCAAACGCGGGCAAGCCGACGCTGATCACGTGCACGACCAGCGACGCGCGTTCAGCCACGTGCGCATCGAGCCCGACATGGTCGAACAGCAGCGTGCACAGGTTGGCAAACAGCATTGCGATGGTGCCGACCAACAGGCCTTTCCACATGGCCTGGCGTACCGAATGGGGCACCTGGTCGTGCCGCGCGGCGCCCATTTCGTGCGCGACGACGGTATTAATCGCCATCATCGTGCCCATCACGGTCACCAGCACGATCGACCACACGGCCGTGCCGAGCGATACCGCCGCCAGCTCTTCGGCGCTGACGTGCCCGGTCATGGCGACATCGACCACGCCCATGCCGACGGTGGCCAACTGGCCCACCAGCACCGGCCACGACAGGCGCCACAGGGTAAGAATTTCGGTACGGATCGGTGTGGCGGAGGTGGTCATGATGCGGGCTCGGCTTGGGGAACCCATGATTTTACTGACTTATTGTCAAGACCGGGGAACGCGGCACTGTCCACGCACTACCGCCTGTCGTTAATCGGTGCGTAGTTACTGCGCCTGCGCAACGACCCGGTGCGCGATCTGATCGACCGTAGCGTGTCAGTCTGAGGAGAGCGCGATGAAAGAGCTGCTGCCGTATTACGAACGTGAGCTGGTGTACCTGAACACGGTCGGCCGCGAGTTCGCCCACCAGTATCCGCGCCTGGCCGCCGAGCTTGGCCTGGGGCCGGAAGGCAGCGAGGATCCGCACATCCGGCGCCTGATCCAGGCATCTGCGCTGCTCAATGCGCGCACCGCGAAAAAGCTCGACGACGATTATCCGGAGCTGACCGGCGCGCTGCTGGCCAGTCTGTATCCGCACTTCCTGCACGGCATCCCGAGCTGTTCGATCGTACATGTGGATGACCGTGACCCCCACGCGCACCCGGCTGCGCTCGGCCATGTGCACGTGGTGCCGCGCGGCACCGAGATGACATCGCTGGCGGCGCACGGCGCGCCATGCCGGTTCCGCACCACGGCCAGCCTGGCGCTGGCGCCCGTGACGGTGGCGCGCGCCTGGTTCTCGCCGGTGGCGCATGTGCCGCCACGGATCCGGCTGCCGGCCGGCGCCGGCGCGCGCATCAGCATCACGTTCGATAGCGCGATGCCGTGCCGGCGCTTGCCCGGTCTGGGCCTGACGCGCCTGCGGCTGCACGTCGCTGGCGATGCGCTGCTGACAGCCGCCCTCATCGACAGCCTGTGCATGCACACGCTCGAGACCTGGGTCGAGACGGAAGGGCAGGACCGCTGGCGCCGCCTGGACCGCCCTGCCTTGTCGCTCGGCGGCCTCGAGACTGACGAAGCCCTGGTGCCGGAACCGGCGCATGCCCATCCCGCCTACCGTTTGCTGACCGAATACTTTGCTTTTCCCGACAAGTTCCACTTCCTGGATGTCGATCTGGCCGCGCTGGCGCCGATGTTTCCCGCCGGCGCGCGCCGCTTCACGCTGCACATGCTGCTGGCCGGCGTGCATGTCGATTCAGGCCTGGCCCGCGTCCTGCGCGCACTGTCGAACGAGCACTTGATCGCAGGCTGTGCGCCGGTCGTCAATCTGTTCCGGCAAGCCGCCGCGCCGGTGCGCATCACCCACCGTTCGGCGATGTACGACGTGTTGCCGAGCCGGCACGAAGACCATGTCGAGGTTGTCAGCATCGACGCGGTGCAGATGCTGACGACGCGCGACGGCAAGACGAGCATTGTTGCCTGTCGTCCCTGTTACGGCCTGCGCCATGGCGAAGGCAGCGACGGCCCGCGCTACTGGTTTGCCGGTAGCAACGATGGCGGCGATCGCCGGCACCGCATGAAGATCGGCTTCACCGACGACGACCGGGCGCTGGCCGGGTCCGACACAAGTATTGCCTCGCTCGACCTGACCTGCAGCAATGGACCGGCGGCCTGCGCTGTGGGCATCGGCGCGCCGGGCGGCGATCTGGCCAGCGAAACGGCGACGGGCGGCGTGCCCATCCGCCTGTTGCGCAAGCCGTCGGCACCGCTGCAGTTCGGCAACCGCGATGGCACGGGCTGGCGCCTCGTGGCCCAGCTGGCGCTGAATCACCGCTCGCTGGCCGAGCTGGACACGTTCCGCGACACGCTGGCGCTGTACGACCTGGCGCGCTCGGGCAGTTCGCAGCGTCAGATCGCCGGCTTGCTTGCGTTGACCAGCTTGCCGGCCACGGCCTGGCTGCGCAACCGGCACGGCGCCACGCTCGTGCACGGCACCGAGGTGCGGCTGACGCTGGATGAAGAGGCGTTTGCCGGCAGCAGCCTGTTCGTCTTCGCGCAGGTGGTCAGCCGCTTTCTGGGGCTGTATGTTCACCTGAACAGTTTCACGCGGCTCGTGCTGCTCTCTAGCCGGAGCAGCAAGGAATTGCTGCGCTGTGAACCGCGCAGTGGCAGCCTGACGCTGGTGTAGCCGGTGATTGCCGACCTGCTGGCGCAGCCGCAGCGCTACGAATTCTTCCAGGCGGTGCGGCTGCTGCTGCGCTGGCTGGGCCGGCAGGGAATCGGCCCCGAGCAGGCGCTTGGGAGTGTGATCCGCTTTCGCAACAGCGTCGGGTTGGGCTTTCCACCCAGCGAGATCGAGGCCATCGACCGCGTCACCGCGGGCGTGCCGACGGTCACTGTCACGCCCGCGATGATGGGTTTGCTTGGCATGATGGGCGCCTTGCCGCTGCACTACACGGAACGGTTCGCTGCCTGGGAACTGACCAACCGCGACAGCGGTCCACGCGCTTTTCTCGATCTGTTTTCCAGCCGTCAGGTAGCGTTGTTCTACCGCGCCTGGTGCAAGTACCGCGTGCGCGAACCGCTTGCGGCGGACAGTGACCGGTTTCGGCCGCTGCTGCTGGCGCTGGCCGGCGTGGCGCCGGGGCGCCAGTGTGCGGGTAATGACGATCCCGTTGCACTGGCCCGGTTCGCCGCGCCCCTGCGCAGCCGGGTGGTCAGCGCCGACCTGATTGCGCGTGTGCTCGGCCACTATTTCGGTGTCGCAGTGCGCGTCGAGCAATTTACCGGGCGCTGGGATGTGCTCGCGCCGGGCCAGCGCACCAGGCTGGCGCACGGCAATTGCGAGCTGGGCGTTGGCGCCACGGCGGGGGCGCGGCTGCTACGGCCTGAGCTTGGCGTCCGCATCCGTCTGGGGCCGCTGAGTGCCGCAGAGTTCGCACACTTTTTGCCGGGGCGGAACGGCAGCCGCGCACTGGCCGCCTTGCTGGCGCGCTTTGCGGTTGACGTTCCGTATCGCGAACTGCAGGTCGTGCTGCGGCGCGAGGCGATTCACGGTGTCCGTCTCGGTGGCGTCACGCGGGTGGGGCTGGATGGCTTCCTGTGCACGCAGAGCGCATCATGCGATCGTGACGATATGTGCTACCTGCTCGAGTGACACGTTCGGTTCCTGGTGGCATACGCGCGCCACACATGTGCCGGGCACCTTACAATCGATGTCAACGAATTAACAAACCATCGACCAGGAGGCACCATGCAACAAGCAGAAAACATGCAGCCGGCAGATCATCTTGAACCAGCCGCAACCCAATCGCTCGACGCGCGCCGCGTCGCCGTTTTGATGACCGACGGCGTCGAGCAAGTCGAATACACCCAGCCGCGCCAGTTCCTCGAAGCGCAGGGCGTGACGGTCGTGCTGATCTCGCCGAAGAAAGTGGGCGAGCAGATCCAGGGCTTTAATCACCTGGAGCCAGGTGACAAGTTCGCGGTCGAACTGAACGTGGAAGACGCCAATGCAGAAGATTTCGATCTGCTGTTGCTGCCGGGCGGCGTTGCCAATCCCGACAATCTGCGTTCGAGCCCGGAATCGATCGCCTTCATCAAGGCATTTGGCGATGGCGACAAGCCAATCGCCGCCATCTGCCACGGGCCGTGGCCGCTGATCGACGCCGGTATCGCCGAGTCGAAGCACATGACCAGCTGGCCAACGCTGCAGATCGATCTGGTCAACGCCGGCGCCGAATGGACCGATGACGAAGTCGTCGTCGATGGCAAGCTGATCACCAGCCGCAAACCGGACGATATTCCGGCGTTCAACGAAGCCATCATGAAGCAATTGATGGTGCAGCAAGAGGCTGGCACCGATCCGGGGCCGACCTCGTAATCAATCAGTTTTTGCGGCAAGGGCGCGTCACTGCAGGTGTTCCCACAGCGTGACGCAACCGACCGCAATCAATACCAGGCCGCCGAAAATCTCGGCGCGCTTGCCGGCCAGGGCGCCAATGCGGCGGCCTACCAGCATCCCCAGGGTCACCATCGTCAATGTCGCCAGGCCGATGGCCAGCGCCGGCCAGACGATATGGGTGGCTGTGAAGGCCAGGCTCACACCCACGACCATCGCGTCGATGCTGGTGGCGAAGCCCGTCAATGCCAGCAGCCACAGCGGCCGGTTTGAATCTTCGGCATCTTCGGGCGGGGATAAGCCTTCGTGGATCATGCGCACGCCGAGTCCACACAGCAGGACGAAGGCCACCCAGTGATCCCAGCTCTCGACATAGGAAGCGGCAATGCTGCCCAGTGCCCAGCCGACCAGCGGCGTCACACCCTCGATCACACCGAACAGCAGGCCCACCTTCAATGCATCCTTGAACCGTACATGATGGCGGCGTGCACCCATGGCGATAGCGACGGCAAAGGCGTCGGTGGACATGGCGAAGGCGAGGATGAGAATGGCGACGAGAGACATAACAGCTTTCCGATCGGGCACGACAAAAGGCATGTCGCGTGGCCCGAACGTCACGCAAACATGCCAATGGTCTTGCCAACCGAAAGGCTTTCGCACCATGACGTTGAGCGTCAAGTATGTTGATGCGAGAACTTCTGAAGCGAAGCAGGCTACTCCCCAAGGGCGGCGCTATGGTAACTCAGCAGTAGCCAATCGGCAAGGCGCGTTATGTGCGCGTGATGCGGGCGTTAAGGATGCGTTAGGGTCACGTTGCCAGCATCAGGCGGGAACCGGGCGGCGGCTTGGCGCCGCCATCAGTGCGCGGCCGATCGGCAATTCGACGCCGTGATGAAACAGGGCGCCGGCAATCATGCTGGCGATCCAGGCAAGGATGACGCCGGCAGTTTGCACGAGCACGTCCTGCGGTGCGAAGCGGGTGAACGCGGCATTGACGACGAGGCACACGGGAAAGTGCACCAGGAATATGGAGAATGAGATGTTCCCGGCGAAGCTGATGAGGCGCCATTGTCTGGGCGCGGTTGACGCGGATTGCATGCGGCCGAACGCAACCAGTGCGCACGCGATGAGCAGTGCAAGCGCGATGCGACTGCGAAAGTCGACCGTTAGCGCAAGCAGCGCCGGCACCGCCATCAGCAGCAGCAGGACGGCAGTCGAGCGCGGCCGGCGGGTGGGATCGCTTGCCCACCAGGCCAGCGCGCCCAGGCCGTAACTGCCGAGAAAGTAGGGCGCCCAGACGTCCCAGTCGGCGTCCAGATTGAAGTACAGCAGCGAGGCGCCGACAGCAATCGCTGTCATGGCCGGGATCAGGTGCGCCGGCATGGGCTGTGCACGACTGCACGTCCAGAGCAGGATGCTGAACATCGCATACAGCTGAAGATCGATCGCCACGTACCAGGCGCCGGCCGACAGCGCGTCATAAGCGAGTACGTCCTGCAGCAGGAAGGCATGTGCGAGCAATTGTCCGCCGCTGGGTGGCGCGGAGATGGCGTCATGCGTCATCCAGAAGCTTGCCAGCCACGACGCGGCGACGGCCAGCAGGATCGCCACGAAGAACGGCGGCGCCAGCTTGGTGTAGCGGCGCAGGATGGTTTTCCATGGGTTGACGGGACCGGACAACCCCTTGGGTGACAACGACTTTGCGGCGAGGAAGCCGCCGATGACGAGGAAGACCTGGACCGCGATGCGGGCGTCCTGGGCGAGCCAGTCCATCAGGTCCGGGAACGCCTGGCGTGTATGGTCGCTCATCGGGCCGTAGAAGGCCAGGTGGTGCAGGACGATCAGTTGGGCCGAGATGGCTTTCAGGAGGTTGATCGTGGGGTAGTTTGACGGGCGTCGTGACGGTATTGTTGGGGTGGTGCTGGGGGTGGACTTCATGTGCTTTCCGGGATGCTGCTGACGCGCTTGTTGGGGCGCTATCATAGCTGATCTTGCTAGAAAGACATGGGGGCGGTGTGTGGGGGCGGTTTGTTTGTTTTGGCGGTGCTGGCTTTTACGTCGCTCTCTGATGTGGAACTGCGGCGTTTTAGCAGAGGCGGGAGGGCAAGAAATCGCCTTGGCGATTTCCCTCTGGTCAGACGAATCGGAGAGCCTTGCGCTTGCAAGCGCAAGGCGGATTTCCGGCGGGGAGCGGTGCTCCCCGAATTCCCGGAAATCCCCCGCGTCCCGCGGGTTCGATTCCCGCCGCCTGAAGCGTAGGCGAAAAAAAACCGTCCACAGGACGGTTTTTTTGGAA
>Ga0308169_10004561_pt1 | contig 12952 bp, 21 predicted proteins | sample PhyBR1_2_FD_202139 | JGI IMG/M metagenome (GOLD analysis project Ga0308169, IMG submission 202139) | Phyllosphere microbial communities from UC Gill Tract Community Farm, Albany, California, United States - DLSLSB.R1 | ecosystem: Host-associated > Plants > Phyllosphere > Unclassified | place...
ATGGGGGTCGCTGGCGGCGCCGGAGGATGGAGATGACGCTTCGCCAGTTGATAGTAGAAGATGGGCGATACCGGGGCGAAAAGTTGAGCGGGGTGATGACCAAGAGACGAGCGGGCGCGGCGCCGTAACGAGACGAGGCGAGAAACACTACTTTCGACACGCAATAATGATGAGAAGATCTACCTAGCTCGCCTGGACCCGTGGACACGGAGGGGTGAGGTGAGTACGCCCGATGGCCAGCGCGGATGACCTCGACGGCGTGAGCGAAAAACGACGACGACTCTCGGGTGAAGATCAGCGGATGGGGAGTCGCGCTCCTTCTCCTTCTGACCTCGCGCTAGCAGGCTTCCTTTGCCCCTCTGGAACGGGCCTAGGAGAGGCCTGGGCTCCGTTGCGCGGGCGCGCGGCCGCAGCGGGTCAAGTACCCAATCCCTTGAGCCTGCTGTGCCTGTGTATCTCTTCACGTCATGACAATTCTCCCCCTTGCTCTGGTCGTGCCCCCGTGGTGGTCAGCGGCGAGTCCCGCCCCCCTCAGGGCAGCTGAGCAATGGGGGCGTCGCGTGCCAGACGAGGCGCAGATCTCGTTGATTGTGCTCGGCTCCGCGGAGACAGGAGGATAGCCATGCGAGCGGGATCAAACCCTGAACGTATTCGGCGGGCCTACCAGAGCTCTGCACGTTGTGTGTCAGCAAGCCTATCTATCCACCCGCAGCTGACGGGACCGTCGCGTGTGCCGAGAGATGACCGCGCACCGACCCCGTCCTTGTCAAGTCGACTCACCTTTTGTCGGTCAAGACGTAATCAGCCGGACAGATAGCGTACACGACAATATTGATTTATTGTCGCGCAAGTCGCTCACAATGTCGCGCCTCTTGTCCAAGCGACACGACTCGTGCGTGCATGGCATCCACCCATCCATACATCCATCCATCCATCCATCCATCCCCCCATCCCGTCCTCTCCTCCATGCAGACATGTCACGTGTGAACGGTGTTGACGCCAGGTTCAACTCGTCGGCGGGGACGATACTGCCCGAGCGCGAGAGCGACATACGCAGCACATCCACTTCGATCTCGCTGAACACTGACGCGACGCCGACATTGGGGATCGGCCTCCACACATCACACGTCGACACCCACGGCCACGGCCTCACACAGCCCCGCGCAGCCACCAACAACGTCGCGTCGCTGAGCTCCGCGCGGGTGTTGATGCCCCAGAACACGCTCGGCCGCGAGTTGGACGGGTTGATGCAGAGCAATTCGCAGGAGAGCCAGGAGTTCGCCAACATGGTGGGTGTCGTGACTAAAACCAACCATGTCATGTGGTCCACGAGCGACTCGGGCTTCCCTCGTCCATCCTGCTATTCACCCATCCAGCGCCATCCCTCTCGCTCCTCGCCCCCGCTGACCTCAGGTCCGCGACTACACGCTACTCGACACCGTCACGCAATCCCGTACCGACCTCCGCGGGTTCATCTCTCGGTCCAACCCCGACCTCGCAGCATTCGTCAATCCCAGTATGAGCCCCACCGACCTGCTCGCCCAGATCCAGGCCGACCATCCCGGCCTACTGGACCGCCAACCCCCTTCGTCCCCCATCAAGCCCGACATCTACAACACCCACGCCCCCATCACGCATTCCACCGCAGCACCATCATCGTACCCCCCACGGGTCGAGGCCTTCCGGCCGACCTCGGCGCACTCGGCGCACTCGGCATATTCACATCACTCACACGGCCGCGAGCGCGACCGGCGCGCGTCAGCGGGCGGCTCGGCGCACTCGAATGCCTCGGCGTCGGACTACGAGTATTGCACTACCGAGGTGGACGAGGATGAAGCGAGGCTGCCGGTAGAACTGCAGGGGCAGGTAGACGTCGACCCGAAGCAGCTGCATATCGGTGCGCCGGGAGTGGGCGGTAGAGGCCGGACAAAGAAGGCCAATGGCGGTGGCAGGGCTGCGGATGGGGGAATGGGCCTAGGGCCAGAGGGGACGGCGTTGCCGCATACAACGGGAGCGGGCAAGGGGGGGAAGGGAGGAGGGGTGGAGCACGATGAAGAGGCCCTGCGCCTCAAGCGACTCGAACGTGAGTTGGCGATTTTCCACGTCGCGGTATGAACCGCGCGACGGCCCAAAATCAAAGGAGAATGAGAACACGCGCTCACGCCAGACCGGCGCCAGATCAACCGCAAGTCGGCGCAGAAGCACCGCATGCGCAGAAGAGAGGAACATGAGACGCTCTCGAAACAGATGGTGGAAAAGGACGCGCGCATCGCGCAGCTGGAGAAGGACCTCGCGGTCGAGAGGAGCAAGACGGCGCAGCTGCAGCAGTTTATCGATTTGCAGCGCATGGGGAGCAAGCGCGTGGCGAGGGGCGGGGGGTTGAGCGAGGATGCGGAGATGGACGATGACGAGTGAGTCGCGCCCGCCTGTTCATCCTGAGATAGGGACGGAGTGGGGTGGGCAAGGCGTTTGTCTGCAGAGCTGTAGGATGCGAGGTGTCAAGAGACTCGGGCACGGCGCTGACGGCAGGAGTCTGCCGGCTAAACGACGAAAGAACTAATGTGTACCAACACTACCCTGCGCGATGCGGCGCCACGCGCCACTGATCAATACGATACGTCACATGCGGTGTCGACCGTCGACCACACTGTACAGGACGCGGCGCAAAACGGCAGCAGACCCCCTGACCAAGTCTGTCGATTGACTCTGGGTTGCGATACCTATAGCGAGTTTGAAGTAGGAGTGAGAGGGGTTCATGTGCCGGGATGTCTTTGTACACACTTGATACGATTTATGAACCTTATGCAGGCTGTTTCCGGGCACGCAGGGATGTGCAAGTCGGTGCTTGACGGGCGTTACGGGGGAACCGATGCGTTGTTCGGAGGTGCGCCAGCGGAAAACACGGACCCATGCGCGCCACTGTCCGGGTGGAAACATCTCTCGATCCAGGCTTGTTCGTGGTCAGGGGGCCAAACGGCGCCGGCCTACACGCGCCGGGCTCCGCCCATCCGGCTTTGACAAAAGATCACACGTCCCTTTCATTGACGCCTCATAATAAGCCTCGTCGGGGCAAGCGGCGCAACGACGCCACTCCGACCAGCGGCGATCTCACCATACCGCCCCGCCGGCCGCCACCGCCGCCGCCCGCAGCACACCGACCTCGGTCTCATCATTATCCCCGGCGGCTCGCTGAGCCATCTCGATGCCCTCCCTTCTGCGCAGCCGGAAACGCTCAGGGTTGCCGGTTCCGATCCCGATTGCCGATCCCGGGGCCGAGCCTGATGGGGGGCTGAGAATTCTCCGATGATGGCGGTGAAGGCATCGTCGCTTCCGCGCTAGGCCAGGAGTGATCGTCGCATTACCATCAGTCCCGCCTGGGGGTCGGCGTAGTTGAATGAGTCGACGCCCTTGAGTATGCTTGGCGCGAAGCGATGAACGGGGATCCTCGATCGGCGTCTCGACCCTTGTGCTGCACCGTGAGCTCGTCATTGTTGTCATTGTTCAGCTCATGTCGCAGCGCCAAGATCCCTTTGAGCCTGTCCCGACCGGAGCCGATTCGATTCGATTCGACCCTCGGTGACTGGGCTGATGATCTGCTGCTCATGAAAACTCAGCCCTGAACGGTTGCGGAGAGCGATCGGTAAGAGCGGGTGCGAGACGACGATGAAACGGTGGTGAAACGATCCCGGGGAAGCATCTCATCGCCGCCGGCCCGGGACACCTGGAGCACCGCCATCGCAGGTGGTCGCCCGCTATCCTAAAGGGCATATTGTCAATCGGGCCGATCGATCAGCATGGATTTGTAGACATTGGCAGTGTTTGGCGCTAGGCCTCACCGATGACCCATGTCTAGATCGGACGCGGCGCGATCAGCGGCCCGGACGATGCATGTAACGAAAGGGGCCGTGTTGGGGCTGGTGGTCTTGTCTTATTCGGAAAGGACGGTCCAGGTGCTGCACTGCGGCGGATCGGCTAGCTTCGGTTCTAGACAGCGCGTGGAGCGTGCATGCGGGCCAGAGCCTGGCCGATAGGATCGCATGGGCACCGGCACGGACAGGGCAGGCAGGGGGTGTGCGGCAGATGCGAGGGAGGGGTTAAAGCTTGAAGGTTGACGTGATGGTGTCCGCTCCCCGGCGATGCTACATTATCAAGTCTGGCCGTAGTATTCTCGACGATCATGTTGGTTATCACTGTGGAGGAGCGAGGTGTGCGTGTCTTGGTCGACTGGGCGCCGGGTGACAGCGGTGTCGGACCCGGACCGGCGAGGAGGCAGCAGCTCGGCTGGGCGGAGTTTGTCAAGGGCGAGTGGACGGATGTGAAGGCGGAAAACCTGGAACAGTGTCTACGTACGTCCCTCCCTCTTCTACAGCCTCTGTGCTTCGACCGAGCGGGCGGGCGATGCGGCAAGTCAGTTGGCGGTCAAGAGGCGGAGACCGGGCCGCGGATCAGATATGCCCTCAGAAACCATCTCATCTATCCCTCCCTGCTGGCGGGCTTGCTGGGCGCGATGCGGGCTAACAGCCAGAGACTGCGCTCGACGCGCTTGGACCGGACATCGAAGAGTACAGTGCCGAGGGCGGCGTGCAGGGCGTCGTCTGGTCACTCAACGCTAAGATCGCGACTTCTCAAAACACTTCTACCGATCACGGTTCTACATCCAACATACTTTCAGCCGACGACACGCACACCTACATCACGCTTCGCACATGGCTGCGAGACGCACTTTCATCACACCTTGACAAGCTATCAGCGGGACAGGAGCTCCGAGCCGATGATCGCTCGGGCGACTCGGCGCAAAGCGGGGCGCCTTGTGGTCTGATACGCCCCGGTAGGCTGCTTGATTCGTGATATCGGGGAGGCTGACGCAAAGTCATACCCCTCGCTCTGTATCAGCACTCCACGGCACACGAGTCGTCCTCCGCGCTGTACACCACATCCTCGCTCGACACGCTGCTCGTCCCGCTGAACGACCCCCCGCCTCACTTGCCACCGGCGTTCGAAGTGTTTTATTACGCAGGCAGGCAATGGGGGGTCTACGAAGACGCAACGACGCCGGCGCTGAGAGCCGCAGGCCGAGACACCATGGCGCGGTCCAAGTAAGCCGGTCGGAGCCCAGCTGCGTCGGCCAGCTCACGCCCAGGTGGAAGCAGTTCGATCAGCTCGTCGGGGTCATCCCGCCTGGAGGATCACTCGGGATCGACGACAAGGCGTTTGTCGTTTCGTGAGCGACCGGAAGGACGGGACTTCCGATTAAGCTGACACGAGGTCCAGCCCCAGCCCTGTCGGCCAAGCAGCTTCGCCGTGGGTGCGAGATGGACTGGTGCGGTGGGAGGGCGGTACGCCGGTGACGGCGTTCCGAGACCCGCGGACCAACATCCGGTGAGATGAACCACAAGCACCTGCGCAGTGCAGCTCGAGCTGATGCACCGATGCTTGGTCGAGGCGCAGGCGTACGAATGGAGGGCACTGCTTCGCCTCCCAGGTCTCCACAGGTCGCACGTCCGGATCGTGACGGACTACATGGGGTACGTCCGCCGCTCCCACACGCAGTGCAGCTCACTCCAGTATCCACTCCGCTAGAACAGTCGCCCAGATCCTCGACACCACGCTCGAGGTCGACATCCCGTCCCCGCTCTGCCAGGAGGATCCACCTCGCACCACCAGCCCGACTTCCGCTCCGCGTTCGACCCCTTCGAGCTCCGAGGACGGCATCGACCCCGACCGCGAAGTCACTCCCACCCAGGCTGAATTCAACTTGTCCTGCTTCCCCACCCCGCCCGACTCGTCCTTCGGTTCCCGCCCGGGATCGTTCACGCAGCTGCATCCCCTCGACGAAGCATCAAAGGCGGCGCAGGACGATCTCCCCACTCCTGTTTCTTCCCCTCGTCGACAGTCCGTCACCAGCGACACAGACGTCGATGGCGAGTCCGGCTCGAGTTCCGGCTCGGGCTCGCGATCAGGCTACGTCACTGCCGTGTCTGGCGGCGGCCAAACCGATACGACCCGTGAAGGCGACGCTTCGGCCCAAGACGACACCCAGCGCGTAAAGGTGTGGACGGGCAGGGTGGACGAGCGGGGATCATGGGAGGCGAGTCTGTACCCCGCGCTCGCGAAGGAGCACGCCCGGTTGCGGTGAGCTGCCATCCTTGTAAGACCTGGTGAGCTGATGGGCAGAAGCCTGGTCGAAAAGGGACACCTGCTCTCTCCGGTTTCACCGGCCACTCCGCAGGTGTCCAGTCCCCCGCCGAAGCCGCGCGCGCTGCAGAAGGTCCGAAACGATCTGTGGCAATCTGGCGTTGCGCGGGCGCGTTGACGCGCTGGCTGGTGCGAAGCGGTGAGCCGCGAATCTGCTCGACGGGTCCAGCTCATGCGCAGCTTGACATACAGCGCTCATTGAAGGTCCACTTTACACGATACGACAAGTATACGCCATAGTGAGCGTTGGGTATATCGCCGGAGCGAGCTGACGACAAGGATCTTGTACATAGGCAGATGTAGACGGAAGGACTCATGCTTAATGCGTGAGTCGCCCTCCACCAGCCTCCCGACGGCCGAGCTGATCCCCAGCCCATCATTTGTATATGACCAACTCTGGGAACGGCGACGGCGCGCGCGGCGGCGGCGCCTCTTCACGATGCACGAGGTGAACGATGAGCTGCAAAGATTCGATTTTAGACAGCGTCCTCCTGTTCCCCTGCGGGCCAATGAAGGGTTGGGCCCTGCACTTGAGTCAAGGATCTACACGAGCCGCTGAGAGCTGGCCGTATGCGCGCCGTGTCTATGTGCTGCGCACCGGAAGCGGCTGTCGCCAAGCCAAATGAAACCGACCCAGCAAGTGCTGTTTCAGCCACGGCGACGCGCCAAACACGTCGTCTCATCATCACTCTGCATCTTGGTCTCTACTTTCGCTTGTATCGCATACCATCCAGTCACGTCTTGATAGCTGAAGCGCTGGAAGCATACACCATAGACGGATCCGCACTCGCCGTTCATCGATCCACGAGACGACCGCCCGGATCCCCGATCCACCGCCCCTCTGGACTTCCTTTGATCGCAATCGATATCCCCCTCACCGCGTGATCTTCGTCTCCGTTGTGCACTTCGCTGTCGGTCAAAGGTCTCCACTGGAGTAACGACTGCACGTCACGCCACGATGACGTCTGTACAGCTCGCGATCGACGACTTCGACCCGCTGTTCGTGTACGAGGACTATACGATATGGGCAACGCCGAACCCGCAGGACAATCCCACGTGGTGGAACGCTAGCAGTCAGGAGACGGGTAGTACCTGGAACCAAGGTGAGTGGGTGGTGTCGTTGGGATGAGGGTGTATGCTCTGCCGGGTGAGCCGTCAGATGGAACGAGAGACTTGTAGTGAACAGCGCATCATGCACCCGGATTGATGAGGGGCATGGGAACCGGGCCATCACTGACCACCTGGCGTGATGCTGATCGCAGCGACGTATCACTACACCACCACGCCCGACGCGAAGGTCTCGCTCAACTTCACTGGTGAGCTGCGTCCTTTCTCTCCGATGCACGGCACGCGTTGACCCCAGGCTCCAGCATCACCGTCCTTGGCGCGGGCGGCCCGTCCAACACAAACTTCACCGCGACGCTCGATCCCTCCTCCGCACAGCCATACGTCCAGACCCTATCTCCCGCGAACGCAACGGACGGCCGGACGGTCCTCTTCCACGCCGACGGGCTGAATACGAACACGCACACGCTGGAGATTGTCAATCACGGCGATGGGCTCTTGCTCGACATGGCGGTGGTGGACGTGGTGCTTGGTGCGGAGGGGTGAGTCGGGATACGGATCCGGGCGGTGTGATGGGCTGACCGCAGGGCGACCTTGACGAACACGACGGTGCAGAATGACGACTCGAGGATCCAGTACTCTGGGACGTGGACGACGCAGTCGGGCCCGAACTTCAACGGCGGGACCAGCACATATACCAGCGGACCGGGCAACGAGTTCAAGTTCTCCTTTGAGGGTGAGTCTCGTCGCTATCCTTCTCACCCATCAGAGATCTCGTCTGCGTCATTCTTGCCGGTGCCACCTTTCCGCGTCGCTCATGCGCAGGCTCGGCGGTATACATCTACGGCGACCAAGTAAACGACCACGGGCTATACAACGTATACCTCAACGGGTCCTCGTCACCGTACGCGGCGCTTAATGGCCGATCAGGATGCGGCGGGGGATACGCCAAGTACTGCGAGAAACTGCACGGGCTGGCGTTCTTTGCCGGCAGCTTACCCGCCGGGACGCACGAGGTCCGGCTCGTCAATGGCGGGCCGACCGACGGCAACGTCACGTTCTTTGGTGAGTTGCACGATCTCTTCTTGATAAACCATACACCGGTCCCCCTCGCTAGGGCGGTTGCGTCGAAAGCATTGTGCGTGCCACTAACGCCAGACTTCGATTACATCGAGTACACCGTCCCCTCGACTTACCCGCAACTCGTGCAGTCCAACGCCGACTGCCCGTTCACTAACTGCTCGGCGCAGAGCTCGCCGTCGGGCTCAGCTGGGGCCAGTACGAGCACGATTGCCGGTTCGGCGGCGGCGAGCACTTCCGGTGGACCAAGCTCGACGGCTTCGGGTGGATCGAGCCCAGCGCAGAGCACGGGCGCGGCTGTGAGGGGCGCGGCGCCGATGGCGGGCGTGGGAGAGGGGACGGGGGTGTTGGCGGCGCTGCTGGGTATATGGGGGATGAAGCTGATGGGGTGGTAGACGCTGTTGTGGGACGCCGCGAGCAGCACGATGTATGGACCGCCGAAGACAATTCGAGCTGAGCGTTCGGTTTGCGGCAAGTATTCGAGTCTGAGGTCATGTGTCGTGACTGTGTATCACCAACTTAGACGCCTGTGGCATGCATGGCCTGAACGCGCCGACCATCCACGTGCATACATCTCTGTACGTCTCTGTTGATGCTTGTCTATGGCCGTACTTCATTCTATGAACAACTGACACTTGCGTCCAAACAACTTGACTCGACTTTGAACCGACATACAAAACTGCCCTCGATGCGTCCCATTCTGGCCCCCCTTCTTCCTTGTCCCCCTGCTGGGGAAACTTTCGAATCCGACGTCGTATACTGCCCAGTCGATCCCCATAATATCATCAACTTGGTTCCCCTACCGAACGCCTCAAACTGCCACCGCGTCGCCCGCAGCGCACGGCGTACCAGCTGTCTAGAGTGGGTACCGGAAAGCCATGTTCTTGCGCTGACCGTCAGCGACTCTGACGGCACAGTACGCCCGCCGACTCACGTCGGTGATATCCATAAACGTCGCATCGATCTCCTGGCCCTGCTCGTCAAAGTATCGCTCGTGCACGTAGTTCGGGTCGGCCATGAGCCTGTCTCGGCGGTCGTTCTCCCTCTTGAGGAAGTAGCGGATGGTCAAGCTGTGCGTGAGCGGCTGCGCGACGGATCTAGTCTGGGATGGGGGGCGTACAGGAGGAACGGGTTGATGACCCATGTGACGAGGATGACGCCCCATGGGACGTAGTACCTCGGGGCGTACTTTGCCTGCCAGATCTGCGGGGAGACGAGGTTGCCCACGCCTGCGCGTCAGCTGCGCTCATCGTGCTTCGCTCCGGAATGTCGGCGCGGCGGCGCAGACTCACAGTATCCGATCAGCAGCATCGCGTTCGTCGTCGTCTTCTTGGTGTGGCCCGTGTTGCTGCCCGCGCACCAACTCAGCGCGAGGACGAAGGACGGGGTGCTGAAGCCGAGGATGTAAATGGCGAACAGCAGGACGCCCTTGAGGTGGAACGGCACCGCAATGAGCAAGATGCCGCCGAGGATGCTGCCGGTCAGCGCGCCGTCGCCTCGTGGTACAGTTCAGGAGTGGATGGACGTACGGGGGCAGGGAGTAGCCGAAGCCGACGTAGGCTCTTGCGTTGGTGTACTTCTTCATGATGAGCACAGAGGTCCAGACTGATCGTCAGCGGGCACGATCCCGGACCCGAGCCTGGGACGTTGTGCACGCACTGACGATGATCTCGATGACGCCGCTAACGCAGCCCAGCAGGGTCGTCTGCTCCGTCGTGAACCCGAAGCTCTCTGGACGTCAGCCTCGTCCCCGGTATGTGCCGCGACGGGCACGCGGATCGAAGTGGATCGGGTCGGTTCATAATGGCCCGCGACTGCGACTCACTGATGACCGTGGACGACATGTTCGTCAACGAGTTGCCAAAGTTGGAGAGGCAGGCGAAGAGCGAGAACTGGCATCGTCAGCGACGGTACCGCGTCTCCCAAACGTCTCGAGCCCGACTTACCGCCCAGGGCTTCCAGTCCGTGAGGGCCTCGATGAACTGCTCCCGCTTCCAGACCTTGTTCTCGACTCCGGTCGACTGGCCCCGCAGCCGCTCGATGGCGATCATCCTCTCCTCGGTGGTGAGGAAGCGGGCCTTCATCGGGCTGTCGGGGATGAACAGCCAGAACGCGATGCCCACCACGAGCGTCATCCCGCCCGTGAGCAGCTGGTACACCTTCCAGGGGGAGATGATGTCGTGGTTGACGTGGTACACGCCAAAGGCGGCGAGCCCGTTGAAGATCTGCGCGGTGCCGTTCATCAGGAACCACTGCGGGTCAGCCGGGCGTCGACGTGGTGCAGTGCAATGCAATGCAAGTTGGGAGCGGGACGCACATAGCCGACACGTCGGGTCGCCTCGGACTGCGTGTAGAACATGCTCGTCTGGCATCAGCCTCCGCTCAGGTCAGGTCGCGGCGCCGACGCACAACGATGAGGAAACCAGAGGTGATGGTGCCCTCGCAGATGCCCAGCACGATTCGACAGATGACTGCGATAGATCAGTGACGATCAAGATGGGCATCTCATGTACGATTACTCACGCAACCCGGCAAAGTTCTTGCACGCCGCCATGCAGCACAGAGTCCTGCGTCTCAGCCCGCGCATCTGCTGTCCGGGGTATTCGGGATCACTCACACGCCCCAGATGAGGATGTTCCCGGCCCTGGTGGTCAGCCGGAGGAGCCTTGAACACGACGCCGCGGCCACTCACATCCACTTGCCGGGCGGGAACCGCTGGAGGCCCAGGGTTTGAGGCCATTCAAAGATGAGGTAGGACAGGTAGAAGACGGTCCCGAGCCAGCTGCTCGTCAGAGACCCGTTCCTCCTTCGGGCCGGCAACAAGCGTATGGGCTCACTTGTACTGCGACTGGTTGATATGGGTGTCCGCCTGCGACGTCAGCAACACCGTTCCTCGCGGCGGCGACGTTCCACGCCGAGCACGCTCGCGTGACTCACCCGGAGACCCATGATGTTCGCGGCGTTGATGGTCGTCTGCGATGAGCGGTTTACCACTCCCTTGGCCATTCGGTAAGGCCGACACACACCTTGTCGGTGAACTGGATGAAGTATAGGATCATCCTGCCGTCAGCACCCGCTAGCGCATCCGCGCAGCAGAACGACGCACATCAACGGAAGCATGTGCAGATCGATCTTCCTCCGCACGCGCGCAGCCTCCTCCTCGGTCACCTCCCGTCCGAAACCCGCAATGAACTCGGCCGCATCGTCGAGCTCGCTCGCCTTGACTCGGTGCTTCTCCTCGTGCTCGTACAAGTTGAGGTCGGGAGATTCGACCACGACCGTGGTCGTGGCGGGGACGATGTCCTTCTCCGGGTCTTTGGCGTGTGTCGACATCGTCTGCTGCGGTGAGATGTCCGTTTCGATCTGCTCGTAATTGAGGATCTCGAGCTGGGGACGTCGAGCGCCCAGCCTGGCTAGGTGATATACCCTCCTGTAGGCGCCGGCTCGGCACCCCCGCTGTCACCGGTCGAGAGATAAGCAGGCAGGTGCTCATCATCACGCCCACGGCTTTGACCGACGCCATTGTACTAGCGTCCTGTTTAGGTCAAGCTTAGACTTGGCCGTGCTATTCTCGTCGACAGCCATCCTCCCGGCCTGGCGTTGCGTCCGCGCATGCCGCAAGGCGGGCCAGGGCGTGTGTGAGAAAGTTCGCACCAACAGACGCCCGGAGTGTGCACGGCCGACGGACTGGTTCAGACATTGCTGATATGCTTGGACGTCGAGCCGTCGAGCGAATGTCCAGTTGAGGCTAGCGGCATTTTGCGCGCGGCTATGGAAGGGTCAACGTTGGAACTGTGAGATACGGAACTGTACGTCGGCAGGAGAACAAGCGAGGAGCGAGATAAGGGCGCGGGGTATGGATATGCCTGCGGCCAGTCAGTCCCAGTGGCGCAGCGCCAACCGTTCGAGTGAGTGCACGGCAACAGATCTCGCTCGGTCGCGACCGGCAATCGGTCGGACCTCTTCGGCGTACCGTGCCGTGCAATGATTCAAGGGGTAGGCAGAGGAGGGGCCTCAGCGTTCAGAGTCGGAGAGAAAGGGTTCGTACGGGGACTTGGCTTGCTAGTGCGTCGATTACTGACGGACGAGCTCTCAATGAGAGCAGGTAGGGCTATCTCTCCCATTTGTAATGTTTAAAGGGATGTGCAGATACGCACCTGAGAGTCGGCCCGGAAGCCTTGTTCTCCGTTCAGATGTTGCGCAATCCGGATCGTGAAACTGTGCATTCCGCATACAACTGCCTTGCAACATCGTCCTCTTCCGCGGAGAGAGGACCGCCAGTTTGGCCCCTTCCGAGACACGTCCTCTACCAGTTGATAACCTTGCCGTAGTAGGCTTGTCCAGCCCTCCTCATTCGCTTGCCGTACAAATACACGAAGATGACCGACCCGTTGAAGAAGAGACTCGAGAGAGCAGCAGAGATGGCGAAGTTCTTCAAGCCCCAAACGAAAGCCCATGGTGTGATCGCGTAACCCTACGAGTAAGCCTAGAGCAAGCCGAGGCATCGACTTACGAAGCCAAATGTCAGGCACATGGCGATGACCATCGTGCAGATGAGGTATGGTGCCGAGTCCTGGACACTCGCGTGCACGCCGGTCAAGTCGTCCGGCTG
>Ga0308169_10004564_pt1 | contig 12945 bp, 9 predicted proteins | sample PhyBR1_2_FD_202139 | JGI IMG/M metagenome (GOLD analysis project Ga0308169, IMG submission 202139) | Phyllosphere microbial communities from UC Gill Tract Community Farm, Albany, California, United States - DLSLSB.R1 | ecosystem: Host-associated > Plants > Phyllosphere > Unclassified | place...
GGCGCATCAGCAGCACAGCGAAGCCGTCGCGCGTCGAGCGCAGCAGCACGGCCGTCCCGGCGACGGGCAGATGGTCGAGATCGGTCACAGCCTCACTCTATGAGGCGCAAAGCCTCTCAGGCCTGAACGAGGACGGGCTTGCGCGCCTCTGTGCGATACGACAGCAACGCGATCACGAGGCCCGCGACGGCGAGGGCCGCCCCGGTCCACGACGGCGCCACGAAGCCCCATCCGGCCGCGATCACCATGCCGCCGAGGAACGCGCCGAGACTGTTGCCGATGTTGAGCGCAGAGTGGTTCATCGCCGCGGCGATCGACTGATTGTCTCCGGCGACATCCATCAACCGCGTCTGGATCGTCGGGCTGAGCACCGAGGACACGAAGCCCACGACGAATACGAGGAGGGCGAGGCTGACGATCCAGAATGCGAGCACGGCGAGGAGTGCGAACACGAGCGCCATCGCTGCGAGTCCGAAGAGCAGCGTGCGTCGCAGGTCGATGTCGGCGAGATGCCCGCCGACGAGGTTGCCGGCGGTCATGCCCAATCCCATCAGCACCAGCACGATCGGCACCGCCCACTCGGGAGAGCCCGCCACCTCGGTCACCAGGGGCGCGATGTAGCTGTAGACCGCGAAGAAGCCGCCGAACCCGATCGCACCGACGCCGAGCGTGAACCAGACCTGCGGGATGCGGAACACGCCGAGCTCCTCGCGCATGGTCCGGCCGGGAGAGCCGGGATGCTCGGGCACGAAGAAGATGATGCAGACGGTCGCGAGGGCGAAGACGAGGGTCACGACCGCGAAGGCTGCCCGCCACCCCCAGAGCTGACCGAGGAAGGTCCCGAACGGCACCCCGACCACGTTCGCCACCGTCAATCCGGTGAGGATGAAGGCGACGCCCTTGGCTCGGTTGCCCGGCCCCATCACGTCAGCCGCGACCAGCGCGCCGATGCCGAAGTAAGCGCCGTGAGGCAGCCCCGCGAGGAATCGCGAGGCACCGACGAGTTCGAAGGTCGGGAGGAAGACCGTGAGCGCGTTGAACAGGGTCAGCGCCAGAGCCAGCCCGATCATCACGCGATGCCGCGGGTAGCGCGCGACGAAGCCGGCGATCGTGGGAGCTCCGACGACGACGCCGAGAGCGTAGAGCGAGATCAGCCAGCCGGCCTGGCTCAGCGCGTCTTCGGGGCTGCTGGCCCACAGCGTGGGCAGCAGCTCGTCAGCGATGTTGGGCAGCAGGCCCATGACGACGAACTCGGTCATGCCGATGCCGAAGCTGCCGATGGCGAGGGAGAGGAGCGCCCACTTCGCCGCACCCCTCGATTCAGTCGAGGGATTCACCCGTCGAGTCTACGGGGTGTCCGAGTCGTCGATCGCCGCTTCGAGCCGCTCGATCTTCGCATCGAGCTCCCCCGCGTACCCGGGTCGGATGTCAGCCTTGAGCACCAGCGAGACCCGCGACCCGAACGGCATCACGGCCTCGGTCGCGCGCTTGACGACGTCCATCACCGAGTCCCAGTCCGGTCCTTCGATCTCGGTGAACATGCTGGTCGTGCGGTGCGGCAGTCCCGACTCGCGCACGACCCGCACGGCGGCGGCGACCGCGTCGTGGACCGACGCGTCTGAGCGCTCCGATCCGTCGGAAGGTGTGCCGCTCGGCGCGACGGAGAAGGCGATCAACATGGGTTCACTCCCGGGTGGTGGACGGATTGCGGGCGGGCACACGGACGACGGCGCGGATGCCGACGGCGAGGAGCACGATGAGGAGGACGTTCCGCGCGGTCAGGATGACGATGGGCAGCAGCTCCGCGCGCAGCAGCGCGTCGTAGCTGAGCGGGTAGACCAGGCACGTGAGGGCACAGAGCGCGAGCACGAGCACGGCGGGCCAGACGGCTCGTGCGCGGTCGAAGACGAACCACAGGATGACCGGAGCGATCAGCCACGTCTGGAACTGCGGTGAGCCCACCTTGTTCATCACGATCAGGGTCGTGACGAGACTCAGCGCGAGAGGAGGCAACAGCCGCGCCGACGATGCGCCCCGCGCAGCCTTGAGTCCCCCGACGACCATCACGACGACCACGAGGACCGCCATCAGCGGTGTGAGCACCGCACTGACCGCGTCCGCACCCTGAGCACTGATCTGGAAGGTCAGGATGTCGAAGCTGTACTCGATGCGAGCGGCACCCGAGATCGCGAGCCAGAGGAACGGGGTCGCCGCGACGGCTTCGATCTGGAGGCCCCGCCCGGTCTGCTCCGTCAGGAATCCGAAGATCTCGGTGTCGGCTCCGAGCAGGAACAGCAGCGAGATGACGACGACGGACACGGCTGCAGCCGTGAGCAGGACGCGCATCCTGCTCACGAGCGCGACCACGGCGGCGAGCACGAGGGCGGCCGGCCAGATCTTGATCCAGGCGCCGATCGTCAGCAGCGCGGCTGCCGCAGCGGGGCGACGGACCAGCCAGAGCCCGCCGATCACCGCCAGAGGCACGGTGATCGCGTCGATGCGGTACATCGCGATCGGGCCGAGCAGAAGCAGGGCGGCGACCCAGAACCACACCGCCGCACGCCGCGGCCGAGATGATGCGCGGCCGAGAAGCACCGCGAAGGCGATCGCATCGAGCACCGTCACGAGCGCAGCCCACGCGATCAGATAGGCCTCCGAGGCACCCACGACGGCGATGAGCGGGGTCGACAGGACCTTGGCGAGCAGCATGGGAACGAGCGCGAGCTGCGGATAGACCCACGACTCGGTGATCCCGACGATCGCTCCTCCCGAGAGCGCGGCGGTCGACCAGGGTTCGTAGACCAGCACCACGTCGCCCATCGGCTGGCTCGGGTACAGCCACCCCATGACCGCGATCGCGATATGCACGGTCGCGAACGCGCTCCACAGCGCGACGAGACGAACCGTCGTGGTGCGACTCACGCGATGACGTCCGCGATCGCGCGAGGAAGAGCCTCCGCGACATCCAGGGCGACGATCGGATGCCCCTGCGCGCCGCCGATTGCGCCGATGCCCGCAGCGATGCGCCCGGCGTGACCGTGCAGCCAGGCGGCGGCGGCCGCGATCTCCGCAGTCGATGCGTCGACGTCGCCCGCGAGCAGCGCTCCGAGAACACCCCCGAGGACATCACCGGTGCCGGCCGTCGCCAGCCAGCCGGTGCCTGCCTCCACTCGGATGACGCCGCCGTCGGGGTCTGCGATCAGCGTCTGCGCGCCCTTCAGCAGCACGGTCGCGTTGATCTCGCTCGCCACGCGGGCGACCGCGGTCGCCCGATCATCGTCACCGGCGAAGCCGAGCTGAGTCTGCAGCCGCTCGAACTCGCGTCGATGCGGCGTCAGCACGAGCGGCGCGCGGCTCCCGGGCGCGAGATCCAGTGCCCCCGCGTCGACGACCACCGGAACGGAGCCGTCGAGCAGGTCGCGGAGCTCGCGTTCCTCGTCGGAGGTCCTGCTCGCGGCATTCGTCCCCGATCCGATGACCCAGGCGCCGACGCGTGCGCCGGCGGCCCGCGGGCTGACCACCGTCTCGGGGCGGCGAGCGATCACGGCATCCGCCGCTCGTCCCTCACCGATATACCGGACGAATCCTGCTCCGGCACGCCACGCCGCTTCCACGCCGAGCACGGCTGCGCCGGGGTAGTCGGAAGACCCGGTGCGCAGGCCCACGACCCCGCGGGAGTACTTGTCGTCATCCGCGCCCGGCACGCGCAGGAGGCGGGCGGTGTCGTCGCGGGACCAATCGCGTGCGTCGGGCATGACTCCACGTTAGTGCGACGGCCCTCCTCGCCCCAGCCGCACAGTAGCGTCGAAGGGTGAGCATTCTCTTCTCTCCCCTGAGCATCCGTTCCTCCACTTTCCGCAACCGGCTCTGGGTGTCCCCCATGTGCATGTACAGCGCGGTGGACGGCGTCGTGCAGGAGTGGCACCACACTCACCTCGCGCAGTTCGCCTCCGGCGGCGCGGGCCTGATCGTCGCCGAGGCGACCGCTGTCGTGCCGGAAGGTCGCATCTCACCGCGAGACGCCGGGCTCTGGAACGACGAGCAGCGCGACGCCTGGGCGCCGATCGTCGAGGCGATCCACTCGCGCGGTGCCGCTGCGGGCATCCAATTGGCGCACGCCGGCCGCAAGGCGTCGACCTGGTGGCCCTGGGCCGACGAGCGCGGATCCGTGCCCGAGACCGACGGCGGATGGACGACCACGGCCCCGTCCGCGATCGCCTTCGAGGGCTTCGCCGCACCGGTCGCACTCGATGCGGCCGCCATCGACGCCGTCGTGGCGGGATTCGCCGCCGCCACTCGACGGGCGCTCGACGCCGGCTTCGACGTGCTCGAGGTCCACGGCGCACACGGATACCTGCTGCACCAGTTCCTCTCTCCTCTGTCGAACCTGCGGGACGACGAGTACGGCGGATCGCTCGAGAACCGGGCTCGGCTGCTCCTCCGGGTGGTCGACGCGATCCGCGAGGTCGCCGGTGACGATGTGCCGGTGTTCGTCCGCATCTCGGCGACCGATCACGCCGAGGGCGGGTTCACGCCCGAGGAGGCGGCGACGGTGAGCACCTGGGCCACCGAGCACGGGGCCGATCTCATCGACGTCTCCAGCGGCGGGCTCGTCGCGCATCAGCAGATCAGCGTGTTCCCCGGATACCAGGTGCCGCTGGCCGAGTCGGTACGCCAGGGCGGACGCATCCCGGTGTCCGCCGTGGGCCTGATCACCGCTGCCGAACAGGCCGAGCAGGTGCTCGCCGACGGGGCCGCCGACGCGATCTTCGCCGGCCGGGAGTGGCTGCGCGACCCGCACTTCGCGCTCCGCGCCGCGCACGAACTCGGCGCGGACATCACCTGGCCGCCGCAGTACGAGCGCGCGCACTGGCGCTGACCACCACCCACGGCGAAGGCCCCGGTCCGCTCGGACCGAGGCCTTCGTCATGTGTGCGGCTCAGTGGCCGCGGATGCGACGGGTCGCGTCCTGCACCTCGCCCACGAGCTCCTCGAGGATGTCCTCCAGGAAGAGCACGGCGGTCGTGCGCCCCTGGGAGTCGCGCACCTTCGCCAGGTGTCGACCCGCTCGGCGCATCACCGCGAGTGCGTCTTCCAGATCCGTGTCCTCCTGGATCGGCACCATGTGGTTGATGCGCTTCGAGGGCAGCGGCTCGACCAGCTTCGCGGCAGAGCCCGGCCCGTCCGACGCCCGCAGGATGTCCTTCAGGTGGACGTACCCGACCGGCGCACCCTCGTCGTCGACGATCACGTAGCGCGAAAATCCGTACCGGGCGACGGCCTTCTCGATGTCGTCGGGCGTCGTGGACTGCGGAAGGGTCACGAGATCGCTGAGCGGAACAGCCACGTCGCGAGCCTTCTTGTCGGTGAACTCCACGGCGGCCGCGACCGTGCCCGCCGTGTCGGTGAGCACGCCCTCGCGCCGTGACTGGTCGACGATCGTCGCGACCTCGTCGAGTGTGAACGTCGACGCCGCCTCGTTCTTGGGCTCGACCCGGAACAGCCGCAGCACGCCGTTGGCGGCCGCGTTCAGCAGCCAGATCACCGGCATGAAGATCTTCGACACCAACACGAGCGGCGGCGCGAGGATGAGCACCGCGCGATCCGGCACCGAGAACGCGAGGTTCTTCGGCACCATCTCACCGAACACGACGTGAAGGAACGACACGATGAGCAGGGCGATCGTGAACGACACCGCGTCGACGACGCCGTCCGACCAGCCGATCGCGTGCAGCGGCACAGCGAGCAGATGGTGGATGGCGGGCTCTGAGACGTTCAGGATCAGCAGCGAGCAGATGGTGATGCCCAGCTGCGAGGTCGCGAGCATCAGCGTCGCGTGCTCCATCGCGTAGAGCGCGGTCTTGGCCGAGCGCGACCCGCGGTCGGCCTTCGGCTCGATCTGCGATCGACGCGCGGAGATCACTGCGAACTCTGCGCCCACGAAGAACGCGTTCGCCACCAGCAGCACGACCAGCCAGGCCAGTCCTCCCCAGTCGTTCATCGTCCGACCACCTCTCCCGGCAGATCCGGACTCGGAACGTAGCGGATCCGATCGACGCGGCGACCGTCCATCCGGACGACCTGGAGCGTGCCCGTGTCGAGGGCGACCTCGTCGCCCACCGACGGCACGCGCTCGAGGACGCTCATGACATACCCGCCCACGGTGTCGTACACATCTCCCTCGGGAACCTCCACGCCCGCTCTGCGGCGCAGCTCGTCGGGCCGCAGCTCCCCGGGGAACGTGATGCCGTCCCGATTGCGGACGACACCGGCGCGCGTGCGGTCGTGCTCGTCGGAGACCTCGCCCACGAGTTCCTCCACGAGGTCCTCCAGCGTGACGAGACCGGCAGTTCCGCCGTACTCGTCGACGACCACCGCCAGCTGATATCCGCGGGCTCTGAGCTCAGAGATGAGCGCATCGACGTGCACGGTCTCCGGCACGCGCAGCGGATCGGTCGAGAGCGCTCCGACAGGGACCTCGCCGCGTCGCTCGCGCGGCACGGAGATCGCGGCCTTGAGGTGCACGACACCCGTGATGTCGTCGAGATCGTCGTCGTACACCGGGAAGCGACTGTGCCCCGTCCGGCGAGCGAGCTGGATGACGTCGTCCGCTGAGTCTCCGACGGCGAGCGCATGCATGCTCGGCCGAGCCGTCATCACATCGGCGGCCGTCAATCGCGAGAACGTCAGGGTGCGGTCCAGCAGGCTGGCGGTGTCGGCTTCGAGCAGCCCGGCGCTCGCCGAACGACGCACGAGAGAGGAGAGCTCTTCCGCGCTGCGGGCGCCCGAGAGCTCCTCCTTCGGCTCGATGCCGATGCTCCGCAGGACCCCGTTCGCGCTGCCGTTGAGCACGACGACGGCGGGCTTGAAGACGGTGGTGAAGGCGACCTGGAACGGGATGACGAGCTTCGCAGTCGCGAGCGGCAGAGCGAGAGCGAAGTTCTTCGGAACGAGCTCGCCGAGGATCATCGACAGCACCGTGGCGACCAGCATGGCGACGATGGTGGCGATCGGGCCGACGGCCGCGTCGGGGATGCTCCACGCGACGAGCGTCGGACCGAGGAGGTTCGAGAGCGCCGGCTCCATCGTGTACCCCGTCAGCAGCGTCGTCAGGGTGATGCCGAGCTGGGCGGACGACAGGTGGGTCGAGGTGTGCTTGAGTGCGCTGATCGTCAGCGACAGGCGGGACTCGCCCCGGGCCTGGCGGGCTTCGAGGTCGGCACGGTCGAGATTGACCAGCGCGAACTCGCTCGCGACGAACAGCCCCGTGCCCACAGTGAGCAGAAGCCCCACGCCCAAGAGGATGTAGTCCATCAGTCGTTCCTCCCGATGTGGAGAGGCAGGCAGTGGGGCAATGTACTACAACTGGGAGGGTCGTCCATGGTGTCCACGATTCTACGGGATGCCGGTGCGACGGAGGACGGACCGCTACCAGCTGACCGGCAGCGCCTTGCCCTCTTCGTATCCGGCCGCGGACTGCAGCCCGACGAGCGCCCTGTCGTGGAACTCGGGCACCGAAGACGCACCGGCATAGGTGAACGACGACCGCACGCCCGAGGTGATCATGTCGAGCAGGTCCTCGAGTCCCGGACGCAGCGGATCGAGGTAGATCTTCGACGAGGAGATCCCCTCCGCGAACAGCTCCTTCCGTGCGCGCTCATAGGCATCGAGGCGTCCGAATCGGGCCTGCACCGCCTTCGTCGAGGCCATCCCCCAGGATTCCTTGTAGAGACGGCCCTCCGCGTCGCTCTGCAGCTCTCCGGGCGCTTCGATCGTCCCGGCGAACCAGGAGCCGACCATGACGGATGCTGCGCCGGCGGCGAGCGCGAGCGCCACATCGCGCGGATATCGCACACCCCCGTCCGCCCAGACGTGCGCGCCCTGCTCGCGTGCCGCTTCTGCGGTCTCGAGCACGGCGGAGAACTGCGGGCGGCCGACCGCGGTCATCATCCGCGTCGTGCACATGGCGCCGGGCCCCACGCCGACCTTGAGGATCGAGGCGCCCGCCTCGACGAGGTCCTTGACGCCGTCGGCGGTGACGATGTTCCCCGCCACGATCGGGATGCCGAGGTCCAGAGCGGCCACGGCGCTCAGCGCACGCAGCATCCCCTCCTGGTGCCCGTGCGCCGTGTCGACCACGAGCACGTCGACGCCTGCGGCCGCCAGTGCCTTCGCCTTGGCGGCGACGTCTCCGTTGATGCCGACCGCCGCCGCGACGGCGAGACGGCCACCGCGGTCCAGGGCCGGCCGATACAGCGTCGAGCGCAGAGCACTGCGCGCACTGAGGGTGCCCACGAGATGTCCGTGGTGCGTGATCGTGACCATGTCGACGCCCGCGTCGGTGATCACGTCGAACGCATGACGCTCGGATCCGATGTCGTCGGCGTCGAGCGACGGTGTGCCGACGTGCACGAGATCGCCCAGCTGCGCATCGGGCAGCGCGGTCGCCAGCCGTGTCGCGGGCAGGACGCCGAGTATCCTCTCCGCATCGTGCGGTGCCTCTCCCGTGGCGACGACGATGCCGTGCCCGGCGGTGGCCGGCATCAGACGAAGGGCGTCCGCCACCGACGCCTCGGGCGGCAGCACGATCGGCGTGTCCCACAGCACCGGCTGCGCCTTGACATCGCGGATCGCGGCGTCCAGCCCCTGCAGGGGCATGTCCTGCGGAAGCACTCCGAGCCCGCCCCGCCGCGCGAGCACCGCGGCGAGCCGAGGACCGGTGACGGAGTTCATGTTCGAAGCCACGATCGGGAGCGTCGCGGGAGTCCCGTCCTGCGGCGCCAGATCGACCTGCAGACGACTCGTGACAGCCGATCGTCGCGGCACGAGGAACACGTCGGAATAGGTCAGATCGACTGCGGGTGACTCACCGGAGAACTCCATACCCCCACGGTACTCAGATAGCGCCGCCGAGGGCGCATGCCTTCGACGAATGCCCGAGGAAACACGTTAGGCTTGGAAGTCGAGAGTGTGCGGGCCCGGACGCATCACGCGTCCTGGTGTGCATATATGGACTTCAGCGATGAAAGAGGGCGATCGAGCGTGTCGAACCAGGTGACCGGCGTCGGGGGCGACGGGGGGTTCGGAGCCAATTCCTGGCTCGTGGAAGAGCTCTACGAGCAGTACAAGGTGAACCGCGACTCCGTCGACAAGGAGTGGTGGCCGATCCTCGAGAAGTACCAGTCGGATGCCGCGACCGGCAGCGCGGTCCCCGCAGCCGCCACGGAGCAGCCCGCTCACCCCGTGACCGCGCCCATCCCGGTCATCGGCGCACAGCCCGTCGCACGGACCACGACCAAGCCCGCCGCTGCAGCCCCGATCCCCGCGCAGGCTCCGAAGCCCGCAGCCAAGGCCGAGGCGCCCGAGTCAGCCGAGCCCGTCGAAGAGGACAAGGTCACGCCCCTCCGCGGTCTGCCCAAGACCCTCGCCGCGAACATGGACGAGTCGCTGACGGTTCCGACCGCGACGAGCGTGCGCACGGTGCCCGCGAAGCTGATGATCGACAACCGGATCGTCATCAACAACCACATGGCGCGCACGCGCGGCGGCAAGATCAGCTTCACCCACCTCATCGGCTGGGCGCTGATCCGCACGCTCGACGAGTTCCGCAGCCAGAACGTCTTCTACGCCGAGATCGACGGCAAGCCCTCGGTCGTGGCTCCGGCTCACGTGAACCTCGGCATCGCGATCGATCTGCCCAAGCCCGACGGCACGCGCGCTCTGATGGTCCCCAGCATCAAGCGCGCCGACACGCTGACCTTCAGCGAGTACCTCGTCGCCTACGAAGACCTCGTGACGCGCGCCCGCAACAACAAGCTGACGGCGGCCGACTTCCAGGGCACCACGGTCTCACTCACCAACCCCGGCGGCATCGGCACCGTGCACTCCGTGCCTCGTCTGATGAAGGGGCAGGGCTGCATCATCGGCGCCGGTGCCCTCGAGTACCCGGCCGAGTTCCAGGGAGCGAGCGAGAAGACGCTCAACGAGCTGGCGATCGGCAAGACGATCACGTTGACCAGCACCTATGACCACCGCGTCATCCAGGGCGCCGGCTCCGGCGAGTTCCTGAAGAAGGTCCACGAGCTCCTGATCGGACAGCGCGGCTTCTACGACGACATCTTCGCCGCTCTGCGCATCCCGTACTCCCCCATCCGCTGGAACCCCGACATCGCGGTGGATCTCGCCGAGCGCGTCGACAAGCAGTCCCGCGTGCAGGAGCTCATCAACTCGTTCCGCGTGCGCGGTCACCTGATGGCCGACATCGATCCGCTCGAGTACGTCCAGCGCTCGCACCCCGACCTCGAGATCGAAAGCCACGGGCTCACCTTCTGGGATCTCGACCGCGAGTTCGTGACCGGCGGGTTCGGTGGCCGCCGTGTCGCCAAGCTGCGCGACATCCTCGGCGTCCTTCGCGACTCGTACTGCCGCACGCTCGGCATCGAGTACATGCACATCCAGGACCCCGAGCAGCGCCGCTGGTTCCAGGAGAAGGTCGAGGTCAAGTACCAGAAGCCCGGCCACGACGAGCAGCTGCGGGTTCTCCGCAAGCTCAACGAGGCCGAGGCGTTCGAGACCTTCCTGCAGACCAAGTTCGTCGGTCAGAAGCGGTTCTCGCTCGAGGGCGGCGAGTCTCTCGTCCCGCTGCTCGACGAGATCCTCCAGGGTGCGGCCACATCCGGACTCGAGGGCGCCGCGATCGGCATGGCGCACCGCGGCCGTCTGAACGTGCTGACGAACATCGCGGGCAAGACCTACGGCCACGTGTTCCAGGAGTTCGAGGGCACGCAGACCCCCGGCAACCAGCGCGGCTCGGGCGATGTGAAGTACCACCTGGGCACCGAGGGAACGTTCGTCGCCGACGACGGCTCCGAGCTCCCGGTGTATCTGGCCGCGAACCCGTCTCACCTCGAGACGGTCGACGGAGTCCTCGAGGGCATCGTGCGCGCCAAGCAGGACCGCAAGCCGATCGGCACGTTCGCCTGGCTCCCGATCCTCGTGCACGGCGACGCGGCGTTCGCCGGTCAGGGCGTGGTGGTCGAGACGCTGCAGATGTCTCAGCTGCGCGGGTATCGCACCGGCGGCACGATCCACGTGGTGGTCAACAACCAGGTCGGCTTCACGACCCTCCCGAACGACTCGCGTTCCTCGGTGTACTCGACCGATGTCGCGAAGACCATCCAGGCACCCGTGTTCCACGTGAACGGCGACGACCCCGAGGCTGTGATCCACGTCGCGCAGCTCGCGTTCGAATACCGCGAGCGGTTCCACCGCGACGTCGTCATCGACCTCGTCTGCTACCGCCGCCGTGGTCACAACGAGGGAGACGACCCCTCGATGACGCAGCCGCTGATGACCGACCTGATCCAGGCGAAGCGATCGGTGCGCAAGCTGTACACGGAGTCGCTCGTCGGTCGTGGCGACATCACCGAAGAGGAGTACGACGAGGCCAAGGCCGACTTCCAGAACCGTCTGGAGATCGCGTTCGCCGAGACGCACGCCGCCGAGACCGGCGCCAACCCGGTCGCGCAGGATCTGCCGCCGGTCGACGAGCAGGTCGGCGCTCCGGAAATCACCGGAGTCTCGAACGAGGTCATCCAGCTCATCGGCGACGCGTTCGTGAACAAGCCCGAGGGCTTCACCGTGCACCCCAAGCTGCAGCAGCAGCTCGAGAAGCGTCTCGACATGAGCCGCAACGGCAACATCGACTGGGGCTTCGGCGAGCTTCTCGCCTTCGGTTCGCTCCTCGTCGAGGGAACGCCCGTGCGGCTCGCCGGGCAGGACTCGCGACGCGGCACATTCGTGCAGCGTCACGCGACTCTGCACGACCGCGCGAACGGCCAGGAGTGGCTGCCGCTGTCGAACCTCTCCGAGTCCCAGGGCCGCTTCTTCGTCTACGACTCGCTCCTCAGCGAGTATGCGGCGCTCGGCTTCGAGTACGGCTACTCCGTCGAGGCTCCCGAGGCCCTCGTGCTGTGGGAGGCCCAGTTCGGCGACTTCGTCAACGGCGCTCAGTCGGTCATCGACGAGTACATCTCGGCGGCGGAGCAGAAGTGGGGACAGCAGTCCAGCGTCACGCTGCTCCTCCCCCACGGCTACGAGGGTCAGGGGCCGGACCACTCCTCCTCGCGCATCGAGCGGTTCCTGCAGATGTGCGCGCAGGACAACATGATCGTCGCGCGCCCCTCGACGCCCGCGTCGTACTTCCACCTGCTGCGCCGCCAGGCCTACGCGCGTCCGCGCAAGCCGCTCATCGTCTTCACCCCGAAGGCCATGCTGCGTCTGCGTGGGGCGACGAGCCCGGTCGAGGCCTTCACGCAGGGCCGTTTCGAGCCGGTTCTCGACGACAACCGGGGCCTCGATCGCAATGCCGTGAAGCGCGTCCTCGTGCACTCCGGCAAGGTGCACTGGGATCTCAAGGCCGAACTCGAGAAGAACCCGAACCCCGAGATCGCGCTGGTCAGGCTCGAGCAGCTCTACCCGACCCCGATCGACGGACTGAAGGCCATCACCGATTCGTACCCGAACGCCGAGCTGGTGTGGGTGCAGGAGGAGCCGGAGAACCAGGGAGCCTGGCCGTTCCTGGCACTCGCCTTCGCCGATGTCCCGGGTGACCGCAGCTTCCGTCCGGTGTCGCGTCCGGCTTCGGCATCGCCCGCGACGGGCTCGTCGAAGGTGCACGCGGCCGAGCAGGCGAAGCTGCTGCGGGATGCCCTCACGCTCGGCTGATACCCGGCAGACATGAAAGGGGCGCCTCGACTTCGGTCGAGGCGCCCCTTTCGTCTGAGAGCTCAGTACCAGATGTCGAGTGCCGGCGTGGGGAATGCCACGAACGCGCGGTCCAGCTCTTCGACGACGGCGGCGTCGGCATCGATCCGTCCGGCGACGTGCAGAGACGAGGCCCGCACACCCCCGGCATAGAGGATGGAAAGCGCGGACACGTCGAGC
>Ga0308169_10004566_pt1 | contig 12936 bp, 13 predicted proteins | sample PhyBR1_2_FD_202139 | JGI IMG/M metagenome (GOLD analysis project Ga0308169, IMG submission 202139) | Phyllosphere microbial communities from UC Gill Tract Community Farm, Albany, California, United States - DLSLSB.R1 | ecosystem: Host-associated > Plants > Phyllosphere > Unclassified | place...
CCGCTTTCACCTTTGATGTCAAAAGAACGCGATGGATATACCGACTTTCCTGGTGCAGTGCCTGAACGCGATCCAGTACGGCCTGCTGCTCTTCCTGGTCGCCAGCGGCCTGACCCTCATCTTCGGCATCATGGGCGTGATCAACCTGGCGCACGGCAGCTTCTACATGATCGGCGCCTACCTCGCCTTTTTGCTCGCGCCCCTGTTCGGCGACCACTTCATCACCATGCTGGTCGCCGGCATGCTCTTGTCCGCCATCTTCGGCTTCCTGCTCGAGTGGCTGTTCTTCAGCTACCTCTATCAACGCGACCACCTGCAGCAGGTGCTCATGACCTATGCCCTGATCCTGGTGTTCGAAGAGTTGCGCAGCATCCTGGTCGGCAACGAGGTGCACGGCGTGCAGGCGCCGGCCTGGCTGTCGGGCGGCGTGTCGCTCGGCGGCGTGATGACCTATCCCACCTATAACCTGTTCGCCTCCGGCGCCTGCCTGGTGGTCGCCGGCGTCCTGTACTGGGTGGTCAACCGCACGCGGCTCGGCATGATGATCCGCGCCGGCGCCAGCAACCGCGACATGACGCGCGGCCTCGGGATCAACATCCGCCTGCTGTACCGGGCCGTGTTCGCGGGCGGCGTGGCGCTCGCTGCGCTGGCCGGCATGATCGCCGCGCCTGCGGCCTCGGTGTATCCGGGCATGGGGGGCGGCGTCCTGATCATGTGCTTCGTGGTCGTCGTCATCGGCGGCATCGGTTCGATTTCAGGCGCCCTGATCGCCGCCCTGCTGGTCGGCTTCGTCGATACCTTCGGCAAGGTGTTCTTCGCCCAGCTCTCGGGCATCGGCGTGTATGTGCTGATGGCGGTGATCCTGATCTGGCGTCCGCAGGGCTTGAGAAACAAAGGATTTTGAGATGCAGAGTTCCGCCCTTCCCCTCAGCACGGCAGCGTCGCTGGCTGCGCCGCGCAGCACCGGCTGGCTGGTGCCGCTCGCGGTGGCCGTCGCCCTCGCGTTTGCGCCGCTGGTGCTGGAGACCTATTACCAGGAGCTGGTGGTGAAGATCATGATCTACGCGATCTTCGCACTCAGCCTCGAACTGCTGGCCGGCACCACGGGCCTGGTCAGCCTCGGCCACGCGGCCTTCTTCGGCATCGGCGCCTACGCCACCGCGCTGGCGGCGCCCCAGTACGAGGCCGGCTCGCCCCTGCTGCTGCTCGCCTTGTCGATGCTGGCGGCAGCCGGCTACGCATTGCTGGTCGGCGCGCTCAGCCTGCGCACGAAAGAGGTCTATTTCATCATGGTGACGCTGGCCTTTGCCCAGATGGCCTACTTCGTTTTCCACGATACGCCGATCGGCGGCGGCAGCGACGGCATGTACCTGATGCTGCGCCCGGTGCTGAAGCTGGGCGATGCGGTGCTGGTCGACTTCGAGAAACCGCGTCACCTGTATTTCGTCGCTCTTGTTCTGCTGGCGCTGTGCTACGCCTTCCTGGCGCTGGTGCTGCGCTCGCGCTTTGGCCATGCGCTGGCCGGCATCCGCATCAACGAGCAGCGCATGCGCGCGGCCGGCTTCCAGACCTACCGCTATAAACTGGCCGCCTTCGTGCTGGCGGGCGCGCTGGCCGGCATGGCGGGTTTTCTCTACGTGGCGAAAAACGGCGTCGTCAACCCGGAGCTGCTGTCCTGGCATGAATCGGGCGCGGTGCTGATGATGATCATCCTCGGCGGCCTGGGTTCCCTGCGCGGCGCGGTGATCGGCGCCGCCGCCTTCGTGCTGCTCAAGGAATTCTATTCGTCGGAAGCGCTGCTGGGCGCGGCCATTGCCGGGCGCTGGCAGCTGACGCTCGGCCTGACCATGATCGCTTTCGTCGCCATGCTGCCGAAGGGCCTGGTCGGCATCGGCCGGCGGTTTACCTTCAACCGGAAACGCGCATGAACACCCCTCCCCTCATGCAGGCAACGGGCCTGACGCGCCGCTTCGGCGGCCTGGTCGCGGTCGACGGCGTCTCGATCGACCTGCACCGCGGCCAGGTGCACGCGGTGATCGGCACCAATGGCGCCGGCAAATCCACGCTGATCAATTTGCTGTCGGGCGAGATCCCGCTCTCGTCCGGCGAAATACGGCTGGGCGGACAGGACATCACCCGCCTGCCGCAGCCGCGCCGCGCGCGTTCGGGCGTCGGCCGCAGCTACCAGCGCACGACGATTTTCCCCGCCTTGTCCGTACTGGAAAACTGCCGCCTCGCCGCCCAGGCCGCGAACCAGAAACCGTGGAGGCTGTGGCAGGGAGCGCAATCCTGCCGCGCGAGCCTTGACGCGGCGCACGGCGCGCTCGATGCCGCCGGGCTGTCGGACGCGGTGCATCTCACCGCCGGCAGCATGAGCCACGGTAAAAAGCGCCAGCTCGAAATCGCCATGTGCCTGGCCACTTCGCCCCAGGTGCTGCTGCTCGACGAACCGCTGGCCGGCATGGGCGCCGAGGAAAGCGAACGCATGCTGGCTATGCTCGAACGGCTGCGCCAGGACCACGCGATTTTGCTGGTCGAGCACGACATGGATGCCGTGTTCCGCGTCGCCGACCGCATCACGGTGATGGTCAACGGCGCCGTGATCGCCGGCGGCTCGCCAGATGCCGTGCGTTCCAGCCCGGAGGTGCAGCGCGCCTACCTGGGCGAAGCGCACGGCGACAGCCACATCCTGCAAGGAGTCGACCTGGCGATCGCGCCGGGCACCGCCGTCGGCCTCCTCGGGCGCAACGGCATGGGCAAGACCACGCTCATCCGCTCGCTGATGGGCTATGTGCCGGCCGCATCCGGCAAGGTCAGCTGGCAGGGCCGCGACGTGACGGGCAGCGCGCCCGAGCGCATGGCGCGCCTCGGTATCGGCTACGTGCCCGAGGGCCGCGGCATCTTCCCGAATTTATCCGTGCGCGAGAACCTGGTGATGAGCGCGCGCCGCGGGCTATCCGGGCGCAATGACTGGACCTATGAGCGTGTGCTGGAGACCTTCCCGCGCCTGACCGAGCGCCTCGGCAACGGCGGCCACCAGCTCTCGGGTGGCGAGCAACAGATGCTGTCGATCGGGCGCGCGCTGATGACCAATCCCGACCTGATGATTCTTGATGAGGCGACCGAAGGGCTCGCGCCGCTGATCGTGGCCGAGATCTGGCGCGTGATCGCGCAAATCGGCAAGACCGGCATCAGCACGCTGATCGTCGACCGCAACTATCACGCGGTGTTGTCGCATACCGATTCGGCGATCGTGCTGGAAAAAGGACAGGTCGTCGCGCAGGGCGGCTCGGCCGAGCTGTTGTCGGCACCGGATACGCTGGCGCGCTATCTCGGCGTCTGAGACCATCGCCCATCTCTGCACGCAGGGATTGCACCACTAAATGGAACAGTGTTATCCGAATAAACGGCTTACTCCCGCTTTCCGGAACAGTTAAAGTCCTGTCTTCAGAATAACTCGACAGGCAGCACGTCCATGACTGCAGCAGCTTCCCCGCAGCGCTACACCCCGGCCGCCATCGGCTTCCACTGGCTGACCGCCCTCCTGATCGTCGGTACCTTTACGCTCGGCCTGGTCATGACGGACATTCCGGGGCTGACCCCGACCAAGCTGAAGTATTTTTCCTGGCATAAGTGGGCCGGCGTGACCGTGCTGCTGCTCGCCGCCCTGCGCCTGCTGTGGCGCCTGCGGACCCCGGTGCCCGCCTACCCCGCGAGCATGCCCGCGTGGCAGCACACCGCGGCCCACGGCACCCATGCACTGTTATACCTGCTGATGTTCGGCGTGCCGCTCTCGGGCTACTTCTACACGCTCGCGGCCGGAGTACCGGTCGTGTACTTCGGCCTGTTCCAGCTGCCGCTCCTGATCGAGCCGAACCTGGCCCTGAAGCCCGTCCTGAAGGCCGTCCACTACTGGCTGAACATGGGCATGGCGGCCATGGTCTTCATGCACGTCGCCGCGGCAATGAAGCACCTGATCGTCGACCGCGACGGCATCACGCAGCGCATGCTGCCGTTTTCAACACCGAAGGAACACTGATGAAACTTTCACGCCACCTGGCATTCGTGTCGCTCCTGGTCCCGCTGTTCGGGCAGGCCGCGCCCCTCAAGATCGATGCCGCCCGCAGCAGCGTCGGCGCCATCTTCAAGCAGATGAACGTCCCGGTCGAGGCGAAGTTCAAGCAGTTCACGGCCGTGATCGACTATGACTCGAAGCATCCCGAAAGCGCCAGGGCGCAAGTGAACATCGCCACCGCCAGCCTCGATATCGGCGACCCGGAATACAACCGCGAGGTCGGCAAGAAGGAGTGGTTCAACACGGCGCAATTCCCGCAGGCGAGTTTCGTCTCCACCGCCATCAAGCCGGCCGCCAACGGCACGCTGGCCGTCACCGGCAAGCTGACGATCAAGGGCAAGACGGCCGACGTCGCCTTTCCGCTGACGGTCAAAACCGCCGGCGCCAGGCAGCTCTTCGAGGGACAGATTCCGATCCGGCGCCTGAGCTTCGGCATCGGCGAAGGCGAGTGGACCGACACCAGCATGCTCGCCAATGAAGTAATCATCAAATTCCGCGTCGCAGCGGGCACCCAGTAACATCAACCCAGGAAAGCAATCGTAATGAACATCAAGCACATCATCGCCGCATTCGTCGCCACCACTGCCGCCGCCGGCGCATTCGCCGCCGACACCTACACCATCGAACCGAACCACACCTACCCGAGCTTCGAAGCCGACCACATGGGCGGCCTCTCGGTCTGGCGCGGCAAGTTCACCAACACCAGCGGCAGCATCACACTCGACCGCGCCGCCAAAACCGGCAGCGTCGACATCACGATTGATGCAAAAACCCTGGACTTCGGCCACGCCAAGATGAACGAGCATGCGAAGAGCGCCGACATGTTCGATGTCGCCAAATTCCCGACGGCGGTGTACAAGTCGAACTCGATCACCTTCAAGGGCAACCAGCCTGTCGAAGTCAACGGCGAACTGACCCTGCACGGCGTGACCAAACCGGTCAAGCTGACGATCAACCAGTTCAAGTGCATCCAGCACCCGATGTTCAAGCGCGAAGCCTGCGGCGCCGATGCCTCGGCCACCTTCAACCGCAGCGATTTCGGTATCGACTACGGCGTGCAGATGGGCTTCAACCCGACCGTGAAGCTGGCGATCCAGGTCGAAGCGCTGAAGCAGTAAGACAAAACGCCGCCGGCGGCGAATCGCTTCAGGCGATATCGTCCGCCGCCGCAGGCGTGCGCTTCACCAGCGCCTCGGTCAGCATCTCGAACAGCGTGCGCGCCGCCGGCGCCATCTTGTGGCTGCGCTTGCTGATCAGTCCCAGCGTCCGGTTGATTTCCGGGTTCACGAGCGGCACGCCGACGATCGAGTCGGGCCGCCCGGGCAGGACCGACAGGCCGGGCACGGCGGCCACGCCCATCCCCGCCTCGACCAGGGCCAGCACGCCGGAGACGTGGTTGACCTCGCAAAAAATCAGCGGATGCTTCTCGACGCCGGCCAGCGCGGCATCGATCACGCTGCGGTTGCCGCTCGACTTGGCGACCGAGATATAGCGTTCGCCGACCGTCTCCTTCCAGCTCAGCTCCTTGCGCTTTGCCAGCGGATGGTCGCGCCGCATCGCCAGCACATAGCTCTCCACGAAAATCGGTTCGAACACGATCTCCGGGTTTTCCGCGCCGGTGAAGTTGATCCCGAAGTCCGCCTCCCCGGCCAGCACGAGGTTCAGCACATCCTGCGCGCTCTCGTCATGGACGCGCACGCGGATGCGCGGAAAGCGCGCGCTGAAACGGTTCAGCACCTCCGGCAGGAAATGCCACACGGCCGACGGCACGCAGGCCAGCGTGACCGTGCCGGTGCGGTGCGCCGCGAGGTCGGCCACATCGAGCACCGCGTCTTCCAGCCCGTCGAGCGCCGTGCGCACATTCACGAGGAAGGTCCGGCCCACGTTGGTCAGCTGCACGCGGCGCGTGGTGCGCTCGAACAGTTTGACGCCCAGGCCCTCCTCCAGCTTGTCGATCCGCCGGCTCAGCGCCGATTGCGACAGGAACAGGTCGGCGGCCGCCTGCCGGAAACTGGCCCGTTCGGCGACGGCGACGAAGGCCTGCAAGTCGTGAAGATCGTAATTGATGCGCATGACGCAATAATAGGCTGGAAAATTGCAATTATCAAATTAAACAATCTGGCGGATGATTAGCGCACTAAACCCCCAGCCTCATCAAGAAGGCATTCATACGGAGACAAAGTGCGCCATCCCTACGTCCTTGCTGCATTGCTCATCTCGAGCGGAAGCTGCCTCGCCCAATCAAGCGTCGACCTGTACGGCATCGTCGACGCCGGCCTGCGCGCCACCAATGGCCTGGGCGCCAACAACGCCCCTGCGCCGGGCCCTGCCACCGCGGTGGCCAGCGGCATCGACAACACCAGCCGCTGGGGCATCAAGGGCCAGGAGTCGCTCGGCGCCGGATGGAAGGCCCGGTTCGTGCTGGAAGGCGGCATCAATGCCGATACCGGCGCCTCGGCCAAGGGCGATCGCCTGTTCGACCGCCAGGCCTGGGTCGGGCTGGACTCCGCGTACGGACTGCTTGCCGTCGGACGCCAGGCCAGCCTCCTCTCCGACGCCCTCCTCCCCGTCGACCCGCTCGGCAAGCGTTACGCCGGCTTCAACCCGAACATCAACGTCGCAGGCCTGAGCAACACCGCCTTCGGCACCCACAAGTTCGGGCGCCAGTACGGCCCCAGCGGCTACGCGGACAACTTCTACCGCCTCGACAACACCATCAAGTACACGACGACAATCGGCCCATGGCAGGCGCGCGCCGCGTATTCGGCCGGCGAAGTGGCGGGCAATGCGGATGCATCCTCGAGTCATGGCGTCGCGCTGGCCTACCAGCGTCCGGACTGGGTCGTCTCCGGCGCGACCATGCAGTTCCGCAGCCCCGAGGGCCTGCCGCTCGACGCCTGGTCGGTCGGCGCGGCGGTCCGCCAGGGAGAATGGCAATTCAAGGCCAACGTCGCGCGCAACGTCGCCGATACTGGACCGGACAAGACTGTCCACCAGCGCGTGCTGTCCGCGGGCGTCAACCGCACATTCGGACACGGCCTGCTCGTCACCACCGCCTTGTACAGCGTCCGGCGCGAGGCGACGGGGCTGCGGGACGACGGCTTCGACCGTGCTTTCCTGTTCGTCGAAAAGACGCTGGCGCCGCGCACCACCACCTATATCGAAGCCGACTACACCGCATGGCGCGGCGACGCCGCGGGCGTGACGGCAACTGGGCCCAACGACCGGCACGGCGCCGGCCTGGCGCTCGGGCTGATGCAAAAATTTTAACGGAGACAAGGAAGACATGATGCGACCACATACTCTGAAACACACGGCCCTTGCGGCGCTTGCCGTACTCACGCTGGCCAGCGCCGCCTCGGCCCAGGCGACCGACATCCACGTCGTCAGCTCGGGCGGCTTCGCCCAGGCCTACAAGGACCTGGCCGGGCCCTTCGAACGCGCCAGCGGGGACCACCTGGTCGCCGAATGGGGACCCTCGATGGGCGCGACGAAGAACGCCATTCCCGCGCGGCTGGCGCGCGGCGAACCGATCGATGTCGTCATCATGGTCGGCGACGCGCTCGACAAGCTGATGGCCGAGGGCCGCCTGGAACCGGGCAGCAAGGTCGTCCTCGCCAACTCGCCCATCGCCTGTGCCGTCCGCCATGGCGCGGCCAAGCCGGACATCGGCACCGTCGCCGGCCTGCGCGCCGCCTTCCTGGCTGCGCCGAAGGTCGCCTATTCGGACAGCGCGAGCGGCGAATACATCAAGCGCCAGCTGCTGGACAAGCTCGGCATCCGCCAGCAGATGGAAGGCCGGGCGGCGCAGATTCCCGCGACCCCGGTGGGCGAGATCATCGCGCATGGCGAGGCCGATTTCGGCTGCCAGCAAAGGAGCGAACTCAAACCGGTGCAAGGCATCGACATCGTCGGCCTGCTTCCGCAGGAAGTGCAGCTCACGACGGAGTTTTCCGGCGCCGTGGTGCGTAATTCCAGCCACCCCGAGGCCGCCCGCGCACTGCTGCGCTTCCTCGCCTCGCCTGCCAACGCGGCCGCCATCGAAGCAACAGGGCTGGCGCCGGTAACGGCACAGCACTAGTCACACCGTCACACCGTCACACCGTCACACCGTCACACCCCCACGCCGGCGTCCCGCGCCGGCGGTTTTTCCTGAAAGCCCATCATGTCCATCCAGTCCATCGCCAAGGCGAGCCATCCGGCTGCCGCCGCATCCACACCGGCCGCAGCTGCGCCGGCCGCGTCGAAGCTCGCCACCGTCATCCGGGTCACGAGCGGAAATTTCATCGAAATGTATGATTTTTTCCTGTTCGGCTTCTACGCGCACCAGATTGCCCGCGCCTTTTTTCCGGCCACGAGCGAGTACGCCGCGCTGATGATGACCTTCGCCACCTTCGGCGCCGGCTTCTTCATGCGTCCGCTGGGCGCCATCCTCCTCGGCAGCTACATCGACCGCATCGGCCGCCGCAAGGGCCTCGTGCTGACGCTCGGGATCATGGCCTCGGGAACGGCGCTGATCGCCTTCGTCCCCGGGTATGCCACCATCGGCATGCTGGCGCCGGTGCTGGTGCTGGTCGGGCGCCTGCTGCAGGGCTTTTCCGCCGGCGTGGAACTGGGCGGCGTCTCGGTCTACCTGTCGGAGATGGCGACCCCGGGCAACAAGGGCTTCTACGTCAGCTGGCAGTCGGCCAGCCAGCAGCTCGCCGTCATCGCCGCCGCCGCGCTGGGCTATGCGATCAACCAGGCCATGCCGAAAGAGGTGATCGCCGACTGGGGCTGGCGCATCCCCTTCTTCATCGGCTGTTCGATCATCCCCATCGTGTTCTACATCCGCAGCTCGCTGCAGGAGACGCAGGCTTACCTGGCGCAGAAGACGCATCCGACCTTCCGCCAGATGATGCGCACGCTCGCCTGGAACTGGCAGATCGTCACGGTCGGCGCCATGCTGGTCGTGATGACGACGGTCGCGTTCTACCTGATCACGGTGTACACGCCCACCTTCGGCAAGAGCGTGCTCAAACTGAGCACCGAGGAGAGCCTGCTCGTGACCCTGTGCGTGGGCGTGTCGAACTTCATCTGGCTGCCCGTCATGGGCGCGCTCTCGGACCGCATCGGACGCTGGCCCGTGATGGCCGTCTTTTCGGCGCTGGCGGCGGTCACCGCCTATCCGGCGCTGTCCTGGCTGATCGCGAACCCGAGCTTCGGCCACATGGTGGCGATCGAACTCTGGCTCTCCTTTTTGTACGGCAGCTACAACGGCGCCACCATCGTCGCGCTCACCGAGATCATTCCGGTGCAGGTGCGCACGACCGGCTTCTCGCTGGCCTACAGCCTGGCGACGGCGCTCTTCGGCGGCATGACGCCCCTGCTGTGCACCTGGCTGATCGAAGCCACCGGCGACAAGGCGGCCCCCGGCTACTGGATGGCGGGCGCGGGCGCCATCAGCCTGGTCGCGACCTTCCTCGTGTACCGCGGCATCGTCAAGGCGCGGGGGGTGGTGCGGGCCTGACCGGTCCACGGACCGCCCGAAAAGCGGGCGAAAAAAAAGCCCGCCATGTGCTGGCGGGCTGAAATCCAATTCTTTTCTGAGGAGAGTTGGAGGAGACAAGTCCAGTATGCGGCACTGCAGCATGCTCGTCCAATTTCCTTTCCGCATTATAGATATGCGTACGGTGAATATCTGGCCTGCTGCACTGACGGTTTATTCCTTCTCGATCCCCGCCTTGCGGATGATCTCGCCCCATTTCTTCGACTCGGCCTGCTGGAAGGTCGCCAGCTCCTCGGGCGAGGTCAGGAAAATCGACGTGCCGCTGGTTGCGTAAAAGCCGGTATTCGCGCCCGGGCTTTTCGCGGCGCGGCTCAATAGTTCGTTGAGCCGGGCGACGACCGGCGGAGGCGTTTTCGCCGGCGCATAGGCCGCAAACCAGTAACCGACGTCATAGCCCTTGACGCCGGCCTCGGCGATGGTCGGCACCTCCGGCGCCAGCGCCGAGCGGGTGTTGCCCGAATAGCCCAGGGCGCGCAGCTTGCCGCTTTTAATGTGCGGCAGGCCGGTGGCGGTATCGGTGATCATCATCTGGATCTGTCCGCCCAGCAGGTCGGTGATCGCGTAGGTGTTGCTTTTATAGGGAACGTGCAGCAGCTGGACGTGGGCCATCTGCTGGAACAGTTCGCCCGCCACCCGGCTCGACGAACTGCCGCTGCCGAAGCTGATCTTGCCCGGCTCTTTCTTTGCCAGTGCGATGAACTCGCCCACGCTCTTCACCGGCGAGCTGGCGTTGACGACCATGATCTGTCCGCCCTTGCCCAGAGCGGTAATCGGCGCAAAACTCTTGACCGGGTCGTAAGGGACGTTTTTGTACAGGTGCTCCGCCGCCGCGTGGGTGGTGTTGGTGGCGATCAGGATCGTGTAGCCGTCCGGCGCCGCGCGCGCCACCTCGTTGGCGCCGATGAAGCCGTTGCCGCCGGGCTTATTGTCGACGATGACGGCCTGCCTGGTCTCCAGCGCCACTGCCTGGCCCAGTGCGCGCGCCAGCTGGTCGGTCGCGGTGCCGGCCGCGAAGGGCACGACGAAGTGAATCGGTTTGTCCGGGAAGCTGGCGGCCGATGCCCCGGCGGACAGCAGCAGGCAGAGGGCCGGGATGGCGAGATAAGGCAATTTCGTAGAACGCATTACATGTCTCCTTGAAGTCGTTGTATTGAGTTTAGCGGATGGATGCGGGGACCGTGGGACTGTCGAGTTCGGGAATGTCGAGGCTCAGGATCGCCGAGCCCAGGGTTTTGCCGTGCGCGTCCAGCGCCAGCGAGCGGGTCACGCCGCCGCCCAGGGCGTCGTGCAGGACGAAGTTCAGGGCGCCGAGCGCCGGCAAGGTAAAGCGCTGCACCTCGCCGCCGGCGATATCGGCGAGGTGCGCTCGCACGCGCTCGGCGGTGACGTAGTGTTCCAGCCGCGGATAATCGGCCGGGTCGTACGCGATCACGGAAATATTCGAGATATTGCCCTTGTCGCCGGCGCGCGCATGCGCGATCTCACGTAACAGCATGGTGGCTCTCCCCGAAATGGATGGATGGCTGCACGGCCTCGCGCGGCAGGAAGGCCGATACGACCGCGACGATATCGCGCGCCGACTTGAAGGCGCCGCCGCCGCCGGCCGGCCCGCAGGTGTACAGGCTTTCCACTTCATTGGCGATGCGCGTGGCCTCAATCAGGTTGTCGGTGCGGCCCGCGACGCGGATGCGCACTTCGTAGGGCTCGGCGTTCGACGCCGCCAGGCTGTCGCGGTGCATGGCGTTCACGCCCACGATGTCGTAGCGGATTTCGCTGGCCTGCACGCCGGTGAGCTTCAAGCGCTCTTCGACGATGGACAGCGCCAGGCGTGCGCGCGCCAGCGCCCCGGGACCGGCATACGACATCTGGCCTTCGCCGATATAGCTGTCGATGTAGCCGATCGAGACTTTCAGCGTCTCCGGCCGCGGGTGGCCGGTGGCGCCTTGGACCAGCACCCGGTCGGGGCCGATCTCGGTGACCTGCACGCCGGAGAAATCGGCCACCACGTCCGGGGTGAGGTAGGCGCGCGGATCGTGGATTTCGTAGAGCAGCTGCTCCTTGCAGGTGGCGGCCGTCACCTGGCCGCCGCTGCCCGCCACCTTGGTGATGACGACCGACCCATCCTCGGCCACCTCGCCGATGGGGAAGCCGAGGCGCGCGAGGCCGGCCACGTCCTTGAACCCTGGATCGGCGAAATAACCGCCGGTGATCTGCCCGGCGCATTCCAGCAGGTGGCCCACCAGCGTGCCCTGCCCCAGCCGGTGCCAGTCGTCCATGGCCCAGCCAAATTCATGGATGAGCGGGGCCAGCACCAGCGCCGGATCGGCGGCGCGGCCGGTGATGACGACGTCGGCCCCTTGGGCCAGCGCGTCGACCAGGGGCTGGGCGCCGAGGTAGGCGTTCGCCGAGAGCAGGCGCTCGCCGAGGCGGCTCACCGGCTGGCCGGTGTCGTCGAGGTAGTGCCCGGCGCGCAGTGCGGCCAGCACGTCGTCGCCCGTGACCGCCGCCACCTTCAGCCCGTGCAGGCCCAGGGACTCGACGATCTCGCGCACGCGGGCGGCGGCGGCCAGCGGATTGGCGGCGCCCATGTTGGTGACGATGCGGATCCCTTTTTCGCTGCACAGCGGGAGTACCGCGCGCATGCGCTCGGCGAGCAGCGGATCGTAGCCGGCGTCAGGATCCGCCATGCGCGCCCGCTGGGCCAGCGCGATCGTGCGTTCGGCCAGGCACTCGAAGATGAGATAGTCGATCTCGCCTTTTTCGGCCAGCTCCACGGCCGGCTCGAGGCGGTCGCCCGAGTAACCGGCGCCGGATCCGATTCTGATGTGTTTCATCGACCCTCCTGTGAATACGCTGGATCACAGTGTGGCGCGCCCGACTCATTAAGTACAATGGTCATTTCAGATGGATTAATCTGGTTAACCGATCAATCAGGCAGGCAGATGACGACCAATATCTCGACCAAACTGCTGCACGCCTTCGTGGCGCTCGAGGAAACACGGCATTTCACCCGTGCGGCAGAACGCTGCCATACCTCGCAGCCGGCCTTCAGCGCGATGATCCGCAAGCTCGAGGAAACGGCGGGCACGCGGCTGTTCGAGCGCGACACGCGCAACGTCACGCTCACCCCCGAAGGCGAACTGTTTTCCGAAGTGGCGCGCTCGCTGATTGCCGACATCGAATCGGCCTTCGACGACATGGCCGATTATGTCGCCCGGCGCCGCGGACGGGTCTCGATCGCGGCGCTGCCTTCGCTGGCGGCGCGCGCCCTGCCCGCCGTGATCGCCGAGTACCGGCGCCTGTATCCGGGCGT
>Ga0308169_10004569_pt1 | contig 12932 bp, 13 predicted proteins | sample PhyBR1_2_FD_202139 | JGI IMG/M metagenome (GOLD analysis project Ga0308169, IMG submission 202139) | Phyllosphere microbial communities from UC Gill Tract Community Farm, Albany, California, United States - DLSLSB.R1 | ecosystem: Host-associated > Plants > Phyllosphere > Unclassified | place...
GGACGGTCCTGGTCAGCTCGACGGGCGTCGCGGGCGAGGGGTGGCAGACACTGCCGGCGGAATCGGTGACGAGCGTGCGCCTCGACGACCGCACGACGCACACCGTCGCGCTGCGCGTCCCGGCCGAAGCGCACATGTCAGACTGAGCCGCATGGACGACGCCGCGGACTCCCTGCATGACCTCGTCTCCGCGTCGTTGCCGACCCTCGGTCGCGCCGGCCGCCAGGTCGGTCGCGTGCTGCTCGCCGACTACCCGAGCGCCGGGCTCTCCACGATCGCCGATCTCGCCACGCGGGCGGGAGTCAGCCCGCCCACGGTGCTGCGCTTCGCGCAGAGCCTGGGGTTCACCGGTTTCACGGAGTTCCAGCGGGCACTGCGCGACGAGCTGACCCGGCGGTCGTCCGGGCCGCTCGTGCGTCTGAGCGCTGCGGCGGGCGCCGGCACGCCGCGCGAGGTCATCGTCCGGGATGCCACCGCGCAGGCGGAGCGCACGCTCGCGTCGTTCGCACGCATCCCGGACGCCTCCTACGAGGCGGCGATCGCTCTGCTGGCCGACACCAGCCGGCGCATCCTGCTGACCGGCGGCCGCTTCACCTACCTCGCCGCCTATCACCTCGCGACCCCGTTGCAGCAGCTCCGCCCGGGCGTGCGGATGTTCAACGACCCGGCCGGTCATGACCTCGGCACGGTCATCGACATGGCGCGCCGGGACGTCCTCGTCCTTTACGACTTCCACCGCTACCAGCGGCGCGCAGCCGACCTGGCGCTGTCTGCGAAGAAGCGCGGAGCATCCGTCCTGCTCATCACCGACAGCCTGGAGTGCCCGACGGCACCGCTCGCCGACGTCGTCCTGAACATCCCGACCGCCACCGAGCACGCCTTCCAGAGCGACGCTGCCGCGTTCCTGCTCAACGAGCAGCTGCACAATCTCGTCCTCGAGCGACTCGGGGAACCCGCCCACACGCGCCTCGCACTGTGGGAGCGCATGCGTGAGGACGAGCTGCTTCCTTGAGCGGCGACGCCCCTTTCCGCGGCGAAAGGCCGGGCGTACCATCGGGAGGTGCGTCGGTGACATGCGCAAGACCGGCCCGAGCCCGAGCGGTGCGTGTCACCCGTCACGATCGCCAACCCGACGACCGCGCCATGATCGAGCGCCCAACGGCGATGGCCGTCCGGGCAGCCGACATTCGCCGGCCCACTCGATCCCGACACACTGGGGAGTGCATGATGTCGTGGAATCTGACAGGGAGCTATACGGAGACGTGCTCGTGCGAGCTGATGTGCCCGTGCAACACGAGTCTCGATCATGGGGCGACGTACGACTACTGTCGCGTCACTCTCGCGTTCAACATCCGTGAGGGCGCGATCGAAAGCACGAGTGTGGACGGCTGCAGGGTCGTGCTCATCGCCGATACGCCGAAGGTGATGACCGAAGGCAACTGGAAGGTCGGCGTCTTCGTCGATCAGGATGCATCCGCCGAGCAGTTCGACCGCCTCGTCGAGGTCTTCGGCGGCCAGCGCGGGGGGCCGATGGCCGGGCTCGCGCCCCTCATCGGCGAGATGGCGGGTGTGCAGCGGGCGGCGATCACGATCGCCGACGACGGACTGCGGCACTCCGTGCACGTCGACGACAGCATCGCGTTCGAAATCAAGGACATCGTGCCTTTCGGCAAGGAAGACGGCCAGCCGATCAAGTTCGACGGGATGTTCCACCCCGTCGGTCCGGACCTCACGATGGCGGAGGCGACGTCGTCGCAGATCGATGCGTTCGGCATCGCGTACGAGGCGAAGACCGGCCTCTCCTACTCGAGCTTCTCCTGGGTGGGGTGACGCCGTGTCCGCTGGGCCTTCTGAGACGGCGGACCGACCCGGGGATCTGACAGCAGCGTTTCGCGCCATCCGCGCGCGCGTCGGTTCGGTCGTCATCCTGTTCGCGATCGCCGGGGTCTGCTGGTGGTGGGTCGCGGAGCAGATGGCGGGCATGGACGGCGGTCCCTGGTCGCCGCTGGGATCGCCGGGATGGTTCCTCGCCGCGTGGACGGCGATGATGGCGGCGATGATGTTCCCGTCGGTGTCGCCCACGATCGCGCTGTATGCGCGGATGACGAAGACCCGGAGGCCCTCTCTGACCGTCGCGTTCGCCTTCGGGTACCTGATCGTGTGGGCCGCGGTGGGTGTCCTGGCCCTCGCCATCGCCGCCCTCGCGGATGCTGCCGCAGCTGACGCACTCGCCTGGGACGGACTGGGACGGCCGCTCACCGTCGCCACGCTGCTGATCGCCGCCGCCTACGAGTTCACGCCGTGGAAACGCGCCTGCCTCGGCAAATGCCGCAGTCCGCTCGGATTCCTCCTCGGCACGTGGCGGGACGGCTTGCCGGGCGCGACGGTGATGGGCGCGAAGCTCGGGGCGTGGTGCCTCGGCTGCTGCTGGGCGCTGATGGCCGCCATGTTCGCCCTCGGAGTGATGAACATCGTCTGGATGGCCTCGGCAACGGTTCTCATCGCGCTCGAGAAGCTGCTGCCCTGGCGGCGCACCGCCACTTCTCTCACCGCGGCGGCACTGGTGTGCCTCGCGGTGTTCGTGCTCATCGCCCCGCACGCTTTGCCGGGGACCACGATGATCCCGATGAACCCGATGTCGGTGAGCCTGGAACGGTGACGCGCGGCAGTGCGCGCCCCAGGTCGAAGGGCCCTCGGACCGTGCCCGTCACTACCGTCCGAGCCATCCTCCGTCAACAGGCAACACCACGCCGGACACGTAGTCCGACGCACGGGATGCGAGGAACACCGCCGCACCCGCGAGGTCGTCTGGATTCCCCCACCGTCCGGCCGGGATGCGGCCGAGGATCTCCGCCGACCGCTCCGGGTCGTCACGGAGCGCCGAGGTGTTGTCCGTCGCGATGTACCCGGGGGCGATCGCGTTCACGTTCACGCCGGACGACGCCCACTCGTTGGCGAGGGCGCGGGTGAGCCCGGCGATGCCGGACTTGGCTGCGGTGTATCCGGGAACGTTGATGCCACCCTGGAAGCTCAGCAGGCTGGCGGTGAAGATGATCTTCCCCGAAGCGCGATCGAGCATGGGTGCGGCGACGGCCTGCGTGAGGACGAACTGGCTCGACAGGTCTACCTGCAGGACCCTGTCCCACTCGTCGAGAGGATGTACCCGTGCCGGGGCGCGCGAGATGATTCCGGCGTTGTTGACCAGGATGTCCGGTGCCAGCTCCGCGAGTTCGGCACCCACCTCCACCACGCGTGCACGGTCCGCGAAGTCCGCCTCGACCGCGGTGAACCGTCGGCCGAGCGCTGTGACCGCCACACCGATGTCGCTGTCCTGGATGCGCGCGCTGACGCCGACGATGTCGGCTCCCGCTGCTGCCAGCGCGCACGCGATGCCGTACCCGATGCCTCGACTCGCACTTGTGACCACCGCCGTCCGGCCGGTGAGGTCGAAAGCGGAAGGCGTCATGGTCGCGCTCCCGTGCTCTGCACGTCGACGAGGATCTTCATCGCCCGGCCCGCCTCCAGCTCGGCGACGGCTTCCGCCACCCGGTCGAGCCCCATCGTGCCGGAGATGACGGCGTCTGCGGGGATCGCCCCAGCCTGCAGCAGGCGAACCGCCTCCTCGAAGTCGGGACGCCGGTAGACGCGTGCACCGAGCAGCCGCAACTCGCGCCAGAACACGCGGTGGAGGTCGACCTCCCGCGGCGTGGGATGGATCGCGACGACCACGATCGTGCCACGAACCCTTGCGAGCGCTGTCGCACCGCGGACAGCCGCGGCTGCTCCCGACACCTCGAACACGACATCGGCGCCGGCACCCGCCGTCCACGCCTCGACAGCGGCGGCCTGATCGGCCTCGGTCGGATCGAGCGTAGCGGTGCCGAGGTCGGCGATCCGTCGCCGACGAACCGCATCCGGCTCGATGAGCAGCACCTCCGCGCCGTACTCACGGGCGACAGAGGCGATCAGCATCCCGATCGGGCCGCCGCCGATCACGACCGCCTTGTCCCCCGCGCGCAGTTCTGACCGACGTACATCGTGGACGGCGACCGCGACCGGTTCCACGAGCGCGGCCGTCCGCAACGACAGGTCGGCGGGCAGCGCCACGAGCGTCTCTGCCGGCACGTTCCACAGTTCCTGCAGCGCGCCGGGCGAGTCGATGCCGATGAAATTCAGGTTCTGGCAGATGTGCTCGTGGCCGGCACGGCATGCAGGACAGGTGCCGTCCCAATCGAGGGGCATGACGGTGACGGCATCGCCGGGACGCCATCCCTCCACCGCTTCGCCGACGGCGTCGATGATCCCACTCATCTCGTGTCCGAACGTCAGTGGACGTCGCACGCGCGCATCCATGTTCCCGTGGAGGATGTGCAGGTCCGTACCGCACAGGCCGACGTAGGCGACGCGCACGCGCACCTCACCCGGTCCGGGGTCGACGGAGTCGCGCTTCACCCGTTCGACGGCGTGATCGCCGATGTATTCCACCGCAAGCATGTGTCTTCTCCTAGTTACTGGGGTCGCGTCCGAAGGTGGGTGACTCCGCCGTCGACGTCGAGCGCCGTGCCCGTGGTCGAGCCGGACAACGGGCTGGCGAGGTACAGGATGGCGCCGGCGACCTCGTCGGTCGTGACCATCCGTCCGGTCGCCTGCCGCGCGTCCAGGGCGGCCCGCTCCGCCACCGGGTCGGGGAAGCCTTCCAGCATCCGGTCCACGAACGGCGTGGCGACGGTGCCCGGGCAGACGCAGTTCACGCGGATCCCTTCGCGGACGTGATCGGTGGCCATCGCGAAAGTGAGCGCGAGGACGGCCCCCTTGGACGCGCCGTAGACGGCACGCTGCGGGAGGCCGTTCAGCGCGGCGATCGAACACACGTTGACGATCGCGGCGCGCGTCGATCTGCGCAGCCACGGAAGAGCGGCCGCGGAGGAGCGCGCCATGCCGACGACGTTCACGTCGAGCACCCGCGCCCAGTCCTCGTCGGAGCTCTCTTCGACCGTGCCGACGGCGCTGATGCCCGCGTTGTTGACGAGGAGGTCGAGCCCGCCGAGGCGCTCAGCGACGGCGTCGATCGCGGCCGCCACGGACGCGCGGGAGCGCAGGTCCGCCGTCTGTCCGACGATCCCGTCCGGCAGATCCCCCGTGTTCAAGTCGAGGACGCCCACGAGGGCGCCCTCGCCTGCGAGAGCCGTGGCGGTCGCCAGGCCGATTCCGGATGCTCCGCCCGTGACGATCGCGCGGACGTCCTTGAAGCCGTGACCCATGAGCTGCCTCCTATGCCTGAGCGCAGCGCTGACGCGCAGTCCCGAGTCCGTCGATCGACACTTCGATCACATCGCCCGCCGTGAGGTAAGCGGGTTCCGGCATGCCGAGGGCGACCCCGGCCGGGGTTCCCGTGTTGATGACGTCGCCGGGGTTGAGGACCATGAACTGCGAGAGGTACCGGATCACCTCGTAGACGCCGAAGACCATGTCCGCGCTCGATCCGTCCTGGCGGCTCTCGCCGTTGACCGAGAGCGTGAGCCGCAGTCGCTGCGGATCCCCGATCTCGTCGGCGGGCACAAGCCACGGGCCGAGGGGATTGAACGTCTCGCAGCTCTTGCCCTTGTCCCACTGGCCGCCGCGCTCGAGCTGGAACTCCCGCTCCGAGACGTCGTTCGAGATCGCGAAGCCGGCGATGCAGGCCGCCGCATCCTCGGTGCTGTCGAGATAGCGGGCCCTCTGCCCGATGACCACGGCGAGTTCCACCTCCCAGTCGGTCTTCACCGAACGACGCGGGATGAGCACATCGTCGTACGGCCCCACCACCGTCGCGGGGTCCTTCATGAAGATCACCGGCTCCGCAGGGATGGCGGCCCCCGTCTCGGCCGCGTGATCGCGGTAGTTCAGCCCGATGCACACCACCTTCCCCGGCCGGACGACGGGTGCTCCGACCCGCAGACCTTCGATATCGATCCGCGGGAGCTCGCCGGCTGCCACGGCGCGGCCCGCCTGAGCCAGACCGCCTGCTTCGAGGAAGGCGCCGTCGAGGTCGGGCGTCAATGGCCGGAGGTCGTAGGTCTCGTCGCCGCTGCGGGCGACGGGAATCTCGCTTCCTTGTTCTCCGACACGGAGGAACTGCATCACTTCATCTCCTTCAGACGGGCGAGTCTCCCGTCGTCGATCCGATAGAACGAGGCGGCGGTGCCGCCGAGGACGGCATCGCGTTCGTCGGCGGAGAGTCCGCCGAGAGAAGCCCCCAGGGCACCCCACGTCGTGCCGTAGTCCGCCGCGAGGAGCGCGATCGGCCAGTCGCTGCCGATCATGAGCCGCCGCGGCCCGAGGACGTCGAGTGCGATGTCCACGGCCTCCTGCACGTCGAGCGACGTGCAGGACGCGGTCGTCAGAAGCCCGGACACCTTCGCGTGGACGAGCGGATTCCGCGCGGCATGCTCGAGCGAGCGACGCCAATCGGCCAGGCCGGCTCCGAGGGGTGGCTTGCCGAGATGGTCGATCACGATGCGCAGCGACGGATGCCGGTCGCCGATCTCCGGGAGCAGTCCCAGAGCTGACGCATCCGCCGTCACGAAGTCGAAGGCGAGCCCGGACGCCTCCAGCACGTCCAAGCCGGCGCGCACCTCGGGTCGGAGGATCCACCTCGGGTCGGCGCGCTCGTGGATGAGATTGCGCACGCCGACGACGCGGTGGTCCGCGTGGAGGCGTTCGATCGTGTCCGCCGTGCCGCCGGCGTCGTCGAGGGGCGCCCACGCGACCACGCCCACGACGGATGCGTCCCGATCCGCCTCCACCAGCATGTTGGCCGTGTCCTCGGCGTTGTCCGCCGACTGGACGAGCACCACACCCTCGACGCCCGCCGCCTCGCGATCCGCCGCGACGTCTGCCATCCCGAAGTCCCGATACAGGATGCCGGCATCGGATGTGAGCCAGTCGTAGCGCGCGTGACGGAGGCTCCACACGTGCTGGTGCGCGTCGATACGGAGCGTCATGAGCGGGCTCCCACGGCGTCGCCGTGGAGGAGCCCGCGCGCCGCGAGGTCCGACCAGAGCGCGTCGGGTATGGCGGCGCCGGCCCGCTCGACGGTCGACGCGACTTGGGCGGCATTCCGCATGCCGACGACGACGGACGCGACGGCGGGATGCCGCAGCGGGAACCCGAGGGCGGCGGCCGGAAGGCTGACGCCATGTCGCTCGCACACGTCCGCGATCTTGTTCGCCCGTGCGACGAGCTCAGCAGGTGCCGGCAGGTAGTCGTAGGTGACGTCCGGGGCCGGACGCGTGCGGCTCAGGAGACCCGAGTTGTAGACGGCGGCCGCCACGACCGAGATGCCGCGCTCGTGAGCGAGAGGAAGCAGATCGTCGAGGGCGCCCTGTTCGAGCAGGGTGTAACGGCCGGCGAGCATCACAACGTCGACGTCGCAGCGGTGCACGAACTCCGCGAGCATCGCGGACTGGTTCATGCCCGCCCCGATCGCGCGCACCACGCCTTGGTCGCGCAGCTCGCTGAGGGCGGACACACCGGAGGTCGACGCCTCGGTCCAGTGGTCGTCCGGATCGTGCAGGTACAAGATGTCGATCCGATCGAGCCCGAGCCGGCCAAGGCTCTCCTCGACCGAGCGGAGCACCGCATCCCGAGAGAAGTCGAACAGCCTGCGATGCGTCGCGGGGACCGCGAATCCGTCGTCCTGCGCGTATGGGGGCTCGTTCGGCACGAGCGAGCGACCGACCTTCGTCGACACGACGAACTCGTCGCGCGGCCGGCCCGCAAGCGCGGCGCCGAGCCGCCGTTCGGACAGGCCCAGCCCGTAGTGCGGGGCCGTGTCGAAGTACCGGATACCGGCATCCCACGCGGCATCGACGGCGCTGCGAGCCTCGATGTCTGTCGTCTCACGGCCGAGGTTGCCCAGCTGGGCAGCGCCGAAGCCCACATCGGTGAGTCGGAGACCGCGCGGTACGGGGCGAGTGTGCATCGTCGAACCTCTTTCTTCACCACAGTTGTAACATGTGATGTATGCTCTTTGCACGTAAGCTTGTACTGAATCTCGATCAAGGACGATATGAAGATCATCGGATACCGGGTGCTCCGGACCCATCGGGACTGGGGGCGCCCCATCGGCGACGTCAACGGCCATATCGCCTCAGGCATCACCGAGGTGCCCGTGGTCGTCGTCGAGACGGATGCAGGAATCACCGGTATCGGAACCGGTTCGGACCATGACCTCGACCGCCTCTTCCCGGCGCTGGAGGGCGAGGACCCGCGGAGCGTCACCGCCCTGTACGACCGCATGCTCGCCCGCGTTTTCAAGGACGGGCACGGAGGAGCGACGTTCGGCGGCATCGCCGCCTTCGACATGGCGCTCTGGGACATCAAGGCGAAGGCGGCCGGCGAGCCCCTCTGGAGACTCCTCGGCGGCAGGGACCGCTTCGTGCCCGGTTACGCATCCGGGCTCGACATCGCGCTCGACGACGAATCGCTGGCCGCGTTCTACGAGACCATGGCGGACCGCGGCTTCACGGGAGGCAAGCTGAAGGGCGGTCGTGACGTCACCGCGGACATCCGGCGGCTCGGCATCATCGCCGACGCGCTCCAGGCCAACTCGCCTCGCCCGGCCCTCATGCTCGACGCGAACGAATCGTGGAACCTCAAGCAGGCGGTCCGGTATGTGACCGCCGTCGAGGAGCGCCACGATCTGACGTGGGTCGAAGAACCGTTGCGCCGCTGGGACGCCGCGGGTCACGCCCGACTGTCGAACGCGATCCGTGCCGCAGTCGCCACGGGCGAGAATCTCACCGGCCTGGAGCAGTATCGGACGCTCCTCGACCAGGGCGCGGTGGACATCGTCCAGAGCGGTTGCGTCTGGGGCGTGACGCACTTCCTGCGCGTCGCATACGCCGCGCACGCTCGCGACCTCCCGGTGAGTCCCGTCGGCCTCACGGCGAACGAGGCGGTCGCGCATGCGGCTGCCGCGGTGCCGAACCACCTCGCATCGGAGGTCCAGGATCTGGGCACGCCGTTCGGCATCACGGTCGACAGGGAGATCTCCGACGGCGGCATCGTGCTCGGCGACACGCCCGGAAACGGCCTCACGGTCGACGAAGACGCCATCCTGTCTCACGCCAAGGCGGGTGACTGGCTCGTCCCCGAGGGCCCGCACGTCCGCTCGAGCCGCACGGGCTTGAGGCTGGCCGATCCGCATGCCGCCGCGCGGGAGCTGTGACATGCAACTGCGCCCGGGACTTCACCGCATCCCCGCTCCGCTCGGCGAACGCTTCATCGCCCTGTACCTGCTCGAGGGCCCCGCCGGCATCCTGCTGTGGGACACCGGCATCGCGTCGAGCATCACGGACACGCTCCTTCCGTATCTCGCAGCCAATGCGATCCCACGGGAGCGCATCCGCTGGGCGGTGAACTCCCACTGCGACTTCGATCACACCGGTGGCAACGCGGCGCTTCTGGCCGCCGTGCCGAAGGTGGAGTTCTACGCCGGCGCCGACGACGTGGCGCTGACGACCGACCTGCAGAGCCTCATCGATGAGCGCTATGGCGAGTTCCGCGAGCTCGACGGCTTCGACGATCCTCCCGAGACCACCGCCTACATCCGCGGCGTCGCGCACCTCGTCGGCGACGTGCGGCCGCTGCACGGGGGTGAGGCGTTCGACCTTGGCGATCGCGTGATCGAGGTGCTGCACACGCCCGGTCACAGCGACGGTCATCTCTCGCTGTGGGATTCGGAGCGGTCGGCGCTCCTGATCGCGGATGCGGCGCTCGGGGACACCGTGCCGACCGCCGGCGGCGCTCCGGCATTCCCGCCGACGTACCGCGACACGGATCCTTATCTCGCCTCGTTGCGGCGGTTCCGCCGGCTCGACCCGGAGCTGCTGCTGACCGCGCACTATCCGGTCTACGAAGGCGAGGCCGTCGGCGCGTTCCTCGACCTGTCAGAGCGGTACACCGACATGCTCGACGACGCCATCGCGGGTGTGCTCGACGACGGCGGCGCCTACAGCACCCTCGAGCTCATCCACCGGATCGCATCCGCCGTCGGGCCCTGGCCACTGTCCGCCGCCGAGTACCTCATCTTCCCGGTGACCGGCAACCTCGAACGGATGCAGCGCCTCGGGACGGTCGTCGTCGGCGATCGCGACGGACGCCGCACGTGGCGCCGGAGCGCGTCATGACGCGCGTGCGCCTCGGCGCGATCGGCGCAGGCTGGTGGGCGACCAGCAATCACTTCCCGATCTATGCGGCGCGCGACGATGTCGAGCTCGTCGGAGTGTGCGGCCTCGGCGACGGCGTATGCGACGTCCGCGACCGGTTCGGGTTCGGCTTCGCCACGAACGACGTCGACGAACTGCTCGCCGCCGACCTCGACGCGGTCGCGATCACGACACCGCACGATCTGCACTACGCCGCAGCGGCGGCGGCGATCGATCGCGGGCTGCACGTGCTCTGCGAGAAGCCGATGACCCTCGACCCCGCTCAAGCGTGGGACCTGGCACAGCGCGCCCAGGCAGCCGGCGTCCATCTGCTCGTCCCATACGGCTGGAACTACAAGCCGTTCACCATCGCTGCGAAGCGGATGCTCGATGCGGGCGCCATCGGCGAACTCCAATACGCACTGTGCCACATGGCCTCCCCGACGCGTGGTCTCTTCGGCGGAGACCCCGTGCACATGCTCGAGCGCTGGGAGTCCGCGACGGCGCCGCAGCAGAGCACATGGTCCTCTCCCGAACACGGCGGAGGGTACGCACACGGTCAGATCACCCATTCCTCGGCACTCCTGTTCTGGCTCACCGGGCTGCGCGCAGCGACCGTCACCGGCCGCGCGATGAACGCAGGCTCCGCCGTGGACCTCTTCGATGCCGCCGTCGTGCGGTTCGACAACGGCGCGATGGCGACCGTGTCGGGGGCCGCGACGCTGGCCGACGGCGACAAGTACCAGGTGGACATCCGCCTGTTCGGCACCGAGGGGGTGCTCATGCTCGACGTCGAACGCGAACGGGTCGCGCTGAGCCGTTACGACGGCCGGCGGGAAGAGCTCCTCATTCCACCCGGGGAAGGCGAATACGAATGCCTCATCCCGCCTGCCCGATTCATCGACCTCATCACAGGGGCGAGCCGGGAGAACAACAGCACCGCGGAGGTCGCCGCGCGCTCCGTCGAACTCATCGACGCGCTGCTGCGCTCATCCGCCGACGACGGCCGGGAGGTCCGTGTTCATGACTGAGTCCGCATCCGCGCCGGGGGTCCTCTCCGGTTACCGCGTGGTCGACTGCAGCATCGCCATGGCGGGCCCGTTCGCCGCGCAGAGGCTCGGCGACCTCGGCGCCGACGTGATCAAGGTGGAGCCCCCGACCGGCGAGTGGCAGCGGTTCGCCGCCGCCGGCGGGGCACGCGGCCACCGCATCAACGTCTCGTTCCTGTCCCTCAACCGCAACAAGCGCTCTCTCGCGGTTGATCTGAAGGACCCCGACGGCGCGACCGTGATGCGGGACCTCGTCGCAACCGCCGACGTGTTCCTGCAGAACTATCGACCCGGAGTGGCGGCGCGGCTCGGGCTCGACTACGAATCGGTCCGCGCGATCAACCCGTCGATCGTGTATGTCTCGATCTCCGGCTACGGCGAGACCGGTCCATATGCCACGCGGCCCGGTCAGGACCTCCTCGTCCAGGCGATGTCCGGGGCGATGCTGTCAGCGGGACGCTCGGGAGAGCCGCCGTCACCCGCCGGCCAATATCTCGCCGACGCCGTCACCGCATCCACCGCGTTCGAGGGCGTCCTCGCGGCGCTGCTCCACCGCGAGCGCACCGGCGAAGGACAGCTCGTCACAGTCAACATGCTGGATGCGCTCACCACCCTCCAGATGCAGGAGCTGTCGGTCTACACCGTCGGCGGTGTGCCGCAGGAGCGCGGAACAGAGCCGAACGCGCACGTCTACATCCGCGCTCCGTACGGCATCTTCGAGACCTCGGACGGCTATCTCGCGCTGGGCTTCGCCGATCTCGACACGCTCGGCCGCCTCATCGGCCAGCCCGCGTTCGCCGGGATGGATCCCGAGGTCGAGGGGTGGACGCATCGTGACGAGCTGTATGCCAAGACGGCGGAGCGGCTACGCACGGACACGAGCGCGAACTGGCTCGACATCCTGCTGCCGGCGGGCATCTGGGCGGGACCGGTCTACGGCTACGCGGAGCTCCTCGCCGACCCGCAGATCGCGCACAACGGCACGTTCGTCACATACGACCACCCCACCGAGGGCACCGTCACCGTGCCGGGCTTCCCCTACCGGTTCTCCGCGACGCCCGCCCGCATCGATCGCGGCGCACCACTCGTCGGCGAGCACACCCGCGAAGTCCTGTCCGAACTCGGCGTCTCCACCGACCGCGTGTCGGCCCTCCTCGACGCGGGCGTCCTGACAGAGACGCCGACGCCGGAGCGAGTCGCCCAGTGACGGCGTACCGAGGGCTCACGTGGGACCACCCACGAGGCACGAACGCACTCCGCGCTGCGGCGCAGAGCTTCTCCGCGGACGGCCCGGACACGCTGACGTGGGACGTCCACCCCCTCGAAGGGTTCGAATCCGCCCCGATCGAGACGCTCGCCGCCGCCTACGACCTCATCGTCCTCGACCACCCGCACCTCGGCGACGCGCTCGTGCACGACTGCCTGCGCCCGCTCGACGACCTCTTCGGCCCGGACGAGCTCGATGCGTGGGCCGACGCCTCCGTCGGTCCGAGCTTCACCTCGTACACCCTCGCCGGCCGGACATGGGCGCTGCCGCTGGATGCGGCGACCCAGGTCTCCGCCCGCCGCGCCGACATCCTTCCGACCGCGCCGACCACGTGGGCGGAGACGATCGAGCTCGCCCGGGACTCCGGCCGCGTGGCCCCGAGCCTCGCCGGCCCGCACGCCTTCCTGACGCTGTGCTCGATCGCCC
>Ga0308169_10004570_pt1 | contig 12932 bp, 14 predicted proteins | sample PhyBR1_2_FD_202139 | JGI IMG/M metagenome (GOLD analysis project Ga0308169, IMG submission 202139) | Phyllosphere microbial communities from UC Gill Tract Community Farm, Albany, California, United States - DLSLSB.R1 | ecosystem: Host-associated > Plants > Phyllosphere > Unclassified | place...
AGAGCAAGGAGAGGCTCGAGCGGGGACGCACTAGAGGAGGAGGAAGATGGACGAGAGGTAGGTCGCGCGCTGCGTGAGCGCCTGCAGAAGCACGCTCTGCTTGACCAGCTTGTCCTTGCGCTGCGCAAAGCGAGTGTCGAGCTTGATCGGCTCGACGACGCCAACCTCGTCCTCGCCGGCGAGGTCGAGCTTCTCGCCCGTCATCGACGGCGCCGCCTTCGAGGAGCGCCGCTCCGAGAGCTCGATGCCGTTTGCGCCGTCGCCCGTGATGGGCGGAGCGCCGGGCACGTCGATCGTCCCCTCGACCGGGTCGGACGAGTCGACGACGTAGCTGAGGCGGAAGGCGTACACGAGCGAGGCCGTGTTGGCGAGAGCGAGGCCGAGCGAGATCGAGTAGAAGCGTGCGAAGAGGAGACCCGACGAGGCGAAGGCGGTGGCGGCGAGCGGGCAGCAGGCGGCGCCGAACCCGTATCTGCTCGACGAAGAGGCGGATCAGCTTTCGGGTCGAGCGACAGGACGAGGGCGAGAGTTGGACGTACGAAGCGTGGAGCCACGACAGCTTGCGCTCGGCGTTAGGGAGCGTCGCGACGTAGACGTTGGCCTGGGCGTCCTGCACCGCCATGCCCCATCCGCTGAGGGCGAAGAAGATCGGGTTGGCCGGGAAAGGGAACGCCGGGATGAGGAAGACGAGGCCGAGCGCCTGCACCAGCGCGCCGAGGGCGATGACCTTGCCCTGTATGCAGGTCCCAGTTAGCGAGAGTGAGACGAGCAGGAGCGAGACGAAGAGGGACGCACGAGCCCGAGCCGAGTCGACAGCCACGAGCTCATCAAGCCCGCCGCGATGAAGCCGACCATCTGCCCGACGAACATCATCGAGACGACCGTGTAGCTGATCTTGTAGTGATCTGCGGCACGAGGTTCATGCGTCAGCTCACAGAGGAGAAAGAAGTCGACGACGAGGAGGAGGAGGAGGGGGGAGGGGAAGCGGCTGCGGCACGTCGACGCACCTTGAATGTACGGGATAAGGGGCCCGCTCGAGGCGTCAGCCCAGCCGGCGACGACCTGTAAGCCAGAGAGACGGGCAGAGCGTCAGCAGGTCGCTCGAGGAATGTGCCGGTGCGGGTCGAGCCGGGGAAGGAGGCGGCCTCGCACGAGCAGCAGCTCGAGGGCGGTCGCAGAGCGCTTCGAGGAGGCATGTAAAGCTGTAGAGGAACTCGAAGCACTCACGAGCGAGACGTGGCCTGCGGGCGAGCGAGGTCGAAGGTCAGCAACCGCAACCGGCGAGATTTTCTGGGAGAACAGACGCACAGGCGAGCTCCTTGATGCGCAGGTCCCACTTGTTCGAGGTCTTGGTCGAGTCTGGCAGCTGTGAAAGGGCCACTGTGGGCGTGTGGTGGTCGTGGCAGCGGGCGAGAGAGGACGGCGAGGGAGGTCGGCTGGATGACGGCGTCAGAGGGGGCGAGGGTAGGCTGGCGGTGGCGAGCTTGGCCCTCGAGGGCTGCGGCAGAGCTGGTGCCGTGTCCATAGCCAGGCGTGAGGCGAGGAGTGAGAGCGAGCGGACAAGGGCGACTCGAGGAGGAGCCGGCGGCCGGCCCGGCGGCTTCGGCTCATTGGACGACGAAGCGCGGCCCGAGACTCGTCGCTGCAGCTCGTCGAGCAGCGCACCTGCAGACGCTGTACTGACATGGCAGACTCGCCAGAGGGATAGGTAGTCGGCGAGCCTCGACCGGGATGAACGCCTGCAAGCGAGCGCTCTCATGACGAGGCGAGGGCCGAGCGCACGGTTCAGTTCTCTTTGCACAGCGGTCCCTCCTCAGCACGCAGCTCTACTTGTCCTCCTTCGTGTCCTGGCTGCCCTGCATGATCCACTTGCTCGCCGCCTTGGCCATGCGCTCGGCCGCCTCGGGGTCGGCCTTGATCCTGCGCGCGCCGCGAGAGGCGAGGTCAGCGCTTGGCGCTCTCGGCGAGCCGCAGCGAGAGTGAGGAGGGAGTGAGAGGTAAACGCACTGGCTGAGCTTGTCCTGCTCGGGGATCTTGAGCGCCGACTGCGTGGCAGCACGCTGCTCGATGCGCTCGACCCAGGCGGCGAGGCGCGGGAACTCGTCGAGCTCGACACCGGCCCAGAAGGCCATGCGGACCCAAGGCTGAGTGTTCTGCGGGCGTGCACAACGGCTGTGAGCTTCTGCGCGAGGAAGAGCTGCGCAGGCAGCATGGTGAGGAAGGAGAGGGACGGACCATGTCGGCGATCGTGTACTTACCGCCACACAGCCAGTCCTTCTCCTGCCCGTCGTGCTTGCCCGATAGGTGCGCCTCAAGCACGCCGTACAGACGCTTGGTCTCGTCCTGGTAGCTGCGTGCGAGAGAAAGGTAGAGCCTGTCAGCACGGCTCGTCAGCAAGTCGACCTTCTCAAGACGACGCACCGCTTGATTCCGTAGGGGATCTTCTCGGGAGCATAGCGCAGGAAGTGATTACTTTGCCCCTGCATAGGGCCGACCCCGCCATGCGTAAAGGCCATCCAGCTCATGAGCTCGCTCTGGAGGTCCTCGTCGTCCTTGAACCAGAAGACGCCGTCCGTGTCGTACGTCTTGGTGAGGTAGAGGAGGATCGAGAGCGACTCGAAGACGCGGATCGGCTTCGAGGAGCGGTTGTCGAGGAGAGCCTGTGGCACGGTGGAGGGAGGGCGAGGGAGAGGGGAGGAGGTGGAGGAGGAGGGGGACGGGGAGGAGGGGAAGAGGCGGCGGTCAGGACCTCTGACTCGCTTGCCAGAACAGCGCAACGACTTAAGGGCATGCGCCCGTTCGGGCAGAGTTGCTCAAACCACGGCGACTTCTGCTCGTTCTGGCTGAACGAGATGGGGATGACGGTGTACGAGTCGAGCTTGCCGAGAGCTGCGCGCAGTGCAGGCCATCAGCGAGCGCTCCCACCCAGCGTCCATAGAGCAGAATGAACGCACTCTTGAGCTCCTCGGTGAGGTACGTGACCTTGCCCGCGTTGGGCGTCTGGGCGAGGAGGAGGACGACGCCCGGGTTCTCGAGCTCCTTGGGGCCCGTCTTGAGCACGTCGGCGTTCATCGACATGGTGCGAGTCGTGTGCTGGGTGGCTGGAGGCTGAAGCTGGGACGTGAGCGCAGAGAGGCGGCGCAGCATGCGAGAGTGGAGGAGGGAGAGGGAGGGGACGGGCAGCGAGCGCCCGAGCCCGGACTCCGGACAAGGGCCGCCGATGTGGGGAACGATGCGTCATCTTCTCCGAGGTGTGCGACGCTCGAAACCGCGACGAGTTGCAGAGAAGCGAGCGCGAGAGGTCGTGAAGAAGGAGAGCTCGGGACGAGGGGTCCGTGCGCTTGAGAAGGTCGCGAGCGCGGCTCCTTCCAGAGGAAATTCTGCAGCCTCGAGCGCAGCGTGCTCTCGCGCGCACCGTGAGTGCAACAGGCAGAGCGAGGGAGAGCATTGCACGCACGCACGAGGTCAAGGTACAGCCTCGACCCACCGCTCACTCGCTCCTGCCGACCGCCGCCTCTCGCGCCTTCCTCTCCTCCTCCTTGCGCCTCCTCATGCCGTCCATGATCCTCGCCTCGAGCGCCGGGTCCTCCCTGATGCGCGTCACGAGGTCCTGGCTCGGAACCTTGAGCGCCGCCTGGACGACGGGCAAATGCTCGATGCGGTTCGACCACGCGGCGACGTGCGGGTACGGGTCGAGCGAGAGGCCGCACCAGAAGTGGCAGCGGATCCTGTTGCGGTGCAAGGGGTGCGAGGGTCAGCCTCGGAGTGGAGGAGGGGGCGGCGGGAGAGGAAGGGCGAGAGAGGGACGGACCAGGGCTGCGAGCACATGTCGGCGAGCGAGAGCTTGTTGCCGACGAGGTACTCCTTGCCGGCGAGGTGGTCATCGAGAACCTTGTAGCACCGCTTGGTCTCGGTGAGGTTGCTGTGCGGGCGGCGCGAGGAAGGGTGCGACGAGTCAGCGACTGTTCAGCTGCGAGGAGCTCGTCAGGAAGAGGAAGGAGGAGGAGAGCACGCACCGCTCCTTGGCAAAGTCGCTCTGATGCTCGTCGTCGCGGTAGCGGTACCAGAAGTTGGCCTGCAGGTGCAAGAGGTCATGTCAGCGAGCTGGTCCGAGGAGCGCGAGAGCCAGGAGAGAGCAGTCGACGCACGTTGCCCTGCGCCGGTCCGAGGTTGGCCATCTGCCACATGCACCAGTCGAGCATCTCTTGCTCGAGGTCGTCGTCGTCGGCGCCGGTAAAGTGGAAGTGGCCGGCGCGGTCGAACGTGCGCGCGAGGTAGAGGAGGATGGACGCCGACTCGAAGACGGCGAGCGGCGCCTGGTCGGGGCGGTTGTGCACGAGGGCGGGCATCTTGGCTGCGTGCGTGAGGTGCAACGTCAGCTCCCGACCTCATGAGCTCACCCAGGCCGACTGCGGCCGACCGAGGTCGCTCACGCCGAGCCGGGAAGAAGCAGAGCGAGTCGAGGGACGCACAGTTGGGGTTGATGGCCTTGAACCAGGGCTTGAACTGCTCGCCGTTGGGACCTTGGAGCTGGACCTCGACGACGGTGTAGCCCGGGATGAGGCGGCGGTGCTTGAGGTGCTCGAGGAGGTAGGTGACCTTCCAGCCGTTGGGCGAGTGGCCGAAGAGGACGACGAGGCCCGGGGTGTCGAGCTCGGCGGGGCGGTCGTTGCGCGGGACGGCGTGGAGGGTGGTCGACATGGTGGGGCGGAGGTGGAGCGGGCGAGGAGGACGAGGTGGAGCGAGGCTCGAGGTGCGAGGTCGAGGCCGAGTCGAGGTGAGGTGAGGTCGAGCCGGGAGAGAGGAGGGTCGACTCGGAGTAGCTGGCGAGGTGTGCTTGAGCTCGAGAGGCGGAGTCACGGTGGGCGGTGGAGGTGGGGGAGACGACGAGCTGAATGGCGAGGGTCGCGCCGCGCTCAGGGCTGGTCGTGGCGAGTCGGGCTGGTCGGGGTGAGGTACATGCTGCAGGGGATGGTGCGACTGGGTCAGCCTGAGCCCGGGGAGAGTGAGGGCCGCCTCATCAGCTCAAGGCGCCGAGCCGACGAGGGAGGCAAGCCCACCACACCGCTGGGCCGGCTACAGAAGGGACGCACCTGCTGAGGAGTAGCGACTATACTCGCGCAGGTAGCACGCGGCCTTGAACGAGCGGTAGTGACGAGTCGGGTGGATGAGCTGATGAGAGCAAGCCGCCGTCCTCATCCTCCTCCCTCGCTCTTCTCGCACTCGGTCCAGCTCGAGCCAAGCCACGCACAAGAGTACATCGCACACAATGACCACCCCGTCCAACTACCACCGCGTCGAGACGCCCGCCCACCTCCAGCAGCTCCTCGCCGCCGACCTCGCTCGCGTCTCGGTCCTCTACTTCCGCGCAGACTGGGCAGAGCCATGCAAGACCATGGACAACGTCACCACCGAGCTCGCAACCCGCTGGGACCAGGTCCTGTTCCTCTCGGTCCGTCCCTCCTCTCTCCTCCTCTTCCTCGGGCTCGGGGGTGGCGCCTCGCTCTCCCGCTGACTCGCTCATCGCCCCGCCGACAGATCGAGGCAGAAGCCCTCCCCGACATCTCCGAGTCGTTCGAGGTCGACGCCGTCCCCTACTTCATCCTCTTGCGGGTGCGTCCTCGCCCTCCCCTCGTCGCTCTTTGCCTCTCGAGCTGACCCTTGCCCTCCTCGCCGCACCGCAGGGACACACGCTCCTCACCCGCCTCTCGGGCGCCCAGCCCGCCGTCCTCTCGGCCGCCCTCAAGTCGCACGCCTCCAAGCCCTCGACCCTCGCCTCGTCGTCGCAGCAGCCCGTCGCCGCCAAGACGGTCTACCAGCCGGGCGAGCAGGCCTCGGGCGCCGCCTCGGCGCGGGGCACGGTGGCGGGCGGCGCGGCGGGAGACGACGACGAGGACGAGGACGACGTCGAGGACGAGAGCGACGAGGAGTTGCAGAAGCGGTGCGAGGCCCTCATGACCCAGAGCGACGTCGTCCTCTTCATGAAGGGCGACCGCAACACTCCTCGGTGCGTTCCTCTCTCGCTCGCTCTTCTCATCTCGCCCTTCCTCAGCGGAGCGTCGAGTCGAAGTACAGCTCGAAGCTGATGCGCTCCCTCCCTCTCTCTCGCAGATGCGGCTTCTCGCAGAAGATTGTCGGGATCCTTGAGGGCCACAAGGTCGACTACACGACGTTCGACATCCTCAACGACGAGGGCGTGCGGCAGAGTGCGTCCCTCTCCCTCTCGTCGTCCCCCTCTCGCGCTCGCCCCGCCGAGCCGCACTGACCCGCCGCGCCGCGCCCGCAGAGCTCAAGGAGCTCAACGAGTGGCCGACGTTCCCGCAGCTCATCATCAAGGGCGAGTTTGTCGGCGGCCTCGACGTCGTCAAGGAGATGGAGGAGGCGGGCGAGCTCCTCGAGATGATCCAGGGCTGAGCGAGCGCGAGCTCGACAAGCGTGCGTGTAACCTGTGTCGCAATGCAAACCAGCTGTACCTAGACATCTCTGTGTGAGTGTTCTCGAGAGACAAAGCCGCGAGCGCGCTCGAGGACGGTCCGAGGCGCATTCTCGCGCTCGAACCTCGCTGTCTCCCTCTCCTGCATCCCTAGCGCTCCCGCTCGACTGCATCAAGCTCGCTCTCTCTTACGCAGTAGGAGAGGATTGCTGAGAGACGGCTGGACCGAGGAACAGGGACCGCGATGCAGGAACGCTACGAACAGGCAGGAAGACGATCTAGAGAGGCGACGACGGCGCCTGGAGGTTGAGCCCGACCCGGACGAGCTCCATGGTCGTCACCCAAGGGTTCTTGGGCGACGGCGTGTCGCGCAGGTCCTCGCTGCGAGCGGGCGGGCGAAGCGGTATCAGTCGAGCCCGTTCGAGGAGGACGAACAAGGAGGGCGAGAGAGAGAGCGCGGCGAGGGACGTACCGGTGCCGGACGCGCAGGACAAAGTTGACGAGGACGGCGACAAAGATGAGGCCGCACACGACGACGGGCCCGTACGGCTCGTCGTGGTGGCCCGGGTACCGCATGACGATGCGGTACCGGCGGATGCGGTGCATGACCCAGGCGTACGCGAGCATGCCGCACGCGATGACGGCGTAGCACACGCCCATCGACTTGGACGCGTAGTCGCGCGGCCCGGCCGAGTTGAACAGGGCGAGCGCGAACGACGACAGGAGGAGCGAGACGCGGAACCAGGAGAGGAGGGTGCGCTCAGAGGCGAGCCAGACCTGTGCGCGCACGGTCAAGACGTCAGCTCGAGATCACGGCTGCAGCTACGCTCAGCAGGGCAGGAACGAGCCCGCCCGGACGGAGCGTGCGAGCGGACGAGAGCGACCAGGCGGATCGAAACGCACCTTGGGCTCGATCTTGGACGGGTCGGCGCCGAGCTTCTGAAGGCCGTCGTCGGCAGGTGCAGGCGCGCCGTCGGTCGCGCCATAGCTGCTCGGCCCTGCGGCGGTGCCCTGCGCGCGAGAATCATGGGACAGGGTCAGCTTGCTCGCCGCTGAGGGTGTGCGGTCGGAAAGGGAGGGAAGGGCAGGACGTACGGCAGCGTTGGCGTCGAGGTCGGTGAAGAGGGCCGGGAAGCGGTGCAGCAGGCGGCCGTGCAGCTCGCGGGTCAACTTGGACGAAGGCATCTCGGTCGGCTAGGAGGGCTGCGGGGAGAGGGAGGGATGGAGTCAGCGATGGGGCTCGAAGAGGCTGGGACCACATGCTGCTGCTCCACAGGGCCCACCGCACCCAGCCTTCAGCCCCTGACCGGTCCCCGCCGTCTCGTCTCCTCGTCCAAGCCCGTGAGCTGATGAGGGCGATTGGTGGCGCTCCAAGACCACGCGGACGAGCGCAAGGGCGCGCAGCTCACCGTGTCGGTCTTGTAGATGTGGCTGAGCCTGACAGATAAGCACGGACTGGTGCTGACAGCGAGAGAGGAGGACGAGGAGCCGACGAGGAGCTCGAGACGACGCACGTGGGGTCGACGACCGGCTCGCTGTGCCGCCTCTCGTGCAGCTGCGGGTACTGTTCCCCGACATCTGACATGAACGCAGACCTGATATGAACGCTCTGCAACTCGGACGAGGGGAGCGCGACCTCGCTCTCGTGCTCAGGTCGCCTCTCCTCGAGAGCTGCGAGGCGAGTCGGTCTAAAGCAGGCACGTTGCACGATAGAAAGACGAAGGGCAGTGCACAAGTGAAGAGAGACGTAGACGGATGAAGAGCGACGAGGGGAGGGAAGGAGAGAGTCCGACGAAGAAGGGAAGAGAGAGGGGAACGAGAAACGCTCGACGTGAGGTCCGCCAGCAGCCTGCTCGAGCGCACGCCCCGCCTCGAGTCCAACATAGCCGTCTAGAAGATGTTGCCGATCTGGGGCGCGCCCTGGTGCGACGGGTGCGCCCTGGGCCCCGACCGCGATGCGCCCGCGCGCCGCTCGTCGGCCTGGCGCAGGACGAGGCGCTCCTCGGCGCTGAGGAACCGGCGGTCGAGGCACGCGAGGATGCGCGGCCCGAGGTTGAAGTGCGCCGAGCGCGCGAGCGAGATGTAGCGGCTCATCTCGAGGTGCAGCGTCTGGTAGAAGACGAGCGACGCGCGGCGCAAGGTCTGCGGGCGGATCGACGAGTACGAGGGTTCCGTCAGCGCTCGTCTACCTCGACAGGGAAGATGAGAGGGAGAGGGACGCACGTAGATGACGCGCTCGAAGCCGCTGAGGAAGAGCTGCTCGTGAAAGTCGAACGCTGCTTGCTGCGTCGGGCACGCTCGCGCGACGGCGTTGATGAGGCGGAAGTGCGTAGCCTGCGTAGCGAGGAGGCACATCGTCAGCTTCTGATGCTAATGCGAGGTTGATGCTGCAGTGAGAGGAGGACGCACGCAGTAGATCATGGCCTCGTGCTCGACGCCGCCCGTCATGCCGCTCGGCACCTTTGGCGCCTCGATCTGGTCGACGTTGATCTGCTCGAGCGTCCAGAACAGGTTGTCAGAGTGGCAGAAGATCCTGCGGGCGAGGAGGGGGAGGGTCAGCCGTTGTACGAGCGCGCCGAAGAGGGGAGAGCGAAGGTCGGCGCGTCGACGCACCAGAAGTAGTCGCGGACCGTGTCGTGCATCTCCTTGACCCAGGTCTTGTACAGCCTCGGCTTGCGCGCCGCGAGGATGAAGTCGACCTTGTTCTCCTCGTCCTCGCTCGGCGGGCCCTCGAGCAAGCTGAGCACGAGGCGGTGCGTCTGCTGGATCCGCTCGGGCGTGAGCACCTCGTCGCGCTCGGCGGTGCCGCTCGACTGGTCGTCGCCCGACTTGGCCTTGCGCGTGTAGCGCCGCACGCCGCCGCTGCCGCCGCCCGAGTCGAACGTCGAGGACGAGGGAGCGACGGGCGACAGCGGCGCCGGCTCGAGCGAGACGGACGAGTCGGCCCAGGCCGACTTGGGGACCGTGTCGGCCGTCGGCGGACAGATGTCGTACAGGGCGAGGAGGAGCTCGACGAGGATCTGGCGAGAGGGGAGGTCGCCCGGGCGCTTCTCGGAGAAGAGGAGGTTGGCGACGGGCAGGAAGGGTGTCGGCGAGTGTGAGGCGAGGGCGCGCTTGCCGCACTGCAGAGGAAGCAGCATCAGAGCTGTACTGCAAGAGGCGAGACGAGGAAGGAGAGGAAGACGCACCGCCGTCATCGTGAGCGCCTTGAAGCAGCGCAGGACCTCGTGCAGGACCTGGTCGTCATGCTGCTCCTCACTGCGCGCACGTCCAGCCAGGCGTCAGCGAAGCAGATGGGGGAGATGACGAGATGGGCAAGCGCGACGCACCGCCATTCCATGTCGAGCAACTCCTTGAGCCGCTCGAGGAGGCCGAGGTAGCCGCCGCTCTTGAGGAACTCGTCGACCCACCTGCACAAGGATGAGAGTCAGAACCTGAGAACGACAACGACAGCTCGACATGAGGGAGGAGAAGGTGCTCACGTCGGCGCCTCGTTCCGCAACCTCGTCCTGAGCCGCCCGAGCTCCTTGCCGTCCAGCTCTGCGCACGTCGCGCTGCGCAGCCGCTCCGCCCACAGCGACGCGCCCTCGGCCTCGTAGGCATCGGACCCGACGTGCTGCACGCCGGTAGCGGGACCGCCCGACCGGCCGAGGCTGCGGAAGAGCCCGCCGCTGCCGCCAACGCTCGCCCCGCTCGGCGTGCGCGAGTGCGAGCGCGAGCGCGTACGAGACGAAGGACGCGCAGCAACCAGCGCGACGTCCTTGTCCGAGTTCTTCTGCTGAGCGGCGGCCTGGGCGCGGAGCGAGCCGCCCGACTTGGCCTTGCGGAGGAACGACCGGAAGCCGGACCCTGCGCCGCCGCCGTCCTTCTTGGTCTTGCCGCCCGGCGCGCCGCCGCTCCCGCTCGACGACTGGGAGGCCGAGAGGTTGAGCGAGCGGCCGCGAGAGTGGGTCGAGCGGCCGGGCGGGCCGAGGGTGGACGAGGACGAAGGAGAGGGGGAAGTGTTCGAGGCGGCGGCGCGAAGCATGTCCTCCTTGAGGGGAAGGGCAAGCTCGAGCATGCGCGTGCGGACGGTGCGGTCGGGAAGCTGCATCGTGTCCTGCAAGGGCGACTGCATCAGTGAGAGGAGCGTGCGCGAGCGAGAGCGGGGGGGAGCAGGACGCACGAGGAGATGCTCAAAGTCGCGCTCGACCCGCTGCGCTTTTTCCTCGACCGACTCGTGCACCTTCTGCTCGACGTACGGCGCCTTGAGGCCTGCGCCGAGGCTCGACGCCCTCGGCCTCGTGCGGCGTGCTGGCGCGTGCGTCGCAGGCTGCGGCGTCTCCTCCTCGAGGCCGCCGAGCCGGGGCGAGGCGTCGAGCGGCAGCGGCTGGTACTGCGACGAGGTCGGGCTGGGCGCACCGCGAGGGTACGAAGCCGGCAGCGCCTCGACGAAGGAGGACGTCGAGCGCTGGCCGAGGAGCGGGCGCTCGAAGGGGACCGGCCCCTCCGGGCGCGCCGGGTGCTGCTCGGGCGCGACGACAGGAGCTGCCGACTGGAACGACGGGTGCGACGTGATGTATGCGGGCGACAAGGGCCGGCTGCTGCGCGGCAGGCCGGCCGAGCGCGCAGGCGTCGCGGCGGTCTCGACGATCTGCGGCGGCCGCGGCGCCGGCGCCTTGCGCGGCGACAGGTTCTGCGCGATGCGCACGACGGACGCGACGCCGACGTAGGCGTCCTCGGCCGAGTTGGTGACGAGGCTGCTCGCGTGCGTCGAGTCGCTCGACCTCGTCGCCATCGTCAGGTCCGTCAGCGCGCTCGTGACGCGCGAGACGTCCGTGCCCGAGCTGAAGGTGTCGCTCGACGCCGGCGAGCGCGCCGACGGGGCCGACGGGGTGAGGGCGGCCGGGTGGATGCCGACTTGCGGCCGCGCGGTTGGGGGAGCGCGCGCCGGCGTCGGCGCCGGTCGAGGCTGGTTCTCCTTGCCGATCGGGGCCGGGGCGAACTTGATGAGGCCCTCGGCGGGTGCGCTGCGGTACTGCTGGCGCTGGAAGAAGGCGGCGGGGACGGTCGGCGAGGTGCTGTGCTGACGAGAGGGCGAGGTCGGGGAGGTAGCCGTGTAGTCCTGGCGGTCGCCGAGCGCGCGCGGCGAGCTGGTCGGGATGTCGAGGGCGAACGTGCTCTTGTGCGGCGAGGTCGGACCCGCAGGAAGGGCCTCGTACCGGCGCGAGTTGGCCGTGAGGCTCGCCTCGTAGCCCTGGACGAGCGCCGACACACGCTGCCCGCCCTTGGTCTGGGGCTCGGGCACAGCGTCCTTGTGCTGGCTCGGCGACCGTGGCCCTAGCAGCGGCCGCTGCCAGCGCTGGGCGTGCGTCTCGCGGTCGGCGGGCTGGACGCCCGTGACGAGATGGCGGAGGAGGCCCGCCCGCTTAGAGGGCGACGAGGGGCTCGAGGGCGGGTACATTGGTGGCGTGTCGTGCGCTGGCAGTCGCTCTGGCGGTGTGAGGCGCGAGGCGGAGCGAGTCGAGGGGCGACGGACGACGAGGTTGAGCGACGTCTGCGAGGGGGAACAGGGTCAGCGGGCGCGCTTGTGGTCGTTGGAGGTGCTCGCCAGCACATCTTGCTGCTCACCGGATGCTGAAGAACTGTAGACTGCTGAGGCGCGGGTGAGGAGAGAAGGGAGGCGACGCCGCGAGGAGAGCTGGACTTGTCGGCTCGCTCTCTCAGCCTCAGGAGCTTGTCCGAGGACCACAGGAGCGCGTTGCATAGCGTCCTCAGCATATTGATCCAGTCCATCTATTTATTCAACGAGAGTGCCGTGCGGGCGAGTCGCGTCGGCGCCGACCGCTCTGGCTCTCTGCTCCCTTCTCGTCACTCGCCCCCTCAGCGACTGCTCAGGGTCCAGCGGCAAAGACTGCGATTCGTCGCTGCACACGGCGAGACTCGGGCTAGCTTCACACGCGCGCTCGTGCTCTCGCCTTCCAGCTTGGCGACGGGGTCAAGGTCCGAGTCTTCCACCCTCTCCTCGAGCTGGCCCCAGCCGGGCAAGTCGCTCAGCCGACGGCGCGCACCACCAGACACGACGAGCCCTACTTCACGGGCCACTTGCGCCCACCTCCCCGACCACCGCCGCTCGCTCCCGCCGGCCCTGCGCGAGGACCGCTGCCCGCTCGACCACGCACCCAGCGGGCCCACCGCCCAGAGACGCCCCTCGGGGAAGAGGGCAGGGTCAGAGTGAGGGTCGCTCTCGACAGGGAGCGGCTCGAGGGCAGCGCAGCGAGGGCCGGTTGCGGCGGCAGTCGGGCGGGCGTCAAGTTGGGATGTGCGCGAGGAGGGTGCGGTGCTCTCCCTCTCGCCTGCGCTCGGCTCGTTCCCCTCTCGCTTGGGCGCACTCGTGCGCTCGCAGGGGGACGAGTCGGGTCGGGCTACGAGGCGGGCCCGCTTGAGTGCAATTCGCAGTGCGCGACTCAAGGTCGCGCAACTCGATTCGGACTACTCTTGGCGCTGGACTCTTTCCCTC
>Ga0308169_10004571_pt1 | contig 12929 bp, 15 predicted proteins | sample PhyBR1_2_FD_202139 | JGI IMG/M metagenome (GOLD analysis project Ga0308169, IMG submission 202139) | Phyllosphere microbial communities from UC Gill Tract Community Farm, Albany, California, United States - DLSLSB.R1 | ecosystem: Host-associated > Plants > Phyllosphere > Unclassified | place...
CTGCGTCAATGCGTCAAGAAGCAAGCTCTCGCTCTCGGTCCTCCTCGCGCTCCCCTCGCTCGGCCGCCTCGAGAGAGAGAAGGAAGCGAGAAAATGCTAGGTACAATGCACAGAGGGGGTAGGTAGGAACTGCTACTGACGTCGGGGCTGTTGCTGCTCGGTGCGAGGTGTCGTCGTCGTCAAGGTCGAGTCGAGGGCGAGGCCAGGGGGAGGGGGAGGGAGGGGCGGCGCGCATCACTTCTGGACCTTGAACGGCGAGGGGGGCGCCTCGAGGTTGTTCGCGAGCTCGGTCTTGCCCTTGCCTGACGAGAAGTAGAGCGTGACGGCGCCTGCGCCGACCGTGATGAGCTGCGCGGGAGGAGGAGAGGGGCGTCAGCTCGAAGTGCGCTCGATTGAGGCCTCGTCAGTAGCCGCCTACCGCCCAGCTCCTCTCCGCCATGCAGAGGAGCCGCACGGATGACGGCGCAAAGGCCAGAGAGCAGCGACGCACCAGCAACGGCCACGCCCACACGGGGCCCACCTCCCTTGCGGCCGTCTTGCGCGCGTTCCACGCCGTCGGCTTGATCTCGCCCGGGACCGTCTGCTTGTACGTCGACGTGTCGCGCGGGGCCTGCGTGCGAAGGGTGCAGGTAGGTCAGCGGTGAGGACGAGCGAGTGCGATGATGGCGAGGTGGGGCCGATCGAGAGTGAGAGTGGAGAGCGGGGACGCACGGTCGCGAGGGTGCGGCGGGCGGCGAGGCGCGGCGCGGAGAGGGCGGTGCGGCGGAGGATGGCGGTCTGCATGGTCGTGTTCGTTGTTCTTCGAGGTGGTGGTGGTGAAAGGGAGGGAGGGAGAGCACGAGGCGAGCTAGCCAAACCGGCTCAGCGTCATCGGCGGCGCAAACGTCTCTCGAGCCGGCTCCGCCTCGCTGTGACAAACGCCCGCATCGAGTGCGCTGTGCTTTCATTCCGAGGTGCCAGGCACCGCGCGCGCAAAGGATCGCCGTTTAAGGCCTGAGCCGTCGAGGGTGAGCGCCTGAGCGGGGTCGGCCTTCTCAAGAATCGCTCGATCTCGGCACGCAGAGAGGATTCGCACTTCTCGCACAGCTACAGCTCGAGACAGAGGGGACTATGCACAGGTGCACGAAGGGAGGACGAGTCATTGCTTCGACTTGGGGACGTTCGGGTCGGTGCCGTCCGAGTTGAGGACCTTGTTCAGGCCCTCGTCGTTGTCGACGCCGTGACGGTGCTGGATCTGCGGGACAGCACGAGAGAGAGAGTCAGCCATGGCCTGCAGCCACGAAGAACCAGCGTCGTGGGCCGAGAGCGCGCGACGCAGGAAGGCGCGAGAGAGGCGGACGCACCGAGTCGTCGGTGATCACTGCGCGCGCACGACAATGTCAGCCACGAGCTCGCTCGGCGGGAGCGAGAGATGGACGCACAGTTCTTGACGAGGAAGGCCGTCGCGACGGTGACAATCTGCGGGCGCGAGGAGGAGGAGGGAGCGAGCGAGTGAGCCCCACATCCAGCGGCGACGTCGCTCGGCGTCCACGAGCCCGCCCGCGAGCGAGCGAGAGGGAGAAGGAGAGGGAGCGCACCGTGCCGATGAAGGCCATGAGGGGCGTCACCTCGAGGCCAATGTTCTTGCGGGCGAAGAAGGGCGTCGGCTTGGGCGGGGCGTGAGGGATCGTTTGGTGTGGGCCCGACGTCTCGCTCGTCGCCTTGGACTGGCCGGTCGGTGCCGGCTCGGCATAGCCGCGTGCGACTGTGCAGGGGCAGGAGTCAGCGCTCGTGTGCGGTGCGAGGGAGGAGGGTGGAGGAGCGAGAGGGGACGCACGGCGGGGCGGTGCAGCGAGGAGAGAGGGCGCGAAGCGAGCGGGGCGGGCTGCCGAGCGGGCAGTCTGGGCGAGAGAGCGGTGGAGCATGCTGGTGCGAGGCGTCTGTGCAGCGAGTGGGTGGAGCGAAGGAGGGAGGGGCGAGGCTTCGTCGTCGCCGAGCCTGACGTCCCGAGGCCGCATCGCTCTTGCTGATGAGGCGGCTGAGGGTGCAGATGCTTCAGCTAGTGCCTCAATAGCCGCTCAAGGCTGTCTGCTCATTTTCCCAAGCCGATGCGAGCGGTGGCCGTCTGCTCGCTCGCCCGCTTCCATCACCGCCTCCTCTCTGCACCACCGCAGCTCGCTCTGCACGCTCAGCCCGCTCGTCGACGCCTCCTACACGCGTCTAGACCACCTGTAATGGCCTCGAGCTCGTTCACCATCCCGCCAAAGCGCGGCAGCTCGTCCGGCGCGACCAGGGGCCGCGGCGCCGGTCGCCCAGCTCCTCAGCGCACCCACAGCGCAGGCAGTCGGTCTGCGCCCTACTCGGTGCGTCCCACCTCCCTTATCACCCTCGATGGCGCGCGCAATACGGACTTGCGCTGACTCGTGTGTCCCTCCTCCCCCTCCCCTCCCCCTCGACGCCGGCGACAAACAGCGTCCTGCTCCTGCAGCAGCCAGCGCGGCCGACGGCAAGTGGCAGCATGACCTCTTTGGCGAGAAGAGCGACCTGTACCGTCCCTCGATCAACACGGCCGCCCTCCTCGCGCGCGCCGGCGTCGACACGACCACGTCCGCCTCGCTGCGCCCCTTTGGCACGGCGACGCCCGCCGCGCAGCCCATCCTGCACGCCCCGGCCTCGGGCCCGCAGCTCGGCGCCGTCAACACGCGCGCGATGGGCATCAAGGGCCAGAACGCGGCGCAGCAGCTGCGCCAGGCCGAGATTGCCGCGCGCAAGGAGCGCGCAGAGGCGGCACGGCAGCGCAAGCTCCTCGAGGATCAGCGCCAGAAGGCGCTCCTGATCGCGCAGCACGAGCAGCAGGGCTTCGTCGTCCAGGTGGAAGGGCTCGTGAGCGGCACGAGCGCCGAGGACGTCCAGGTGCGTCCCCTCCTCCCCTCGCGCTCTGTCTCTCTCCCTCCTGGCTCGCGCTCGACCCTGACTCTCTCGCCCGACACAGGCCGCATTCGGCGCGTACGGCGAGATCGTCTACTGCTTCGTGCCCGACCCGGACGCGGCCGACCTCGTCGCGCGCCTCACCTTCTCCCGGCACGCCGACGCCGCCGACGCCTGCTCGAAGCTCGAGTGCGTCCCTCTCTCACGTCCCCCTCTCGCCCCGCCCGAACTCGCCTGACGCGCCACCCTCCCTCGCAGCGGCGCCATCGCCGACGGCCGCCCGCTCAGCGTCAAGCAAGTCGACCGCACGCCCGTCCCGCCCGCGCTCCCGCCGCTCGCGCCGCCCAAGCTCCAGCCCTCGTCTCTCCCCTCCGCCTCCCCCTCCGCCTTCCCCTCCGCCGCCGCCTCGGGCCCCTTCGCCGGCGTCCCGACCGGCCCGCGCTCGCAACGCCGCGCGCCAGCACCCGCACCCGCGCCACAGCAGGTGCGCACGGCCATCCCCACCGCGGCGCCGAGCAAGATGTACGCCGACCAGGTCGAGGAGGCGCAGCACGAGGCGCTCGGCGGCGCCGAGTCGATGGACGTCGACATGGCGCCTGCGCCCGCTGCGGCGGCGAGTGCGCCGGCGCCGAGTCGAGGTGCGAGGGGAGGCGGGCGCGGCGGACGGGCGGGAGGAGGACACGGCGCCCAGCAGCAGCAGCAGCAGCAGGCGGCGCTGTCGCTTGCAGCGCGGCTATCGGGCGCGCAGCAGCCCAAGGGGCAGCAGCAGCGGCAGCAGCAGCAGCAGAGCAAGGGCGCGGCGAAGCAGCCTGCGGGACTCGCAGCGAGGCTCGGCGCGCCGGCGCCGGCGCAGGGCAAGGCGGGTCGCGGCGGGGCGCACGGCGGCGGATCGCTGCTGTCGCGGTTGGCGTAGCGCGAGCGGGCGGGCGCGTGCAATGACGCAGAGCAGGCGTGATAGCGGGCTACATCGTCCTCGACGAGAGCGAGATGCGGCGTGCGAGCGAGGGAGGGGAGGGGAGAGCTCCCGCCAGGGTCCGATGGGCAGGAGGCGAGGGCCTAGCACTGCGCTGAGGCTTGAGATCCCGCCTAGCAGGCTGGCTCGGTCGGGGAGCGGGAGCTGGGCGTCAGAGGAACGAAGGTCGAGCCCGCTGACTTGGGCCCCACCTCGATCCGCACGAGTCCCGAGCGCTCGAACTTCGCTCCTTCCATCGCTCTCTGCACTCGCTCTTGCTCTCCTTCCTGCACCTCACTCGACACAGCGACACTCGAACCATGCTCGCCCCGACCGCCCGCTCGCTCTTCCTCCGCGCCCCGCTCGTCCAGGCCCGCGCACCGACCGCCCTCGCCTCGATCCGCGCCCTGCACTCGCACGGCTCGCTCCCCGCCTCGTCGCTCCCCAAGGCGACGGCCAAGCGCACCGTGACGACCTCGGCGCCGACGCCCCTCGAGCGCAACGAGCCGCGCCGCGTCGACCGCGTGCCCTGGCCGCCCAAGCTCCGTGCGTCGCTCTCCCTCGCTCTCCCTGGCTCTTGTCCTCGCGGCGCAGCGCTGACTCGAGCATCGGCGACAGGCAACACGGCGTGGAAGGACCGCAAGTCGGCGTTCACCGAGATCGCGCCCGTCTACATCTGGCCCGGCGTCGTGAGCTTCCTCTCCTTCCCTCTCCCTCTTTCCCCTCCTCGCCTCAGCCGCTGACGCTCTCTCCTTCTTGCGCGCAGGTCTGCTTCTTCGGCCTCGTGACCATCTACTACTACCACTCGACGGGCAAGGGCGTGCGTCCTCTTCTCCCTCGTCCTGCTCTCCCTCGCGCAGCGAGCCCGACTGACGCTCGCCCCTCTCGCTCGTGCGCAGTACCTCGAGCTCGCCAACAACCTCGAGGCGCCGCGCTCGCCCTACTACGACGGCCGCAAGCGCGTCGTCTGAGCGTCAGCGCCGTTCGTGTACAAAAGTCGCCGTCCCGCATTTCCCTCCCCCTCCTTCCTGTACAGGGCCGCCGTCTCGCTTCTTCTCCTGGGTCCTCCTGCTTGTCTCCTGTCTACGATCCTCAACGACTGTTCCCCTCTGTGTACATACGCCCGAACGAACTGTGAATAGGAACTCCTCGTCGTACCCTGCTCGAGCCTTTTCTTCCTCGAGAGCTTCTGTCGACGCGCGCGGCTTTGTGCTTGCAGCTGCTGCTCGCTCTCGCCATTGACGTCGCTCGAGAGGTATGTTAGAGCACGCTGCAGCTGCTGGCCGGCTCGTGTGACAGCTCCCACGGGCTGTCGAGCATGCTCGGCCGCCCGCTCAGGCCTCTCCGCGCGACCCGCTCCGCCGACCTCCGACCGCGGCGCGACCTCTCCCACTTCTGGAAAAGCACTTGCGAAGTAATCAGCGTGCACTCGAGCGAGTTCTGAGCGCCACTTTGGCCGTCGCGCACCTTCCTGTCGAGGAGCCCCGGCGGCCGCCGAGCTCCGGGACCTTCGCAAGTCCTCGCTGCGCCTGCCTTCTCTCGTCCTCCTCGGCGGGCGTACAAAAGGCGCACGCCTCTCTCGCTCTTCGCTCTCTCCTTCACTCTCTCACGAGCTCTCTCAAGCACACACACCGCGCACAGTGAGCCCTCTCTCCGCCTTTTCCCCTCCTCGCCTCTCGCGCACCGCCGCTGACCTCTTTCACGTGCCTCCTCCCTCAGCCACCTCTCGCCGCACCACCACTACCAGTACCATGTCGGCCTTCCGCCCCTCGCTCCGCCTCCTCGCCGCCCAGCGCCTCGGCCAGGCCTCGTCCGCCACCACCGCCGCTCAGGCCGCCGCGCCCGCCGCTCGCCGCCAGGCCTCGTCGGCTGCAACGATGCCGCACTCGTACACGCCGCCGCACTACTCGCTCAAGGTGCGCTTGCTCTCCTCCCTCCTCCTCTCTCACTCCATCCTCGAGCCCGACTGACCCGCCCCTCCCTCTTCCTCGCCCGCAGGAGCGCCTCACGCGCTTCGTCCCGACCGAAGCCTGGCCGCTCATCGGCGCCGTGACGCTCATGTCGTGCTACGCCGTCTACCACGCCGTGCACGCGTTCGACCGCCCGGCGGGAGAGCTGCGCCTCACGCCGGCCCGGTATGCGGCCAAGGGCGACAAGGAGCCGTGGGAGGACGAGCGCGCGCTGCAGGGGCGCTGGTGAGCCCGAGCGAGCGAGCGAGCGAGTCGAGGCTGGGGCGGTTCTTGTTCGTTGTAGACTTCGTTGCATTGCTCTCTTTTTCGTCGTTCATCGTTCGAGGTGCGCGCGAGGAGAGGAGGGAGTAAGAGCGGGGAGGAGAGGTTCGAGCGGCGAGCTCTCTCGACGGCGACGACGGCGACGACGCCGACGTAGCGCTCTCGAGAGCGACGACGAGCACAGAGAAGCGAGTGATACAAGTGCTGCGTTGCGTGCGTCTGTAGAAAGTTGCGCTCCCTCGTCTAAGTTCGACCTCCTCCGCCTCGTCTTCTCGCTCGCCCAGCTTACCACCCGACGATCCGGCTCGGCGGGCCCCTCTCGACCTCCTCGACCTTGTCCCCGAGCTCCATCAGTCCCCTTCTCATCGTCTCGGCCATCTCGCTGCGTATCTGCGCGAGCACGCCCGGCTCGTCGTCGAGGTCCTGCCCGACCGGGCGGTCGTACGTCGCCGGGCGCCAGGGCGAGGGGAACTGGGCGCGGTACGCGTCGAGGAGCGGGTCGAGGAGCGGGTTGAGCGGCTCGCCGAACAGGATCGTGATGTCCTTGTTGCGCCGCGGGAGGTAGTTGGGCCACACTCGGGGCTCGTCCATGACCTCGTGGAAGCCTGCGCGCGATCGAAGAGCCCGTTAGCTGGCCGCACATCGCGAGGATGAGGAACGAGCGAGAGGAAGAGAGAGCGACGCACCCTTGATCCACACGGGCACGACGAGCGGCATGCGCTCGCACTCCATCAGGATGCGGCTGATCCCCCACTTGAACCTCCTGAGCGAGTGCAGGTCGTCCTGCTTGATCCGGCCCTCGGGGAAGATGTGAACCTGCGAGCACGGGTCCCGAGGTCAGCTCTAGAACGGCGCGCAACGAGGAGGGAGGAGAGGGAGCGGGGACGGACCCAGTTGCCGGCGTCGAGCTTCTTGCTCGACTCGTCGATCGCGCGCTGGTAGATGCCCTTGCCGCGGAACGTCTCGATGACCTGGCCCTTCTCGAAGAACCAGCGGTCCCACTTGCCCTGCAGGAGGAGCGAGAGAGCCGGGTCAGCTTTCACCGCCTCGTCGGTTCGAGAGGGCGAGGGAGGGGACGGACGTTGAACATGACGTCGCTCGCGCCGAGGGTCCAGCGGGTCTTGCGCGAGTCGAGGAAGGAGCGCAGCGGGAGCGTGCCCCACATGAAGGGCTCGTCGACCCTGTTTCGCGAAGCCCGAGGGGAGGGGAGAGATGAGGACGACGGTCAGCTCTCTCGCGGCGGGCGGGCTCGAGGGGAGGGAGGAGGACGCACACCGAGATGTGGTTGGCGACTGTATACCGTGCAAGCGAGTCAGCGCAGCCCCTTTGCCCAGCAGGAGAGGAGAGAGAGCGGGCGCACCGGTCAGCACTCCTCGCTCGCCCTGGAGCCGCTCGAGGAACTGCGGCAGGCCATCGACGCGCACGCTGCGGGTCCCAGCCTTGAGGAACAGCTTGGAGAAGGCCCCGACGGCGAACGGCACCGAGCCCATCGAGCGGCGACGAGAGCTTTGGCGATCGGCGAGGAGCGAGAGCTTCGGCGGCGACGAACCTCCGGAGAGGACGGATGTCAACCTCGCCCTTGCTCTTCTCTAGCTAGAGCGCACGTACAGCGAGCCTCTCGCAGCTCTCCAGACCGAGTGAGCGCGCGAGAAAGAAAGCCGCCGCGTCGAGTGCCACGCCAGCTCTCCTCCTCGTCGAGCCGCACGTGCAGTCGTCCCTGGTTCAAGAGCTGGTGTTACAGGCGTGCGAAATGCGGCCAAGATGAGATGTAGTGGTAGGAGCGAGGGGGAATATCGAATACAGGGGACGGAACGAACGAGGCCCTTGGCGAGGAGGAAGACGGGGAGGAAGAGGAGGGGGCGCGCACAGCTCGCTCGCAGCGAGCCCGAGGCGCGCAGTCTAGAGGGCGTCGCGCTCTACTCGGGCGTGACCTGCGAGACCTGGTCGGCGACGACGGCGACCTGCGGCACGTCGAGGTTCTCGCGCTGGAGGTGCGACTTGGGGTGCTGCGGGCGTGCACGGACGGCGAGCAGCGTCAGCGCGCTCGTCTCGCGCACCGAGAGCGAGAGAGAGAGAGGGACGCACAGGAGGCTCGTAGTTGGCCTGGCGCAGGATCTGCTCGTCGAGGACGCCGCACGACGCGGCGATGAAGCCGAGGAAGGCCGGCGACGGGTTGAGCGGGCGCGTGCAGAACTCGGGGTGCGCCTGGAGGCCGACAAAATACTTGTGGTCTGCGCGCAAGGGAGCGAGAGTCAGCGACGGGCCGAAGAGTGAGGGCGAGGAGAGAGAGAGAGAGAGACGGAGAGAGAGACGCACCCTTGATCTCGGCGACCTGCATGCGCTCGCCGCGCTCGTCGCGCCCGGTGAACTTGAACCCCTTGGCCTCGATGCGCTCGACGTACGCCGGGTTGACCTCGTAGCGGTGGCGGTGGCGCTCCCAGATGACCTCGCCGTTGCCGTACAGCTGGCGCACCTTGCTCCACTCGGTGTCGCGCTGGAACACGGTCGGGCGCAGGCCGAGCCGCATCGTGCCGCCGAGGTGCGTCTTGGAGATCTCGGGCATGAAGATGATGACCGGGTCCGGGGTCGTGTCGAGGAGCTCGGCGGAGTGAGCGTCTGTGCGGGCGGGCGGGGAGGGCGAGGTCAGCTCTCCTCGCTCGCTCGCTCGAGGTGAGAGGTCGGGCAGGACGCACCCTTGAGGCCGAGGACGTTGCGCGCAAACTCGATGGTCGCGACCTGGAAGCCGAGGCAGATGCCGAGGTACGGGATGTTCTTCTCGCGCGCCCACTTGGCCGCCGCGATCATGCCCTCGGTGCCGCGCAGGCCGAAGCCGCCGGGGACGAGGATACCGCTGCGAGCGCAGGGAGACCGCATCAGCTACTGCTCGTGCGGAAGAGGAGAAGAGGGAGGAGAAGGGAGGAGAGCTCACTTGGCGGTGCAGACGGCCTGCCACGCGGCGTGGAACTCCTGCGGGCGCTCGTGCTGCGCCTCGGGCTCGAGGTCCGACGCCTCGACCCAGGTGATCTGGAGCTTGCGGCCGCACTGCATCGACGCGTGCTCGAGCGACTTGACGACCGACGTGTACGAGTCCTGGAGCGACGTGTACTTGCCGACGAGGCAGATCGAGACCGTGTCGAACAGGCGGTCGTACCTGCGGGGGGCGCGAGAGGAGGGTCAGCCTGCAGCTCCTCGGTGAGGTCGCCGTCGTCGAGAGAGAGCGAGAGGGGGCGCACGAGATGGTGAGCTCCTTCCACATGGTCAAGAGCTTGCTGCCGCGCGCCTGGCGGCTCTCGCTCGGCGCGATCTGGTCGAGGCGGAGGCGGTTCTGGAGGAAGCCGATGAGGCCCTGGTTCTTGAGGAGGAGCGGGACGTGGTACAGGGACGAGACGTCGTGCACGGCGAGGACCTGCTCGTTGGCGACGTGGCAGAACATCGAGATCTTGGACGTGACGGGCGGCGGGAGGGCGTGCGGGCAGCGGCATGCGATCTGCAGGAGCGAGCGCAACCGTCAGCGAGACGAGCTTGGAAGGGAGTGGAGGGAGGAGGAGGAAGAGGGCGCACGAGGTCGGGCACGAGGCCGAGGCCGCGCAGGTCCCGGATGGACGCCTGGGTCGGCTTGGTCTTGAGCTCGCCGTTGATCGACGGCACGAGCGAGACGTGGAGGAGCGCGAAGTTGTCCTTGCCGACGCGGAACTGGAACTGGCGCATGGCCTCGACGAACGGCGCCGACTCGATGTCGCCGACGGTGCCGCCGAGCTGCAGGAGGGAGAGGACGTCAGCTCCGCTCCTCGCACGTGCCCAAGGTCGAGAGAGAGAGTGGACGCACCTCGATGATGCAGACGTCGGGCTCCTGGTCCGACTCGTCGACCGGGATGCGCGCGACGCGCTCGACCCAGTCCTGGATGGCGTCCGTGACGTGCGGGATGACCTGGACCGTCTTGCCGAGGTAGTCGCCCCTCCGCTGCGCACGTCGGAGAGCCTCGAGTCAGCTCTGAACGCGCAGGGAGCGCGGGGACAGCGAGAGAGCAGGGAGCGCACCTCCTTCTCGATGACCTCGCGGTAGATCTTGCCCGTCGTGATGTTGTTGTCGCGGCCGAGCGTGACGTTGAGGTAGCGCTCGTAGTTGCCAAGGTCGAGGTCGGCCTCGCCGCCGTCGTCGAGGACAAAGACCTCACCTGCGCGCGTCAAGGTGCCCGCCCCGAGTCAGCAGCGCTCCCCTCCTGCCCGGCTCGCGCGCAGTGGGGGGAGGACGCACCGTGCTCGGTCGGCGACATGGTGCCGGCGTCGATGTTCATGTACGGGTCAATCTTGATGGCCGTCACGTTGAAGCCGAGCGTCTTGAGGAGCAGGCCGGTCGACGAGGCTGTGGGCGACAGCGGCGGGGAGCTTCAGCTCGAGGTCGCGCGAAGGAGAGGGGCAACGAGGGGACGCACCGATGACGCCCTTGCCGATGCCAGAGATGACACCGCCGGACACGAGGATGTACTTCATCTTGGAGCGGCCGAGGAGCGGGTGTCGTGAGGCGAGGCGAGCGAGAGATGAGGGGGAGGGACAGATGAAGCTGCGGCTCGACGGCGGCGAGGGGCGGAGGCGGGGCGCTTGGGCGGGCAGCAGCTAGTGCTAGCGAGGGCGGTGCAGGCCTGTGCTGGGGATCCTGGTGTACAGAGCGGGAGGGGAGAGGGGCAACTCGCCCGCCGCCCGGTCGTCCCAGCTCGAGCGCTGCGGCTCGACGCGTCGCGGCCCAAGTTGCTCGTGCTAGAGCTCTCCCTCTTGCTGTTCAGTGGCACGGTGACCAGCACTGCGAATACAACACGCTCGCGCTCGAGTCTACAGAACGCGCCGCACCCCCTCGCTCGGCTCACGTCGGCACGACCGCTCCCCTCCTGCTAGCCGCCGCGTCCTCCGACCTCGCTCCTGCCTTGTCCCCGCTCGCGCCTGCGCCTCCAGGTGCACCCACCACGCTCGGCTGCGTGGCCCCCGTCTTGCTCGGGCGGCGGAAGCACAGGAACTGGAGCGCCGTCGCCCGCCTCGACGCGACGAGCGTGCGCTTGAGCCCTTCGAGCTCGTGCTGGAGCTCCTGCGCCGAGCTGTTCGGGCGGCGGTAGTACGACTGCGAGATCGTCTTGTAGATCGACTGGAGCGTCTGGTCGGCCTGCTCCGACACGTGCTGCGAGAGCGTCTGGTGCATGAACTCGATCTCGAGCGTCGCCTGCGAGCACCGGTGCGAGGGCGTCAGTACTCGCCCTACTGGCAGCACCCTTGCACCCCGCACATGGATGCACGAGACGCGAGAGAGAGCACTAGGGAGAGCCGACGCACCTGGAGCATGCCGCCCATGCCGAACCGCTCGACCTTGGCGAACGCCTCGAGCGCGACGCGCGCGAGCTCCTCGACGAGGCTGCCGAGCGTGCGCCCGACGAGCGGGCGCGCCGTTGCCGAGACCTGGGCGTGCACGAGGACGAGCGAGAGGAGCGCGTCGTAGATGAAGGGGTGGACCTCTGCAGGGAGGAAGAGAGTTGAGGTGCGTCAGCGCTACAGGGCGCGACACGCTCTGCTACACAGCCTCCTCGGCCACGGCGCACGAGCGACGAGAGCGAGAGCGGGACGCACCGGTCGGCTTGTCGGCCTCGTACCAGTCGACCTGCCCGCCGAGGACGCCCTTGCGGATGATCTTGGCCACCTCGGCGCTCCTGCGCTTGACGTAGTCGTCGAACAGGATCTTATCGAGCTGGTCCGTGACGTCCATGAGCATCTGCATGTCGCTCGCCGTGTCGGCGCGGAACGCCGTGCTGAATTGGGCGACCAGGCGCGGGATCGTCGTCTCGCGCAGGTGCGTCAGGTTCGAGACGGTGAGGAGGATGCGGATGTCCTGCGAGCAACAACCCCTTCTTCGTCAGCTCGGCACGACGCACAGGTGAGCGCGACGAGCGAGCGAGCGAGCGAGAGAGCCGGGACGCACGACGTTGCGGATGTCGACCTCCTTGGGCCTGCCCGTGTCCTCCTCGCCCTCGACGCCCAACCCGCGCTTCTTGACGCCGCTCGGCGCCGTAAAGATCGTCTCCGGGTCCGAGAACGCGACGTGCACGAGGCCGTCGAGGAACGCGTACAGGCCGTCGAGGAACGCGCTCTGGACCTTGCGCTGAAAGTCGGGCGGGATGTCGACGTCCTTGCGGTTGCGCGCGGCCGACGTCGCGCTGCTGCTGGCCGACGACGACGACGACGCGCCGAGGAGGGCGTTGGCGCGCTCTTCCGAGCCGCCGGCGACCCGGTACGACGAGATGGACATGAAGCGCTGGAAGGCGGCGACCTGCCGCAGGAAGGCCGTGATCGCAGCGTCGTCCGGGTCGGGGCGCCAGGTCTCGAGGCGGTAGAACACCTTGGCGTCTGCGCGCGCGAGAGGGCGAGAGTCAGCTCTCATCGTCGTCGTCGAGGAGGGAGAGAGAGAAGGAGGACGCACCTCGGACCCAGGCCGAGCAGATCGCCTCGACGAAGCGCCACCTCGTGCTCGCGACGAGCTCCTTGAGCGTCTGCGTCGCCTCGCCCGCGAGCTCGAGCGCGCCGAGCTCGCTGACGCACTCCATGAGCTCGTTGAGGACACGCAGGAGCCAGTGGCAGTTGGTCGCCGCGTTCGAGACGGGCGGAACGAACGGTGGGAGCGGCGGCGTCGCGTTGAGGTCGTCGGCGCCGGCTTTGGGCGGCTGAGGCGATGGCGCGGTCGAGGACGAGAGGGTGAAGAAGGACGAGAGGAGCGAGACGTAGAGGGTGACGATGTCCTGGGTCATGACTCGGCACTGGGTCGGCGAGCGACGAGAGGCGGGCGCGGCGGCCGGCGCGTTCTT
>Ga0308169_10004572_pt1 | contig 12920 bp, 8 predicted proteins | sample PhyBR1_2_FD_202139 | JGI IMG/M metagenome (GOLD analysis project Ga0308169, IMG submission 202139) | Phyllosphere microbial communities from UC Gill Tract Community Farm, Albany, California, United States - DLSLSB.R1 | ecosystem: Host-associated > Plants > Phyllosphere > Unclassified | place...
GCAGTCGCCGCGGTTGGCGCTGCGGCCCGTGTCCGCGTGCGAGATGTAGCACTGGCCGGAGAACGCGACGCACAGCGCGCCGTGGATGAAGTATTCGAGCGGCGTGTCGACCTCGGCGCGGATGGCCTTGATCTGTTCGATGGTCAGCTCGCGCGCCAGCACCAGCTGCGAAAAGCCGACCTGCGACAGGAACTTCGCCTTTTCCACGGAGCGGATGTCGCACTGCGTGCTCGCGTGCAGCTGGATCGGCGGCAGGTCCAGTTCGAACATCGCCATGTCCTGCACGATCAGCGCGTCGACGCCGGCGTCGTACAGCTGGCGGATCTGCTGTTCGGCCGTTTCCAGTTCGGCGTCGTGCAGGATCGTGTTCATGGTGACGAAGATGCGCGCGCGGTAGCGGTGCGCGAATTCGACGAGGCCCGCGATGTCTTCCAGCGTGTTGCTGGCGTTGTGGCGCGCGCCGAATGCGGGACCGCCGATGTAGACCGCGTCCGCGCCGTGCAGGATGGCTTCGCGGCCGATCTCGGCGGTTTTGGCGGGGGACAGCAGTTCGAGCTGGTGGGCGAGCAGTGACATGGCGGGTGATCCTGGCTGACGAAGGCGGAAATTATAGCCAGATCAAGGGCTTATGTCACCGTTCGGCGTGCACCTCGACGTGCAGGACGTCTTCGATGGCCGTGCGCAGCGCCTCGGGCGCCACCGGCTTGGGCAGAACGGGGATGTCGTCCGGCAGGCCCATGGCCCGGATCGTGGCCGGATCCAGCCCGCTCGTGACGACGATGGCCATGTCGCGGTAGGCCTCGCTCGCGCGCAGCGTACGGATCATGCGCAGGCCGTCCACGCCCGGCATGCTGAGGTCGCCGACGAGCAGGTGCGGCCGCGTCTCGCCGATGCGGATCAGCGCTTCGAAACCGTTGCCGACCCGGACGACGTCCAGCGGCAGGTCCCAGCCGGACATCGCCCCCTCGTACCGCGCCATGGTCGACGCGTCGTCGTCCACGAGCAGCACCTTGTAGCGCGCGGGCGCCGTACGCTCCAGCATCGCCTGGCGCCGGCGCTCGACGTGGCGTTCGATCGACGCCAGCGCGATGCGCCGGTGGCCGCCGGCCGTCTTCCACGCTTCCAGGGTGCCGCTTTCCACCCACAGCTGCACCGTGCGGTGCGACACGCCCAGCATGGCGGCAGCCTGCCGGGTATTGCAGTAGGCGGCGGCGTCGAAACCGGGTTCCGGTGAGGTCGGGCGGTGGGGCGATGTCATGGCTGCCAGATCATGTTGTTTGAAAGATTCCGTCTGATGCACTTAGGAATCTATCAAATAATCACAATCTATGACAGCAATATTTACGCGCCAATACCAAAATGGCAACAGTCAATGCAGCGGCCGCCCCGTCCCGCCCGTGCGTTCGACCCGGATCGCGATGGATTTCGCGGCCGGCACCTTGCTCTCCTTCGCATAGTGCCAGAGCGGAATCAGCGGATTACACTCCGGGAAATAGCCCGCGACGCAGCCGGCCGGTACGCTGTATTCCACGACGCGCAAGCCTTCGACCTTGCGCTCGACGCCATCGTCGACGGCCGTGCTGGCCGTGACAATGTCACCGTCGGCCAGGCCCAGGCGGGCCATGTCCGTGCCGGCCATGAACAGGACGTCGCGGTCCTGCACGCCGCGGAAACGGTCTTCCAGGCTGTAGATCGTCGTGTTGAACTGGCCGTCGCTGCGCACTGTGAACAGGCGCAGGGCGTCCTCGGGCACGGGCATGTCGGGGTCCGCGGACAAGGTGTCCGGCACGGTGAAATTCGCCTTGCCGGTCGGCGTGTTCCACTTGCGGTCCGCTGCCGCCAGCGGTTTGCGGAAGCCGCCAGGCTGCCACATGCGCTCGTTGAAATCGTGGAAGATCTTCGGGTACGTCGCGGCGATGGCGTCGCGCACCTTCGCATAGTCCGCCACCCATCCATCCCAGTCGACCTTAGGATTCGGGTCGAGCAGTGCTTTCGCGATGCCGGCCACGATGGCCGGTTCGGACAAGAGCGTGTCCGCCGCCGGTTCGGCGCGGCCGCGCGAGCCGTGCATGCAGCCCGTGGAATCTTCCATCGACACGGACTGCTCGCCGCTGGCCTGGCGGTCGATCTCGATGCGGCCCAGGCAGGGCAGCAGGTATGCCGTCTTGCCGTGCACGAGGTGGCTGCGGTTCAGCTTGGTCGAGATCTGCACCGTGAGCGGGACGGCGCGCCAGGCGGCGTCCATCTGGCCGTGGTCGGGCACGGCGCGCACGAGGTTGCCGCCGAGGCTGATCAACGCCTGCAGCTTGCCGCCCTTGATCGCCTCGCACATCTCCACGGTGTTCATGCCCTTGTCGCGCGGCGGCTCGAACCCGTACAGCTCCTTCAGCTTGTCCAACGGCGCCAGTTCCGGCTTTTCCGTGATGCCGACCGTGCGCTGCCCTTGCACGTTCGAGTGGCCCCGCACCGGGCAGATGCCGGCGCCCGGCTTGCCCATATTCCCCCGCAACAGCAGGACGTTGACGAGCATCTGCACGTTCAGCACCCCGTTGCGGTGCTGCGTGAGGCCCATGCCATAGATGCCGATCACCTGCTTCGCACGGAGGTACGTGCCGGCCGCCTGCTCGATCTGCGCTTGCGTGAGACCCGATTCCTTTTCGATCTCGTCCCACGTGCGGGCGCGTATCGCGGCCGCGAAATCCTCGAAGCCGTGGCAATGTTCTTCGATGAAGGCGGTGTCGAGGGCGCGCGGTCCGCCGGTCGTCAGTGCGCGCTCGTCCGCCTCCAGCACGGCCTTGCACAGGCCCGTCAGCGCCGCCACGTCGCCGCCGGCCTTCACCTGGTGGTATTGGGTGCTGATCACTGTCTCGTGGCCGCTCAGCATCTCGAGCGGGGATTGCGGGTTCACGAAGCTGACGAGGCCGCGCTCGCGCAGCGGATTGAACGTGACGATGGGGACGCCGCGCTTTCTCGCCTCCTGCAACTGGTGCAGCATGCGCGGGCTGTTCACGCCCACGTTCTGGCCGAAGAAGAAGATGCAGTCGGTCTGTTCGAAGTCGTCCAGCACGACGGTCCCGATCGGCACGCCGATCGTCTTCGGCAGCGCGACGGACGTGCTTTCGTGGCACATGTTGGAACTGTCCGGCAAGTTGTTGTTGCCGTACATGCGCGCCAGCAGCTGGTACATGTACGAGGTTTCCAGCGAGGCGCGGCCCGAGCTGTAGAACGCGACCTGTTTGGGATCCATCTTGCGCAGTTCGGCACCGATTTCGGCAAACGCGCGGTCCCAGGTGATTTCCACGTAGCGGTCCAGCGCGCCGTCGTAGCGCATGGGCACCGTCAGGCGGCCCGCTTCCTCGAGCTCGTGGTCGTTCCAGCCTTCCAGTTCGCGTAGCGTATGGCGCTTGAAGAACGCCGGGTCGAGGCGCTTGCTCGTGATTTCCCACGCCGTCGCCTTGGCGCCGCTTTCGCAGAACTCGGCCGGATGCGGATGGGCCGGCTTCGCCCATGAACAGCTCACGCACATGAAGCCGTCCGGCTTGTTCTGCTGCATCAGCAACTGCGTGCCCTCGAGGGGGACGCGTTCCTTCAGCAGGATCGTGGTGACTTCCTTCACCGAGCCCCAGCCGCCGGCCGGGATTTGCGGTTCGTTCGGTTCGTTTGGTTTGCCGCCGTGCTTGCTCATGATCAGACTCCCAATGCGCGATACCGTGGAGCTTGATCCGATGGCGCAACCATGTCTGTTCGACAGCGCACACGCAAAATCGGCAAATCCGTGCACTGCGTACGGCGTTGCACAGACCGCCGGGGCCGCGCGCGCCGATGATCTGCCCATCATCATTCAAACCACTGGACCCCATCATGACCGCCCCGATCCCGTTCGAACCGCGTTTCGAAAGCCTGGAAGACGACGAAGCGCAGACCAGCTTCGACCTGCAGACGACGATGCGCAGCATTTCCACGAAGACGTACGAGGATTCCGGCCGCGCGCTGCGCAGCGTGCACGCCAAGACGCACGGCCTGCTGGTGGGCGAACTGACCGTCGAGGCGGGGCTGCCGGACGCGTACGCGCAGGGCCTGTTCGCCCAGCCGGGCATGTATCCCGTCGTGATGCGGCTGTCGACGACGCCGGGCGACGTGCTGACGGACGACGTTTCCACGCCACGCGGCATGGGGATCAAGGTCGTCGGCGTCGAAGGCCCGCGCGTGGGCGGGAGCGAGCACGACGTCACGCAGGACTTCGTGCTCGTCAACGGTCCCGTGTTCAGTGCGCCGAACGCGCAGAAATTCCTCGGCAGCGCCAAACTGCTGGCCGCGACGACGGACAAGGCGCCGAACCTCAAGCGCCTGTTTTCCGCGCTGGCGCGCGGCGCCGAACAGGCGGTGGAAGCCGTCGGCGGCGGCAGCGTGACGTTGAAGGCGCTGGGCGGCCATCCGGAAACGCATCCGCTCGGCGAGACGTATTACAGCCAGGTGCCGATCCTGTACGGCCGCTACATGGCGAAGGTGCAGGTGGCGCCCGTGTCGCCCGCGTTGATGGCGCTCGCGGGCAGCCACGTCGACCTGGAGGGCCGCCCGGACGGCCTGCGCGACGCGGTCGTCGGCCATTTCGCGGACGAAGGGGGACAGTGGGAAGTGCGGGTGCAGCTGTGCACGGACATCGACCGCATGCCGATCGAGGACGCGTCCGTCGAATGGCCGGAAGACTTGAGCCCGTACGTGACCGTGGCGCGCCTGCGCGCGGCGCCGCAGAAAGCGTATGGCGAGGACCTGGCGCGCCTCGTCGACGACGGCATGCAGTTCAATCCGTGGCATGCGCTGGCCGCGCATCGCCCGCTCGGCTCGATCATGCGGGTGCGCAAGGCGGTGTATGCGATGTCGAAGCGCTTCCGCGCGGAGCGCAACGGCAGCGCGATCGCGGAGCCGCGCGACGTCGAGGGGGTGAAAGCCGCGGCGCGGCGCTGATGGTATCATCGGCGTCGATGAATTCTCTTCACGATCCCGAGACCGACGCCTTGCCGCCCACGGCGCAGCCGCGGCGTGTGCTGCGTATGCGCGCGGGCGTACTCACGGAGGTGGACGACCTGGTCGTCGACGAGGTTCCCGTCGCACTGGTCTACAACGGGATCTCGCATGCCGTCATGATGGCCACGCCGGCCGACCTGGAAGACTTTGCGCTCGGCTTCACGCTGAGCGAAGAGATCATCGTGGGGCCGGGCCAGTGCTACGGGATCGACGTCGAGCCGGCCGCGGGCGGCGTCGCCGTCCAGATCGAGATCGCCGGCAGTGCGTTCATGGCGCTGAAGGAGCGCCGCCGCAGCCTGACGGGGCGCGGAACAGGCACTGACGAAGCTGACCGGCGCGGCCCACGCGGCCGCCTGGTGCGGCATGGACGGCACCCTGCGCATCGTGCGCGAGGACGTCGGCCGCCACAACGCGCTGGACAAGGTGATCGGCGCAATGGCGCGCGAACGCGCGGCGCCCGGCGCCGGTTTCCTGTTGATCACCAGCCGGGTCAGTTTCGAGATGGCGCAGAAGGCCGCGGTGGCGGGCGTGTCCGCACTGGTCGGCATGTCGGCGCCGACCCTGGCCGCGGTCGAACTGGCCGACAAGGCCGGCCTGACCCTGCTCGCGTTCGCGCGCGAGAACGACTTCGTCTGCTACACGCACGCCGACCGCCTCGGCCTGGCCGGCGCGTGACAATCAGCCGGAGACGAGCGCCAGCAACGCGTCCCGGTCGGCCGCGTGCTGGCGCTGGGCCGTGACGCGGTCCCACAGCAGGAACATGCCGTACGCCCATTGCGCCACCAATTCCGCTTCCCCGGCCGGCCGCGTCGCCGCGCTGCCCAGCAGGCGTTCGATCTCCGCGCGCGTCTGGGTCGTGACCTGCTCGTAATTCCACGCGCCTTTCGGCCGCATCTTCTGGCGGGCGCGGTAGCGGCGGGCCCGCTCGGCGTCGCTGAGCTTGTCCTCCTTCGGCGGACGGCCGCGCTTCTTCGCCAGCGCCGCGTCGAGCGGCAATTCGATCGTGCTCAGGTCTTCCGGTTGCTTCATGGTGCGGTCGAGAATGATTGTCGCGCCATTATTCGTGACGCATTTCAATAAAGCAATAGGGAACTGCGCGTGCGCTGGCCTGCCTAACGGTGCGGGAGGCTGATGACAACCCTTGTGCCGGGAGGTCTTATGGCAACCAATCGCATCGCAATCGCCTGCCAGGGCGGCGGCAGCCACGCCGCGTACACGGGCGGCGTCCTTCCCATCCTGCTCGAGCAGTTCGACAACCGTGCCGACGAGGACGGCGCCGACCGGACGGCGCTCAGCGCGATCAGCGGCACGTCCGGCGGCGCCATCAGCGCGCTGCTCGGCTGGTACGGCTTCATCACGGGCGGCGCGCCCGAGGCGGGGCGGCGGCTGGACGCGTTCTGGCAGGGCAATTCCGCGCTCGGTCTCGTCGAGTCGACGGTCAACCATGTGTGCCGCGGCCTCGCCGACCTGGCCGCGATGGGCGGCTGGGACATCAAATCCAGCCCGTACGTGTGGCCGCTCGCGGGCATGGAGCGATGGAACGCGACCGCATGGCCGGCGCTGGCCCGCATGCTCGGGCCGGACAATCCCTGGATGCGCCCCGGCTTCTTTTCGCTGCCGGCGCTGCTGCGCCCGGGCGTGGACTGGCCGCTCGTCGCGCTGCTGGGCGAGTTCGCCAGTATTCCGACCGAGGTGGAGCGCTGGCTGCGCAGCGACCTGGAGGCGGCCATGTTCCCGCCGACGGCACCCTGCCAGGAACGCTACCGGGCCGACCGGGGCGCGGTCGAGGGCCGCATCGCGAACAAGCTCGGCGCCGCCGACCGCCTGCGCGCGCGCATGGCGCAGATCGGCGTCCAGCCCGGCAGCCTGCTGCACGCCGCGCTGGAGCGGTGGCGTCCGCCCGCGGTGCGCTTCGACGCCGAGGCGCTGGGGCAGCTCGCCGATGCCGTGCGCCTCACCTTGCGTCCGATCCCGCGCCTGCTGCTGGGCGCCGTGGAATTGCACGAGGGGGAATTCGTCGCGTTCAGTTCCGAGCGGGCGCCGGGCGATGGAGGGATCTCGCTCGACGCGGTGCTGGCGTCCGCCGCCGTGCCGTGGCTGTTCCGCGCGCACGAGATGGCGGGCCTCGACGAGGCGACGCTCGCCCCGCGCCCGTTGACCTTGTGGGACGGGCTGTTCTCGCAGAATCCGCCGATCCGCAACTTCCTGTCCGGCGTGGCGGACGACGAGAAAAAGCCGGACGCGATCTGGGTCGTGCAGGTCAACCCCAGCCAGGCCAGGCTGGCTGGGAATGGACCGCACATCGCCTTCGACGGCGGCGAGATCTGGGAACTGCGCAATGCGCTGGGCGGCAATCTCGCCATGAACCAGGAACTGGGTTTCGTCGATGCGATCAACCGCCGCATGGAAAGCGGCCGCGGCGACGATGCGTCCCCCGCCAGCGCGGCGGCGCAGCGGCGCGACAAGCTCGTGCAGGTCGACCGCATCGTCATGGATGGCACGGCCGTCGAGGCGGCGGCCGGCATGCCGCTGGGCGCGAACTCCAAGCTGGACCGCGACCCGGCCCTGCGCGCCGCGCTGTGGGACCACGGGGCGGCGCAGGCACGGCGCTACCTGGCCCTGCGCGAGCACGTGCCCAGGCTGTTCGCCGACCTGGACGGCACCCTGGCCGGGGCCTGTGCCTGCGCCGCGGGCCAGCGTCCGGATGGGGCCGACGGCACGGTCCGGCCGGACGGCGCGGCACACTTCGGCGAGCTCGTCATCGATGGCGCGACCGTCCACGGCATCGCGCCGGACGTGCCCAGGATGCCGCAGGCCGTCGTCGCCTGGCGCTCGGCGCACACGCTGATCAACGGCCGGCCCGTACGCATCGAAGGGCAGTCCGAGCTCATGGTCGCGGATGCCGGCTGGCAGCTGAAGGACGTGCGGATCACGGCCGTCGCGCCGCAGCCGCGGTCCGGGCGGACGCCCGCGCCGGCACGGGCGCCGGCGGGGCGGCAAGCCGTGCCGGTACGGCCGCCGCCGGAGGCTCGGCATTGAATATATAATGTGCAATCGGCAACGATCCCGGTAGAATGAGAAGGTTGTACGTTCGTAAATACTGTCAAGGAGTCCCGGATCGTGGTTTTACCATTCAAAAGGTCGGCGGCGGCAGTCGCCGTCGTCTGTGCGCTCGTGGGCGGCGCCTGTTTCGCGCAGGAGGCCGGTCCGCAAAGCATCGTCGTCACGGGCCAGCGGGGCACGTCGGCCTGGGTACGGGCCGAGAGCGCCCACGTCGTCGTGCTGTCGGACGCGCCGCGCGAGGACGTGGCCCGGCTCGTGGAACACCTGGAACGCCTCGACAGCCTGCTGCGCGTGTACACGGACGACTACCGCCCGACGTCGGCGGGTCCGGAGAGCAAGCTGAACCTCGTGTACCTGAACGATGTGCGTGACCTGGACCTCGTGGCGGCCGACCGCCCGGCCAATGGCATCGCGCTGTTCCGCGACTGCACGGACGGCACCCAGGGCTTCCTCGTGCGGACGGCGCCGCTGGCGGCCATCGACGACGACAAGCTCGTCAAGACGCCCCTCGACGAAGGACTGTCCTACGTGTCGGAAGCGTATGCACGCCACTTCCTGTACCGGCACACGGACGTGCGCGGCCCGTCCGCCTGGATCGAAGGCTTCGCGAATTATTTCGCGGGCGTGCGCTTCGGCGCGACGCAGATGGTGATCGGCCGTACGCCGCCGGGCGTGGGCCGGTATTTCTATTTCCTCGACCAGGGCCACCGCTACAACCTCGACTATGCCGACATACTGGGACCGCGTCCGTTCGCGAACCTGTCCGACACGCGGCGCCGGGCCGCGGGCGTGGAATTCGAGGCGCGTTCCTGGCTTCTCGCGCACTACATCCTCGGTGCCGGCGAACGGCGCAGGAAGCTGGGGACGTTCCTGAATGCCGTCCACCAGGGCGCCGAGCCGGCCGCCGCGCTGCGCGACGCGTTCGGCCTGGACGTCGGCGCCGCGTCGACCGCGCTGTGGCGCTACCGGCTGCAGCGGGCCGAGGTCATGCGCGTGGAGCAGCCGCCCGGTCCGCGCCCGCAGATCGCCATCACGACGATGTCCGCGACGTCCGGCGGTTTCATGCTCGCCGACGCGGCCCTGAAGGCCTGTCCGGCGCCCGCGCAGGCGGAGGCGCTGCTGCGCACGCTGACGGCCGACGCGGGCGCCGTGCCGAATGTCGAGGCGGGGCAACTTGCCGTGAACCGGGCCCGCGTCGACTGGGGCGACCCGGCCGCCGCGCTGCCGTGGCTGGAGAAGACCGCGCGCCGTGCCGATGCCGGCGCCGACGTGCTGTTGCTGCTGGCGCGGGCGCACCTGAAGCTGGCCGCGCGTCTCGACGCCGGCGCCCGCGCGCCGCACCTCGGCGCCGCCCGCGCCGGCATCGCGCGGGCGCGCGAGCGCGATCCGGCCGCGGGCGCCGTCGCGCTGGCGGCGCTCGACCTGTCGCTGCTGGCCGACGGCAAGCCCAGTCCTGAAGCACTGGACGGCGTATTGACGGCGTGGCGCACGGGCCGGGATTCGCGCACGCTGGCGCGCGCGGCGGTGCTCGCGTCCTGCTACCAGGTCGACGTGCCCAGGGCCGAGCACATCCTGCGCACGCTGGAGAACGACGTCCGCGACCCCGCGACGGCCGCATGGGCGGCGGCGTTCCAGCGCCGCCTGGACGGCGGGCTGAGCCTGGCCGACATCGCGGCGGAAATGCGCCTGGTGCCGGGCGCCGGCGGCTTCAGCGAATGGACGATCGACCAGGTCAGCGTGATGCGCGACGTCGAATACAATGCGGGGCTGGAGGACGCCAGGGGCTTTTTCGAGCAGCAGATGCAGAACCCGGATCCGTCCAAGGCATTGCTGAACCCGCCGACGAGCCGCTAAAAAAAGCTGGAACTTTTTTGGGTAGCCGGAGGAATACGGATTCATGCTCCGGCGTTTCCACTCACTGATCCTGTTCGATGATTCCGACCAAGCACGCGCTGAAAATCCTTCCCGCCTTACTCGTTACCTGTTTCGCCGTACCGGCGTCGTTCGCACAAACGGCGCCGCCCGCCGCCAAGACCGTACCGGACGCGCAGTCCGACGGCGGGGTCGCGACCGTGGAGGTGGTCGCGACGCGCCCGACCAACAAGGTCGACCGCGATGTTTACGACCTCAAGAACGACATCAGCGTGAGCAACGCGTCCGCCGCCGACATCCTGAACAACGTGCCGTCCGTCACGGTCGACCAGGACGGCAACGTGGCCCTGCGCGGTAACCAGAACGTGCAGATCATGGTCAACGGCAAGCGCGATGCCCAGTTCCAGGGCCAGAACCGGGGCGACGCGCTGAACGCGTTCCCGGCCGAGGCCATCGAATCCATCGAGGTGATCAACGTGCCCGGCGCGGAATTCGGCAACGAGGGCGGCAGCGGGCCGATCATCAACCTCGTCCTCAAGCGCAACCGCAAGGCCGGCTCGCGCGCGAACATGAGCGTCAACAAGGGCACCGAGGGCCGCGGCAACGCCTTCCTCAACGGCGAGCATGCGGAAGGCCCGTACTCGATCTCCGGCAACATCGGTGTGAGAGAGTACGTGCGCAACAGCCATAACGAATCCCAGCGGGAGGATCTCGACCCGGCCACCGGCGCCGTCAAGGACTCGCAGGACTCGGTGGGCAACCGGCAGGGCCGGTCGAAATCGCTGAACCTCGCGTCGACGTTCACCTACAACGTCGGGGAGCGCGACCAGGCCGGCGCCACCGTCAGCTATTCGAAGATCCGCAACGAGAGCGACAGCACGACCTCGACCCAGCGCTTCGCGGCGGACGACGCGCCGCTGGCCGATTTCACGAGCCGGTCGCAGAGCCGCTCGCCGGCCGAGAACTTTGGCATCGGCGCGTCGTACGACCACAAGAGCGGCACACCGGGCGAAGACCTGAAGTTCGACCTGCGCTATACGGGCCAGAACAATCATTCCGATTCGGACGTCTTCTACGATTACCGCCTGCGGCCGACGCCGTTCATCGCGAACAGCCTGCGCTCGACCGACCGGCGCAACCGCATCCTCGACATCTCCGTCGACTACGAGCGCAACGTCTGGGATACGTGGCACCTGAAGGCGGGCGCGAAGGTCGCGGACAGCAAGACGAACAATCCGACGAGCTACCTCGGCCAGGACCCCGTCACGGGCGAGTACGTGCCGGTGGCGAGCCGCATCAGCGATTTCGAATCGAACGACCGCAACGCGGCCATCTACGGCATCCTGTCCACGAAGCTGGGCAAGAACCTCAGCATCCAGGGCGGCCTGCGCGGCGAGTACACGGAACTCGACGTCCACCAGCCCCTGCTGGCCGAGGAAGACAAGTATTACTACATGAACTGGCTGCCGAGCTTTTACGTGACGCGCGACATCGGCACCGACGGCATGCTGCAGTTCCGCGCCTCGCGCCGCATCGCGCGGCCGAACGAGCGCGACCTGAACCCGAACCTCGTCTACCTCAGCGACTTCAGCGCGCGGCTCGGCAACCCGCACCTGCAGCCGGTGAATAACGACAACTTCGAGGTGGCGTACCGCGACCGCCTGTTCGGCGTGGACAGCAGCTTCGTCCTGTTCAAGCGGCGCGAGTCGCCCATGATCGGCAACCGCAGCTTCGCGCTCACGCTCGATCCGAACGTGATCGTGACGTCGCCCATCAATTTCGGCACCAACGATTCAGTCGGCCTCGACCTGAATTTCAACATGCGCCAGCTGTTCGTGCCGGGCCTGTCCGCCAACCTCGGGGCGACGCTGGCCAACGAAAAGCGCCAGCGCATCTCCAACTTCACGACCGACACGACGGCCGTGGAGCAGACGAACCGCCGGGAAAACATCAAGCTGCGGCTCGCGTACCAGGTGGGCATGGAATCGCTGCAGCTGAGCGTCAACCGCAACGGCGCCACCTTGAACGGCCAGGGCATCAACAGCGCCGTCACGATGACGAACTTCACGTGGATGCACCGCATCACGCCGCGCCTGTCGCTGAACCTCAACGTGAACAACGTCTTCCACACCGGGAACATGGAGAGCGACATCGAGAACGAGGTGCTGCGCCTGCATACGCTGAACGTGAGCCAGCCGCGCATCGTGCAGATCGGCCTGCGCTACCAGTGGGGCGGCGTGACGGGCGACGAGCGCCTGCGCAACGGCAACCGCGGCATGTTCCGCGGCGGCCGGGGCGAAGGCGGCCCCGGCGGCGGCTTCGGCAATGGCGGGGGCGGGTTCGGACCCGGCGGCGGAGGCGGTGGCGGCGGGGGCTTCTGAACGCCTGCGCTTACGGAAACGGCCGCAGCGCGATGCCGTGTTCGTACAGCCTGGGCAGCCACGCCTGCTCGAAGATGCGCCGGAACCCCAGGTTCGTCGGGTGCATTTCGTTCGACCAGTAATCGCGGTACGTGTGGTCGCGCGGCAGGATGCCGCGGCTGTCGATGCGCACGACGCCCGGCGTCACGGCCGCCAGCGGCGCGAGCAGGTCGTCGTTCAGGCGGTCGATCATGAGGCGCGCGATCGCGCTGCGCAGCGCCAGGTCCGGCGGGACGCCGCGCCGGTCCAGCGCCGGCGCGAGCCATGGCCCGGCGTGGATCAGGCCGAACTCGAAGCCCCGGCCGTCCGGCACCGGGTAGTCGTAGCCATGCACGAAGATGGGCGCCAGGGTGGCGCTGGCGTGCTTCGCGACGCGGATCGACGCGATCAGCCGCGTGAGGGCCTGGCGCAGCCGGAACAGCATGTCCTCCATGCCGCGGCCGTCGATCCAGCCATGTGCATCGGTGCCGGGCGGGCGATGGTCGAACAGCGCGAGGTCCACGTCGACGGCGTCGTTGCCCGCCCCGCTGATGTAGAACT
>Ga0308169_10004574_pt1 | contig 12918 bp, 9 predicted proteins | sample PhyBR1_2_FD_202139 | JGI IMG/M metagenome (GOLD analysis project Ga0308169, IMG submission 202139) | Phyllosphere microbial communities from UC Gill Tract Community Farm, Albany, California, United States - DLSLSB.R1 | ecosystem: Host-associated > Plants > Phyllosphere > Unclassified | place...
GTGTCGAAGCGATTGGCATCAGCTGGTATGACATTCTGTGGCGCCAGAACCTGGCGTCTTCCCATGCACGCTTGCCGTCCGGCCTTGGCCACGAGATGGCCGGTGTCGTGGTCGCCGTAGGCGATGGCGTGGACGACTTGGCAGTGGGCGATAAGGTGGCCAGTTTTCCGGCCGAGAGCCCCAATGATTATCCGGTGTATGGCGAGCAGATCGTCCTGCCCCGTTCGGCCCTGACCCGTTATCCGGATGTCTTGAGCCCTATCGAAGCCAGCGTGCACTACACGCCGCTGTTGATTGCGTACTTTGCCTACATGGATCTGGCACGGGTCAAGCCTGGGCAATTCGCCCTGGTGACTGACGCCAGTCACTGCGCCGGCCCATCCTTTGTGCAACTGGGCAAAGCCCTGGGTGTGCGGGTGATTGCGGCTACCAAGGACAGCGAGGAGCGTGAGTACCTGCTGTCCCTCGGCGCAGAGAAGGTCATCGTCACCGAAGAGCAGGACCTGCTGATGCAAATCAACAAGTTCACCGACAACCGCGGCGTGGACGTGGTGTTCGATGGCTTGGGCGGCCCTCAGATGTCGCTGCTCGGTGATGTGCTGGCACCGCGTGGCAGCTTGGTCTTGTATGGCTTGCAGGGCGGTAACCAGACACCGTTCCCGGCGTGTGCGGCGTTCCAGAAGAATATTCAGTTCTTTGTGCACTGCATTGGTAACTTCACCGGCAAGCCCGAGCTGGGCATTATCCAGGACCAGGTTGCCTTGCAGCGAGCCCTGCGGGATATCAACCAGCTGACGGCCGACCGCGTGCTGGTACCGCTGAAAACCACGGTGTTTCCGTTCAGCCAGTTCGTGGAAGCGCACCGCTACATGGACGAATGCCCGTGCCGCGAGCGTGTCGCGTTGCAGGTTGAAGCTGTTTAGGATGTAGGAATATTCGCAAACGAGTATTCCTGTCACCTGGCGTATGGGGCAAATACGCCATTTGACAGGGCTGAACCCTTACCGCTGTTGTGCTACCTGGTTGTTTATTTAACCCCTGAATCCTGACTTTCCCCCTGACGCCGCCCTGAATTCCAGTGCGGCGTCTTTGTGTGCGCGTCATTTAAAGGTTGGCCGTTATTCATCTGCACTGGTTTTCGGCGGGGTTCTGTATCTATTAATCATTATTCCAGCACTGATAATTGCAGCTTCACTTTCATCTCAAGGACTGAGCAATGATTGAATATCTGACATGCCTGTCACGGGCGACTGAAACTAACGTCGCACCGTATGCGTTGCCCCAGGGAAAAACGTGCGCTCCGCATAAGCCTCAACCCGATAAGTGGGAAAGTTGGTTGAATTGCGGGTCGGACGTTTCTTTAAATAGTTGGTTAAAAGTGCGTAAGAGTTTGTCGGAACGGTCCTAGGACTGCGGCTGGGTTTATTTATACCCAGTAAATTCGGTGGTTTGCGTGCTTGCAGGGCCAAGCCCTTGCCCGACTGCAGCCGTGTCGAAGTGTTGCGCGGTGCTAGTGTCTAGATATTGGCGCACACGGCTGTGCGCGAATTTATTACAGACATGACAGGCCGAACAAACACTGTCAGCAGTTGCTTGAAACTCATATTTCAACTCAGGTAGTAAAACGATGAGCACTATTCACGAACAGGCTATGAATTATGTTTACCAGCAAGTTCTGCAACGCTTGATCGGTTACTTTAATCGCGAAGAACGAACAGCACTCCAGTTATTGGTCCAGCGAATCGTTGTGGCGGCGGGAGGCATGGAGCAGGTCGGGGATTACAAGATACTGGTTGCCCACGGTGGTGGCGAAGTCAGCAGCTACACCCTGGCGCTGTTGCGTGCTGCGCAACTGACGATTGCTGGCCGGGCACCGCGCACCTTTCACTTGCGGGTTGCGACATTACGCTACGCGGGGATGACGGAGGGCCGGCTCAATAGCCTCAACCAGGGCTACGGCCGCCTGTTTCTCCACGATGATCCAAGGGTTGAGCTCCTGATGGTGGAAAACCAGGAGGTATTGCCCTTCAACGCCTTGCGACCGGCCTCTGCGCTTGGCCGGGAGGCCAGTCAACGCAACATGTTGATGGTGGGCCACCTGAGTGCCGGTGATTGCCGCGCGACGTTGTGCAGTGATACCTACCTGGCACTTGGCGATTTCTACCAGCGCGTCACCACTTGGAACGGCGGGGTGCATGCGCTGGTCAGCGGCGACTCGCCGCGCAAGCAAGGCCAGTTTCTGGCCTGGCTCAAGAACACGTCACAAGGCGCCGGGGTCGACGTGACGGACGCCTGGCCGTCCTCCCTCACAGGGTTGTTCGCGCGCATGGAGGAACTGAGCATGGGGTATTACCGTGAGGTGTACGGCGAACACTATGTTGCCCATGAAAACCCCAGCAAAACGGGTTACCGTCACTTGTCCTACATTGGCGTTGCCGATTTACTGGACGGCGTAGACCTCCCGTCCTCGCCCATGCTCACCGAGTTCATGGCCTTCGCCCCAGACCCACTGGGTTTCACTTCAGCCATCCAGCCTATTCCAACCCGCTGCTGATGGCGCATCTGCGGGGGTTGCAAGCCCAATGCCTGCGAGACCTGGACTATGAAGAGGGCGTGCAGGGGTTTCTCCAGCAAGCGGCCCACTACCTCAGTCGCATGCGCATGCCTGAGGCGGTGCTCGCCGAAGCGGGTACCCGTGAAGGGCGCATCCAGGCGAGCACCTACGCCCAGCAGTTCTTTGGCCATGACGAGACGCAACTGATTTGCCTGTTGTTTTCGCCGTTCATCCACCATGGGGAGCGTCTGGAAGGCTATCTGCGCCACTGTCATCCAGGCATGCTGGTTGCCCTGCCTGAGCTGCACAAGGTCCTGCAGGGCAAGCCTTGCGCCGACATGCTGCAACAGTGGGTCACCGACACCAGCGGCTTGCCAATGCCTTTGCTACAGCACCTCTACCGCAAGCGTCCAGCGGTTATCGCTAGCGGCAAAGACCTGCACAGCAGCGATGCCCTGGCTTATGACAGCGTCCACGCCTGTAAATCGTCCGGTCGATGACACTGCGCGGCGAACGGCCGGCCGACTTCGCTTATCAGGCGGTTTACCGCTACATGATCAGCCTGATCAACGAAGTCAGCACTGATGCACGGGTGAAACTGCCTTCCCTGCGGCAATTGGCGGGGCGCCTTAAGGTATCGATCTCGACCGTACAGTACGCCTACTCGCTGCTGGAGAAGGAGGGCAGGGTCTATTCGGTGGCCAAATCGGGCTATTACGCCTGGCCCCTGTCGGCCAACCCGCTGGCGTGGGCCGGAGGCGATCTGCTCGATCGGCTCTACGCTGCGGCGCGCCGGCCGGGCATGGTGGTGCTCAGTGGTGATGAACCGGCGCTGCTGGCTTCGCTGGATGGCAGCCTTTTGCGCCTGGAGCGGGAGCTGGTACGCCACTACCCGCGCCAACTGCAACCCTGGTCCCAGCCATGCGGTGTCTGGGAGCTGCGTGCCGTGCTGGCGGCGCGTTACACCTCGTCGCCCACGCGTTGCTGGCATGCCGATGACGTCTACATCGGCGCCGACCTGCGCGGTGTGCTGGACATCCTCATCGACGTACTGGGCCTGAGGGGGACTACGGTGGTTGTCGAATCACCCTGCGACTGGCTGGTACTGCGCCTGTTCCAGGATGCTGGCGTGCGCGTTATCGAATTGCCCTGGACGCTGGAAGGTCGCCTGGACGTGACGACGCTTGACCGCTTGTTATGCGATGAGCCGGTGCAGTTGGTGTTGCTGTCAGCACGGGTCAGCCTGCCGTCAGGGCTCGTCCTGTCGACCCCTGAGCGTCTGGCCGTCGCGCAGATGCTGGAACGCTACGGCTGTTGGTTGCTGGAAAACGACACCTTTGGTGAGCTGGGTTTCACAGAGCCCCAGACAGCCCTGCGCGAACTGGTCAACCCAGAGCGACTGATCGTGTTTTCTTCTTTCGAGAAAGTACTGGGTTCGGAAGCGCCCTATGGTTACCTGTTGTCTCGACGCATGAGCGGCGAATTGCAGCGCCAATTCCTGCTGCGGTCCTTTCGGCTGTCGTCGATCCGCCAGCGCGCCATTGCGCGCCTTTGTCAAAGCGGGCGAATCGACGTGCACTTGCGAGCGCTGCGCCTGCAATTGAGCCAGCAGGCACAGGACATGTGCCAGCGCCTGGACCTGCACCTGGGGGAACAAGTGGCCTACCGTCCGCCAACCGCCGGGGCGACGTTCTGGCTGGGCGCCACGCGGGCAGTCGACATGCGCCAGGTGTTCCAGCGCCTGCTCACCCAACAGGTGGTGATTGCGCCCGGTGAGCTGTTCAGTCTCAGTGGCTTGCACCAGCAACATTTGCGCTTGAGCCACACTTTTCATGGGCATCCCGACCTGGATGTTGCCTTGGCAGCCATCAGTGAAGCGCTGCGTCAGGCCCAGACGTGATGACTGCGTGAAGTTTCTCTTGCTGCTGTAGGATCTATAACGTCGCGCAGCAGTCGAACTCTCAGTAAACTGCCATTTTTTCCGAATCCTTCTTTCCGAGGTTTATGCATGACAATCAGTCCTTTTGCGGGCAAGCCGGCGCCAGCCCAGTTGCTGGTGGATATCCCGCGACTGGTCACGGCCTATTACACCGGCCAGCCTGATGCAGCAATCTCCACCCAGCGCGTCGCGTTTGGCACCTCCGGGCACCGTGGCAGCTCGTTCGAATTGAGCTTCAACGAATGGCATGTACTCGCCATCAGCCAGGCCATTTGCCTGTATCGCGAAGCCCAGGGTATCAATGGCCCGCTGTTTGTTGGCCTGGATACCCACGCCCTGTCGACGCCTGCCGGTGCAAGTGCCCTGGAAGTACTGGCCGCCAATGGCGTGCACGTGATGCTGGCGGAGGGCGATGAGTACACGCCGACTCCGGCCATTTCCCACGCCATTATCTGCTACAACCGTGATCGTACCAGCGGTCTGGCCGACGGCATCGTCATCACGCCGTCGCACAATCCGCCGCAGAGTGGCGGCTACAAGTACAACCCGCCCAATGGTGGGCCAGCCGATACCCACGTCACCAAGTGGATTGAAGCCAAGGCCAACGAACTGCTGGCCAACAAACTGGCCGGGGTCAAGCGGATCACCCACGCGCAAGCGCTCAAGGCCGACACCACCCATCGCCATGACTACCTCAACAGCTATGTGGCTGACCTGGTCAACGTGATTGACATGGACGCTATCCGTAGCGCCGACCTGCGCCTGGGCGTAGACCCGTTGGGCGGAGCAGGGGTGCGCTACTGGTCGGCGATTGCCGAGCACTATCGCCTGAACCTGGACGTGGTGAACACCGAAGTCGACGCGACCTTCCGCTTCATGAGCGTCGACTGGGACGGCCAGATCCGCATGGACCCGTCTTCCAGCTACGCCATGCAAGGCCTGATCGGGCTGAAGGAACGCTTTGACGTAGCGTTCGCCTGCGACCCGGACCACGATCGCCACGGCATCGTCACCCCATCCGGTGGCCTGCTGGCACCAAACAACTACCTGGCGGTGTCCATCGACTATCTGTTCCAGAACCGTCCAGACTGGCGCGCTGACGCGGCCGTGGGCAAGACCGTGGTCAGCAGCGGCCTGATCGACCGCGTTGCCGCACGCATTGGCCGTCGCCTCTACGAAGTGCCAGTTGGCTTCAAGTGGTTTGCCGATGGCCTGTTCGAAGGTTCATTGGGTTTTGGTGGTGAAGAAAGCGCCGGCGCCTCGTTCCTGCGCAAGGACGGTACGGTGTGGAGCACTGACAAGGATGGCCTGATCCCTGCCTTGCTGGCGGCGGAAATGACCTCGCGCAAAGGCCAGGACCCCAGTCAGATCTACCGCGGTCTCACTGATGCCCTGGGCGAGCCGTTCGCGATCCGTGTGGACGCCAAGGCCACTCCGGCACAGAAAGCCTTGCTGGGCAAACTGTCGCCAGACCAGGTGACGTCCACAGAGCTGGCCGGGGAGCGCATTCAACAAATCCTCAGTCACGCGCCGGGCAACAACCAGGCGATCGGCGGCTTGAAAGTGATGACCGAAAATGGCTGGTTCGCCGCACGGCCGTCGGGCACCGAGGATATCTACAAGATCTACGCCGAGAGTTTTATCGGTGAGGATCACCTCAAGCAACTCGTGGAAGAGGCGCAGGTGCTGGTAGACGGCGCGATCTCCGAGTAACGGCGCAATACGCCAGTGGGAGGGGGCATGCTCCTTCCACCGGTGCTTGAAATCAGGCCAAATCGACCAGGACAATCTCGCTGTCCTCAATGGCCGTCACCCGCAACACCTGCTCCTCCTCGATTGCCACGCCGTCTCGGGCGTGTGCCCGCAAGCCATTGACTTCAATCACCCCAGTGGCCGGCACCAGGTACGCACGGCGTCCGTTGTCCAAGCGGTATTCCGCGCTTTCCCCGGCTTTCAGGTTCGCGGCCACCAGGCGTGCATCCGCACGGATGCGCAGGCTCTCGCTGTCCCCGGCCTTGCCACTGGCCAGTGTCACAAAGCCTTCGCGATCGCCTTTCGGGAACGGCTTGGCGCCCCAGGACGGTGGCAGACCCGCCTCGTTCGGGATAATCCAGATCTGGAAAATCTTGGTGGGCGTGCCTTCCAGGTTGTACTCGCTGTGGGCGATCCCGGTGCCTGCGCTCATGACCTGCACATCACCGGCCTCGGTACGGCCTTTGTTGCCGAGGTTGTCGGCATGACTGATCGCACCTTCACGCACGTAGGTGATGATTTCCATATCACGGTGCGGGTGCTGGGGAAATCCGGTGCCCGGCGCAATGATGTCATCGTTCCAGACCCGCAAGTTACCCCAGTGCATGCGCTTGGGGTCATGGTATTCGGCAAATGAGAAGTGGTGATGAGCGTCAAGCCAGCCATGATGGGCGCCGCCCAGGGAAGTGAAAGGTCGAAGTTCTAGCATGATCGTCTCCTGTGGATGGTGCTTATGATCCAGCAGGTCATGATCGATAAAAAGCCTGAAAAGTGCCTGATTCCTATCAGTCGATTAGATTGGTTAGTGGCGTTTTGACTTTCAGTTCAGCGCCTAACTGCATGACAGCAAAGCAATTGGCTGGAACTGAACGTCGATTCCGGCGACCATGGTGCCCTTGTAAGAACCCGCCCATCGCAGGAGTCCGCGTGTCGCAACAAAAGCCTGATCTTCCCCCCGAACTGCGCCCCCTGGCTGAAATGCCGCTATTGAAGCGCCTCGCTGCGCGTCTGTTTGGCCATGGCCTGACCCGCCTGCGCGCCCAGCACCGGTTTTCCTGGTTGCACGGGCAGGCTGATGGTTTCCGCAGCGGGCACGAGGCGGGCGTGGAATACGGCTATCGCGAGGGCAAGGCCGATGGCCTTGAGGAAGGCCGCCAGGTGTTGTTGATTCGTGACTATCGCCCGGATGAGCATCGTGCACCGGGGGTGGATGACAGCCTGTTCGATGATTGGCGCCTGCCGCTCACAGCCGACTTGAAGAAGCGTATCAAGGCGGACGTTGCGCGTTTGCTGCCGGCCCACGCCCAGCCCAGCGCGGCGCAGTGGAAGATGATCTTCAGCGATACGCCTTCTACCTCAGTGATCGCGGGGGCCGGGGCGGGCAAATCCACATCGTTGGTGTTGCGTATCTTGTTGCTCACCCATTACCTGGGCTTCGAGCTCAGCTCGATGACGGTGGTGACCTTCACCCGCGAGTCGCGCAAAGACTTCATCAACAAGCTCATGGAAATTCTCAGCCTGTGGGGCCAACCCCTTGGCATGAAAGAAGCACAGGCCGTGGTGCGTACCTTTCACTCGCGCATCCTGCCCATGGTTCGCAGCCTGCCAGGCTTTGAGCGCCTGCAAGCGTTCGAGAACCTGAATGCGGGCTTTGAAGACGCTGACAGCAACCCCTTCGACTTGCGTATCAACGATGCCCAGCGCCAGCAGATGAATGCCTGTTATCACCGGTTGCACGGGCAGCACCCACGCTTTCGTGAGTTGATTGCGCCGCTGGCACGCCATGGCCTGCAGCTCAAGGAACTGGAGCGTGATCACCCCGACGTGCAAAAACGCGTCGCCGTGACTGAGCTGGCGGCCAAGCGCGATGAAGAACTCTGCGATGTGATCGAGGACCTGTGGTTCCGGGCCGGCGCCTGGCCGATCAAGGGCATTGAGCCCAGTCGCCAGGCGTTGGAAATCAACGGCGCGCAGTTTCACTGTCATGGCTATATACCCGAGCTAGACGCCTGGGTGGTGCTGGGCTTCGATTCGCGGGAAAACGCCCAGATCAGCCGGCCCAACGCGAAACTGTCGGTGCGTGCGGAATGGGCGGTAAAGCGCACGTTGTTTCAAGCTTTCTGTCGTAAGCCATTGATATGGTTTGATAGTTACGATTCGTCGAAGCGGCTTTTAAGCAGTTTGGCGGGTGATGCCGCGGCCGGGCCGGGCTTTGATTATAAGGTCAAGGGCGAGTTGGCCTCGGCGCCGTTGCTGGACAGCTTCGTGATGGCCGCCGGGTTTATCGAAAACCTCGGGCTGGACGTGCCCACCGCGGTTGGGCAGATGAGCTTTGCCAAGGATGACCCGGACCGTTTCTTTTTCGAAGCCCTGAGCATCTTCTGGAAAGCCCTGGAAGATCACTTGCTGGACCAGTCGCCACCGATCATGACCTACAACCGCATGTTCTCGCTGTTCGGCGAAAACACCCCGGAAAATCTCAAGCTGCTCAGTGATCCGTTGTTGCGGCCGCTTTCGCACTTGATGATCGATGAATTCCAGGACGTTTCACCGCAAATCGTCTCGTGGATCCGCGCCAGCCTGCGCGAGATCCGCAGCCGTGGCCCGGCGATGCATGTCGGGCGCGGTGCACAGCACTCATCGCTGTTGTGCGTGGGGGATGACTGGCAATCCATCTATGGCTGGCGCGGGAGTTCGCCCAAGTACTTCATGGAGTTCAACAAGGAATTCCCGTCACCTGCCACCACGCGCGTAATGCTGGGTGAGAACTACCGCAGCCACCAGCACATCATCGATGCCGCCGAGCACATCGTGCGTGCGGCGCCGGCGATTCCAGGCAAGAAGGCCAAGGCCAGTGGCACGCATAAGGATTTGGTGCCCGTCAAAGTCCTGGAGCGCGACGACGCAGCGTTGGGGCGGCAACTGCTGGAGCATTATCAACGCGGTGAATCGGTGTTGATGTTGTATCGAAAAAGCAGCGATAAGTTGTTGATTCAAGAGCATATTCAGTCGGCAGTTAATGTGGATTCTAACTTGCCGCCCCAGGCGCGCAGGTTGAAGCAGCTGACCTATCACAGTGCCAAGGGGCTGCAAGCCGACGCAGTGTTCCTGCTTGGGGATTGCCAGCACGTGACCCGCTCTCCCTACAAGAACCAGGTGTATCGCATGGCAGGCCTGGGTAAGGATGGCGACAGCGAGCCCTACGACAATGCGCAAAAGGACGAAGTGCTGCGCCTGGCCTACGTGGGCATTACCCGCGCAGTGAGCCATTGCTACTGGTATGTGGAAAAGCCCGAAGGCCAGGCGGTGAATATGCCGAAGGCGTCGGAGCGGGTCGATGGCAGGAAAGCCTTTTTCGACGACCAACGCAACTGATGGGGCGCCGGAACTGATGTAGGAGCGGCCTTGCTCGCGACTACCAGGGTTCAGCCCCACATGTGCTGGCTGAAACTACGCATTCGCGAGGGAACCCGCTCCCACCTTTTCACCCTGTTTCCATGGAGAAGTTGAGTCAGGCCCGCAAGGAAAGCGGCGGTACGAACGACTCCAATTCATCCTCCACCGCCTCGATAATCCGCTCCACATCGGCTGCATTCATCACGGTAGCGCAGGGGATGCCGGCGATAGCTATCAGTGTCTCGCCGCTGGCGCGGTCGAACAGGCGCGCGATCATACTGCCAGGGGCGTCCATGCTGCCCTCGAAACCCATCGGATGAAAATGCCAGCGCATCAGCTGGCAGGCGTTGGGGAACGTCACTTTGTTCATGTTGCCCACCTTGGTCATTGAGCGCTTCCTTTAGCTCGCGGTAGGGGGGCCATGACCTTCACTGGTCGTGGCGTCTGAGAGCTTAAAAGTAGCATTCGTTCGCAACCCCGAGGTGAATTTTTTGGTTCCGTTCGGCGGTTGTCTTCACATAAGTTGACGTGGGTCATCTCCTACCCGGATTCAGGCAAAAGGCCATTAGTCAGAAGGTCCATTTGGCCATTGAAGACCTTGGCAAAATTCGGCAATCTCCAGGGTTTACCCGCCCCAGAGCCATTCATGCCCGACATCGCCCCCGCCGATGATGCCCAGCAATCCCAGGCCACACGCGAGCTGGTACTGCGCCACCACCTGTGCTGGCGCCACCGGGACCTGGAGGGCGTGATGTCCTACTACCATCCGGACATCCAGTACCACGACTTTTTCCAGAACCGTGTCATTGGGTTCGCCGACTTGCGTGACTACCTGCAAGCCAGCATGCCGCGCGAGGCCGACGAGGCGATCGAGCACAGCGACCGTATCCGCGCCGATGGCGATACCGCATTCATCCAGTACCGCATCACCTTGCGTGGCGGCCAGGGCCTGGTGTCGTTCCGCACCAGCGAAGCCATCACGGTACGCGACGGGTTGATCTGGCGCGTCAACGAATACGCCTCCCTGGTGCATGAACAACCCGCCCAGGCCGCGCGGCCTTCGGTCAGCCGCCTGGGCCTGTCGCCCCAGCAATTGGGGCACATGGCCAATGACCTGCAGCAGTATTTCGAATGCAAGCAACCTTACCTGGACCCGGAGCTGGACCTGCAACGGGTTTCCAAGGAATGTGGCTACAGCCGCAACCAGATTTCCTACCTGCTCAACCAGGTACTGGGCCAGAGCTTCTATCGCTATGTGAACCAGGCACGGCTCCAGCATTTGTTGGCCGCCCTGGATAAGGCCGTGCCGCCGTTAAAGATCGACGACCTGGCGTTTGCCGCAGGTTTCAACTCGTTGTCGGCGTTCTACAGCGCGTTCCGCCAGCACACGGGCCAGTCGCCCAAGGCCTATGTCAAACAAATTTCCCTGCGTGCACGCGCGCAAGACAACCCATGACGGCGCGCCCTAGGATCGACCCTATCGAAACGAGGTGGGGGAACCTGGCATGCCGGCATGGCGCACTATCAGTTTATGGATGGACCAGTTGGACGACCCGCTGCACGCGCGGCCGTCCCTGGAGCATGACCTGGACGTCAACGTGGCCATTATCGGCGCCGGTTACACCGGGCTGTGGACCGCTTACTACCTGAAACGCCAAGCCCCCGAGCTGAAGATCGCGATCATCGAAGCGCAAACCGCCGGCTTTGGCGCGTCGGGTCGCAACGGCGGCTGGCTGATGGGCAACCTGCTGGGTGAGGACCGCTTGCTCGCCGGCCTGGCCCCCGAGCAGCGCCGCGCCTCCTTTGACCTGCTGCACGCCATCCCTGACGAAGTCGCCCAGGTGCTGGCGCGTGAAGGCATCGACTGCGACTACCGCAAGGGTGGCGCCTTGTACTGCGCGGCGCGCTACCCCGAGCAGGAGGGCAGCCTGCGCCGCTACCTCGACAAACTCTACGCCCAGGGCCTGACCGAAGCCGACTACCGTTGGCTCGGCCCCCAGCAATTGGCCGAGCAGATCCGCATCGCCAGGCCCTATGGCGGCATTTATGCGCCGCACGTTGCAACCATCCACCCAGCCAAGCTGGTGCGTGGCCTAGCGCGGGTGGTGGAGCGCATGGGCGTGGCAATCTACGAAAACAGCCCGGTTACCCACTGGCAATCCGGTAGCCTGCGCACTGCCAAGGCCAGCGTCCGGGCAGCCTGGGTGGTGCCTGCAGTGGAGGGCTACGCCAATACCTTGCCACTGCTGGGCCGCTACCAATTGCCGGTGCAAAGCCTGATCGTCGCCACGGAGCCGTTGCCGGCCAGCACCTGGGACGACATCGGCCTGAGCCATGGCCAAGCCTTTGGTGAAAGCAGCCGCCAGGTCACCTACGGGCAGCGTACGGCGGATAACCGACTGGTGTTCGGTGCGCGCGGCGGTTACCAGTTTGCCGGCAAGCTGCGCCATGACTTCGACTTGACCGACAGCGAAGTGGAGCTGCGTCGCTACCTGTTCGGTGAGCTTTTCCCACAGCTAAAGAGCGTGAGGATTACCCATTCCTGGGGCGGCAACCTCGGCATGTCGCGCAATTTCCGCCCGCACATGCTCTGCGATCACAAGACTGGCATCGCGCTGTCCGGGGGATACGGCGGGGAGGGCGTCGGCGCGACCAACTTGGGCGGCCGCACCCTGGCCGACCTGATCCTGGGCCGCGACACGCCGTTGACCCATCAACCCTGGGTGATCCGCGAACGCGGCCTGGACGCGCTCAAGCCCTGGGAGCCCGAACCCTGCCGCTGGCTGGGCTACAACGCGATCATTCGCAGTTTCGTCCATGAAGACCAGGTGTTGGCCAACCCCAATACCGCCCCTTGGCGCCGCAAGCTGGCGACCGGCGTGGCCGGATTCATGGAAGGTTTCATGCACTAAGACGTTTCACTCACACGGGAAAATCCCATGAGCATCACGCAATTCAAAGACACGCTGAACGCCCACCTACCTGACTCGTCGCCCGTTGCTGTGCCGCTGGGCGAGCCCATTGCCGTGGCCTCGACCCTGAGCGTCGAGCGCAACGATGGCGTCGAAACCGGCATCTGGGAATGCACCCCAGGCGTTTGGCGTCGCCAGATCAAATCCCAGGAGTTCTGCCACTTCATTCAGGGCCGCTGCACCTTCACCCCTGACAACGGAGAAATCGTCCACATACAAGCCGGTGATGCACTGATGTTGCCGGCCAACAGCACCGGCATCTGGGACATCCAGGAAACCGTGCGCAAGACCTACGTATTGATCCT
>Ga0308169_10004577_pt1 | contig 12912 bp, 9 predicted proteins | sample PhyBR1_2_FD_202139 | JGI IMG/M metagenome (GOLD analysis project Ga0308169, IMG submission 202139) | Phyllosphere microbial communities from UC Gill Tract Community Farm, Albany, California, United States - DLSLSB.R1 | ecosystem: Host-associated > Plants > Phyllosphere > Unclassified | place...
GAGCGCGTCGACCTGCGCGAAAAGAAGACGGCCGGCGGCGAGGATTTCCGCGCCATCAATCCGAAAGGCTATGTGCCGGCCCTGGCGCTGGACGAGGGCACGCTGCTGACCGAAGGCCCGGCGATCGTCCAGTACCTGGCCGACCTGGCGCCAGCCGCCGGCCTGCTGCCGCCCGTGGGCGACGCCGCACGCTATAAAGTCATCGGCTGGTTGAACTTCGTCTCGGCGGAACTGCACAAGAACTTCAGCCCGCTGTTCAACCCGGCCGCGACCGACGACATGAAGGCCCATGCACGCAAGATGCTGACGCTGCGCCTGGCTTACGTCGCCTCCCAACTCGAAGGCCGTGACTACCTGGAAACGCGTTTCAGCGTGGCCGACGCCTATTTGTTTACCGTGCTTGGCTGGACGGATCACATGAATGTGAGCCTGGCGGACTGGCCGGCGCTGGGCGAGTACCGCGCCCGCGTCGCCGCGCGTCCGGCCGTGCAGCAGGCGCTGCGCGAAGAAGGCTTGGTCAAGTAACAGAAAGTAAGCCGGATGCCGTCCACCTCCCGTGGGCGGTAACATGGCCACATGACGAGTCAACGCTATATTGCCCTGATCCGCGGGATCAACGTCGGCCGCGCCAAGCGCGTGGCCATGGCCGACCTGCGCAAGCTGATCGGCGACCTTGGCTACGGCGACGTACGTAGCGTCCTCAACAGCGGCAACCTCGTGTTCTCCGCCGATGCGGTCGAGCCCACGGTGGCGGCGGCTGCGATCGAAGAGCAGCTCGTGCTCAAGCTGGGCGTGGCCGCGCGCGTGATGGTGCTCAGCCGCGACGAACTGGCCGCCGTGCTGGCCGAAAACACCTTGCTGCCGCAAGCAAGCGACCATGCGCGCCTGCTGGTATTCATCCTTGGCGATGGGGCCACGCGCAGCGCGGTGGCGCCGCTGTGTGAACGCGGCTGGGGTGCGGAGGCACTTGCCGTCGGCCAGCGCGCGGCCTACGTCTGGTGTCCGGAAGGGGTACTGGCCAGTGCCGCGGCAAGCGCGCTCGGCAAGCAACTGGGCGACAACACGACTTCGCGCAACTGGAATACCTTGTGCAAGCTCTATGCGCTGTGCAACGAGCCGGCGGCCGCGCCGCCAGGTTCCTGAAGCGCCGGATGCTTCCAGCCGCTGACGGCACCCTGCCTGGACTTCTCGCTGCCGTCCCGCCGGGCCCGTAACCGCAAGATCAATCCCACCCGCATCATGCGAAAACTTCGGGCGCGGCGGATGTGCAAAAAATGCGACAGCGCCTCGTTCCGGCAATATCAAGTCAGCAAGCTTCCCGCCGTTTTTCATTGAAACTGTACTAACTGTTTTCATAAAGACCAGCCCTCGAACTACATTTTTTGCCAACCCGGCAACGAATAGCGTTGTCAAGATTTCCAGCTATGACGCCGATCAAGAAATTTTAAGCGTGGCGTATACATCTGCGTTTTCTTTACGGGTATAGTCTCCGTATCCCTATTGCCTCAGGGCATCAAAATGATGTCGAACGCATATGTTCGGCATGCCTACGGCCTCCAAGAGCCGCCGCCTTTCCGCCAGCCTTATTCGGAACGGCAACCGCTGTTTGCACTGTTGCATCCGCGCACACAACTATTTGTAAAGTTCCGAACATGCCCAACTTTGCCCGACTTCAGATTGCCTTTAAGAACGTTTATGTGCGCATCGCCGCCGCCGTCCTGCTCGGCGCCGTCACCGGCATTGCGATCTACACGGCCGACGCGCCGCAGGATCCGAGCCCGGTCGTTCATTCGCAAGACATTTCTGAAATCACCCGCCTGGCCGGCCAGAAGGACAAGCTCGAGTACCTGATGGTGGCCAAGCCGCTGTCGGAGTCGCCGCGCTACGTCTTCAAGTTCAAGAGCGCGCCCGCGCTGCACGTGGTCAAGGTGCCGAGCACCTCCCACCTGTCCCTCGAGCGTGAAGTGCTGCTCAAGAACGCGATCCCGTATTCGATCGCCCGGGACGATTTCCTCGCCTCGCACAAGGCCGTGCTCGACGAAGGCAACTCGGTGGGCGCCGACGCTGCCGATTTCCTCAAGCGCCACGCGTTCGAGATCGTGTTGCTGTTGTTGATCGTGTACTCGCTGAAGTTCGGCATCCCGGGCATGGGTGCGAGCTCGACCATGATCACGCCGGACAAGCTCAAGGGCAGCATGGATGACCTGATCGGCATGGAAGACATCAAGCAGGAAGTGCTGCACCTGGAAGACATGATCCGCAACCGCGAGGAATATGCGTCGCACAACATCGACAAGCCGTTCAACGTGATGCTGACCGGGCCTGCCGGTACGGGTAAGACCAAGCTGGTGGGCTACCTGGCCAAGCGCCTGGACATGCCGCTGATCTCGGCCTCGGGCTCGGCGCTGGAATCGGGTTATGTCGGCGGTGGCTCGAAAGCCCTGAACGCCCTGTACCGCAAGGCCTGCGCCAAGGGCAAGTGCATCATCTTCCTCGATGAAGCGCAAAGCCTGTTCATGCCGCGCGGCCGCAGCGAAAAGAAGTGGGAAGACGATACCGCCAACACCCTGCTCGGCTTGCTCGACGGCGTGAAAAGCGACAAGGGCCAGGGCGTGATCTGGGTCGTCGCCTCGAATTTCGACGACGCCTCGACCGACATGGACGAAGCGATGCTGCGCCGCTTCTCGGTCAAGATCAACTTCCGCCTGCCGAACAAGGGCGAGCGGCGTGAATTACTCAAGAGTTTCCTGTCGCGCAAAAAGGAAGGCCTGGTCGATTACGACGACCTCGACCTGGACCAGATCGCCGAGATCACCCAGAACCTGAGCCCGGCGCTGCTGGAAACCGTGGTCGAACGCGCCTCGATGCTGTCGATTCAGGAAAAAGTCATCATCAATACCGACCTGCTGTTCCGTGCCTACGAGCGCGCCACGATCGGCCTGACCGACCGCGCCACGACGGCGGAAAAGCACAAGCAGCGCGAGCGCATCGCCCTGCACGAACTGGGCCACTTCTTCATGCAGATCGACCCGCACCTGCGCGCCGGTTTGACCTTGGCTGAAGTGAAGGAGAAGTCGCACCTGTTGAAGATTTCGACGGAAGCGGTCTCGAAGATCGGCGCCCTCGGCTACGTGCTGCAGTCGGGTGACGACATGTCGCTGCGCACGCTGGAAGAACTCGAGCGCGACGTGGTCGGCCTGTACGGCGGCATGGCGGCCGAAGAGCTGTTCTACGGCGCCCGCGGCATCTCGGTCGGCGCCCAGAACGACATCGAGAAGGTGACCAAGATGCTGAACCTGATGGTCAACCGCCTGTCGATGTACTCGCGCTCGAAGATCGACTACAGCCAGTTGAAAAACGACGCCAGCGGCGAGCACACGCTGCGCCAGATGGAAGAAAAGGCCGATGAGCTGTACAGCTACACGCTGGGCGCGATGCGCGACTACCGCGCGCTGATCGAGTCGCTGAAGGACACGCTGCTCGAGCAGTACGTGCTGTCGAAAGACGCGGTATTCGCGCTGTTGGAAGAGCGCAAGGAACTGCTGCACTTCGCGCCGAAGCATGCCAACCTGAAGCTGTGTGCCGAGACCGGGGAGATGGTCGCGGCTTGAGTTGGACTAGCTGATTAAAAAGCCCGCTGTGCGTTCAACGCCAGCGGGCTTTTTTAATTCGGAAGCCGATCAGACCGTAGGGTGGGCGGGTCCCCCGCCCACGCGGTGATAGTTAGCAGTGCGACTGCCACGCACGTGAGCGGAGCCAATCTCGTGCAAATTGCGATTCGACTCGCACCCGTGCGTTGAACGCGTGGGCGGGAGACCGGCCCACGCTACGGGTATGAAGCCCGCTTGATCGAGTCCCCCGAACAGCAGCCTTCAATGCTGATGCTCCCGCTCCTTCAGCGTCTCCATCACATACCGCGTCATGCTTCCCGCCAGCTCATGCTCGCCGAGGAAGACCTTGCCGCCCGTATCCTTGCGCAGCAGTTCCGCTTCTTCCTCGTTATGGGTACGCACCAGGCAGCGGATCGTCGGGTTGAGCATGGTCGCCGTCTCGATCATCGTGCGCACGTGGAAGGTGTCGGGCGTGGCGATCACCAGCACCGCGGCGCGCGCGATGTGGGCCTGGATCAGCACCGCCGGTTCCGCGGCATTGCCGACCACCGCCGGCTGGTCGCGCCGGCGCAGCGCCTCGACCAGTTCGCGGTTCTGCTCGGCCACGACGAAGTGCACGCCCTGCGCGGTCAGTTCGTCGGCAATGCGCCGTCCGACGCGGCCGTAACCGACCAGCACCACCTGGCCGGTCAGGCGCTCGTGCGGCACCGTCATCGGCAGTTCGGCCAGCGGATCGGGCGAAGCTTCGAGCTTGCGCACCGCCTCGGAGTTGGCGCGCAGCCAGCGCTGCAGCGGCTCGATCGCCTTGAACAGCAGCGGGTTCACCGCGATCGAGATGATGGCGCCGGCCAGGATCAGGCTTTGTCCTTCCTTCGGCATCAGTTCGAGCGAAATGCCGAGCGCGGCGAGGATGAACGAGAACTCGCCGATCTGCGCCAGGCTGGCCGAGACCGTGATCGCCGTGTTGAGCGGGTAGCGCAAGGCCAGCACCAGCAGCATCGCCGCAATCGACTTGCCGAAGATGATGATGGCAACCACCGCCAGTACCTTCAAAGGACTGTCGACCAGCACCGCCGGGTCGAACAGCATGCCGACCGAGACGAAGAACAGCACCGAGAAGGCGTCGCGCAGCGGCAGCGATTCTTCGGCCGCGCGGTGCGAGAGGTCCGACTCGCGCAGCACCATGCCGGCGAAGAAGGCGCCCAGCGCGAACGAGACGCCGAACAGCTCCGACGACCCATACGCGATGCCGACCGCAGCGGCGATCACGGCCAGCGTAAACAGTTCGCGCGAGGCCGTCTTGGCAACCCGCCACAGGAACCAGGGAAACAGTTTGCGGCCGACGATCAGCATGAAGGCGACAAAGGCGCCCACCTGCAGCAGCGTCTTGCCGAGCGCGTACAGCAGCGAGGTGTCGCCGTCCGCCCCCTTGCCGCCGAGCGGGCCGGCCAGCGCCGGCAACAGCACCAGCACCAGCACCGTCACCAGGTCCTCGACCACCAGCCAGCCGACCGCAATACGGCCGTTCATGGAGTCGAGGATGCCGCGCCCTTCCAGCGCGCGCAGCAGCACCACGGTGCTCGCTACCGACAGCGCCAGGCCGAACACCAGTCCCGCACCCAGGCTCCAGCCCCACAGGTGGGCCATGCCCATCCCCATCGCGGTGGCCACCGCGATTTGCAGGATGGCGCCGGGCAGGGCGATCTTGCGCACATCGAGCAGGTCGCGCAGCGAGAAGTGCAGCCCGACGCCGAACATCAGCAGCATCACACCGATCTCCGCCAGCTGGGAGGCCAGCGACACGTCCGCAACGAAGCCCGGCGTGGCGGGGCCGATGACGATGCCGGCGGCGAGATAACCGACCAGGGCCGGCAGTTTCATGCGCACGGCGAGCATGCCGAAGATGAGGCCGAAACCGAGTGCGGCGGCGATGGTGGTAATCAGGCTGAGTTCATGATGCATGCAGGACGGCTCCTTATCAAGGTGGAATCGGACCAGTATAAGCGACGTAGGCTACATGGTCGGAAAATAGAGGAATGCCTCGGGACTGCCGCCGGTTCAGTGCGGCGACGGCTGGCTATAATCGGTTCGATAAAAGAACCTATAAACAGGAGACAGCATGAACAAGGTATTCGTCACGGGTGTCGGCATGATCCCGTTCGCCAAGCCGGGCGCGAGCGCCCCGTACCACGTCATGGCGGCAGAAGCAGCGCGCGCGGCCCTGCAGGACGCAGGCGTCGACTACGGCGACATCGAGCAGGCGTATGCGGGCTATGTCTACGGCGACTCGACCTGCGGCCAGAAAGCGCTGTATGGCGTCGGCATGACCGGCATCCCCATCGTCAACGTCAACAACAACTGCTCGACCGGCTCCACGGCCCTGTTCCTGGCGCGCCAGGCAGTCGCCAGCGGCGCCGTCGACTGCGTGCTGGTGCTCGGCTTCGAGCAGATGAGTCCCGGCGCCCTCGGTTCGGTCTTCACCGACCGCCCGACGCCGTTCGACGATTTCGATGCCGTCACCGACCGCCTGGTCGGCAAGCCGGAGATCCCGCTGGCGCTGCGCTACTTCGGCGGCGCGGGCCTGGCGCACATGGAAAAATACGGCACGCCCCTGGAAGCCTTTGCCCGCATCCGCGCCAAGGCCAGCCGCCACGCCGCCAACAATCCGCTGGCGCTATTTAAAAAGGAAGTCACCGCACAGGACGTGCTCGATGCGCCGATGATCTGGCCCGGCGTGATGACGCGCCTGATGGCCTGCCCACCAACCTGCGGCGCGGCCGCGGCGGTGCTGGTCTCGGAAGACTTCGCGAAGAAGCGCGGCCTGCGCAGCGACGTCTACATCGCCGCGCAAGCAATGACGACCGACCGCGCCAGCACCTTCGATTCGAACGACATGATGCGCCTGGTCGGCTACGAGATGAGTCGCGAAGCCGCCGCCAAGGTCTACCAGCAGGCCGGCATCGGTCCGGACGACCTCGATGTCGTCGAACTGCACGACTGCTTCGCGCACAACGAGTTGATCACCTACGAAGCCCTCGGCCTGTGCCCGGAAGGCGGCGCGGACAAATTCATCGTTGAGGGCGACAACACCTACGGCGGCAAGGTCGTCACCAATCCATCGGGCGGCCTGCTGTCGAAGGGGCACCCGCTCGGCGCGACGGGCCTGGCCCAGTGCTTCGAGCTGACCCACCAGCTGCGCGGCAGCGCCGGCGCGCGCCAGGTTGAGAACGCACGCACGGCCCTGCAGCACAACCTCGGCCTGGGCGGCGCCTGCGTCGTCACTATGTACCGGGCCGCGTAGGTCGCGCGGCGTAAGGAACGATCATGGAACTGATGACCCCATCCTGGATGAACCCGGAACTGGAAGGCTTCCGCGACGCCGTGCGCCGCTTCGTCGCCAGCGAAATCGCGCCGCACGGCGAGCGCTGGCGCCAGCAGCAGCACGTCGACCGCGAACTATGGAACAAGGCGGGCGCGATGGGCCTGCTGGCCGCCGACATCCCCGACGAATATGGCGGCTCCGGTGGCGATTTCGCCCACATGGCCATCATCTTCGAGGAACTGGGCTACGCCGGCGACATGGCCTTCGGATTGCACGTGCACGCGATCGTCGCCCACTACCTGCTGAACCAGGGCACGGAGGAACAGAAGCGGCGCTACCTGCCGCAGCTGGCTAGCGGCGAGATGATCGCGGCGATCGCGATGTCGGAACCGGGCGCGGGCTCCGACCTGAAAGGCATCCGCACCACCGCCATCAAGGGGAACGACGGCTACCGCCTGAACGGCTCGAAAACCTTCATCTCGAACGGCTACCTGGCCGACCTCATTTTGGTGGTCGCGAAAACCGATCCGGCCGGCGGCGCGAAAGGCATCTCGCTGATGCTGCTCGAAACGAAGGACAACCCGGGCTTCCGTGTCGGGCGCATCCTGGAAAAGCTCGGGCAGAAGGGGCAGGACACCTGCGAGCTGTTCTTCGACGAGGCCCACGTGGCCCTCGATGGCGTGCTCGGTGGCGAAGAAGGCAGGGGGTTTGTGCAGCTGATGACGGAGCTGCCGTATGAACGCACCATCATCGGCGTGGCCGGCGTGGCGGCCATCGAGCGCGCCTTGACGCTCACCGTCGAACACACGAAAGAGCGCAAGGCCTTCGGCCAGGCCCTGATCGAGATGCAGAACACGCGCTTCGTGCTGGCCGAAATCAAAACCGAGGCGACGGTGGCGCGCATCTTCATCGACCGCTGTATCGAAGACATGCTCGCCGGCCGCATGGACGCCGTGCGCGCCTCGATGGCGAAGTACTGGATCTCGGACTTGCAGTGCAAGGTCGTCGACCAGTGCCTGCAGCTCTTTGGCGGCTACGGCTACATGCTCGAATACCCGATCGCCCAGATGTACGTCGACGCCCGCGTCCAGCGCATCTACGGCGGCGCCAACGAGATCATGAAAGAGATCATCGCCCGCTCGCTGTGATATGGCTGGGGCCTTGCGGCCCGACCGAAGCCGCACACGTCAACGATGGCAGAACCGTAGGGTGGGCTCCCGAGCCCACGCGTTACAACGCTCGATCACCCGAAAACGCAAATCATGCCCGGACCCCTCACCGGAATCAAAGTCATCGAAATGGTCGGCCTCGGCCCCTGTCCCTTCGCCGCCATGATGCTGGCCGACATGGGCGCCGAGGTGATCCGCATCGACCGCAAAACCAGACCCGGCGCCGACAACCCCTTCCCGATGCTGGGCACGAAATTCGACGTCATGGCGCGCGGCCGCCGCTCGCTCGCCCTCGACCTGAAAAAGCCCGAAGCGCGCGAGCTTGTTCTACAACTGACAGAACAAGCCGACATCCTGATCGAAGGCTTCCGCCCCGGCGTGATGGAGCGCCTCGGCCTCGGCCCCGACGCCTGCCTGGCGCGCAATCCGAAGCTGGTCTTCGGACGCATCACCGGCTGGGGGCAAAACGGTCCCCTGGCGCAGGCGGCCGGCCACGACCTGAACTACATCGCCCTGTCCGGCATGCTGCACGCGATGGGGCGCGCCGACACGCCGCCAAGCCCGCCATTGAACCTGGTCGGCGACTTCGGCGGCGGCGCCATGATGCTGGCCTTTGGCGTCGTCTGCGCGGCGCTGGAGGCGAAGACCTCGGGCAAAGGCCAGGTGGTCGACGCCGCCATGACCGACGGTTCCGCGCTGCTGGGCGCGATGATCTACGGCCTGCGCGCCTTCGGCTCCTGGAACGATGGGCGCGAAGCGAACATGCTGGACGGCGGCGCACCCTTCTACGACACCTATGCCTGCAGCGACGGCAAATTCCTGTCGGTCGGCGCGATCGAGCCGCAGTTTTACGTGCAGCTGTTGGAAATCACCGGCGCCAGCGATCCGGAGTTCCAGAAACAGTGGAGCCAGAAGCGCTGGCCCGAGCTGAAAACGAAATTCGCCGCGCTGTTCGCCACCCGCACGCGCGACGACTGGTGCGGTCTGCTGGAAGGCACCGACGCCTGCGTCGCGCCGGTACTCGACATGGCAGAAGCGCCCGCGCACCCGCACAACGCGGCCCGCGGCACCTTCATCGAGATCGACGGCGTGACCCAGCCGGCGCCGGCACCGCGTTTCAGCCGCACCCAGCCCGCAGCAGGGCAGGCCGCCGCCGCGCCGGGGCAGCACAGCGCGGCCGTGCTCGCGGACTGGGGCTGGAACAGCGAATCAATCGAAACGCTGAAAAACGCCGGGGTCATATAGGATTGCTACGGTAGAGTTATCACCGTGAGCATATGAGCAAAGAACGCGAACTCGATCGATCGAAACGGCTGGCGCTGGGATTTTTCATCGGCGCCGCGCTGCTGTTCGTCCTGAGTTTCTTCCTGCCCCCGAATTGGTGGACGGGTTTATTGAAAGCCTTTGCCGAAGCGGCGATGGTCGGCGCCCTGGCCGACTGGTTCGCCGTGGTCGCGCTGTTCCAGCGTGTGCCGATTCCGGTCATCTCGCAGCACACGAACGTCATCCCCAACAACAAGGCCAAGATCGCCGATAACCTGGCGCTCTTCGTCCACGAGAAATTCCTCGATACCGAATCGATCGTGCGCCTGATCCAGAAACACGACCCGGCGCAAAAAGTCGCCGACTGGCTGACCAAGCCGGCGAACACGCAGCACATGGGCGGCTACCTGGTGAAAACCGCGGGCTGGATGCTCGATTTCACCGAAGACGCGGCGATCCAGAATTTTTTAAGAAAAGCCGTGCATACGATGGTCGGCAGCGTCGATTTATCCAAATCGGCCGGCACCATTCTAGAGAGCCTGACCCGCGGCGGCAGGCACCAGGAGCTGCTCAACGAAGGCATCCGCCAGCTGGCGCTACTCCTCGATAACGCAGAAACGCAGTCGACTATCTCCCAGGGCATCGTCGACTGGTTGAGGGAAGAATATGCCTTCATCGAAAAGATGCTGCCTTCGGAACTCATCGGCCGCAAGGGCGCCGATATCGCGGTGCGCCTGGCATCAACCATCCTGAATAAAGTGGCGCACGATCCCGATCACCCGCTGCGCCAGCGTTTCGATGTCTTCACCGCCGACTTCATCGAGCGCCTGAAATCCGACCCGCAGTTCTCCAGCAAGAGCGAAGAGATCAAGCACTATTTGCTCAACGACGAAACGCTCAACAATTACCTGAAATCCCTGTGGGGTGAATTGAAAGCCTGGCTGAAAGCGGATTTGGCGAGCGAACAGTCGACCTTGCGCGCGCGCCTGGAAGCGACCGGCGCCTGGCTCGGCAAGACCCTGGCCGAAGACGCGCAATTGCGCCAGTCGCTCAATGAGAACCTGGAACTGGCGGCGCGCGCGGCGGCGCCAGAGTTCGCGGTTTACCTCACGCGGCATATCGCCGATACCGTCAAGAATTGGGACAGCGCCGAGATGTCAGAACAAATCGAACTGAATATCGGCAAGGATTTACAATTTATTCGCATAAATGGCACGATCGTCGGCGGGCTGATCGGCGTGATCCTGTATCTGCTGTCGTCGCTGCCCGGATTAATGCATTAAGCGCGCGTCGAAAGCGGCGGGCGAAGCGTACTATCGGCTCATCCATCACCGGGGGCACATATGGAACAGGCATGGGACCAGTCACTGAGCGCATGGCTTGCCGCGCATCCCGACATCGAAGCGATTCCCGGGCGCGACCTGTTCATCGTCGCGCGCTACCTGGTGCCGATGGAAGCGAGCCTGATGCAGGGCTGCCTGGAAGCATCCGGCATCCCGGCGGTACTGGCCGACGCGCACCTGATGCAAACCGACCTGCTGCTGGCGCCGGCGCTGGGCGGCGTACGCATCCTGGTGCCGTCGACCTATGTCCAGCAGGCGCAGTCGGTGCTCGAGGCCTTCGAGCGCGGTGAATTCGCGCTCGACGATGATGCGCAGGTATAAACCTCAGGCTTTTTTACGCTTGTAGCCGAACAAGCCGAGCGCACCGATCATCAGCAAGGCAATCGAACCCGGTTCCGGCACTTCCGCATCGACGGAAAGGGCAAGGGCAGTGGCGCCCAGGATATTCAAGCGCGGCTCGAACTCCGAGGTGCCGCTGGCGACGAAATCAATGCTCAGCAGTTTGCGCTTCCAATCGACCTGGAAGAGGTGGAGGAACAGGGCGGGATCGTTCGCATTTTCGTACACCGACAGGTCGGCCGAAATGCGGTCGAGTGAATTGGCCAGGTAAAAGCTGCCTTCGGGCAGGAAGCCGTCGTTGTACCAGTCATTGACGTAGGTGCGGCTCGTCGATTCGACGCCGTCCGCGTAGTGCAGATTCAAATTCAGGTAGCTATTGCCGCCGCCGGTCATGGCCGCGACATAAATCTGCGAGTAATAGCCGGGGGTCATTTTGAAGCTGACCGGGCCGCTGCCGGCAAACTGAAGCACGTTATTGCCATTCGGGTTCAAGCCATAGCCGAGCTGGATGTCGGGATGGAATGCCGTGCCCGCGTACAGACCGGAATCGTTCAGGCCATTGCCCTCAGCGCCCGCGATGGCCGTTGCCAGGGACTGGGTCAGGTAGACGAAGTTGCCGCCGGCATTCGGCCGATCGAGCGGCGACTGGCTGGTGTCGCCGATATTGGCGACGCCATCGATGTTGTACACCGGGGCCAGGTTCAGCTGGACAACGCTGGCGTGGGCGAACGAAGCCGAGGCGCACAAGCCGGCCAACAATACGCGAATGGTTTTCATCAGGATTCCTTGTAATGGATTAGTTATTGTTAATTAACGACTTGTACTTTAAAGCAATAGTCATGCCAATTATGCAAACCATTGAATCCATTGGGAAATATTTCTCCTACGCTTAATTGGTGCTGACGAGTGTAAGCATTGTCGACAACCGATCCGGGTAAGGATGCCGGCCGGACGCAAAAAAGCCACCGGTTCTCGCGAAGCGGTGGCTTTTTTGAACTTCTGTCCTGGTGGTGATAGGTGGACTTGAACCACCGACCCCAGCATTATGAGTGCTGTGCTCTAACCAACTGAGCTATATCACCGAAACTCTGTAAAACAAAATGGCTCGACTCGCGTGAGCCAAGCCATTCGTTTTGAAATTCTTGGTGGTGATAGGTGGACTTGAACCACCGACCCCAGCATTATGAGTGCTGTGCTCTAACCAACTGAGCTATATCACCGGAAACGAACGATATTATCCAAGGCGCAGCCGATACTGTCAAGGCTGCGTGCGCCAAACCCCGGAGTTTGTACCTGCGCTGCTATTTTTGCAAGCCCTGCACCTGCCCCAGGATCTCGCCCGCCGGATCGCGTCCGAGGCAGTCGATGACGATCCGGTCCGGCATCGCGCGCAGCCAGGTCAACTGGCGCTTGGCGAGCTGGCGGGTGGCGATGATGCCCGTTTCGCGCAGTCCCGCGCGGTCGATTTTCCCGTCGAGGTAATCCCAGCTCTGGCGGTAACCGACGCAGCGCATCGAGGGCAGGTTCGGCGTCAGGTCGCCCCGTGCACGCAGGCGCGCCACTTCCGCGACGATGCCCTCATCGTCGGAGTCGCCCAGCATCGCGTCAAAACGCAGCGCGATCCGCTTGTGCAGCACCGCGCGATCGGAGGGTTCCAGCGCGAACGACACCAGTTCGAAGGGCAGTTCCGGCTTTGTCCGCCGCGCCAGCAGCGAGGACATCGGCTGGCCGGTCAGTTCGATGATTTCCAGCGCGCGGTTGATGCGCTGGGCGTCGTTGGGCGCCAGCCGATCGGCCGTGACCGGATCGAGCGCGCGCAGTTTGGCGTGCATGCCCGGCCAGCCGATGCACGCCGCTTCGGCATC